>ERZ651768.604-NODE-604-length-26795-cov-4.379145_pt1 | contig 26795 bp, 24 predicted proteins | sample MGYA00514754_ERZ651768 | MGnify/ENA metagenome assembly ERZ651768
TGAGGTCGCTTTAGCCACTCCGGAAAGCCCTAAGATACTTGATACGCCGATAGGATTTGATGGGTCGGTTCAGGATAGGTAGAGAAATTACCGAATTGACAGAGCCGGCAATCCCATTATTTTACCGCTTTCATCAAAGAAAGACATCGCCGCTCCTGCCAGCTGTTCTTTTTTAAAGGAAGTTTCTGTGTAAAATGTTCCTCTATCATATTATTCATCTGATCCCTTATGAGTTAGGAGGCTTCAGGTATGTTTCTGGTGAGAAGAGTATGTAAAGTCGAACGCAAGGACGCTTGGCAAGTTGCAAAGCTATTACGTGATATTTGTACGGCATATGAGAATGATAATGGTCGGAATTCAGCAACCATCTATATAACGGGCACCGGAACCCCTGCCCCGGATATAACGGTTTGCGCGGAGTGGCTACAGGACACTATCGAATCAAACCGAATCCCGAATGTTCCGGACAGTGTCAAGAGAGCAAATGGAGAGATGTTCCCACTGTTACAAGCATATGATATTGAATTCCACGAAGTAGCGACGGACGATAAGATAGCCGAACGAACTTAGACGTTCTGAAGTCACGTTAGGTTCGGGCTATGCATCTTTCGAAGCAGGATTCTCAGTTTCGCCATTTGGTAAATTCCTGTTTTCTAAAGCCGCTGCGAAAGGGCCCAACAATTTTGTAAATTCCATCGGGAAAATAAATTTTGTTGACTGTCCTCTACCCATTTCCTTTAATGTCTCAAAATATTGCAGGCTCAGCGTGTTTGTATCGACCTCACTGGCCACTCTATAGATCCTATCAAGGGCAGTACTAAAGCCTTCTGCCCTGAGTACTGCTGCCTGTTGGTCACCCTCAGCTATCAGGATCTCGGCCTGCCTACTGCCCTCAGCTCTGAGGATATCGGCCTGTTTATCTCCCTCAGCAATAGCTATTGCTGCCTGGCGTTTTCCTTCCGCTTCCGTTACATCTGCACGCCGTATTCTTTCAGCCGCCATTTGGCGGTTCATTGATTCCTGGATGTCAGGAGCAGGTTCAATTTCTTTTATTTCTACTGCTGAAACCTTGATTCCCCATCTGGCAGTGGCATCATCTAGTTTGACCCGTAATTCCTCGTTTATCCGTTCCCTTTGAGAAAGCACGTCGTCTAGGTTCATTTCCCCTATTACGGCTCTCAAAATAGTTGTTGCCATTCCGATCACTGCTTGATGGTAATTAACAACCTCCAGCACTAGCTTCTGAGCTACTTCTTCTATTGGCCTTAAGTAGACAAGAAAATCGATATTAATAGGCGCGTTGTCACGGGTGATGTTTGTCTGCCCCGGAATGTTTATTACCTCTTCTCTAAGATCAATAGAGATGGAAGTTTGAAATGGCCAAACGAGTATTTGCAGTCCAGGCTGCCTCAGTCCTGCTGACTCGTTGAATTTTCCCAGCGTAAATACTGCGAGTCGTTCATATTGTTTAACGATTTTTATAATTGGAATCATGTTTTCTCTTCCTCTTTTTCGCTGGCCTTTTTACTCTCACCGATTCTCGACACAAACACTGTCAGTCCATCTATCCTATTAACAATTACTCTTTCTCCGGCAACTATTCGTATACCTTCTTCAGAAGTTTCAGCACTCCAGAGTTCAGATTCTACCTGTACAGAACCTACTGGGTCCAAATTTGTTCTAGCCACACCTTCAGATCCCACTATACCTGCTGCATGAGATGGCATACCTTTTCCAGCAGCCTCAGCAAAAGCTTTCAATGCGAGAAGTAGAGATCCTGCCAGAATGGCGCTTGCCGAACCTATGACCCATGTGCTGACTGCAAAAGCCGATCCGTGAAGAGGGGGTGTCGATAGTCCACCGAATAATAGGAACGCTCCCAAAACGAAACAAATAAGCCCACCTGCCATGTAAAGCCCAATACCGGGTGCCTGAGCTTCAACGAAGAAAAGTATGACTGCTCCAGCGAGCAAACCTATTCCAAGCCAGTTTACCGGCAGCTGACCCAGTCCGACGAATGCCAGGCCCATAGCTAGAATACCCACAAATGCGCCTATCATTATACCTGGCTGAAGAAATTCGAGAGTGAGCGCAATACTGCCTATCGTGAGTAGTATAAATGTTATGTTTGGGTTTCCCATCGCGTCGAGAAATTTTTCCAGCATGGTTCTTTCAAACTTCACTATCGGAATGTGAAGTGTTTGGATCGTGACTGACCCAGAGGAGGTGGTGACTTTAAACCCGTCCACATCTTGAAGCAAGGTATTTGTGTTATCAGAAATCAGGTCGATCATACCGGTAGCTAATGCTTCTTCGGATGTGAATGAAGCGGACTGAAATATTGTGCTTTCTAGACTCTTGGAATCTCTTCCTCTTTCTTTGGCAATACTACGTAGAAGTGCTGCGGCATCCTGTGACGCCTTGGATTCCATGGTCTTTCCAAGGTCTTCACCAGACGCTCCTACAGGTGTGGCTGCCCCAATATTGGTAGCAGGTGACATAGCCGCTATGTGGGATGCAGCTACGATAAAAGTCCCGGCCGATCCTGCACGTGCTCCAGAAGGCGTTACATGAGTAATGATTGGTGTTCTTGCAGCCATCATAGTTGTTACAATTTTTCTGGTTGGGCCGAGCATTCCTCCGGGAGTATCCAGTTCTATTAGTACGGCAGAAGATCCAGTACCATCAGCCTTTTCTATGACTCTCTCCAAATAAGAAGCGGTTGAGGGCTGTATTGGTCCTCTGATCTCCACTTTTAAAATTCGTGGAGTTGAAGATTCTAATGGAATCGTTGAAAGGCCGTATTGAACTATCAGAACAACAAAGGCAGTTATTGAAATTATTCGCAATACAGTCATGGGAGGTTTCACCTTTCCATGGATGATTATTACACAGAAAAACAGTTTTAAAGTTCGGTCATTTTAACGGTGTTTCCATATAGTTTTGATACAAGTATCACCCAATCTTTCTTTGCTTTCAGCGACGTTTAGGGTTCTTATACAACGTACCGGCTGGCAGTGAGGCGAGTCCTGAGACATCTACCCACGTTGTTCGAATCGTTTCAGATATCTCCCCAGGGCCCGTATTTACTGGACCGGCGCCTCTCCCCACGGTTAAGTTTAATGGAAGCCGAGAAACTTGCCCCTGGCCTGGAAATGGAGTTTGATCGGATTGACATTCCGGTAGATTTAGCCAGTTAGAAGGAAAGGAATTCATGCCAGGTGGAGGGTTACCTGGCTTACAGGTTGGAGGTTGACCCATGTTCCCTAGTCCATCAGGTCCCATATTTCCGATAAGGAAAAAGCCTACATTTTCAACCTCTGCGAATTCGACGAACTGACCCACATCAAATATAGGATCCCTGCCAGAAAATCCTCCTATCGCCACCGTATTAATATCCCCAAGGATGAAGGGTGCAGCATCCCGTGCTCGCTGAGTGACAAGTAGGATGTCGTTCGTAGAAGGGTCTATTTCCCATTTCAAGTATTCAATGACCCGATTCTCGATCCCCGGATCCCTTGCTAGAGGTGGGTTAACGGGGGATACCGAACCTGGCTGAGGTGGTCTGGGAGGTCCAACAAGTCTGCCATCCGATCCCAAAGCAGTAAAGAAAGGCACTATCAAGAACACGGATGTACCAATCAAAAGCCCGTAGGAAGTGAGTGGCGCCTTTGCGACATCCTGTCTAATCCCGTTAGCAAAGACGAGCAAACTCATAGAAGCTAGTACTAGGGATCCAATAATAGCGATTTCCGATACAGAGTTTCTCGCCCCATAGATCTGTATCGCCAATCCTGTGACCAGAATGGCTACTAAGAACCAAGCGCTGCGGCTATCAATTCTAACTGCCTTCCACAGGCTTGATATGCCAATCCCAATGACAGCAGCCAATGGAGCTGACGCGGCCACAAGGTAATAAGGATGGGTGTGTGTCGCGTTTGCGCTGCCGAAGATTATTAGCGTTATTATTAGCCACCCACCCCATAGAAAACTCTGAGAGGCAAGTTCATTATGCCTTAGATGTTTTACAAGGTTGCTTAATTTTCCGTAGACACTCCCAGGTAGTGAGAACATTATTATTGGGATGAGGAGCAGAAGCCCTATCGGGAGCAGCCATCCCAACTGGTTTGATAGAGGTGAGCTAAAAAGCCCAAATACTGTTTGCCCCGATTGTGGCGGAGTACCGGGTTGGATGGCATTTGTGGGACAAGGTGGTATCCCCTGCCACTGTTGAGGCATAGAGACCATTCCGGGTGGAAGGTTTTGAGGCAGGCAGGTCGGGGTAGGGCCTACAGGGTTTAGCCTATTTGTAGGAGCCGTTACTAAACCACTCGTAGGTTGAGTTGAAATATTTAGAGTGGCAGAACCCGGACGTGGAAGGCCAATCCTTGGGCCACCTCCAAAGCCATCAAATCGACGGAGTCCGTTGTATTCAAATGTTAGAGTCCAGATCGAGTTGTCACGGGTCGAACCGACATACGGACGGCTATCAGACGGTGTTAAAGCTACAGTCGATATCCAGAGCGATGAGAGCAGTAGTGTCAAGGTTGAGGCGACTGCTACTATAATGAGTGATTTTTTCCACCCCTTATTCCACCCAAAAAACAGGAAGGTCATAAATATGGGCAATGGAACGAAAGCAACAAACATCTTGGAGTTGAAACCGAGTGCTATTAGCACACTAAAGAAGATCAACCATTTCCACTGGGATGTTTGAACTGCCTTTACGATGCACGCCGCTGCAAGTAATAGACAGAACGCTACAAGAGCATCGGGTTCGTTTCTTGTATCTATGATTACGCTGGCTGGGAGAACGGCGAGAACGGAGGCGGAAACAATACCGGCGATTCCGCCGAAAGTTCTTCCTACAATGAAGTAGATAAGTGGGATGGATACTATTCCCATGATGAATTGAGGAAGAGTTACGGACCAGTCACCCACTCCTAGCAGAAGTCCGGGTAATGATTGCAGCCAGAATGCAGCCGGAGGTTTGTCGACCATTACCAGGCCGGAAGGATCAAATGAGCCGTAGAAAAAGTTTGACCAGCTCAAGGTCATAGATTTGACAGTGGCGGTGTAGTAGTTGTTGTTGAATTCACCCAATCGCGGAAGACGAAGCAGAAGCCCCAAGATGATGGGAAATGTGAGCCAGAGCCATTCTTTCCGAATGACCTTTACCATAGAAAAGCTAATCCCATTTATCCCGACCAAGTGTGAGTCCTTAGCCTCAAGTTAAAGGGAAGCCCGAAAAAACCCAGTGTTTTGATCGACCATGTTCATACTATACTTTGCTATACCTAAATATAGTGCATAAAGGTAGGGGAATGCTTTCTTCTGGGCAGGAGAAATGAATCGACTCAGGACTATTGATATTGGTGTTTTGCCGATAGTGGTAGCAACAATACTTCGGTTTTATGACTTGGGGAGAGGTCACCCGGGTCTGTCGATATATCCTGCAATATCACGGAATACGACCACGTCTTTTCATAATTGGTTTTATCCTAGTTTGTTTCCCGATGGGAGTATTCTGGCGGATAAACCTCCAGTGTTCTTTTGGATACAGGGCTTTTTTATCCAGATAATGGGGACTGGAAATCTAGCACTCAGGATGCCTGCTGCCATTGCAGCTGTTTGCTCTGTTGCGTTGCTTTTCCTTATTTTGCGTAGAACACATGGAAAATGGCCGGCATTTATCGCGGCCTTTTTTCTTGCGGTGATACCTTTAGATGTGAATTTTTCTAGAGGAATATTTCTAGAGCCCGTGACGACTTCTGTGATTCTGTTGTGTGTATATTTGGTTGTTACAGGTGTTCAGGATTCAAAAGAAAATAGGTTTTACTGGGCAGCAGGAGTCCTGGGCCTGGCATTTATGATCAAGTTGTGGCAGGGTCTCTTACCGGCACCTGGTTTAGCTATCTTATTTGTAATTCATTACTGGGGATCTTGGTTAAAGATAGCTAAAGTCACTCTTATCTCTTCGATCTTCTTCAGTGTTGTTGCCTTCACCTGGCCTATTTCAGTTTGGTTGACATCGGGGGCATACGATTCCGTTATGCACTCGGAAAACGTCTGGGACATGATATTTGGATGGAACCTATTTCAAAGATTCGGATCTTTGGAATACGGCGCAAGCCATTCAAACGGTTATTTATGGTTTTTGACTGGGCCTATGGGGCATATTTTTGCCATTTCAGTGGTGCCTGTAGCTCTTATAGGAGCTATCAAGGGAATGCAGGATATTCTTAAGGGTCACAGCTTTTCGATACTCTGGTTGGTTTGGATTATTTTGGCAGTTGCGGGATTTGGGGGAGCTTCCGTCAAACTGTCAAGTTACTGGGCTTCAGTCACGCCTGCCGTTGCTGCTCTTACCGGCATAGGATCTTACTGGTTGTTGGCGCAGAGAGAGGACTCTTCCAGCATCGTGCGGGGGACTTCATACCTACTGCTGTTTGGAGGGCTTCTTTATGTCTCCAAGGTTAGTTTTGACCTCTCCCCAGTAGCTGATTCCTTTAGGTACACTGCGTTGGCAATTTTGTTGTTGACTGTGATCCTGCCGTTCGTAATTTACTTCAAGCCTTCACGAGATTCTGTTGGCACAGGGTTTAACAAAGGAGAAAAGGTACTGACGTCTATTCTGGCCTTATCCCTTGCAATGGTTCTCGCAATTAACGCGGAAGTCACGATGTTTAACCTTATGAATCCTCGTTCAGACACATTAGGACGTATCGGGTTCGACAGGATTCAGAGTCCCATGAACAGTCCCCAGGTTAACTCTTCCAGGGCCAGACTCAGGGGAACTGTAATCACCGCCGTTGTTAGAGCGGAAGTTGACGAGCTTAATAGTGCACTCGCATATGTTCAGAAGAATAGGGAAGGAGCAAAATATCTTCTAGCAGGGGACTCTTTTAACACGACTGCTCGTGTTGCTTTTGTTACGGGTGAGCCTGTGCTCACACTTTATTCCGAATACCAGGACACTACGGTGACGACTTTAGATAGGTTAGATGAACTTGTCGAAAGAGGGGATCTGAGGTTTATTCTGGCTTCAAGTAATTTCAAAACTATGAATTTCCGTCAATGGGGTTGGATTGCCAGAAATGGAAGAGATGTGACTTCAAGCTCAGGGATGGATATGTTTGGTGAAATGCGCTTATTTGCTTTATTCTCCGTTGCCGGCCAGCCATACCTAAGATTCAACCCGGATCAATGATGGTAAGCCTTCCGGTATAAACACAACCTGTTTTAAAGGGGAATCTCTTGAAGATCCTTGCCGACAATAATGCTTCCCTTGTAAGTCTGACTTACTCCTTCAATCCAAACCTCTGGTTTGTCTAACTCAGCCGATCCAGTAGGAACAAAATGGTTCAAGACCAATATCCCCACTCCGGCCTTGGTAGCGATTTCACCTACTTCATGCATGGAGGTGTGGGATTCTAATATATGTTTTCTGAACGACTCATTGCCTGGATAAGTTCGTCTGACAATGGCGTCTACCCCATCCCTGTTGAGCACCTCATGAACTAGGATATCCGCTCCCTTTGCAAACTCGGCAAGGGCCTCGCTCCTGGAAGTGTCACCAGAGAATACAATTGACTTTGAACAGAAATCAAACCTGTAAGCGAATGATGGTTCTGCAGCGCCGTGTGGAACCTTGATGTAGCTGACTGTTACTTTTTCATCAGTAAAAAAAGGATTGATTTTACTCAGTTCTTGAACATCAATTACAGACTCAAGATCCGGCCTACCTTCGTCACGGACCCTCAGTTGTATATCCCAGTTCATGTAGGCCCTGTAAGACTTAGCCATACGGACAAGCGGTGATGGTCCAAAACATTTAATGGGACCGTTGTGTCCGCTTTGCCAGGATCTTAGTAAAAGATTCCCGAAACCTGCGACGTGGTCAGAGTGATTGTGCGTGATGAATACAGCTTTGATGGACAGAGGGTTTATACCTGACATAGCCAATTGGTTGGTAGCACCGTCCCCTGCGTCTACGATGTAGATATTCTCACCCAAGGCGAGAGCGCTGGAAGGTTGTGATCTCGCAGCCCAAATTTTCGGACCACCGCCTGTTCCCAAGAGAATCAATTTATTTGACGGAGAGCTCATCGGTTGGTGGTAAATCGAATTTTCAGGTATTTAGAATGGAATAATTGCTGTGTCGAATGCGATGTCAGACATCAGTGCTATCCCGAAAATAATACTGATGGCTCCGGCAACCCCAGAAACGATTATGTTCAGTTTTTGGTATGCACCTGTTATCGCAAACGGAATGCTCAATACTATCGTGATAATCGCCATAGAAAGAACAGTGCCAACCCCAAATAGGACGAGATAAGAGATTCCTGCAAGAAACGAGTCTATCGTTGGTAATAATGCCAGCATGACGGCCGCGCTTCCGGCCAGTCCATGGACCATTCCTATGATGAATGACTTCATCCTAAAAAATGGTTTGCCGGGGCTTAATATACCGTGTCTTTTCTCGACTGCAGGCTCGTCTTCTGCTTCATGTGTCCCATGGATATGTAAATGGGCGGTACCTTCATGTGCGTGTTGATGGACATGTAAACGGCCTTTTCTTAGATTCCAGTAAACCTGTAAACCTAGGAAAACCAGCATTACACCGACTCCAAATTCGAATACCGGCGCCACTTCTTCGTAAAAATCAAGGACAGCGCCTTTAAAGGCCAAGATGATTAGTCCAATCAAGACTAGCGGGACGGTGTGACCAAGCCCCCATGAGGCTCCTACCCAAATACCTCGGAATGCGTTCCTATATTGGTTCACGATAGTAGAAACCGCAACTACATGGTCTGCGTCGGTCGCATGCTTCAAACCCAATAGGAATCCGAGAATTATGGCAGCTAAAGCACCTGATTCAGCGTTCATTTAGCCGTTCACCTTTCTATACATAATTGGGAACCAAGAATAATTATAGTGGACCGAGCAACAATGCCTAGATTAATATGCATGTTTAGAGAATACCCAGCGACTTTATTACTTTTATTTAAAACGAGGAGGAAGCCTTGAAACTTGCATTTTTCAATGATTTTGTACCCGGAGTTATCAAAGGTGAAAGAGTGGTTGACATTACTGAAGCGGTGTCTTCGATTCCCCACACTTTTCCACAGGAGCTACTCAACGGACTCATCGCTTCCTTCGTTGATTACAGGGAAGCCATTGAAGCTCTTGTAGAGTCAACAGAAGGGATTTTGCTCTCATCAGTTGATCTTAAGTCTCCAATTCCTAAGCCCCATAATATCGTTTGCATGGCTGTTAATTATATGGAAGATGGAACGAGAGACGCCCCTGCTCCTATAAATGCTTTCCATAAATCTCCGAATGCCGTTCTGCCAGATGGAGGCACAATTTTCTTGCCTGATGTTCCTGCAACTATTTTTGAGCCAGAAGCTGAAATGGCTCTGGTAATAGGTAAATCTGCAACCAACGTTTCGGCAAAGGACGCCTATGACCATATTTTCGGATATATGAATTTCATAGATATGTCAGCTAGGGGATTGTCGTCTGGTGGAGGAGTTTTTTATCAAATGAAATCCAGAGATACGTTCGCTCCGATGGGGCCATATCTAGTGACTGCAGACGAGATCGATGATCCCCTTAAATTGCAAGTACAACTTTCTGTCAACGGGGATCTCAAACAAAACTTTAACACCGACGACATGGCACACAAGATTCCTCGCGTTATCGAATGGATTACGTCGATTCACACCCTTGAACCCGGTGATGTGGTTGCCACTGGCACGAACCATCGTGGCTTAAGTCCCGTGATGGATGGCGACAATATAGAGTTGGAGACTGAAGGATTGGGACGGTTACACATCAAGGTAAAAGACGATCTTAGAAGGAAATGGGAACGATTAACCCGACTGGAACGTGAGGAGCGGGGCTTCGATTCACCTACGCCACAGATAGGCGGTAAGTATTCAGGTTAGCTTGGTTCAGATCTGGGTAATTGAAATCAGGCAGAGTTGTGGCTGGTCATGAAGAGAGATTTAACGGGGAGGAAATACAGTGCGATTAGAAGGTAAGACTGCAATTATCACGGGAGCAAGTAATGGAATGGGAGCCTCCGAGGCGAGATTGTTTGCCTCAGAGGGTGCCACTGTAATTGCCTGCGACATTGATTCCTCAGCCGGTGAATCTCTAGTTGATGATATTTGCGAAGCTGGAGGAAACGCCAAGTATGTTCACTGCGATGTAACGAGTGAGTCAGATTGGATAAACATGGTTGAGACTGTGCAGACGGAACACGGTGGACTAGACATATTGGTAAATAATGCGGGTATCAGCAGTACTTCTGTTGACGACAACCTCGATACAGAGGCGTGGCACAGGATAATGGGAGTTAATTCCACGGGAGTTTTTCTCGGAACCAAAACCGCTGCTGAAACAATGAAAGACCAAGGAGGGGGCTCCATAGTCAATATCTCCTCGATCATGGGATTCGTAGGCGGAGGATACGGTCATCCTGCATATCATGCTTCCAAAGGTGCAGTCCGGATATTCACGAAAGCCATGGCTGTTAAATACGGTCCGTTTGGAATTCGGGTGAACTCGGTTCACCCGGGGTTTATGCCTCCCATGGTCTCTTCTAACCATGCAGTAGCTGGAGACAGAGACAGGTATATATCGCAAACACCTTTACGGAGGACAGGTAAAACGAGGGAGGTAGCGTACGGTGTTCTTTTTCTTTCTTCCGATGAAGCTTCATTTATCACCGGAACTGAACTGGTGATTGATGGTGGATATATAGCTCAATAGATTACGGGTCCTGTTATTTCTAGTTTGCCGCTTTAGTAAGGGGGAACGATGCGTAGAAACCGGGTAAGACAGAAACTGTCGCAAGGCAGTCCTGTAATAGGTACTTTCGTCGGGTTACAAAGTGCCAATGTGGCTGAGTTGATGGGCCACTCAGGGTTTGATTTTGTCGTTATAGAGTCAGAGCACAACGCTCTAGAATCAGCTGAGATCGAGCACATCTTGATGGCTCTTGGGAACACAAACACTATTCCGATAGTTAGGATTCCTTCTTCGGACAAAGTTTTTATTCAGAAAGCTCTTGATCTTGGAGCTATGGGCATCGTTGTGCCTTCAGTGAGGACTGCTGAAGAGGCGATGAAAATTGTATCCGCCACGAGGTTTCCACCCCTAGGTACGAGGAGTTGGGGACCACTGAGGGCTTCAAAATATACCTTTGACAATGAAGATTATCTTAAGAATGCGAATGACAATATTCTGGTTGTGTTGATTATCGAAACTGTCGACGCTGTTAATAATCTTGAACAGATAGCTGATGTGCCGGGTATAGATGTCCTGTTCCTGGGCCCCTGGGATATGTGCCTTTCATTGGGTTTGGATCCACTTAGCCAACCACACGATGAGGTAGACCAGGTCCTTCAAAAGATGATTCAAGTGTCCAAGGACAGAGATGCATCTGCTGGCGCCGGTGCATCTTCACCCGACGATATACCTGGGAGACTTGATCAAGGTGTCACATTCATTAGTTATGGGCCCGATTACGCGCTTCTTTCTGCTGCTGCCCAAGCTGGCGTGAAAGCCTTCAGGGATTTGGATGCGTCCAAAGGATAGCTAGCCTCCTTCAGTATGGAGAAATGTAGAGGTTTAGAAGACATGGTAGAACAAGGCGAACGGCTTGGGGATAAGGTAGCCATCGTAACTGGAGCTGGCTTCCGAGGAGAAGTGATTGGCAATGGTGCGGCCACGGCGATCACTTTTGCAAGACATGGAGCCCGAGTATTACTTGTTGATTTGGATGAAAGAAATGTTATGAGAACATTCGACCAAATCAATACAGAAGGAGGTGAGGCCACGGTTTTCCTCGGAGATGTTTCTACTCAAAAAGATTGCAAGGCAATGGTAGAGGAATCTATAAAACACTATGGCAAACTTGACATACTCCATAACAACGTTGGAATCGGAGGATCCGGGACTGTCGTTGATGCAAACCCTGACGATTGGGATGAAATCATGGCAGTAAATGTTAAATCTATGATGCTGACTGGCAAGTATTCAGTGCCGGCGATGGCTTCTGGCGGTGGAGGGGTAATAGTGAATATCTCATCTATCTCTGCCATCAGGCCGAGAGGGTTGACTTCATACACGGTATCTAAAGCAGGTGTCATAGCTCTCACAAAGGCTATGGCTGTCGATCATGCAGCGGATGGGATCAGAGTTAACTGCATTTTGCCTGGACCAGTTTATTCTTCAATGACCGCCGGCGCTATGTCCGAGGACAGAAGGGAGATCAGGAGAAAAGCATCACCACTGGGAATAGAGGGCACGCCGTGGGATATTGCGATGGCGGCTCTATACCTTGCTAGTAGTGAGGCTAGATGGGTGACAGGAGTTATTCTGAATGTTGATGGAGGAGTTACCCTGTTGAGCCCGCGAAGATAATCGAGATTCAGATGGAATAGAACTTTTTCGGTATGAAGGAGGATGTAATGAGGTTGGCTAATAAAGTAGCTGTCATTACCGGGGCTTCAAATGGCATGGGAGCTGCTGAGGCGAGGTTATTTGCCTCGGAGGGGGCTCAGGTGATACTTGCTGATCTCCTGGAGCAAGAGGGACAAGAACAGGTTGTTCAAATTCGATCATCTGGGGGCAAGGCAATTTTCGAAAGATTAGATGTGACCCTGGAAAGCCAATGGGACTTACTAGTCCATAAAGTGGTAGAAAGATTCGGAAGTTTGGACATTCTGGTGAACAACGCAGGAATTAGTGGTTCATATCAGCCTGACCTAATGAGCGTAGAGGCTTATGACAGGATCATGAATGTAAATTCCAAGGGAGTGTTTCTTGGTATGAAATACTGCTTGAAACAAATGGTGAAATACGGGAAAGGTTCTATAGTGAATATTTCCTCTATATCGGGGATGGTTGGGCAAGAATACACTCATATGGGTTATAACGCGTCGAAAGGAGCTGTCAGGATAATGACCAAGTCGGCGGCCGTTCAATACGCAGAGAGAGGAATACGTGTGAATTCAGTTCATCCAGGGATAATGCCGCCCATGACGACTTCAGTGGGCACAGCTGAACCAAAGACGAGGGAAATAATGCTTAAAGAAGTTCCTATGAATAGGTTTGGGCTGGTTGAAGAGGTTGCGAATGCAGTGCTTTTCCTGGCGTCCGAGGAGGCTTCTTACATAACTGGAGCCGAATTACCTGTGGACGGGGGACTAACTGCAAGGTAGTTTGAGATGCGATACTGATATTTCGAAGGAGAATAGTGAGATGTTCTACAGGCTTTACACAGGTAATGACGGCCAGTCACATATGGAAGAATATAATCCACCTGATATCCTGCCAGCAGCTTCTGTGGTTTTCAGGCGGCACGAGCCAGGTAACTTTATAGATTGGCACATCGCACCGCGGAGACAATTTATAGTTACCCTTGAAGGGCAAGTAGAAATAGGGCTAGGTGATGGCTCTATATGGACGCTTGGACCCGGAGACATGATGCTAGCAGAGGATATTACCGGACAAGGCCACACCACTAGAGCGGTAGGAACAATACCTCGGGTTTCTATTGCCATTCCGTTGGACTAGTTCATCAATACTTACGATTCAAATCCTGACTAATCCCAGCCTTTTCTGTGAAATTTCTATAGATTGTGTTCTGAAGCGTGACTTATGGACGTAACGCTTCAGACAATAGCCACCTGAATTTATTTTCCAGGTTATTTGTGAAAGGGGCAAAAGTAATCATTGCACTACAGAAAATTGGGAAAAACAGAGTTGGACGTGTCGCTTGTTAGTTTCGGATCTGGAGGACCCAGTAAGCTTGGACAAAACACTGGCCTATCGTCAAACGAGCAAAACGATCTCATAAGAAACGTATTAGACTCGGGAATTAACCTTATCGACTCTTCGGAAGGTTATGGTGAGAGCGAAGCCATTCTCGGACGTGCTTTACTCGGGTCTCAGCGCGACTCATATATCCTTGCGACAAAATGTCTCTATAAATCTCCAGAAGGCGGAATGCGCCGTCCAGGTGATTTGAAACTATCGATCGACCGGTGTCTGGAACGATTGTCTACTGACTACATAGATATTATGCAGTTTCATGTGCTGAATTCCTCGGATTATTTTCAGGTTGTTGATGAGTTGTACCCAGTTATGAAGAAAGCGAAAGAAGAAGGCAAGATACGTTTTATAGGTTTCAGCGAGCAATTTAAAACAGAACCTGATCATCGAGTCGTCAAGCTTGCTTTGACTGCCCACCCGGGTCTCTGGGATACGGTTATGTTGAAGTACGGCATCTTGAATCAGTATGCTGCCGAAGAGGCTCTTCCATTATGCGAAAAACACAATATTGGAGTAATCAACATGGCGGTGATTAGGGAGAAACTTCCAAACCCGCAACTGCTTGCAGAACAGATCAAAATTTGGAAGGCCGAAGGTCGTATCGAGGAAAGCGATATTTCTGAGGATACTCCGTTGGATTGGTTAATTCACGGCGACGTTCGATCAGTTGTCGATGCGGGCTATAAGTTCGCTGCGGATCATAATGCGATATCCACAGTGTTGACAGGTACCTCATCAACTCGACATCTTAAGGCTAATATAGAGTCTCTGGAAATCCCCTCACTTCCCAGTTTCGACAGGATACGTCTTGAACGCCTATTCGGTGATATAGCTATATATATTTGAGGGGTAAAACGTAACGTTTCAACCTATCAAATGCACTTTTCCGAAATCAGGTTACCTCTAGTGTCGGATTCCTAAGGGGTGCAGCATATTGAGTCTCGTCCAGTTCTAAGAAGTCTTTTTGGTAGACCTGTATCCGATATGACTCATAATCTGGAATGAAGAGCCTGAACTCGCTATCTATGCGTACGGATCTAGGCCTTCTAAGATATCTTTCATGTTCAAGTCTGCCTGTCTCCCTGAGCCGGTTGGGTACAGCATTAGTTAGCATGTAGTTTCTCGCCACCTTAGACAACGTTGCGTCTCCAGTAAAGCTCCAAAGGTATTGACCTTCCGGGTTGAACTGCATTACACGGTTGTTACCCCAATCTGCGACGTAAACATCCCCGTGAGTGTCCACACTGACACCCGTTGGACGTTCAAACTGACCTTCACCTGAGCCTAGCTCTCCGAACGAGTGTTTCAGATGACCTTCCGAAGTGAATACTTGTACCCTGTTGTTACCCCAGTCGGCGACATAGATGTCACCAAACTCGTCAACGTCTATCCCCCACGGCAGGTTCAGGCATCCTTCTTCGGTTCCAAATGTGCCGAATCCGTCCATGTATTCTCCGGAGATTGAATATCTTTGAATTCGGTGGTTTTTCGAGTCGACCACTACCATGTTCCCTTCCTGATCCAACGCTATCCCGGCAGGGCCTCTAAATGCTCCTTCCTCATCACCTTCTTTACCAAATTTGCTGATAAATTCCCCTTCACTGCTAAGACGTGTGATTCTGTTAGTCCATTCGTCACTTATGTAAAGATCGTCTTCCAGCCCGTTGATCATAGATACGGGCCAGATAAACTGGCCATCTTCACTTCCGTAACTACCAAATCCCTTGAGATCGTCTGTGAGTTCTTCCATGTCGTCAGTAGACCAAATTCGTATAGTCGCCGCTCCTTCAGATCTCATCAATATGTAAACGGTGGTGCCTTCACCAAACGCTATGTCTGTCGGAAAATTCGTCACTCGACGCATTCCGAGTGTCGTCAGATAAGGGAATCCTGCTCTTAATATACCGTGTGGCCTCGTCATTTTATTTAGGCTCCTTTTAAAGGTAGAAAGGTGATATCTGTTCAAAGCCGCCTTTTACGATGGGCTTAGCTTCCAGTTGAAGCCATTGTTCGAGGACGGTTCCATATATACCCCTGAAATCAATAGTATGTTGAAGATCTTCGCCATGTTCCCAGTTGGCGGGGTCGAGGGAGGGGTATTCTGAGTAAAGTCCACCCTTTACGTTCTTACCGAATATAAATGCGCCGCCCCCCGAACCGTGATCGGTGCCGCTTCCGTTATCTCTCATTCTTCTTCCGAATTCTGTAAAGACCAGGATGACTATGTCATCTGCGGCCTCATGTTCTTCAAGGTCATCCATAAAATCTGATATTGCGCCCGAGAGGTCAGATATCAACTTTGGATGAGCCGGCATTTCATTGGCGTGGGTATCATATCCGCCATGATTCGTGTAGAAGATTCTTGTACCCAGACCGCTAAGATGGATTCGAGCTACATCCCTTAGGCTTTTCGCGATAGAGTTATCGGCGTACTCAACAGTTGAGTTATAGTTCCCGGCGACTTCAGAGAGCATGTCTGCCCCTCGCAACACATCTAGGCCAGTCTTACCAATGTATTCAGCCACAACTCCGCTGCCGATGGCTTGCCCATAAATGTCCTTGAACGCTTTCAAAGCTTTTTCACGCAGTTGCTCTTGTTCGAGTCGTTTCATCACACCATAGCCTTCCAGATCACTTATGGAAGTAACCGGTACCCCTGCCACAGCCATTGCTCTCGGTAACCCCTGGCCAATATTCACACCTGTTAAAACATTTTCACCACTGGGGTCTATCTCCTTGACGGCTAGACCAAGCCATCCTTCGCTACCGACCCTGTCAGGCTCGCAAGTATGCCAAATATCCATCCCTCGAAAATGTGATCGATTGGAGTTCGGGTAACCAATCCCCTGGATTATTGCCATGTTGCCTTCGTCAAACATTCTCTTAAAAGGTGCGGCGTTTTTGTTTATCGCAAGAGTGTCGTTTATCGGTAGAAAGTCATCTTGTCCGAGGACTATCTTCTTCCTCGCATCGTAATAGTGACTATTGGTGTAAGGCACTATAGTGTTCATGAAGTCGTTCCCGCCAGTTAGCTGGATTACGACTAATGTTTTCTCAGAATTTTTTGTTGTCATATTCATCCCTTTTTGGCCATGTGCAACCGGTCGATTATCGATCTTGCGATCTTGTTAGGCGAACTGGTAATCGACTGTGGCAGCAGTCATTTGAATCAGATTATGAACCCCTACTTCACTCTTTTCGTTTTTCAAATTGCTTGCGTATTTAACTAAGGAAGCTCGGGTTTCATCTCTTATATTAATGCCGCCTAGAAGATCGAGACATTTGTTCACTAATTGGTTTGGATCGCCCTCAAGGCTTCCCGCTTTTTCCAGCATCGCAGACACACCTGGCTTGGATGGGTCTGCGAATTGTTGTTCTACGAAGCCCACTCTTTCGCTTAGTGTTCCTGAATCGATCCATTCAAACCCTGTATGCCAACCCTCGACCGTGGGGGGATTCATTAGTCTTTGTCCCATGATAGCGAGGGGGCCCTCAAATGGAGATCCATTCAATGTTGTAACTGCAAACTCATGAATTCCCGGTTTTGGCTGACTGAACTCTCCTGTTTGGCGTATCACGCCAACGATTAATTCGGCCGGGCTTTTCACTTTTGGTTTGTCCGCAGCCTCCTTGAAAAATCGGGAGCTAAATAACGTCTTGAGTACTACGCCAAAATTACCTTGGGAACCCATATAGGCGGTCACAAGCTCTTCGATAGCTTCCGGGTTTTTGGGAGGTATTGTTTCCCAAGATGGTACCTGGACTTCGTCTTCTACAAAGAAATTATATAAATGTCTTGAGATAAATCGGGCTGTTGCTGGCTGCTTAACAATGATATCTATGATTTCGTCGCCGTCGAAATTACCCTTTTCACCAAGAAATTCTTTCTCCCCATAATCATGGTCGTCTGGGAGAAACTCGAAATCCGCTGAGTGATGTCCGTACGGGTAAAGTGAAAGAGGTTGCCTGAAGGTCCAACCCGTGAAGGCACGGGACGCGTTTTTTATATCATCTTCAGTGTAGTTACCAACACCCATTGAGAAGAGTTCCAGAAGCTCCCTCCCATAATTTTCATTAATCTCATCTTTGTGGTTTTCATTGTTATCTAGCCAGAAAATCATTGCAGGGTCTCGGGATAAAGCCCTGAGAATATCTCTAAAACTGCTTAACCCGACATTTCTGAACATTTCGATCTCACTGTAAAGAGATGGGCCGTGCTCGCTTTTCCCCCATGCAACTGGGAAAATATGGTGTAGGAATAAGGACATCTTCTCCTCAAGGGGCCGGCTCGTATTAGCCATTCTGTAAAGCCATTTGCCGACATGAACTGCCACAGGCTCCCCACCGTAATATCTTTCGACATGAGACATGTCGATCGGTTCGAAACGGTCAGGATTTACAAGATCATCCACTATTTCATCGTATGTCTTCCCGGCTGTGAGGGAGTCTAGCTCACCGGGAGTCGCTCCAAATCCAGCTCTCCTCATGAGATGCGCCACAAGTGCTCTGTCAGACTTCATGTTCAACTCTCTTTTTATAATTTCAACCATCCGGTTAGCTTGTTTATACAGTAAATGTTCAAAATAATCATCGACCTTACAACAAATGTACCGGTGGCTATAACTGTTGTCCTCGTTTTACGCCGATTGTAAGTTCGTCACTGAACCGCCGCGACCAAAGAGAAAGAATTCATGTGTATAAGCGAGCCAGGCGAAGTTTTCAATAGATAATTCGCTTTAGTACACCGAAATTTCATTACGATAACTTCGTGTAAACCTCTGGAAATTTTTCATCCATTGTGTCGAACCCGATCCAGTCACCAAACCTGTCATTCATCCCAGTGATAACCTCAGATGAGGCATCCAGTTCACTCTTCCCGTCACGTATAGCTTGTTTCGTGCCTGACACCAGAGCGTGAATGAATTCGCGTGCTTCCATGAGGTCTCCATGATTTCCGATCGGACCGTGACCAGAAACGAAGTTATCTATTGGCAAGCTAGAGATTCGGTCATCAGTTTCGGGCCAATCTGCTGGATAGCTATCCCCCAGATAAGGCACTCGCTTTTCTTGAATAACATCACCTGTAAACAGCAACTTTTCTGATGGTATATGGATGTATATATCGCCGCTTGTATGAGCTCTGCCGAAATATAAAAGTTCCAGTTCGCGACCTCCAAAATGAAGTGACATTTTGGTTTCAAATGTCAGATCTGGCGGAGTCACATTTACGATTTTTGCCTCTTCAGCCCATGGGTCTCCACTGGAAATTATTTTGGATCTCCATTGTTCGTTATATTCGACGTCCACCATTTCCGAATAGCAATTCTCATGCCCGATGATCGTGGCGTTAGGGAACTCTTCGTTCCCCCAGGAATGATCCCAGTGGGCATGAGTATCGATCACGTAATTGACCGGTTTGTCAGTGATTAACTTTACATCCCGGATCAGATCCCTAGCGAACGAAGGGACACGAAGAGAGTCTACGATTAGAACCCCATCGTCCCCAACGAATATACCTGCATTCGTCAGCCCTTCATGAAGCCTTGCATAGATACCGTTGGCAACTTCCACTATTTCTGTGCCCGGAGTCGATTTCATTATTCTCTCCCCTTTCTTCAAATAGAATTTGATCGAATGTTCATGCAACTTGGTTCTCTTAAGGCCACATCATAGACATTTCTGAAAGAAAAATGAATGTAAGGAAAGGAAATTTGTTGACGGTGGTGGTCAGAGGGGATAATGACGGGCAACGTAGGGAAGACGTGTAGGATCTTTCTTACCGCGATCAGAGATATATGATCAGTTAGAATCCTCCTACTATTGAAAACAAATGACCATTGGGAGAACTTATGTCGGACTTACCTATCATCCGCAGTATTTTCCTTTCTAGATATCGCTTCCCATTTAACGATCACGGAAGTGATCTGATAGGGGGATTCTATGAACCCGGAACGAAGGGCTCTAGATCCGTGTTGGGAATACGAATAGATACTGACTCAGGACTTTCAGGGGAGTATATGAGCATCGCCCCTGGGACTTATGAGCAAATTCTTAGTTTTGCTTCACTTCTAATTGGAAAAGATGCAACACAGAGGGAATTTTTTTACAACCAGGCCAAGACTATACTTCGCAAGCAAGACAAGATGGGTATCGGACCGATCGATATAGCGCTGTGGGATCTCGCGGGCAAACTGCATAATGCTCCGATTTATCGACTGCTGGGTGGCCATAGAGAGAAGCTACCTGTCTATGCCAGCACTTACTTTGCTGATAAGGAGCCTGGTGGACTGAATAGTCCGGAAGGGTACGCTGACTTCGCTCAACAGTGCTTGGAAATGGGCTATAAAGGGTTCAAAATCCATTCATGGGGCGCCGAGGCTGGTACGAACATCAAGAGGGAAATAGATACGGTTCATGCCGTTGGGTCTAGGGTAGGGGACAAGATGGCACTAATGATAGATCCATGTTGTGTATACGACACCTTCGCAGATACCTTGGCAGTCGGAAGGGCCTGTGACGAAGAGAATTTCTTTTGGTACGAGGATCCTATGAGAGATAGCGGGGTATCACTATATGCTCACAAACAGCTAAAAAAAATGATTAGAACTCCCCTTTTGCAAGGAGAACACCTTCATTTGGTTGAGGCACACACGGACATGGCAATTGCAGAAGCGACGGATTTCTGGCGTGCAGACCCCGAGTATGACGGCGGCATCACGGGAACGATGAAAGTGGCTCATGCTGCGGAGGGATTCGGCATGGATTTGGAACTGCACATAGCAGGCCCGGCACAACGTCATTGTATGGCAGCAATGAGAAATTCGAATTTCTATGAGATGGGTCTTGTACATCCAAAACTGTCGAATATAGCTAATCCCCAAATATACAGTTGTGACTATTCGGACCAGCTGGATTCAATCGATGCGGATGGATTTGTCGAAGTGCCGAAGGGTCCGGGTTTAGGAGTCGAATATGATTGGAAAGGAATAAGAAAGTTCCAGTATGACGAGATTGAGATCAGCTAAGCTGTCTCCGCGTGTGTATTCAATAAGTTTAAGTCGATTTTTCTGCGGACAGCGTGTCAAGTAAGCGAGATTTGTAATCTAGGTACTGACAGTGCTTATCATATTCTCGTTTACAACAGTTTAGACAGAGCTTCTCGTCAACTTCCGATGACTACTATTACTGCTTCCTCACTAACATTCTGGTCCTCTTCGATTCTCACCTCGGTGACTGTTCCTGATACTTCCGAGAAAACCTCGTTTTCCATTTTCATAGACTCTATGACAACAAGAAGGTCACCTTCGGTTACCGTATCGCCTACTGACACTAACACTTCTATAACGGTTCCTGTCAGGGGGCATCGTATTTCATGGGTTACCAATTTCGATTCTCCTTTTGATTAGTTAACTCTGTTTTTGCCGGCGATGTAAACTGCCTGTTCCGACTCAAGTCCGGCACACTTTGAATCAGAGTAACCGAGTATCTCCGTTAATATGCTGCGACTATCTTCTCCAACATCGCTTGTGTTCTTCCAGGTAGACTTTGGAAGACTATTTCCAGAAATCGACTGTCCGTCGAATCTCTTAATCCCGTGGTCTCGTTCCTTTGTATCATGGAAGAAATTTCTTGCGTTAAGGTGTTCGTCTTTCATTAACTGGCGGCTGTTACTAACCATTCCAGCTGGAATTCCGACCCGTTGCAGAGCCTTAGCTCTTTCGCTGGCAAATCCCGTAGAGCTCCATTCCGATATGGTTTGATTGATTAAATCTTCATTTTCCTTCCGTACTTTCACTGTGGCTGACGAAAGAAGACTTAATTTGGGGCTGCTCAAAATATTGCAGAGAGATTTCCACTCCTGATTATCTGTCACGGAGATAGCAATCCAGCTGTCAAACCCTTTGCACTTATATGCACCGTGAGGGCAATAATCTGGATGCCTGTTACCTTGCGTTGTTGTTAACTCTCCGCTGGACGAATATGCTCCTATGTATTCACCAATCATACAAACCGGACTGGTGGCCAGTGCGATATCTATAAACTGGCCACCTCCGAATTTTTCTCTCTTGCGCAAAGCGGCAAGTATTAAACCGACCGCATTCAATCCAGATATGGGGTCTCCATAGGCAATGCCAGTAGACATTGGTGCCCCTTCCTTATACCCGATTAACGATGGTATTCCTGCGAGGGCCTCCGCTGTAGTTCCAAACGCCGGGAATTCCGAGTAGGGTCCTTCTGTGCCGAACCCTGGCATGGATACCATGACTATACTGGGGTTTGACCTGGTAAGTTGATCAAAACTGAGGCCGAGGTTTCTCATTACTCTTGGCCTGAAATTCTCAATCACTACGTCAGATTTGGATACCAGTTCAAGAAACACTTTACGACCCGATTCGATATCCAATCTCAATCCGATATTTTTCTTGTTCCTGTTGAGTTTGTTGTTGAGGCCATTTCCGCTAAGTAGTGGGACGCGAGGATCACTGATTTTGATCACCTCTGCTCCGAAATCGCCGAATATCCGAGTGGCGAGTGGTCCTGCCCATACCCGAGTAAGGTCGAGAATCCTAATATTAGACAGACTTCCGCCTGAGGCAAATTTCTTTACTGCCATACGTATCGCCTAAGGAATTTTTCAGTATGCTGCCCCAAAACAGGTAATGGGCCAAGAGAAGTTGTAAGCTCTGTAGATTTGAAAGGAAACGTAGGAAACAGCGCCCCTGATTTCGTAGATGCGTCAGATGTCTTAAACATGTCTCTGTATACGAACTGTGGGTCTTCAAGCACTTCTGACATATCCAATATGGGAGCCGTTGGTAGAGTCCATACCTCCGATGTTTCCATAAAAACTTCCTTTCTAGTTTTTCCTGCTATCCAGTCAGTCAACAATCCGTCAAGAAAATCCGCATTATTGGCTCTTTTTACTCTTGAGTCGAACTCCGGATCAGTGATCAGATCCTCCCGGCCGATCATTGCACAAAGCCTTTCCCATTGATCCTCTGCCGAAATACCGAAACAGATGTACCCGTCGCTGCAGGGTAGAGTTGTGATGCCGTACGATGCGAAAGAGCTTTGTTTCTGCCACTGGTTTCCGTTTCTTGTGCGCAATATACCTTCAAATGTTTCCATTTCCATTGTGAATTGATGAAGAGTGGCCAGGGTTTCCAACATCGATACTTCAAGGAATTGCCCCTCACCGCTCCTGTCTCTTTCCCATAACGCGATATGAATTGCATTGCTGCCGTTAAGTCCCGTCAGATAATCGGGTTGGTGACCTGGGAGCATAAGTGGTTCTTGACCTGGATGACCGGTCAGATATAAAAATCCTCCTAGGGCGAGTTGGATGATAGGTGATGATTTCCATCCGCTGTATGGTCCGGAAAGCCCGTAGGGAGTGACGGAAAGCTCTATAAGTTCCTTATTCTTATTGGTGAATCTGTCCCTTGATATATGTAGAGTTCTCCTTAGATCTAGGTCCCAATCTTCTATCAGGATGTCGAAATCTGCCACGAGACTTTCCAAGAACTCAAGCCCACTTTCTGAAGCCCAGTCATACAGGACTGATTTCTTTCCAGGGTTGTTATACGCGAATAGGGAGCTATTTTCACCACTGGGCGGGCCTTTGAGGAAAGGACCTACCCCTCTCGCCCAGTCTCCGTTTGGGGGACGCTCCATCTTTATGACTTCTGCGCCTAATGCAGCGAGGAAGCGTCCACAATGGGGTCCAGCCACCCCTTCGGCAAGTTCCAGTACTCTGAGTCCTGAGAGTGCTGATTCCGATATCTCACCTTTGATAGATCTTTCGCTCACTTTCAGGTTCGGCCTTATGGTCGGACAGCTTTTTTGGGCCGTTGGGCGAGTTTGGAGAGCATGGGTTGCGCGAGCTTTACAAACCTACACGCAAGTCGTCGGGTTTCTCTGGGATCTATTAAATCAACAACGTCTCCCTTATAAGCTGCCCTGAAAGGTGATCTCAGCCGAAGCAACCTGTTTTCAATCATTTCCCGATGGGCATCAGGGTCTGGCGAGGATTCAATCTCTCGTCTGTATGCGGCGGCCACTCCCCCCTCTATAGGAATTCCTCCCCATTCTCCTGCCGGCCAACCATACCTAAGATTCAACCCGTTGGGATGGCCAAGACTGTGAGCGGCATCGGCAGCGACGCCGTATGCTTTCCTTACGTTGAACTCTATTTTAGGAACCTCCGCTTCCGCGCTTGCAATAAGTGCACGGACACCCCGTCTCATAGTTGCCTTTCTCTCAGCGTGGGAGCCCAACATGAATCCCGGCATGTCTAGGAATATGGCCACCGGTAGATTGAAAGCGTCACACAGGTCTACAAAGTGGGCGTACTTTTCAGCAGCCCAACCGTCCATGGCCCCAGCAAGGTAACGAGGATCACTACATATGATTCCAACACTGTACCCGTCGAGCCTTGCAAACCCAGTGATAACCGCCCCTGCCCAGTGGCGGCGCATCTCAAAGAATTCACCGTTATCGACGACATGCCCTATCAGTTTTCTCGGGTCATAAGACCTCTTTCTGTTAGGAGGGATTATGTTAAGAAGCTCCTCAGGCCTTCTATCGGGGGGATCGCCAGTTTCTACTCTTTCAGCTACCTCGGATGTCGTATTCGGGAGATATGAGATGAATTGCTTGATTTGTTCGAAGGCCTCCTCCTCTGAGTCCGCTACATTATCCACCTGTCCACTTTCATGAACGTGCATCTTGTAGCCGCCGAGCTCTTCCTTATTGAGGTTCTCACCGATAGCCCTTTTGACTACTGGTGGACCTGAAGGGAATATCTGTGATTGCTCCTTGACCATCACTGTGAAATGTGACATGAGAGCGTATGCAGCCGGTGCACCTGCTACAGATCCCATTACCCCGGCGGCGACGGGCACATTTTTCAGAAGTTCCACCCCGTGCCACCACTGACCTCCATCGGGAAGGCCCATATGGCCTGCCGCTTCGTCCGCCTTTGCACTGTGTCCCACCCCCTCTACCAACTGAATGTAGGGTATACCGTACTGAATAGAAAGCGGCATAGTGAACTGCCTGGAGCTTTTCCTGACGTTATGAGGACTGCCGCCCGAGATCGTGAAATCATCGCCTCCGATGGCTACAGGTCGACCATCTATTTCTCCGAGCCCCATAACGTAGGCTCCAGGAGTGAATTCGATAAGGTTTCCGTTGTCGTCGAACTCCGCTGCGCCGACCATGGGCCCGGCTTCAATGAAACTTCCGGTGTCCAACATCCGATCAATGCGCTCTCTGACTGTATATCGACCGCCGCTATGCTGGCGCTTGACTCGTTCCTCACCACCCAGTTCCTTCGCTAGCCCCTTGGCGTACTCTATGTCTTCTAAAGCTTTTTCCCAGGGCATGCCTGGTTTCCAGGATTCTCGATTCCGATCGACTGGCATTTTTCCCCTTCCCGTTGCTCACGTGAACTTGTGAGAATGCAATTTTGCTGTTTGCGGAACATACACGGTTTGAAAACAGCAGTCCACTCTGGGTCCTTTAGTAAATCGAACCGACGGCAATGGGTACCAAGACACTATAGATATATGACCGCACAATACGAAGGTTCCCTTCTGGCTCTTGTGCTCGCTGTCTTGGGGGTTAGAATGACCTAAAACAGGTGCTTGTACCTGTTTTCACAGTGAATATGGTTTGCAAGAGAGGTTTTGACAATGAATCTTCCGGACAGAATGACATTTGGAATCTTTCTAGGCCCTTTCCATAAGGTCGGGGAGAATCCTACCTTAGCATTTCGGAGAGATCTTGAACTAATCGAGTGGCTTGACCATCTTGGGTACGATGAAGCATGGATTGGGGAACATCACAGCGCCGGATGGGAGATTATATCCTCGCCCGAATTGTTCATTGCTGCCTCAGCGGAAAGAACAACCCACATTAAGCTGGGTACGGGAGTGGTGAGTCTTCCATATCACCACCCATTCATGGTGGCTAACAGGATGGTACAGCTCGATCATATGACGAGGGGAAGGGTAATGTTTGGAGTGGGGCCTGGAGCTCTTCCGACGGACGCATACATGATGGGTATAGAGCCAACCAGCCAACGCCCCAAGATGGATGAAGCCTTGGGCATAATTCTTAGACTTTTTACGGAAGATGAACCTATTACGTATAAATCAGATTGGTTTGAATTAAACGAGGCGTTGCTACAAATTAGACCGTACCAGACGCCTTATATGCCTCTTGCTGTAGCCTCAATCCAATCTCCTTCAGGGGTTGCTCTTGCGGGAAAACATGGGGCCTCGGTTCTAACAATAACTGTGCCTAGGGACCCTTCAGAAGGGAAAGCGGAATACAGCAAGTTATGGGAAATTGCAGAGGAATCGGCGAGAGAGCATGGAAAGGTAGTACGGCGCGAGGATTGGAGGCTCACTGTCCCTGTACATATCGCCGAAACAACAAAACAGGCAAGGGATGAAGTCAGGGCAGGGGCGATCGATTTCTTAAGGGGATATACAGAAGGCACTAATGGACGCGAACCCGTATTCAACGGCCCGGATGATCAACTGGTCGATTGGATGGCGGACAATGGCTACTGGATCGTCGGAAGTCCCGAGGATTGTGTGGACGGGATACACCAGCTAGCTAAAGAAAGCGGAGGGTTTGGGGGATTCCTGATACAAACCGTCGACTGGGCACCTCGAGAGAAGATCTTGAGGAGTTACGAACTGTTGGCCAGGTATGTCATGCCTCAGTTTCAAGGTACTGTGAGGGGCACAGAGGCTTCTAATCAATGGGCTAAAGAGAGGGTGAAGACACTTATGGAACGTCGAGTGAACGCGATAGAAAAGGCCAAACAAGATTATTCTGAATCCCGCAGATCTTAAATATGAGTGATTGACTGTCAAGACAGAAAGCAGAATTAATTAAATCTAGGGAGGTCCGCCAAGCATGTCTGATAC
>ERZ651768.606-NODE-606-length-26738-cov-15.396084_pt1 | contig 26738 bp, 17 predicted proteins | sample MGYA00514754_ERZ651768 | MGnify/ENA metagenome assembly ERZ651768
AGGATTTCAAGGCGTTTTACTGCTATACTTGGAATCATGCCCACATCAACCGCCTGGGCACCCACATTCATGGCTGCGCCAAAGTGTGATATTAACGCCGAACGATGGCGGCGTTTTGAATTGGTGAGCACCAGAACATTGTCCGGTGGAAGACCACGCATAGACGTAGGTCTTACAAAGGCCGCACCATCACCGGTAAGGGGTGTTGCGTTGAAAGATGGAACCTGATTCTTCAGGGTTTCGGTCATATCACCATTCCCCTGGCGACGAAGTGTCTGGTTATCAAACCCATCGATAGGTGTGGGGGATTTCATGGATGTTCGACCCGCTGCACGGGTACCCGTGACAAATACACCAGCACCTGCCAACGCTGAAGAAGCAAGTGAGAAGTTTGCAGTTGCACCACCGTCTCCCACAATTACTGATTTACTGGATGAATTATAACCGATAAATGAAGCTGAAACAGTATAAGTTCCCAGAGCAACACCAGAGATGGAGTAACTCCCGGATGAGTTTGCTGCAGCACCCATATTTGTACCTTCCACAGTGACATTCGCGCCTGCCAGACCATTACCATTTTCATCGGTAACAGTTCCAGAGATGGTTTGCCCTACGGCGAAGGATAGATTGAGGATTAGAAAAATCCAGAAGGATTTCTTCATAGTTTGCTCCTTTGGTTTGTTGTGGTTATGGATTGACACATATGATATGTCAATCCAGCTAATCTATAAGTATTATGCCAATAGATTCAAGAAATTAAAAAATAACGGACAATTAATTTTTATAAATAAAAATCTCAGGTGCTTGTCCCGCTTTTCTAAATCCACGATACATACCAGCCGTATTGAAAGGCATGGAAATATTCCCTTTTGAATCCATGGTAATGATGCCACCATTGCCACCCTTATCTGAAAGTTTTCTAATCACGTTTTGAGCCGCTTCCCCCACTGATTTTCCTTTGTATTCCATGATAGCAGAAACATCATAAGCTACATTGCCACGGATGAAATATTCGCCCTGTCCTGTTCCTGAAACAGCACAGGTTTGGTTATTGGCATAGGTGCCTGCACCAATGATTGGGCTGTCACCCACACGACCCCAGCGTTTATTGGTGAGGCCTCCCGTGGATGTGCCGGCGGCAAGATTTCCATGTTTATCCAATGCGACACAGCCCACGGTGCCATGTTTTTCGACTTGAATCTTTTTCAAGCTGTCCCAACGTCGCTGGGTATAAAAATAATTTGGATCAACAATATCCAAGCCTTGTTCTTTGGCAAATTTGTCTGCACCATCACCGGAGAGCATCACATGCCAGGTTTCTTCCATGACCTTTCTGGCAGCAGAGATGGGATTCTTCACTGTTTTTACACGTGCCACAGCACCAGCTTTCAGATTCCTTCCATCCATGATGCTGGCGTCCAATTCATTGGTTCCCGCATTGGTAAATACGGCACCTTTTCCTGCATTAAATAATTCAGAATTTTCCATAATTCTAATGGTTGCTTCGACTGCATCCAAGGAAGTACCGCCCTTGTTTAAAATTGAATATCCGACATTCAATGTTTCTTTCAACTTGGATCGATAAGCATTTTCTTTTTCTGGTGTCATATTCTTCCGAGTAATGGTTCCGGCACCACCATGAATCGCAATGGAAAATTCAACAGACTCATCTTTGGACCCTGTAAGAATTGCAAAAGCGATGATCCCCATTAACCCTAGGGTGATCTTGGTTTTAAGGTCCATTAAAATTGATCTAAAATAGCTGATAGAAGTTGATCCACGGAAACGCGATCCTGCTGTTGTGTGTCACGGTGGCGCAGAGTAATGGTATTATCCTCTGTAGACTGATGATCCACCGTAATGCCAAAGGGAGTTCCTGCTTCATCCTGGCGGTAATATCGTTTCCCTATAGACCCCTGCTGATCATAAATAACTTTAAAATGTGGTTTAAGCATATCCATGATTTCCCGGGCTTTTTCAGGCAAACCATCTTTTTTAACGAGTGGACATACAACCGCTTTAACGGGTGCGAGTCGGGGGTGAAGTTTCATTACCACACGCTTGTTTTCTTCATCTTCCCAATAGGCGTCTGTAAGTACGGTCAGCAGCATTCGATTCAGTCCTGCTGATGTTTCAATAATATAAGGCAGAAAACGTTCATTGTTGGGCTGATCAAAGTAAGAGAGGTTTTTGCCGGAAAATTCTTCGTGGCGGGCCAGGTCAAAATCAGTCCGGTTATGGACACCTTCGATCTCTGACCAGCCAAAGGGGAACTCATATTCGATGTCCCAGGCTTCCTTGGCATAATGGGCCAGTTCATCTTCTCCATGCTCGTGGAAACGCAATTTCGAATCTGTGATTCCCAATACATCCGGGTAGAACTGGAACCGTTTTTCTTTCCATTCCTGCATGAAATCGTCATCAGTGCCTGGTTTTACAAAATACTGCATTTCCATTTGTTCGAATTCCCGGGTTCGGAAAATAAAATTGCGGGCAGTGATCTCGTTGCGAAATGCCTTCCCAATTTGGGCAATTCCAAAAGGGACTTTCATCCGCATGGCGCCCTGCACCAGCTGGTAATTAACATAAATACCCTGGGCAGTTTCGGGGCGCAGGAATGCTTCCGTACCTGTCTCTTCAACAGGACCTATATGGGTTTTGAACATTAAGTTGAATTGGCGCGGCTCCGTAAGGTTGCCGGTGGTTCCGCATTTAGGGCACTGGGTATCTGCCCAGTTCAATGACGAAAAATCTTCTGCGAATTCATCCGCACGATACCGTGCTTTACATTGCTTGCAGTCTACCAGGGGATCGTTAAAGGCGCCTACATGCCCTGATGCTTCCCAGATCTTAGGATGCATCAGAATACCGCTGTCCAGCCCCACAATATTTTCGTGAGCCTGGGTCATTTCTTTCCACCAGAGCTGAGATATATTGTTTTTCAGTTCTATACCCAATGGACCATAATCATAAACGGCTGAAAATCCGCCATAGATATCGGAACTCTGGAAAATAAACCCCCGGCGTTTGCATAGAGATACTATTTTTTCAATGGTTTTATCCATCAGCAGGTTTCAAAATTAGGTTATAAAAAGAAAATGGATTACTGTCATTTTTTCTTTTTACGGGTGCGCTTCTTCTTTGGCGCCACTCTTTTTTGGTTCATGAGCTCTACTGCCTGTTCCAGGGTGATGTTATCGGGTGTTAAATCTCCTTTCAAAGAAGCGTTAACCTTCCCATCGCTTATATAGGGACCGTAACGGCCATCTTTTACCACCAGGGATTCTCCTGTTTCGGGGTGGTCACCTAAAGTTCGAAGCTCAGAACTTCTTTTGTTTCGGTTGGCCAGTAATTCAATTGATTTTTCTACTGAAACATCCAGAGGCGTCTCAGGACCGCGGAGGGTCGCATTTTGTTTCCCACATTTTATATAAGGTCCATAGCGCCCATAATCGGCAGTGATCGTCTCTCCAGATTCAGGATGGACACCAACGGTTCGCGGTAAAGCCAATAATTGTAATCCATAGTCCAGGTCCACATCAGAAAGGGGGTAGTTTTTTGGAATTCCTTTTCGTGTTTTTGAATCGCCCAATTGAACATAATGACCGTAGGGGCCCTTTTTGATCCACACCGGTTCCCCAGATTCAGGGTCATTGCCCAGGGGTTCGTCCTCTTTTGTTTTCTGGGTAAAAATTTCTTCAATTGTTTCCAGGGTTAGGTCGCCCATGTATATGTTCTCAGGAATGGATCTTGTATCATTCCCTCGTCGAAGATAGGGGCCAAATCTTCCAATCCGTCCTTCGGTTGATTCGGAGATTTCTTTCGGCATGGCAATGGTACAAGCAGCAGGTATGTCGACTTTTTCATCCAGCATTTTTTCCAAACCGGCAAACCGGCCGCCACCGCGGTAAAAATTGGTCATGAATGGAACTGCCTCAAGTTCCCCTCTTGAAACTTCATCCAGTCCATCTTCCATTTTTGCAGTGAATTCTTTGCTGACCAGATTTGTAAAGTGATTTTCCAGCAGTTGAGTTACAGCCAATCCTAAAAAAGTGGGTGAAAGTTTTCCACCATTTCGATCCACATAACCCCTGCGTACAATGGTGCCCAGGATGGATGCAAATGTAGATGGGCGGCCAATTCCATTTTCTTCCAATGCTTTTACAAGAGACGCTTCTGTAAAGCGTGCCGGCGGCTTTGTGCTGTGTGATTCTGATTCCAGCGTGCTGCAATCCAGAGTTTCTCCTTCTACCATAGCCGGCAGGATTCGTTCCTTGTTTGCCAGGTCTTTATTCGGATTATCCCGTCCTTCCACGTAAACGCGCATATAGCCGGGGAACAAAATCACCTGCCCATTGGCCCGGAATTCTGCTTTCTGATTCTGGATTGTAACTGCTGTCTGCTTCAGTTTTGCCGGGGTCATCTGGCTGGCGACAGTTCGTTTCCAGATAAGATCATATAATTTTGATGCTTCATCACCCAGTGTTTTCTGGACTTCTTCAACCCTGCGGAAGACCCTGTGGGCCGGTCGGATTGCTTCGTGTGCTTCCTGGGCATTCCTTACCTTAGTTGTATATCTGTTGGCCTTGCCGGGCAGATAGTCATCTCCATACAGGTCTTGTATAACCTGCCGGGATCCTGCAATAGCTTCCTCGGATAAATGGGTTGAGTCAGTCCGCATATAGGTAATAAAACCATTTTCATAGAGCTGCTGGGCTGTGCGCATGGTCTGGCGGGCGGAAATTCTTAATTTTCTCGCTGCTTCCTGCTGGAGTGTGCTGGTTGTGAATGGTGGTTTGGGATTAGACGTCCGGGGTTTTTCTTTAATGGTGGATACGGTCCAATCTCCAGATTCTAATTCTTTTACAAGTGCATCGGCCTGGGATTCTGAAAGGAGCAGGACATTCTTATTTTTTAATTCCCCGGTTTCAGAATCAAAATCACTGCTGGCTGCGATCTTTACACCATCTATACGAACCAGAGCTGCATTAAATGAGACTGCATCTCCTTTTTTATTTAAGGCTGCTTTCAGGTCAAAATAGGTGGAACGCTGAAATTTTGCCCTTAAACGGTCCCGATCCACAATAATTTTGACAGCCGCCGATTGTACGCGACCTGCGGACAGGGATGTTGAAACAAATTTCATGTTGCTTTGCAGCGTTGCCCATAATACAGGGGATACTTTATACCCTACCAGGCGATCAATAATACGGCGTGCCGCCTGGGCATCCACCAGGTCTTTATCAATCTGACGAATATTTTCTATCCCTTCAGCTATCCCTGCCTTGGTGATCTCAGTAAACTGTACACGTTCCAGTTTTTCTTCCGGTACTTCAGCAGCCAGGTGGGCAGCAATGGCTTCGCCTTCCCGGTCCGGGTCCGTGGCTATCAGGACGCGGTCTGCTGTCTTGGATTTTTTTCTGAGATCTGTAATGAACTTTTTCTTATCTGGGAGAACGGTGAGTTTTATTTTAAAATTGTTATCGATGTCAATTCCCAGTTCATTGGTTGGAAGATCCTTTACATGCCCTACGCAGGAAATAACATCATACTCCGTTCCCAGGTATTTCTGGATCGTTTTAATCTTGGTGGGTGACTCTACAATCAATAATGGTTTCTGACTCATAGTTTAAGATATCTTGAAATGTTTATGTAATCGGGTTTCTCACGCCCGCGTATATAATATAATGGTGTAAAATTCAGTTTGTCAAATTATCAAACAAATTTTTAATCTTTTTTTGCAAAATATTTTTTTGTTCACCCTTTTCTAGATCCTTGAATACAACCGTTCCCTTTTCCATTTCTGTGTCTCCCAGGATCAAAGCAAACCGGGCACCTGATTTATTGGCTTCCCGTAGCTGGGCTTTTAAGCTCCTGCGCAGCGGATCAAACATAACGTTGAACCGGGATTGTCTTAATTCATTCGTAAGAGATAATGCTGTGGATAGACCCGCCTCACCCAGACATACAAAATAAACATCCGTTTTTGATACATTAGATTGGTCATCCATGGCGATTAAAAATCGTTCCATTCCTGCTGCAAAGCCAATGCCGGGCGTTGGTTTTCCACCCAATGTTTCCACCAGACCATCGTATCGACCACCGCCTAAAAGTGCATCCTGGGCACCCAAAACTGGGGAAGTAAATTCAAAAACGGTCCGGGAATAATAATCCAGCCCGCGAACGAGCCTAGGGTCAATCGTAAAAGGAATCTCCATGGCGGTCAGGAAATTTTGAAGTGACTCCAGGTGTGCCTTATCCTCAGCTGTATAGCACTCAGAAACCATGGGGGCACCTTCCAGCAATGTTTGTTCGTGCTCTAACTTCGTATCGAGGATGCGGAGCGGGTTGGTATCAAACCGTTTCTGACTCGTCTCAGAAAATTGGTCCCGATTCGGACGGATAAAGTCTTTCAACACATTCCTGTAATCTGAGCGGCACTTTGAAGAACCTATACTGTTCAATTGGAGGGATGCAGTTTTATTTAAGCCACAAGCAGATAAAATGTGCCAGGCGATGGCAATGATCTCTGCATCCTGTTCCGGATTTTCAGAGCCAAATGCTTCCACCCCAAACTGGTGAAATTGCCGTTGCCGTCCTTTTTGCGGTCGTTCCCGGCGGAAGAGAGGTCCCATGTAATACAATCGTTGAACGGGGGCCTGGGTACCCAGGTTATGCTGGATATAGGAACGGACCACGGAAGCGGTCAACTCCGGCCGAAGGGTGAGAGACGTACCGCCCCGATCTTCCCAGGTGTACATTTCTTTTGAAACGATGTCCGTATCTTCGCCGACGCTTCTGGAAAAAAGTCGTGTCTCTTCAAATACAGGGGTACGGATTTCTTCATATCTAAACCGCCCGCATACATCATGAACGATTTGTTCTAGGTGTTGCCACTGGCTGGAGTCGGATGGCAGAATGTCGTGGGTACCTTTTATGCTGCGAATCTGGCTCATTTTTCATCTCCCACGATGGATGATGTAAGTTCAGAGGCTTTTGCTAGGTGCTCTTCCGGGACAAAAATACGAACCACCTGCCCGGGGAGATTCGTTGCTTCAATGGAAAAAGCAGATGATGCCCAATCCATTTTCAAGTAATAAGGAATGGAATGCTGGTCCAAAAGTTCTGCTGCCATATCCGCGTACACCTTGCCTTGGAACGTAGGCAGGGCAGACCAGGTCATCTCCGGGACAGGAAGGTCAATTATACAGGCATCCACCAGTGAAACCTGGCAGTCTCCACATTCTTTAATGTGGTCCAGGTATTCGGCGTGACATTCGGGGCAGATCATGAAGGGGTCTTTTTTCCAGGGAGAATTTCCATCAATGAGACTGGGAGTACAATTGAAGATTTAGAGCCCGGCGCCGGAATACACACCTCCTTTTTTCTCAATTTTAATATCCTGGAGCGTCGGTGATTTTACATTGAGTTTAAAATTGATTCCCTGCCCGAGCCCGCTTGGTGTCCAGTTCAGGGATAGTTCCCAGCAGTGGAGATCGCGATAAATTGAGAATGAATGGTTTACCAGATCACGCTCCATCAAATCAAACCTGGCCCGGTATGATACCCGCCATTTACGGGTCACATTTATGGTGGATGTACTGTTGGCCCAGAATGTTTTAGTTGGATTAGCAGGATTGGCAGCCGAATAGGAATAACTCAGGCTGAGATTGGTATTCCATAGCTGCTTTTTGCCAAGGGTATTGCGCATACTCTTTAAGGGATTGTTCAGCCCCGGACCAGCCAGGTCCTCTTCAGTTGCTGTTGTATCTGTCTCCTCATCCACCTCAGTGGATGCATCTGTCCAACTTTTTCCCGATATTCGAAAGCCAGTAGAGAGCCGGGCACTGGTGAGCCGGGGAGTGATCATCCCATCACCATTTTTATTGAATTCTGCTGTGCGCCGATTCCTTTCCATGTCATACTGGTAAAAGTCATGGGTCATGCTCAAATCCAGGTTCAGTTTTCCGGCAATTTTGGAGCGAAGGCTGGAGCGCAAGTTGGCCAGGTTCATTGAATCGGCTGCAAAATTATAGCTGGAATTCATGCGCCAGCTCAAAAGGTCAACCTTTTTATCTTCATCACCTTTCTTGACCTTGGCCTGGAAAACGTTATTCATTCCAAAGGTCATGGATTTTCGTTCGGACCGCGGCGTGTTGCCCGCCATGGTTCCAGAAAACCTGTCGTAGACAATCTCATTCCCCGAACCATCTGTTTCTGTATGAACATAGCCAAGATCCTTGCCAAAGACCGGTTTGGAAAAATCAGGGGTCCAGGAATATCCAACTGTGGGCGACATAACGTGGCGTATGGCCCTTACAGGTCCAATGGGAATTGGTAACAGTCCGTAGATCTGGGTATTGGCATTCATGGAAAAAGATCCTGTGGTCCGGGCGGCAAACCCCTGCTTCACTGAATCTTCAAATGTGGATCCATTCCATACGCCGTGCTTGGTTTCGTTGACCCAGGCAGATTTGAGACTGATACTGGGATTAATAGAAATGTACTTGAACAGTTTCTGGGGGGCATTGATGCTGGAGGTGTGGATCCAGCCATTATTTTGTTCATTTTGTTTAAGTGGAACACCTAAGGAGTCTGCATCCCAGCCAAAAGTGGCGCTGTCAATCTCTACGGATTCATAATAATCCCGGTCTGTGTTTGTAAAATTCACCCCGTAATTCCAGGTAATAGTGTTGTACCATTTTTTCTTAGCAGCTGTTGAAGGGAAAAAATTGCTCTGTCCGTGCCGAAATGAAAATTTTGGGAATGTCCGGTTCTCTATATTGATCTGGGTTCCTGAACGGGTTGGCATTACATAATAGTTGCTGGCAGGGTTTGTTTTTTCATCGATCAATAGGTCAAGGTTAGAATAATAATTGGTGCTGAATGAATTTTTTGCCTTGGGCCACCGCTTAGAGTAAGACATGTTTGAGATTGCTTTCTGGTCCATTCGCTCTGCTTCAGACAAACCATATTTTTTATTGTAATCCCCGCTGGTTGAATAGGTCACGTTGGCGTTCAGGGACTGGTTGTTGCGCATCTCCTGCCTATGGGTCCATCTTAGGGTTGTGCTGGTATTGCGGTCGTCAGTAAGGTCCATGATGTCATCCGTGCCGCTCAAATACTGGCGGTTAAAAAAATTCAGGCTGCCCCTGAATTTATAGCGCATGCGATACATAGTATTGATCCTGAACGTAGCTCCCTGCTTATCACCGAACCCCAGGCTAAATTTTGAATCCCAGTATTCGCTGGGTGCCCAGTAGAAGCCAAGCCCCTGTATATACTGACCCCGGTTCCTGTTATCTCCGTAGGAGGGCATGATCCAGCCCGAGTGACGCTGGCCTCCCTTATGGGGAAAAATGCCCAGGGGAATCCCGAAAATGGGGATCTGCCCCAGGTGAAGAATGATGGGCCGTGCAACAACAATATTGTTCTGGATGATCTTCATTCTGTTAGACTCAAAATGGAAATGGGCCGTATCCAGATCACAGGTGGTATAGGTTGAATTTTCGATGAAAAAGACCTTCTGTGATTCATTGCGAATCTGCTTCCCGGTGTAAAACCCGTCATCTGCCGTGGTGTGCCCCTTGATCACCCGGCCTTTCCGGGTTTTCAGGTTGTAGGTCATGGCATCACCTGACATGGGATCCCGTCCATCTTCCTTTATAACGGGTAAAACAGGTTCGCTGATCGTATCCCCTTCCAGTTTTGGCAGTGCGTTCAGCATATTACTCTGCCAGTTTACGGTTACAAACCCAGCATCCAGGTTGGTCTTATCGTGTTTAATACTGGCATTGCCTTCAAAATCCGTTTCTTCATCCTTGAGCCGGTATTGGATCTCATCAGCCGCATAAATGACCGGGAAATCCACATCGTTTGCTACAGAATCAGGGACATACTTGCCTTCGGAGCCGCCCATAATTTTCAGCCGATCCAGTTCGTTATCCAGAAACGTCATAATGATCGTGTCGCCGGATGCATTGTTTTTGCCCTGGTAGATAGAATCCTCAAAAACATGGTACAGTGTTTTTGCCATACCTTCGATCCGGAGTGAATCCATTCTGCCCTTTTTAAAGAAACTGGTGAGCCGGGATCCTTCCATATTATCTTCAAACTCAAGGGTGTCACCCAGTGCCAGTGAATCGACCTGAGACTGCTGGTACCCCTTAATGGGTGTCAGGGCGAACGCTTTTTTCGGAATGTGCAGTTTTTTCAGTTCTTCTTCCTTGTAGGTTAATACAATTTTTTCGCCGGATAATATGCGGCCCCCATCCTTGATCTCCGGTTCAATCTCCAATACAGTGATCTCATTGGTGCGGTCGTAGTTGGCCCTGCCGCAGGTGGCAATGCGGGATGAATCCTCAATCGTGACATTGCCAATCGCAGTGTATGAAACACCGTCCTGCACCTTATCTTTCTGGTATTCGATCCGGTTGGCTGTAATGACCTGCCCTTTCTGTATCAAAATAACATTCCCCAGTGCAACACCGCTGTCCTGCTCTGTAAAAACAGTTAAGGAATCGGCCTTAAGGTCATAATCCTTATCCCAGATATGGGGGCTGCCAATGCTGAAAATCCGATCTTCCCTGGAATAGAATTTTAGCGTATCGCAGGTCAGGGTTCGCCCCTCCTGAAGGGCAGATACATTGCGGTATAATACTGCCAGTTCATCCTTTTCATAATGGCGTCCTTCCTGGCAGTTCAAGGTCAGGGTGCCCTTGGTGAATACCACATTCCCGGAAATATATTTGACTGATTCACCATTGATGGTCTTATTTTCCAGGACATTCGCTTTCTTGAGCCGAAGACGGTTATCAGCTAATACCGCGGAAGTCAGGAATAAAATAGAGACGAATAAATTCTTCCCCAACCTGTAGGAAACAACCCCTGTTTTCCCTTCCTTGAAATGAAGGGGATCGAGGAGCGGTTTAATTAAAAATAGTTGAATAAATCTCATCAATCTTTATACCGGTCTTTCCATAGAGTTTTAAGCCGCTTTTTTATCCAATCTTCCCGACCCTGGTTTGATGGATTATAAAAAGTTTGCTGGTTCCCATTTGGGAAATAATTCTCATCAACAAAATGATCCGGCTGGGAGTGGGGATATTTATAATTTTTTCCGTAATCCATATCTTTCATCAAGTCTGTTGGCGCATTCCGTAAGTGCAGTGGAACGGAAGGAGTTCCAGACTCTTTTACTGCTTTTGTAGCTGCCTTGATTGCTTTATAGCTGGCATTGGATTTCGGTGCGCTGGCTAAATAGGTAGTCACTTGAGCCAAAACCAGGGCTGCTTCCGGCATTCCGATCATATGAACAGCCTGAAATCCTGATGTTGCAAGGGTGAGCCCGTTGGGATCAGCATTCCCGATATCTTCTGATGCCAGGATGATAAGCCGTCGGGCAATGAATTCTGGTTTTTCTCCACCTTCCAGCATGACAGCCAGCCAATACAACCCTGCATCCGGATCAGACCCTCGGACCGATTTGATAAATGCACTAATGGTATCGTAATGATATTCGCCCTGCTTATCGTAGATCATGGTTTTGGATTGGATCGCTTCATCAAGGATCTCTTTGGTAATGTGTCCTTTTCCGCCCATGAGATTGTGTGCAATCTCTAGTGTGTTCAGCATTTTCCGTGCGTCGCCGCCGGAAGATTGAATAAGTAATTCTTTTTCTGATTCACCGATGGTGATTGAACCTTTGGACATGATCACATCCTGTGAAAAAACCGAATCAAGGATTTTCATTAAATGATCTGTTTCCAACGGTTTCAAAGTAAGAACACGACACCGGGAAAGAAGAGGAGAAATCACTTCAAAAGACGGGTTTTCCGTGGTGGCGCCAATAAGGGTGATTGTTCCGTCTTCCACAGCTCGGAGCAACGAATCCTGCTGGCTTTTGCTGAAGCGGTGGATCTCATCAATAAACAGGATCGTTTTTACCCCCATTTCACGATTGTTTTCTCCTAAACTGATCACTTCACGAAGATCTTTCACGCCGCTGGACACAGCAGACAATTCTTTAATCTTTGCGTCAGTCGATTTCGCGATCATCCGTGCCAAAGTGGTTTTTCCTGTTCCCGGTGGTCCCCAGAAAATGATGGAAAATGGTGCCGCCTGATCCATGAGTCGATGAAGAATTTTTCCTTTATCCACCAAATGTCCTTGGCCGCAGAACTCATCAATGGTCTTGGGGCGAACCCGTTCAGCCAGAGGCGGCAAGTAAGATTCGAATAGCGCTTGTGTTGAATCCATAAGACGGTAAATTTACAATCCTTTTTTTATCAGTCGAGGAACGAACATACCATGAATTTTTCTCATCAATTTCTACTGTCTGTCTTAATCTTTTTTGGAACAGGCTGCAGCAGTATGGGGAGCATTAAAACAATGGAGAATAGATTGATCATTGAAAATCTGGTTATTGGTGAAGGCGCTGAAGCCCAGGATTATAATAAAGTTGTTGTGAATTATACAGGAACGCTGGAAGATGGTTCCGTTTTTGATTCATCCTTAAATCCAGACCGGGAACCCTTTACATTCACCCTGGGTGTTGGCTCAGTGATTAAGGGCTGGGATCTTGGCGTAAAAGGGATGAAGGTAGGCGGAAAACGAAAATTAACCATTCCTTCTGATCTTGGATATGGAGATAAGGGAGCGGGAAATTTAATCCCGCCGGGTGCTACACTGATCTTTGAAGTGGATCTATTGGAAGTAGAAGCATATTAATTGAATATATAAGCCGGTGAGTGTCCAAAAAGCCATGGCGTTGACTCTAGAGAAGGCAGTCCATGATCTAGAACAGGATGGAGTCACCATTATTCCAAATGTATTTCGGCCCGAGCAAATCGCCAGGTTTCGTGCCCAATATGATCGATTGTTTACCCGGGCCATGGATATAGTGCAGCAGGGACCCGAGGATTCCTATGAGCTGATCACGCATTTTGACAAAGAAGTTCGCGCCAACAAGACCGCATTCGCCGATGGTGAAGGGGGGGTCATTATTGAAATAGCGCCGGGGCGGCATGATTTTACCTTCAGTATGGATCGAGGCGTTTTCGGGAGTGATGAATTTCAGAAACCGCCCATTATTTGGACCCTCATGACACACCTGTTCGGCAGTCGATATGTGCATAATTCAGGGATGCTTTCATCAACGGTGCGGTCCGACGATGGCCCCTGGCATCGCGATATCTACAACCTTCAAGGTTCTGCAAAGGCAGATGGCACCTACGATGATTTCGCTGTGGTGCACCACTTTGATCCGTTTTACTACACCGTGCTCATGCCTTTAGTGGAGCTTACCCCTGACAACGGTTCCACGGAGTTCGTTCAGGGCTCCCATCGGCTGACTTACGCAGAAGCTGAGGACAAACCCCATTTGCAGTTCCGTATGGCGCCGGGTTCAGCCATTATCTTTGATGGTCGCATTTTTCATCGCGGTCGTCGAAACAAGTCGTCTGAATCAATGCCGGTGCTGTATCAGGTGTACACCCGGGATTGGTATAATGACATTTAACATTAGTGTTGGACTCGAATCCACCTACTACTGGTTACAAACGCTTCATTCAAATTTTTAATAATCCCTATGTATAATTATAAGTTTAATTACCAATTTATTTACTTAAAACATCATGGTTTTACATCATATGATGTAAAATTTTGATGTATATTATTCTATAATAATAGTATTTGCCAGTGTAGCTCAGGGGTAGAGCAGTTCTCTCGTAAAGAACAGGTCGGTGGTTCAAATCCACTCACTGGCTCAAGTCCCATTATCACCTTTCTGGTAATATTTGGCTGCCCGCCACCCCCCGTAGATCTCACCCAGGTAAACATAAACAGCGGCAGTGCCAAGAATGGGCCCGGCAATGGGTCGCTCATCTTTAATCGCATAATGGGCTGAATTGTAAACAAGATAAAAAGTCCACAGGCCCATGATACCATCCAGAATACGCCCGGAATAAATACGGCCTGATCCTGGAAGGACCGCTGAAAATAATGCCGCAAGGAGGGGAGATTTTTTTGAATGAGTTATTTGTTTTTGTACAACAGGGTCAATTAATCTTCCATCTTTATCATGAAAGGGACGCTGTAATTCCAGGTGGTAATGAAATGCAAAAGGATTACAGCGGGTGATTCGCTCTGATGCAATTATACCACCGCGGATGATCCCGAATTGCCTGACCGCATCGGCACCGTAATTAGAACAGCTGGGATAAAACTGACAATTGAATAAATTTGTATTGTAGGATATTCTCTGCCAGCCGGCAATGGGCAATAACCCGATCTTATGTATAATAGGAACGTTTGATGATGCCAGGAGTGAATCAGCGGGATATTTTGATTGTGCTGAAATACAGGTAATAAAAAGAATTGTTAAAACACTACGCATTGTAAAAATTAATCAGAATTGTCTTAATCCTAAACCGGTTCCTTTTTTAGATTCATCCCAGTATGGAATCCGTTATAGATACGACATTTTCTAATCCGGTATACATGGCCATCGCAGGGGTGCTGGTCATTATGCTGGTCTATGCCTTAATTAAAAAGATCATTAAGCTGGTATTTACAGTCGGGGTGATCCTGGTTCTCTATGTTGTTTACTTGAATTATACTGATCAGGAGGTACCCCAAACTGCGGATGAACTTAAGGAATCAGTGTCTGAAACTTTTGGGAAAGGAAAAGAAAAAGCATCCGAATTATTAGAAGAAGCAAAAGAATCCACAAAGAAGATCGTTGAGGAAAAAGTAGAAGATAAAGTGGACGAAATCTTCGGCGATTAGATAGAAACAGTAGCCGGATCCTGGGGCATTAACTCCGGGAATCCACCGCTGGCCATCAGGCCCAGGCCCAGCATCAATAGGACCAGGATAAAGCCTATTAAATAAAGAGTCGCTGACAGGAAAAAGAATTTCTGGATTTTCCCCAGTGCATCTGAAAATCCTTTATCATTCTCATTCAGTCCTGCAAATCTAAGATTGGCCGCTGCACCCGTTAACTGGAGGCCCATATAGATGAGAATACCAGACATAAATATGGAAGGGACGGATATAGCAGCCAGTCTGTGTCCACCAAATAAAAGGGGAATGGCAATGATGCCGTTAAACCCGCCCAGGGTTACATTGATATAGCCGAGTATCCTGGCCCACTGGGCCAGTTTAAAGAGGCCTTCCTGTCCCGGTTTATCTAAATGGTACTGTAAGGATGTAAATGGCTCAGGCGCCATTTCTAAAGGAGATTGCTGGCCAATTCTGCCAGTTCGCTGCGTTCCCCTTTCTCCAGGGTAATGTGGGCGAAAACATCCTGGCCTTTCATACGGCTGATGAGATAGGTCAACCCGTTGGATCTTTTATCCAGGTAGGGATGATCGATCTGATGGATATCCCCCGTAAAAACCACTTTTGTTCCTTCACCAGCCCTGGTTATGACAGTTTTCACTTCGTGGGGTGTCAGGTTCTGGGCTTCATCCACGATAAAGAATGCTTTCTGTAAACTGCGGCCGCGAATGTAGGCAAGGGGAGTAATAAGCAGCTTATCCTGTTCCAGCATTTCGTTGATCTTTCCGGTCCGTTTATCCTTATGTTTGAACTGGTGACGAATGACAGCCAGGTTATCAAACAGCGGTTGCATGTATGGGTCTAATTTTGACTGGATGTCTCCGGGCAGGAATCCAAGGTCCTTGTTGCTTAAAGGAACAATGGGCCGTGCTAAAAATATCTGCCGAAAATCAGTTCGCCGTTCCAGGGCCGCTGCCAATGCCAAAAGCGTTTTCCCCGTGCCGGATTTTCCTGATAATGTTACCAGTTGGATGCGGTTATCCATAAGCATATTGAGGGCAAAGGACTGTTCCGCATTCCTGGGCTTGATCCCATAAGCGATGGGATTATTGATCTGAACTATTTTTTCGTCGAAAGGATCAAAAGCAGCTAAGATCGATTTCTGACCGTTTCGTAAAATAAAATTTTCATTTGCCTGTGGATCGATTACTGCATCTAAATCTTCTATATCCACACCATGAGATTTATAAATGAGGTCGATTTGTTCTGAACTGACGTCTTCCACAAGCCGATTCCCTGTATAGATCTGGCTGACGTTTTCCACTGCATCGGTGGAATAATCTTCTGCATTGATGCCTAAAGAACGAGCCTTCAGCCGCATATTCGTATCCTTTGAGACCAGGATCACATCCTGTTCAGAATTTTCATGATGGAGTTTATAGGCACAGTTAATGATCCGGTTATCCGGGCAATCTTCATTGAAGGTGGCTTCCACATCCGGATGCCAGTTGTGATTCACTACGACCCTGATCTTGCCATCCAGTTTTTTCAATTCACTTTCTTCAGAATTGACAGATAATTCATCCAGGTTTCTTAAAAAATCCCGGGCATTATAATGGAGTTGTTCATTTCCCCGTTTGAACTGGTCTAACTCTTCCAGGACAGAAATGGGAATTACAATATCGTTATCCTCGAAATTCCGGATACAGGTTGCGTCGTGGAGAATCACATTGGTATCAATAACAAAAATTTTCTTATTAGGTTTTGGCATAAGGATATGAAAATGTTTATTCTTTAAAGAGTATGATTGAATAGAGAATTAGGATATTCAAATTTAGGATGTCAAATAAATTGTATCAAGACCAAGCGTGGTGGCAGAGTCTCAAAGTTGCATTGTATTGGCTAAGGCATGAACCCAAACATGGCATCTAAAACCTGGTAGATCAAAAAGCTGTAAATGAAAGCCAGTGAGAGTAATGCTGCTGGTGTGACCCGGAATTGTACCCTGAATTTGCTGTGTTGTTTTTTAATGTCATAAAACTCGATCAATGCTTCCAGTGTTATTTTACTTAAATAGATCCCAAGAAGGTATAAAACCACTAAAATGCCATGATCCAGGCCCGACAGGGATTTTAACCACTGACCTAAGGTCACAGGATATCCTGTAAAATGGATTTGAACTCAGACAGGATGATGGATGTGGCACCCCATACCATTTCACCTCCCAGGTCAAAATAAGGGATTTTAACCGGGAATCCCGCCAATGTATCCTTTTTCTCTTTTTGAGTTTTATCCAGCATAAAGTCTTTGACAGATGGTGAGAAAATACAGTCTACTTCCCGGTCATGGATGGATGTTTTTGGTTCCTTTTCCGTCCAGCCAATGAAAGGAAATATCTCAAACCCTGATACGGGTACGTGAAAAGAAGTAAGGGAGCCGATGAGTTTGATTTTAGAAGGCGGGATACCGATCTCCTCATGGGTTTCCCTTAAGGCAGCATCCTGAAATGATTCATTCTTTTCCACCATTCCCCCCGGGAAAGAAACCTGGCCTTTATGGTGATCAACGGTATCAGTTCGTTTTGTCAGGAAAAAATACCAGTTTTTATTTAATGGATATAAAAGAATTAATACAGCTGCGGGGGTTCCCTGTTTATCCAGGTCAATATCGGGGAACGGAAGCCGGGGTTTCACCATCATGATTTTTTGGGCTGCCTTACCGGGTAGGTGCTGCTGCAGTCGGCTGGACAATTTTTCAATAAATACCGGCGACATATGACTAAAAATTATCCCATTTTATATTGTTCTGCCCGAAGTTTCGCACAGCCTTAACTATGAAATACAAACATGTTATATGGGACTGGAACGGCACGCTTCTGGACGACTGCTGGCTGTGTGTGGAGGGAATCAATGCGGCCCTAACAAAAAGAGGCTTACCTGTCATTACTGAAAAAACCTACCGGGATGTTTTTACTTTCCCTGTAAAAGAATATTACAAAAAGGTAGGCTTTGATTTTGAGAAAGAACCCTTCCATATTGCCGGCGATGAATTTGTTTTCTACTACGGAGAGCATTTTCAACGTACAGAACTCCACCCGGATTCAGTATCAACCCTGGAAGATATTTCAGCCAGCGGCAGAACACAATCCATCCTCTCAGCGGGCAAACAGGAATTTTTGAATGACTGGGTTAACAGCCATGGATTAGCAGGCTATTTTATAAACGTGCTGGGCATTGATAACCAATATGCCAGAGGAAAAACAGAACTGGGTATTGCCTGGATCAAGGAATTGCCCTATAAACCCCAGGATGTCATAATGATAGGCGATACCATACATGACAGCGAAGTAGCGAAAGCCATGAACATAGAATGCCTGCTAGTGGATCATGGTCATGTGAACCGGGAGCGATTGCAAAAAACAGGCCGGCCCCTTATCTCAAACTTAAACCAGGTAGTGGATGTTTTGGATTGAAAAGGTGTAGAATGAAAAATACAATTTATATTTTAGGAATCATTATGGCAGTGCATGCACAGACTTTGAAACAAAAAGTAGATCAGAAAACAGGGCAAGATATTCCTGTAGGTATTGCCCTGGGCAGCCACGTTCAGGATGACAGATATGAAGAATGGTATGATAAGGAGTATAAAGATTACTTCCCGGATGATGATCTCGCTGGTGCAATAAAAGATTTTGTTGGTGGAGTGGAGTTCGAAACCTATATGGGAACCTGGTGTGAAGACAGCCGCAGGGAAGTTCCCCGGTTCTTTAAGGTTTTAGATCATGTTGAATTCCCAGCAGAAACCATGAGACTGGTAATGGTTGACCGTGATAAGCAAAGCGGCACAGATGCAGAAGAGGGAAAAAATATCCATCATGTGCCCACATTTATTCTTTATAAAGATGGAGTAGAGTTAGGCCGGATCGTAGAAACGCCGATTGAATCCTTGGAAGAGGATATTTTTAATATTTTAATTGGCTCACCGCCCCAGCCCAATTATCATGACTGGGTGGGAAAGGATAAGAATTAGTCTGCCAGGTCTGCGATCAGCAGGACATCAAAAATATCAATGGTCCCATTTCCGTCCACATCTGCCGCCAGGAATTCTTCCGGTTGTAATTCGAATAACCCCAGGATATAGTTTGAACATAAAAGGGCATCAACCACCGTAATGCTGCCGTCACCGTTTACATCACCCAGATCGTGTTCCTGGCTATCGTTGGCCAGGGCAATGACTGTCAAGTAAGCCGTATCCGTCTCACCGTCTACACCTGTCACAGTTAAAGACACTTCATAAACACCTGGTTCTGAGTATTGGATGGTTGGATGCCTTTCTGATGATGTATATCCATTCCCAAATATCCAGAACCAATTCCCAACTGGCCCCTGGGATTCATCATAAAAATAGCATTTCCCGGGTACTGTAATTACGGAGCTGGTGGTCCTGGGGACAGCCGTTAAAGGATGCAAATCTCCGATGAGTGAATTTACCAACTGGATGCCGGCCATAGCCCCAGGGACTTGTGAAGAAAAGACCTGGATATAATTATAATCGTTGGGCTGCACTATATTGACGGGGAAGTTATCAAAGGTCAGTATACTATCCCATTGAACCAGTCCCACATCATCAAACCAGGTTTGAGACTGCCCAGAATCAGGGATACCGGTATTCATTCTCAGATTAAAAAAATTTGCACTATCCTGTTGTTGTATATCAAACCAATACGGCATCCAATCCTGTGTCCCATATACAGAATCTGCCATAGAAATTGTTAACAAGTTTTCTCCCGTTCGTCCTTCGGCCAGCCTTAACTGCAATGTAACATCTTTTCCATTCTGGGTTTTGATATACCCATGGATCGTATGATCTAATTCACTCTTAAATGGCATCCTGTCTTCAAGATTTGTAACAATATTATCCTGTGAATCTGCATTTCGCAAATGAGATGCCGCTATTCCACCGCGGCGAAAAATGGAATCCTGTAAAAATTCACTATCACTGTTGAAATTCCAGAGGCTGCTTCCTTCATTTTCAAAATTCTTCATCCATATTCTTTCCCGGCCTAATCTGTAATGGGTAATATGATTAAACCCCCCAACGATACTGGCAATACTACCAGCATCCGGGATCTGTAAAGGATTAGAAATGAAATATGCATCACCTTCAAACTCAATCTCCTTCCATAACGGGTCCCATATTGAGTATTCCAGCTCCTGGGTTATGATGGTTGTTGTATCCATGATAACCTGGGCCCGGTGAGTCTCCTGGTTTACATGTACATAGGTATCCAATTCCCTTGAACGCATGGCAATATAATCCAGTATGTAATTTCCCAGTTCACCCGTAGCAGGCAAGGTCAGATAATCATCGATATAAAGTGGAGCAATGGTATATCCAATGAACCCGCTCTCATCCGCTTCCGCATTCAGGATCATGGAAGTATAGGTCTCAGCATAATTCAGGTCAAAAATGAAATTTCCCAGGGAATGGGCGATCATTTTTCCATTGTAAATCTCAACACCCTGGATAATATGGGGATGATGTACAATCACTGCATCCGCTCCTTCATCCACAGCGAACTGGCGAATGGCCCGGTCCCACATCTGGGGACGGTCCAGACGCCATGAATAATCTTCCGCTTCCAAACCGTATTTTGGAACTGCCGTAAATCCGATTTCACTGGCAGGATTTGTGCGCAGGGTCTCGAATCCGTCCGGAGGACTATAGGAATCGTAATGGGCTCCAGGGGAATATGAATATTCGCTGCCTGCATGCATTTCCACCACAACAAGATCAGCCAGGTCCTCAACAGACTGGATCTGCTGCTTCAAATAATAGGGTGTCATATAGGCAAAGCCAGGTTTATTCTCCCCCGCATTTAGGTAAGGCTGGTAATTATTATACTGGCCGGTCCGGTCGCTGGATGCGAGAAAGGCAATGGTCTGTCCTTTTACGGATTTGAAAGCAGGAAGGTAGGCCTCATAACTGTTCATCCCGGCACCGGAATGAAGAATCCCTGCTTCATCCAAAATATTTTGGGTCTGGATCATGGCAGGTTCCATGTAATCTAAAATGTGATTGTTTGCCAATGAGACCACATCGATTCCACCGTAGATCAATCCAGCTACATTTTCCGGTGCACAGCGAAAGACAATGCCCTTCGTTGGGTGTGGGAACCCCTGGTTCGAAAGAGGTATTTCCAGGTTAGCCACGGTTACGTCCGCTAAAAGACCCAGGATCTCGTAGGTAGGCTGGTACAAGGCCTGGACGCCCTGGGTTGTGATAATTCCGTCGTCATCTTCATAACTTCTGCCCATCATGATATCACCGACAAAATTAACGGTTAATGGAAAAGAAGAACTGCCCTGGTCGACCTGGATCGCTGTTGTTGCCCAGCCCTGTTGCCCGGTTTCGTCTTCCACGGTCAGGATCGCTGTATAATCGTGATCGTCTTCAACAAGGTAATCATGGGAGGGATCAGGCTCTGTAGATGATTCCCCATCGCCGAATTCCCAATAATATGAAAAGGAATAGGAATCCGTATCCTGTATGGATGAAGAAAATGAAACAGAAACTAATTCCTGGTGATTCTCATTCCGGATATTCCCGATGGAATAATCAATAGAGACTACAGGCGGAATGGGTAGATCTGTTGTATAATCGCGAACCATGCTAAAATGAATGCTTCCCGGAGCACGGCTCGTATCATCCTGATCATTTATAAAATGAATTTCAGTGATTAAGGAAAGGGAGTCGTACCAGGCCAGCCAGTCATCGCCAAGGGGTATCCGGTAGGACTGCCAGGATCCAACCTGGTTTGTGCCCTGATACACAGGTATCCATTCTTCAATATCCAGGGCTTCATGCCCTGAAAAAGAGTAGCGAATTGTATTTTCACCGGTTGAAAAGCCGATGGCCTGGATTTCTGATATGCTGTCGATCCTGGTAAAAACCTGCAAAACAGTAGTGGTATCGGGCGTAAATGGATCGATCTGGATGGATTTCCAGGTGTTGCCAAAAAGGGCAAGAGTCGGGCTATTCCCGGGCATGAGGACCAGGGTATCTATTTCATAGCTTTCTCCATCTACATCTTCGTCGATAATCCCTTGAATTGAATTATTATTATCAAAGTATAATATTGTATCTGGCGGGCTATGCCCGGGCAATATATTTGACATGGTTTCTGACCAGGGTCCCGCGTTTTCAAAGTAATCTACCGCACGGATGCGAAACAACCATGGTTCTGTGTTATTTAACCCGGACAATGTCTGATGGTCCCGGCGCATATATTGGAGCATAGTGTAATCTGTAAAATCAAACACCATCGAATTATCAGTGAGTGTATCCGTATCAGCCTGTATCTGGAAGGATTTAAAATTGGTGTCGTATACGGGAGACCAGTTCAGATAGACCTGGTCGGAATAATCTACATTGTAGGCCATAATAAATTCAATTGAATCTGGCGAGGTTTGATCCGGTGCCGTTTCCCAATGCGTTAAGTATAGGTCCAGTGCCTCTATAAAAGGCTGATAATATTCTCTTATCATAGAAAAGTTTTGAATGCCGGTAGGATACAATCCATTGGTATACACCGTATCATCGGTAATTCCAGTGCTGTCAAATATCATGGGTTTTTCATCCAGTTCCACATGTACCCATGGTTCATAGACCGACCAGCCGCTGACCTGGGACTGGAGATCCAGCATTTGGATACCGACAGATGGACCTTTCAATTCCGTAGCCAGTGTCATTGGAAATTGTTCGGCTCCATTATCGTATACGCACTGGTCATCAAAAAACACTTCATAATAATCTGTGACGTGGAGGGGATCAGGATTATTAAACTGATTTTGTGAGATAGGGAACTCTTCCGTGAAATTTATAATATCAAAATGATCATCCGTAATGTCGCGAATAGGTTTTGTTGTAAAAGAATTCTGAGCTCCTGCTGCTATGATGACTGATTTCCTAGGTGCATGGCTGGCATTGTCAAAGCTGTGGATTGCAAACACCAGGGGCCAGTGGGGGTTTAAACCGATTAAAGGCTGAGTAACAACCTCTTGAAATGTCTGGAAAACCGTAGGGGCATAGCGGGAAGGGTCTGAGTGGGATTTGCTGTTTGAATACTCCCCCACTTCGCTCCACTCAACTTCTCTTCCGGCCCCGTTAATCATAAATCCGAACCCATCGGTCTGTTGATAAATATCAAGAGCAATATAGGGAGCAATAAAATCATCGCAGGGATGAGGGACCTGAATCATAATCTGTTCCCTTAATGCAGCCGGGTTAATGATATACAAACCCCAGCTGTTGCGAAAACTACCGATCACATCGTCTGCATCATTATCGGGCTGGTTCAAATCCACAAAGGATGTGTCAAGCTGTTCCCGGAGTATGTGAAATGTTTTATTAACCGTTGTGTCTTCAAAAATAACCAGTTCATAAAAAAAGGATTCAATGGAATCCTGCAACAATGAATCAACGGTGGTTGTATCGCCTGCAATAAACTGTGAAAAGATGGTTTCCCAATACACAAGTGTAGGGGATCCTTCTTCCAATTTTCTGTAGCTGCCAAATCCGTTTGTTTGTATATCAAGCCAGTCTGGCCCATAATCATTGAACCCTTCGCTGGCGATGCCTTCTGTAACGTGGCTGACCCAGTTCTCATACGATGTACCCGGCGACTGCCCCCCCACAAATCCTGATAATCTGCCGGATTCATATATAACGTCAGAATAGAGGAGAGCCATTGAACATAAACTGTAAAAAAGTCTCTTCATTTTAAAGTACAGGAATGTAGAGTAAAATAAATGGACTTAAAAAAGAAAAACTAATAGGTCCCTTAAATATACTGAGAATTATTTCAGATAAATCAGTTTCTGGACGCTTCGAGTATTTTCTGTCTGCAACCTGACAAAATATATTCCTGTACCCACACTATGGCCCAGTTGGTTTCGGCCCTGCCAAACAAGTGTATGATGTCCCGGTCTCAAATGATTTATAGGAATATCCGTAATGCGTTCACCCAGTAGATTATAAATTATGATTGAAGCATTTATAGGTGTAGCTAATTCTAACGGTATGGTAACGGCACCGTTAAATGGGTTGGGATACGCCGGAAGCATGCTCGTTGTTTCGGGTATAATGTTTTCTGCAACATCTGAAGCAAGGTAGGCTGTGTTTTGCATGCCAGGGGATCCATAGTCTATGGAGCTTGCCCATGATACTGCTAAAGTATTATCATACCCCGGGTTGATCAATTCCAGGGTGGGGCCATTTCCATCCGGTTCCAGCGGCCATGGATCTGCATCATCATACTGGACAGAGTCGATCAATATGCCAGCATTATCAAAAATCCTTACCTGGTCACCGCCGCCGCTTAAGCTGAAATCAAAGGGGCCTATAACATTACTAATATCCGGGTAGCTGGAACTGAATAGATCCATATCTTTGGCAAGGACCAAATAATTGTTGGGCTGGATGACCGTTTCATCAGGGATAGTGTAACCATGGCTGTTGTCATCATCTTTTAATATCCAGTTTGAAATATCTATTTCTATCTCTCCTGGATTAATCAGTTCTACCCAATCATCCGAGTTGTGATCATCATTGGAATTATAATTTATTTCATTAATTACTGTAGCGCCTGGGCTGAGATCCGTGGGCATAAATACAGCGGTCAGTGTAAAAGGGTCTGTAACCTGTATGTGGATTGTTGCGTTTGAATCTGGGAATTCCAGCCAGCTATTGAACTGGAATCCTTCGTTTGGAATTGCCCTGGCTTCAATCGGAACTGTTGGGAAATAATAGCCGCTCCAGTCCGATTCCATAATCTCTAAGGTGTTGAACTGGATCGAACCAGCCCCATCGGGAATAATATTCAGGGATGTCAAGGCAATATTTGGCAGATCAAACTCATTCTGAATATGATTAATAGCATAAGACCTTCTGTTATTACTAAAATTTTCCATTGTATTTATTCTACCCTGCCAGTTCACAGCAGAATTAGGCCAATTCCCGTTATTATACCATCTGGCTCGATGGGCTGGAATAATTTCTTCAATATTACTGGCTATAGAATCAAGATGGTTTGTGAGATAATCTGCTTGAAAAACAGTATTCAACAGGTCACAGTAAATATTTATAAATGAATGCCTGAAATAATTATTGTCCATCATTCTTCTGAATAGAAAAGTACTCCATGGCGGGTTAGGCCATCCTGGCCCGTTTGGATCCAGGGCAAAACTAAGGGTATTATATGTATAGGCGTTGGATTCCCAAATGCTAAATCCAAAATCTGTATCAAACAGTATCCAGCGCCATTTTCCTCCAGCCCGGTGGTCTCTCCAAAATTTAATATTATTTCCTGGCCAGTCCCGGTTATCAATAAAGATTTGAAATGCCTGGTAACTCATGTAGGACTCAATATCAACCCATTGTTCCAGTGCGTTTTGAACATTGGGGTCTTCCATATCTGAGTTTTCTAGATAATCTATAAGATTTAAATAATCTGTATTGGTACCATGAACAACATTCCATTCATTCACACCTTCATTATCGAGCAGATCAATATTTTCTGCACTGATCAAATGATTAGATGCAAGGAAATGTTCATTCACTTTCTCACGGATGTTTTGTATCCCCCAAAATTCTCCGTTTAAGTATAATACTGCAGGGCGGTACTGCTGATGATCTATATTAAGGTCGTTGGTCAAACTGGTTATAAATCCATCCCGAAGCATGGTGGATTCCCAATCATTTCCGGAATTACGCAGAACAAATGCTTCATAACTGTCAATTCCTGAATCAGGAAATAGAGTATAATCAAAAGTGCTGGGTCCATAATAACTTCTGGAAAAAATTGACAGAGATTTTTGTGGAAATCCTCTACTCCAGCCACCAAATATTTTAACACCTGCGTTGGCTGCATAGCCTGAGCCATCGGTTTCAAGTATCTCAAAATGGATGGGGCACTCCCAGTCCTCCCAGAAATTTGCACCGAAGTATGGAAAGTCCCAACTGGCATTGGATCCCATGGCGTAAATCCCGGTGTCATTATCAAAAAAGTTGTTTGGGTCTGTTGAAAGAAACACTACAGGCAAGCTATCCGGTTCAGCTTCCTCTAAAATATAGGTTTTAGATTCTACATCCGATGCTAGCCAACCATCTAAAAATGCCCGTGCCCTGATCACCGTCGTACTGGTCAGTGGAATAGAATACCCATAAGGAAGATCATCCATGGTTGGTGCAGTACCATCCGTGGTAAAATATATTGTGGCGGATTCATCAGGGTTACTTAATTCAACCGAGATCTGACCCTGGTTATAAAAACCTGATGCCATAGAAAACTCAATAGGCGATAACGCACCGGCATAGGATGATGATGAGTTTGAAGAACCGGGTGTGGGATCAGCGAACAAAACCCAGGAACCACTTTCGAAATATCGGCCAAAAGACATGTCTGTCTCCATCGTGCCCGTAAAAACAGAATCGAGGACATTCTCATCCTGATCAGATAAAATTAGATCTTCACCATTTGAACTTAACCTAAAATTTGTATGCAGGTAGGAATTAGGTAATTCCATTAATTGATGTGGCTCTGTTGGATTATCTATTTCTGAATTATAACCCAGAGTGAGAAATGGAATACAGCTCAGATCGGATGATGAAGTATTATAATTATGGACCTCAACAGCCAGGGTGTTATCACCGGAAACAAAAGGAAACTCATTGAGATCAATTGATATTTCTTCCGGAAAACCGCCTGCATAAATCTCTGCCTCGTGAAGTCCCGTTGTAGTTTCATTATAATAAACCTCGGTATTTGGTGCTCCCATATTCCTACGGCTGAACTCCACTCCGTTTAAATAGGCAATGTAGCCGTCATCATAGTCAATGTGAAAAAGAGCTTTTGTAATTATCGTGGGATTATCTATTTGAAAGGTCTTGCGGGCAAA
>ERZ651768.607-NODE-607-length-26726-cov-14.293595_pt1 | contig 26726 bp, 23 predicted proteins | sample MGYA00514754_ERZ651768 | MGnify/ENA metagenome assembly ERZ651768
AAAGCCTAGAGGGCTTACCTGCGACAGCGAAAACAGTGCCTACAGCGCGCGCGCAACACTAGGCTACTTGACCGAAAGATTCGGGGCTGACATAGCCTTGCTGACAGACCCGATCTTGAAACCCCTGTGATTCGAACTAGGCATATGTCCGATAAAGTTGAATCCTTCGCACACGAAAAGTTGAAGGGTCAATACCGAACTCGATACCAGTCACCCAAGCTCCGTGACTTTTTAGAAGACCCTGACCAAGACTTGAAAAAGTTCGGCGGCGGCTCTCCAATCAAGGATGATCAGACAACTACCGTCACCCTCGTTGCAAACTTGGTAGAAGAATGCCCGATCTATATCAAGCGCTACAACAAGAAGAACGCCTGGCACGCACTTCGTCGCACAGTCAGCAAATCACGAGCTGAGAACTGCTGGATGCACGCAATAACTCTTGAAAATCTTGGCATTGCAGTCGCCCCGCCGGTTGCATTCATTCAGGAATACCTGGGGACTGGACTAAAAGGCGGATCCTGGTACCTCAGCGAATTCGTGGTTGGTCCTTCTTGCCTGGATCACCTGCCAACAATCGACGATGAGACCGTCCAGGCGCAGAGACTAGAGCAGATTATCGATACTTTGAAAAAAATTTGGAACCGCCACATCACACACGGTGACTTGAAAGGGAGCAATATCTTGCTCCCACAAGACCAAGCTGTGTTATTGGATCTCGATGCAATGAAACAGCACGAAGACGAGGAGGCTGCTCGTCGTCATATCGGTAAAGACGTGGAGAGATTTCTTCTTAATTGGAAGAAAGATCATCCTCATCCGGCCCTATACGAACTTACACGAAGAAAACTTAGCGAAGCCGGTTTTAGCGAACAATAATAAAGTGGATCATCTTATTTCAAGCTTAAACTGGCTAAGTAAAACGGGTGATCTGAGGGGCCGGTCGGTTCACTTCGTGCCCATAACACCTTAAGACCACGTACCAATATCCAGTCCACTCTCAGTGGATCTTGGCTAGCGATGGATGTGGCGTCCTCAATGCCCGATGCCAAAAGTTCTTGCAATTCAGGACGCGCAGGGTGGGCATTGAAATCGCCGAGTAATATCACTCGCTCTAGACTTGAAAATACTTCAAGTACCCTTCTCAGTGGGGCAATTTGCTCTTCGGGTTTAGACAGGTGAGTATTGATAACGTAGACGACTTCTCCATTGAACGAAATTGTATAGGTGGTCATGTTCCGGTACGCTTTGCCGGTCGTAGGCGACAACGGCTCTCTTTGCCAATGCGTGACCGGGAGTCGCGTCAATAGCGCGTTGCCTCGGTGTGGAAAAAAGAAGTGCCGGCGGGTGGGAGAGAAATGAGCCGCATATTCGCAGTCTTGTCCCAGCTGGTAGGCTTGATTTCCAAAATGCCGCAGCCCATGGCCTTCCACTTCCTGAAGACCAACCACGTCACACCCCTCGATCGTGCGAGCGATGCGAGCGAGGTTTCGCTTTCCATCCAGACCACGACCTCGATGAATGTTATAAGTCCCCACCGTAAAACTTCCCCTGCCCGCCTTAGTTTCACAACCAGCCAAACTTCCGTGTAACTCTCGCCCCTGAGCAGCAGAAAGCGGCCAGTGCCTGCTCCCCAACCACGCTACTGCGACAGCCAAAATACTCAGAATAAGTTCCATAATATCGCCGAATAGGAATTCAGCACCTGCTAACGGTTGGTTTTAGCCAGTCGATCAAAACATGTTTTAACATTTCGTGACAAATGGTTCGCATTGTACCGATGAGTACCGACCAACACTTCAGTTCAGAACTCCTCATGTCACCTTTTCGGTGGTACGCTTACGGGTCCTGCCGATCGGCCGAACTTTATATGCGATGACAGCATACCAATGAATACCGCGTTTCTCTCGGATGATCGTTTTTTGCTTCACGATACGGGTCGATCGCATCCAGAACGTCCAGCCCGCCTCAGTGCGGTACTCGATCAGTTGGAAAAACAACCTTGGTTCAGACAGCTGTTGCCGTTTCGTGGGGTCGCTTGCGATGAAGCGTGGCTATGCAATGTGCACGACCTTGAACTCGTACGACGTGCCCAGCAGGTATGTTTGGGTGGGCACGACTATCTAGATAGTCCAGACGTCCAGGTCAGTAGACAATCATTCGACACAGCGCTGCTCGCGGCTGGTGGCATACTCCAACTTGTTGATGCAGTTGTCTCAGGACAAGTTGACAATGGTTTCGCTCTGGTGCGACCGCCGGGACATCATGCGGAAAAAAACACGGCGCTTGGATTTTGTTTGTTTAACAACGTGGCTATTGCAGCCCGCTATTTACAGCGGCAACACGGGTTGGACAAGATCTTGATCCTCGACTGGGATGTTCATCATGGCAATGGCACCCAACACGCATTTGAAGATGATCCCTCGGTGTATTACATCAGCCTTCATCAATACCCGCATTATCCAGGCACCGGTGCAGCATCGGAGACGGGCTTTGGACGCGGGGCCGGCACGACCCTTAACTGTCCGATGACCGCTGGAAGCAGCGACGGTGAATACCAACGGGCATTCAAACAGCAAATTCTGCCCGGGATCCATGAATTTCGACCCGAAGTGGTGCTGGTTTCGGCGGGTTTTGACGCCCACCAGGCTGACCCACTTGGCGCCATTAATCTCACCACTGGCTGCTACGGCTGGATGACAGAACGCTTGTTGGAAATAGCCGACCAGTATGCGGGGGGTCGTTTAATATCAATGCTCGAGGGTGGTTATGACCTCGACGCTTTGGCTGACAGTGTTAGCGAGCATCTGTCGACGCTACTAGGGAAAAACAACCACAGTCACTCTAGTAGCGCATAAGGCGCGATACGCACCATCCTTCATGCGGGAATTGCAACTTATGACTCTACGGGGGTAGCCGCTTGTTGCTATTTGCCAGAGGCATCGGTAGATTGACTCCCCATTTCGCTGGTCGGGGCCAGGACCTGAGTGGCGACAACGGCAAAGAAGGGAAGGAGTAACTGGAACCGCCCGCGTACCAGCGACCGGGGGATGGTGTGAGCCCCGGCCGGGCCCCGGTGAAGATCGCCCCCGAGCCGCCGACCGAACGGTTTTTGTGCCCAGTAGGCTCGGCCGATTGACCCCCGTGAACGGGTTACAGGCAGCTTGTGCTGTCTACCGAGGCCGCCCGGCCAAACAGGAGGCGGCGAAGCCGGGTGGTACCGCGCACGGATCTTGACGCCCCAAAGGGATCCGCTTCGCCCCGGGTGCTAGTTCGTAGCGCTCGGGGTTTTTGTTGGGAAAGAAATTCATGGCATTCAAGTCCGTATCCAGTCGATACAACGGACCCGAATTAGAAAAACGGATTCTCGATTTCTGGCGGGCAAACCAGATCTTCGAGAAATCACTGGCGCAATCCCGTGACCGGCCGTTATATACCTTTAATGAAGGCCCACCAACGGCCAATGGCCGCCCCGGCATTCATCATGTCCTCGCCCGTTCCTTCAAGGACATCTATCCCCGCTTCAAGACCATGCAGGGGTTCCATGTACCGCGTAAAGCGGGCTGGGACACCCATGGATTACCGGTTGAGCATGAGATTGAAAAAGAACTCGGCATTTTTGACAAGAAAGTGATCGAGGAAAAAATTGGCGTTGTCGACTTTAATCAACGCTGTAGAGATTCGGTCATGCGTTATATCGGGGAATGGGAAATCTTGACCGAACGAATGGGCTTCTGGGTTGATCTTGGGCAAGCCTATTACACCCTTAACAATGAATACATCGAATCCGTTTGGAACCTTTTGAAGATCATTTGGGATAAAGGGCTAATTTACCAGGACTACAAAGTGGTGCCCTATGACCCGCGAATTGGCGCGACGCTGTCGTCACACGAAGTTGCGCAAGGCTACCGTGAAACGGAAGATCCTTCGATCATCGTCCGGTTTCCTATTCAAGGACAAGAAAACACGTCGTTTCTGGTTTGGACAACGACCCCTTGGACTCTTCCAGCCAATCTTGCGCTGGCGGTTGGGCAAGACGTCGAGTACGCGTTTGTTCAATGTAGCGATGAAACTTTAGTGATGGCTACAGCTCTCGTCGAATCGGTGTTTGGGGAGCGTAAATACCAGATTGTAAAAACCGTCCGTGGCGATGCACTTGCTGGGCTTTACTACCAGCGATTATTTGATGAACTTGACGCCTCTGGTGATATCTGTCGGGTACTCACGGCTGACTTCGTCAGCACCGACAACGGTACTGGGATCGTCCACATTGCGCCCGCATACGGCGTGGACGATCTTGATCTGGGGCAACGTAACGGGTTACCGGTCGTACACGGCGTTGGTTTGGATGGTTGTTTTAAAGAAACTTTCGCTCCCGTCGCGGGACTGTTTTTTAAAGATGCAGACCCGGTAATCACTGGCCTACTTCGAGAGCGGGGTCTCCTGTTTGATGAAGGAACCTACCGACACAATTACCCGTTCGGCTGGCGTACGGGAGATCCTTTGATCTACTACGCCAAAAATGCCTGGTACATCCGGACCACCTCTGTACGCGATCGTATGGTGGAGCTCAATCAGACCATCAACTGGATACCTAAAGCCATTCGTGATGGACGTTTTGGCAACTGGCTAGAACATAACGTTGACTGGGCCCTTTCCCGCGAACGTTTCTGGGGCACACCGCTGCCCGTGTGGACGGATGGTCACGGGGACTTTCTGTGTATCGGGTCAATTGCAGAGCTGGAAACATTGTGTGGTCGGTCTCTCGGGGAAATTGATTTACATCGACCAACAGTAGACGACATCGTTTTCCAGCATCCCGACAATGGCCGTGAATACCACCGCGTGCCCGAAGTTATCGACTGCTGGTTTGACTCGGGCGCAATGTCGTATGCCCAGTGGCACTACCCGTTTGAAAATCACGATACCTTCGACCGTCACTTTCCGGCCGACTACATTTGCGAGGCAATTGACCAGACCCGTGGCTGGTTTTACAGCCTGCATGCGATCTCCACGCTTGTTTCTGACTGTGTGGCGTATCGTAATTGCGTTTGCCTCAACCATATTGTCGACGCAGATGGAAAGAAGATGTCGAAATCACAAGGCAACATCGTTGATCCGTACGATGTTTTCGACCATATTGGTGCTGATCCTTTGCGCTGGTACTTTCTAGCTCGTCTTGCACCTGAAGCGCAAAAACGTATCTCCACAGACATTGTTGCAGAAGTTGCGAGCTCTTTCGTTAACACCGTCTGGAATACATATGCATTCTTCATTCTTTATGCCAGTCTCGATGATGTTAGTCTTGACGGAAATGTATCTGATGCCAAACGCCCTGAAATTGATCGATGGGTGTTGGCTTTGCTGTACCGGACGATCAATCTCGTAACAACCGCACTCGAAAACTACGATGCGAGAGGGGCGGGGAGCGCGATTGAAACGTTCACTGATCAACTCAGTAACTGGTATGTGCGCCGCAATAGACGGCGCTTCTGGAAAAGCGAGACCGGGGCCGATAAGCAATCTGCTTACTTGACGCTCTACACATGTCTCGACGTTCTCCACCGGCTGATGGCACCGTTCATGCCTTTCCTTGCCGACGAGATGTATCAAAATCTCGTTCGTAGCCAACAAGCAGACGCTCCAATCAGCGTGCATCTTTCCGAATGGCCGAAAGCGGACCCGAACTGGCGTAATGATGAACTGCTTGGTTCTATAGCGGTGGTGCAACAAGTAGTTGCGCTGGGCCGTGCCGCAAGAGAAAGTAGTCGAGTACGGGTTCGCCAACCACTTTCCAGGCTGCTGGCGCGTTTACCCGACGATCGAACAACTCAGGCGGTGATCCACCACAAGGATCAGATTCTTGAGGAATTGAATGTCAAAACCTTGGAACTAGTTGCGCGAGATGCCGAACTCGTCCGCTACCACTTGAAACCGAACTTACCGCGACTTGGCGCGCGCTACGGAAAATTAATTCCGGCCATTCGTGAAGCACTCGCCACAGCAAATGGCCCAACGTTTGCCGCCGCCCAAGCACAACGAGAAACCAGTATTTTGACCGTAGCGGGGCAGGAGATTACCCTTGGACCTGACGACTTTCTGGTCGAGACAACCGCAGCGGAAGGATATTCCAGCGCGGAATCTGAAGGATTTCTAGTCGCCCTAGACACCCGCCTGACACCGGCACTGGAACAGGAGGGACTGGCACGGGAACTGATCCGGACCGTGCAAGATGCAAGGAAGCAGGCCAACCTCGAAGTGTCCGATCGAATTTTCTTGCGGATTACGGGTTCTCTAGATATCGAAAACACCCTTGGGGTGCATCGTGACTGGATCATGAAGGAGACCCTGGCAGAAAAGTGGGTCGAGGGCAGTATCGACGGTGCATTTTCAATCGAGCATCGACTCGATCAACACAATTGGCAGATTTTCCTCGCAAGAAAACAAATGACGTAGGTAGGCAAGTATCCATAGTTGTTTACTGTCGCAGCACATGATTCCCAGACGCTGTTAGTTGCGCACTCTGTTAAAATTGGACAAACAATATCATTTTTACTGCTCACAGCCTGTTGTCTGCAGCCAAAATTAGATCTTATTTCAGTTAGGAGGGGCCGATGCCACGTAGTTATCTATTCACCTCCGAGTCGGTATCGGAGGGCCACCCCGATAAGATGGCGGATCAAATTTCCGACGCGGTGCTCGATGCGCTGATAGAGCAGGACAAAGGTTCGCGGGTCGGTTGCGAAAGCCTCGTAACCACGGGCCTCGCAATTGTCTCCGGAGAAATAACAACTTCGGCTCAGATCGACACAACCCAGGTCGTGCGTGACACCATCCGCGACATCGGTTACTGCTCATCTGAAATGGGCTATGACCATGCCAGCTGCTCTGTCGTGATTGCCCTCGACAAGCAATCGAAAGACATCGCCCAGGGGGTAAATGAAGGCGAGGGCATGGATCTTGAACAGGGGGCGGGTGACCAGGGATTGATGTTTGGCTTCGCTTGTAACGAAACCGACGTGCTGATGCCTTTCCCGATCACCTATGCCCATCGCTTGGTCAAACGCCAAGCAGAAGTACGAAAGTCTGGCGCGTTACCATGGCTGCGCCCCGACGCTAAGAGCCAGATCAGCGTGCGCTACGAAAACGGCAAACCAACCTCAATCGACACTGTCGTGCTGTCTACACAGCACGCTGAAGACGTGAGTCATGAAACGCTCAGCGAAGGCGTAGTCGATGAAATCATCAAGCCGGTGCTGCCCGCCGACATGATCTCCGGGGAGTCTCGTTTTCTTGTCAACCCGACGGGCCGCTTCGTGGTTGGAGGGCCGCATGGCGATTGCGGGCTGACCGGCCGTAAGATCATCGTCGACACTTATGGCGGCTCAGCCCATCATGGGGGCGGGGCATTTTCCGGCAAAGATCCTTCAAAAGTGGACCGCTCAGCTGCCTATGCGATGCGCTATGTCGCAAAAAACGTGGTTGCTGCGGGTCTTGCCGAAAAATGCGAAATACAGGTAGCCTATGCAATCGGGGTTGCCCGACCGGTCTCGCTCATGATCGATACTTCTGGAACCGCGGTCATCCCAGAAGAAGATATCGAAAAACTGGTTCTCGAACATTTCGATCTGAGACCCAAGGCCATCATCCAGGGACTTGATCTGCTGCGTCCTATTTACAGGAACACCGCTGCGTATGGCCATTTTGGCCGCACCGAACCGGAATTTACCTGGGAGCACACAGACAAGGCTGAGCTGCTGCGTGATGCAGCCGGACTCGGCTCACAGGAGGCTGTCAGCAAATAACTTCCACCGCCGAAACGGCGGGAAGACGGGGCCGAGGAGCGTTGCGACAGAATTACTTTTCTGCCAGGCTCGGCCAGCGACGTCTATAAACACGCAACGGCGCTCGGTAAGCTCGGAGACAAACCATGAGCGCTCAAACAAAACCCAATTTTTCTGATTACCAGGTTGCGGACCTCTCGCTTGCGGGCTGGGGCCGTAAGGAAATCGCAATCGCTGAGACCGAGATGCCCGGTCTTATGGCAGTGCGCGAAGAGTACGCCGCCGATCAACCACTAAGTGGCGCCAGAATCGCCGGCAGTCTGCACATGACCATTCAAACTGCAGTGCTCATCGAGACATTGCATGCACTTGGCGCTGACGTTCGCTGGGCATCGTGCAATATTTTCTCTACCCAAGACCATGCTGCAGCCGCGATCGCCGTCGGGGGAACGCCGGTATTCGCCTATAAAGGCGAAACACTTACAGAGTACTGGGAGTATACCCACCAAATCTTGCAGTGGAGCGACGGCGGCACGCCCAACATGATTCTCGACGACGGCGGCGATGCGACCTTGCTGGTCACCCTTGGCGCCAAGGCTGAAGAAAATCCATCGCTGATTGATCAACCCAGTAGCGAGGAAGAAGAAGCCCTATTTTCGAGCATCCGGCAACATCTGCAACAACAATCAAGTTTCTACAGCCGCATCTTGAAAAATATCCGTGGCGTGACCGAGGAGACTACAACGGGGGTACATCGCCTTTATCAAATGGAAAGCGCAGATGAGCTGCCATTTCCGGCCATCAACGTGAACGACTCAGTAACCAAGTCCAAGTTCGATAATCTCTATGGTTGCCGAGAATCACTGGTCGACGGGATAAAGCGAGCGACTGATGTGATGGTGGCAGGTAAGGTCGCGCTTGTGCTTGGTTATGGCGATGTTGGAAAAGGCTGCGCCCAGGCACTGCGGGGATTGGGTGCAACGGTATGGATCACCGAGATTGATCCGATCTGTGCGCTCCAAGCTTCGATGGAAGGCTATCGAGTTGTCTCTATGGATGAAGCTGCCTCGAATGTCGATATTTTTGTTACCGCCACAGGCAACTATCACGTGATCCAACACCAGCACATGTTGCAGATGAAAGATCAGGCCATCGTTTGCAATATCGGTCACTTCGACAATGAGATCGATGTTGCATCGCTGCGTCAGTATTCGTGGGACAATATCAAGCCGCAGGTCGACCACGTTATTTTTCCGGATGGAAGTCGCTTGATTTTGCTTGCCGAAGGACGACTCGTAAATCTTGGTTGCGCTACGGGCCACCCGAGTTTCGTCATGTCAAATTCGTTCACCAATCAGGTGTTGGCTCAAATTGAGCTCTGGCAACAAACAGGTCAATACGAAAATAAAGTCCACGTGTTACCGAAGAAGCTGGACGAGATGGTGGCACGCCTTCATCTGAAGAAAATTGGTGCGACGCTGACCTCCTTAACTGATGAGCAAGCACAGTATATCGGGGTGCCGGGAGATGGGCCGTTTAAACCGGATTACTATCGTTATTAGGACTTAAAAAAACGCCCCCTACCTGGGGGCGTTTTTAGAAAAGTAACCGGTATAAAGAGCTATGCTGTTATGTCGGGTAAAAGGCTGCTTTCAAGATGGGCAATACTGTCTTTAAGAAATAACTTTCGTTTTTTCAATCGCTGTATCTGTAAATCATCGACCAGCGGATCGTTCGCAATAGCCCGTAATTCTTTATCTAGGGCCCGATGTTCTCCTTTGAGATCCTGAATCCGCTCGGACACATTGCTTCCTTGGTCTTCACTCATATACGGCTCCCATAAGCGGTGAGTCAATACTTCTGCCTACGGGCAAAACACTCGAACCGCGCCCCCACGTCCCCTAGAGAGGGCACTTTTTTGCCCGGTCGGCCAATGCTACTCTCTTTCGAAACCCCTTTCACCTATTTGGCGTCAGGTTCAAATCCGATTGACCCATAGCCTATCAACTGTCGATAAAATTACCGAAAACCAACACTTTTTCGTACCTGGTATTCCATTGGTTCCGCGGAATTACCACTGCCGAATCCTGACTCGCCCTATCGCAATACCATGGACCCACTCGCTACCTGGGAAAAACTGCTAATCGGTGTGATCGGCCTGTTAGTGTTACTCTGGTTTTCTCCAGGGGTCAAAATCATGATCGGGCAGAGTCGCGATGCCCAAAAAAACTGGCCTGCCGTACTCATCCCCGCAGTAGTGGTCGTCATTTTCGTTATTCTTTTACTTAATCTGGTCTGACAACCGCTTTACACTATTTCTCTTCACGCTGAACCATTGGTGATCTGATTAACACGCCGAGTTATCACATCTTCAACTGTAGGCCCTGCCATCTCTCGGCAGGACTATCTCCCACATTTATTAGCACCGTATTGAATCGGGAAAATGCAGTGCCCGATGTTAATATTCCGCTGATCCATACCCTTCACTATTTAATTAGATGACTACGCCGCGCGACAAATTACCGCAGAAGTCAAGCCGTGCGGAGGTCGATGCCTTTCTGCAGCAAGTCAAATCTAGGCCGATCGTCAAACCAGATAAACAGCGGGGGCGGTTGCTGTTCGCAATGGACGCTACAGCGAGTCGGGAACCAATGTGGGATCGTGCTTGCCATATTCAAGGCCAGATGTTCGAGGAAACAGCAGCTCTTGGTGGCCTCGATGTGCAACTCGCGTATTACCGCGGTTTCATGGAATTCGCTGCAATTCCCTGGGCCAGCAGTGGCCGGGATCTTCTTTCACATATGACATCCATCCACTGCGCTGCTGGACAGACCCAGATCGCCAAAGTTATTCAACATGGCATCGTCGAAACCGGCAAAGCATCCATTCAAGCGCTGATTTTTGTTGGCGACGCCATGGAGGAGGACCCGGCCGTGCTCAATCGACTGGCCGGACAACTCGGCATTCTGGGTGTGCCAATTTTTATGTTCCAAGATAGCTTTGATCCAATCACGGAGCGCGCTTTTCGTGATATCGCCCGACTCAGCAACGGGGCCTACTGCCAGTTTGATGTCAACAGTGCCGAAAAGTTGAGAGAACTCTTGTGCGCTGTTGCTGTGTTCGCGGCTGGAGGTCATAAGGCCCTCGAGAACTACAGTCGGACTCATAGCGCAGTCGTTGCAAAGTTAACCCACCAGTTAATCAAACCTCGCTGAAAAATGATCCGCGTATTGCTTGTGTTGGCGGCTCTGGCGGGGCTGATATGGCTTGCCGCTTGGCTGAACCGATCCTCACCAGCTCAACGAGGGCAAGCGCTCAAATTAATTCTGCTTTACGGCGTTGCCGGATTTCTGTTCCTGATGGTTGTCACGGGCCGTGTTCACTGGTTGTTTGCGCTACTCGGTGCGGCTATACCTTGGCTGCAGCGCGCGTTACTGGCACGGCAGGCTTGGAGAATGTTCAAATCCAGCCGTAAACCCGCTACGGGAAATCGTTCGAAAGTAGAAACCAGTTACTTCCGTATGATTCTGGATCACGACACCGGCGACCTAACAGGGGACGTGACCCGTGGTGCATTCGCCGGACAGTCAATCGACGATCTTTCTCTGGACGAACTTCTAACGCTTTTGAACGAATGCCGGTCTACAGATCCCCAATCTGCCGCGTTGCTCGAGGCCTTTTTAGATCGTAACCACAGCGACACCTGGCGTAATCAGGACCGATCCCAGGGGACGTCCCCTAGCCCCCCCACTGGGCCCCTGAGTCGGCGCGAAGCTGCCGAGATCCTGGGTGTCAGTGAAGATTCGTCCCCAGATACCATAACCGAAGCACATCGCAGACTGATTCAGCGACTGCACTCTGACCGCGGTGGCACCGATTATCTAGCGTCACTAGTGAACCAAGCGAGAGACGTGCTTCTAGAGGATTGAAAAATCGATGCGGTACCAAGTTTATAATTGCATGTGTGCTCGGATAGTAACGAACCAGGTTCCCGATTGGAGCATCTTTTTTTGACATACTCGAACTATTGATCACCCCGTCTTTTACCTTAGTCATACTCAAAGTGATGGAAAAGAAGGCTAGGCCGGTTTGAAATTACGCGCCCGGATCTATCTTTATTCATTTCTCTTGGGATTGCCCGTCGCATTGATCGTGGGTGCATTTGGCTGGCCCACTGTTCTGAGCTCGATAGAGCGCGACCGAAGTTCGGTTTGGGGCATTGACCAGGAACTGGTCCGCGACACTATATCGGCATCGATCTCACGTAATCGCTATCCACAGCGGGTTTTGGTGCACCATAACAACCACAGCCGCGAGGCCCAAATTCGCTACACCATCGACACACAACTACAGCAAGAAATCGAGTCCGTATTGCAAGCACACCGGCCAGATTACGGCGTCTTTGTTGCTGTAGACCCCGACACCGGCCGGGTCCTCGCGATCGCCAGTCACCGACGCAATAGCGAAGTTCGGGACAATCTTGCCTTAGGCAACACCTACCCGTCTGCCTCTGTTTTCAAACTCGTTACTGCTGCGGCTGCGATTGACCTAGGCAAGGTCAATGCCGAAACCGTCATTCCTTTTAATGGCAAATCCAGCAGTCTCTATAGAAAGAACGTGCTGCATCACAAGAATAACAAGTGGACCCAACATGTCCCACTACGAATTGCATTCGCAAAATCAGTGAACACGGTTTTTGGCCGCATCGGCTTAAATCATGTCGGTGGTATCCAACTACAGCAATACGCAAAAAAGTTCGGTTTTAACCGAACATTATCGGGTGACTTCCAGTTACCGGAAAGCAGATCAACATTCAACCCCGAAATTGACTGGGAGGTGGTAGAAACCGCTGCCGGTTACACCCGGAAAAATACGTTGAGCCCAGTGCACGCGGCGTTGCTCGCCGCTTCGGTAATTAACGGTGGCCGAATATTGCAACCGATACTGGTAGATTCAATGACCGATGACAATGGTATCGTGCTCTATGCGAATGAACCGGTCCTCACCGAACCCGCTATTCTCCCGAAAGCGGCCAAACAACTACAGATTATGATGCGTGAAACTGTCCGCAGCGGTTCTGCGCAACAGAGCTTCAAAGGATTCGCGCGTGGACATTTTGCAGGTGTCGAAGTTGGGGGTAAAACCGGGACTCTGTCCGGATCAAGGCCACAAGGGATGTACGACTGGTTCATCGGTTACGCCCAGCGGGGCGAACAGAAGTTGGCGTTTGCTGCTCTTTGTATCAACGAAGCATACTGGTACGTAAAATCGAGTTACATCGCGCGCAAGGCCATCGAAAATTTCTTTGCGCCGGGCCGGATCTGAGATCAACGGACAATTTCGCAGTCAAAGGAAAGGTTCCTTGAAACAATACCTAGATACGGTTCAACAGGTGCTTGAACACGGCAGCCGCAAGACCAATCGCACTGGAGTGGACACCCTCTCGAGATTTAACATCAATTACGAGATCGATCTTCGACAAGGTTTTCCATTACTAACCACCAAAGAAATTTCCTGGAAAAATATCGTGGTGGAAAATCTCTGGTTTCTGTCCGGGGAAACACACATCGACCTTCTTCGCCGACATGGCTGCAAATTTTGGGATCCGTGGGCCGACGGAAACGGGCGAGTGCCCAGTGCCTACGGCAACTTTTGGCGGCATTTCCCGATTCATGAAGATGGACAACCCCGCTTTAATGATCAGATTCGATGGGTAGTGGATGAACTTAAGCGTAACCCTAACAGTCGCCGCCTTGTGGTCTCAGCCTGGGCGCCCGGCAATGCACAAACGAGCGCGTTACCCCCTTGCCATGCGCTCTGGGTATTAAACGTACAAAATACGGTGGAAGGGGAGCCGCTGCTCTGCCTACATCTCACTCAACGCAGTTGCGACGTAGCGCTCGGGGTACCTTACAACATCGCTGGGTATGCTTTTCTGCTCGAACTTTTCGCTCGATTCAGTGGAATACAGGCTGGAATTCTGGGACACACGTTGATCGATGCTCACATTTATACTGCCAAACCAGATGGCACCATGGCGGAATATGACCACGTGCCAGGTCTCAAAGAGCAAATCACCCGGACGCCGCGGAATCTACCAAAACTCCGCATTGATGCTTCGATTCAAGCACTCGACGACATACCAGCACTTCTAAAAGCGGAAACCGAAACGCTACTGGCGTTCTTTCAACTAACCGGCTACGAGCCACACCCAGCGATCTCATTCAAGGTCGCCGTTTAGCCGTGCGCGCTGCCATTGTTGCGATGTCGCCGGCCCGCGTGATCGGTGTAAACGGGGCCTTACCCTGGCATTACCCAGCTGATCTTCGGCGTTTTAAGGAACGTACCCTCGGCGCCACGATTATCATGGGGCGCTTAACCTGGGAATCGATCGGATGCAAAAAACTGCCCAAACGACGCAACGTTGTGATTACCGGCACCCAGCTGCCCCATGTTGAAACGTTTCTCTCGATTGATAAAGCCCTTTTACATTGCGACGGTCCGATCTGGTTCATCGGCGGGGCAAAGTTGTACGAATCTGCCCTCTCGTATTGCGATCTGGTCGACATCACACACGTTCCGGATCAAATCCTCTCAGAAAGCGCTGTCTATTTTCCGGAACTCAGTCCAGCCGAATGGCGGCCGGGGTCCTTGAATCCCATGGCGGAAGATCATCGACTCAAACAGCAATGCTATTTCCGTCGAGTCCCACGATCATAATGGTTACCCGGCACCGGGGTTCTTCGTTCTAATCTGTGCATCCGATAATTCTTATGGCTGTGAAGTGCACATTGCCGTGTAAACGCAAAACTCACGTTTTGCCGATGGAGTTGGCGCCTTGCTGTTGCCCGACAAGCTACTACAGAAATAAGCGGGGTAATGGGGGGGTAAAGGTGCGGGCAAACGGCGTGTTTGGCCGGCGGCCCATGTTGATGACGAACCGTCGTTACTTACACTTCGACCTGAGATGGACCTTAGCCATATCTTTGCCGAACTGAACGAGGCGCAACGCGATGCAGTCGGCGCATCCCCTGGGCCTATGCTCGTCCTAGCGGGCGCTGGCAGCGGTAAGACCCGGGTTTTAACTTATCGAATTGCCTGGCTGATCGAAGCCCTCGACGTCTCGCCCCTATCGATTCTGGCAGTGACGTTCACGAATAAGGCGGCACTCGAGATGCGCCAGCGAATTGAAACGATTCTCGGCTTTCCCATGGCCGGCTTTTGGATCGGTACTTTCCACGGCATTTCCCATCGCCTATTACGAGCGCATTGTCGGGAAGCCGATTTGCCGGAATCTTTCGAAATTCTCGATGCCGATGACCAGTACCGATTAATCCGACGAATCCTCAGGGAACTCGATCTCGACGAAGGCCACTGGCCGCCGCGGCAAGTGCAGTGGTTTATTAATCACAACAAGGAAGAAGGGCGTCGTCCTGCCCAGCTGAACAACGCGGACGATGATCTACAGCAAACCTTGGTGCGAGTCTACGAATACTACGAACAGATGTGCCAACGTTTGGGCCTGGTTGACTTTGCTGAACTCTTACTGCGAGCGTACGAACTCTTCCACAACCAGGAAGCGCTGCGGGATTCTTATCGGCAACGGTTTCGTCATATCCTGGTCGACGAATTCCAAGATACCAACGAAATTCAATATCGGTGGCTCAAAATATTGGCTGAGCCACGCAACCATATTGTTGCCGTCGGGGACGATGACCAATCGATATACGGTTGGCGAGGAGCCCGGGTCGAAAATATGGCGCACTTTCAGCGAGACTTCCCAAGCACAGAAATCATACGACTAGAACAAAACTACCGCTCAACCGGCAACATTCTCTCAGCTGCGAACGCGGTGATTGACCACAATGAGGATCGCCTGGGCAAAAACCTCTGGACTTCCGGTGAAGACGGGGCACCAATCAAGGTCTACGCTGCATTTAACGAAATCGATGAAGGGCGCTTCGTCCTTGACTGCCTACAGAGTTGGGTTGGAAACGGCAACCGACGTGACACGGTCGCGATCTTGTACCGTTCTAATGCTCAATCGAGAGTTTTCGAAGAACTCTTAGTCGATGCCGGCACGCCCTATCGGGTCTATGGGGGCTTGCGTTTCTTTGAACGAGCCGAGGTAAAGAATGCTCTGGCTTACCTACGACTCATATATAACCGAGATTCCGATCCTGCCTTCGAGCGAGTAATCAATGTACCCGCGAGGGGAATCGGCAATCGAACCCTGGAACGGGTGCGGGAAACCGCAAAAGAAGCGGGGCTCTCGTTGTGGAAAGCCGCGTTGAACTTGGCGTCTGATAACACTGTGCCGGCCCGTACTCGGTCTGCTTTACAAGGATTCATCAACCTGATTGAAAAATTCGACCAGGAAACGGCCGATCTTGAACTCTCTGAGAAAACTGACACGGTGGTTCAGAAAAGCGGTCTGATTCCCCACTATCAGAAAAGTGGCGGTGAAAAGGCCGTGACTCGAATCGAAAACCTAGAAGAACTAACCAACGCGGCCCGAAATTTTCATGCCGAACCCGATGCTGATGGAGTACTCGATCCCCTCGCTGATTTTCTAGCCCATGCCGCGTTGGAAGCTGGTGAAGCCCAAGCCGAGGCCTGGGAAGATTGCGTGCAACTGATGAGCCTGCACTCTGCCAAAGGCCTTGAGTTCAAGTTGGTATTCCTGTGCGGTGTCGAGGAGGGGCTGTTCCCCCATCAGCGCTCTCTCGAGGAACCAGGACGGTTGGAAGAGGAGCGCCGGCTTTGTTATGTCGGCATGACTCGCGCCATGGAACAATTGTACTTAACCTGGGCCGAAGTGCGTCATCTGCACGGGCGAGAACATTACACCCGCCCCTCTCGTTTTCTTCTCGAAATCCCCGAAGAACTGGTGGAGCACGTTCGAGCCGTCAATCTTCAAACGGCCACGCCTGATAACAAGAAAGCACCGATATTGCCCGCCGCGGATGGTGCTATCCGGCTCGGTGGTCGTGTACATCACAATAAGTTTGGCGACGGCACGGTGATCACCATCGAAGGTCAAGGAGAATATGCCAGGGTCCAGATCAACTTCGAGGACTTGGGCAGTAAGTGGTTAGTGCTGGCCTACGCGAATTTAAAGCCCAGCTAAATTTTTTACTCGAATCGTTGTTGCAGTACCACTAGGCCTCCACGTGAGCGGAGAAGAGTAACGGGACAAGGTTTTCTGTTTATGCTTTCGTGAGATATGCCATCACGATACCTGCAAAGATCGCTGCTCCAAACCACGTGTTGTTTAAAAACGCCTTGAAGCAGAGATCGCGGTCGCGGTCCTTGCATAATCGGTTCTGATAAATCGCTGTTCCACCGGCTGCCAACAACCCCGCGTAGAACCACACGCCAAATTCAAGCGTTAGGCCGACAAACAGCATAACGATGAGTGCAGCAGCCTGAAATCCCGCGTTAAAAATTAGATCATGGCGCCCGATCAGAATAGCGGTCGATTTGATTCCGACTTTTTGATCGTCAGGTCGATCGGACATCGCGTACATCGTGTCGTAGGCCACAGTCCAAAGTAGGTTGGCAAAAAGCAACGTCCAAGCAATCATCGGCAGGGCATCCTGTTGCGCCGCAAACGCCATTGGGATACCCCAAGAAAACACGATACCCAGGTATAACTGGGGCAAATGAGTAAAGCGTTTAAACAACGGATAGGTAAGGGTCAGCACGACACCCACAATGGCAAGTAGCAGAGTTAATCGATTGAGGGTTAATACCAAAACAAGTGCGATCGTTATCAGTACGGCAAATAATGTCGCGCCTTCACGTCCTGATATTTCTCCGGTTGCAAAAGGTCTATTTCGAGTGCGGGCGACGTGGCGGTCTAAATCACGGTCCAAGTAATCATTAACGATACAACCCGCAGCACGCATCACGATCACACCAGCTACAAATATTGCTACAACCACTGGCCGCGGTGACCCTTCACCCGCAATCCAGACCCCCCACAGGGTCGGCCACAACAACAACAACCAACCAATCGGCCGGTCCATTCGGGTGAGTCGTATGTAAAGGCCCAGCTTGTCAAACATTGGGCAATCTATCCGCAGCTATTAACCATCGTTCAATCAATGCATCAACTCGTTCGGGATCCGATTTCAATAGCTGGTCAGCAGCGTTTGGTACCCATTCGACCGCTGCCTGGTGGCGAACAAAGTCTGTAATACGAAACTCGGGGCTACCGCTTTGGCGCGTACCCAACACTTCCCCAGGGCCGCGCAGTTCCAAATCCTTTTGGGCAATCGTGAACCCATCGACGGTGTGTCGCAATGTCGCTAGACGGTCACGAGCCACCGGGCCAATCGGCACCCGGTATAACAATACACAAACCGCGCGTTGGCCGCCGCGTCCAATTCGACCACGCAACTGGTGTAACTGCGCGAGCCCCAACCGTTCAGCGTTTTCGATCACCATTAGACTCGCTTCTGGCACATCAACCCCAACTTCGATCACCGTGGTCGCCACCAGGAGATCCACCCGGCCAGCTCGAAAAGCTTCCATAACCGTTTCTTTTTCACCAGCCGGCGTTCTGCCATGCAACAACGCAATTCGCAGATTGGGCAACTCTTCCGTCAACGCCTCTGCCCGTTGGATGGCAGCCTCGGCTTCCAGTAGATCTGATTCTGTAACAAGCGGACAGACCCAGTAGGCTCTTTGACCTTCAGCACACGCTCGCCGTACCCGCTCTTGAACTTCGTCACGGCGGGAACTCGGTATCACCACAGTCTCTACTGTCTTTCGGCCTGGCGGCATTTCATCAATGATGGACACATCCATATCGGCGTGGAGCACCATCGTCAGTGACCGTGGAATGGGTGTTGCGGTCATTACCAGCTGATGGGGAAACCGATTCCCGTCGCGACCCTTTTCTCGCAGGGCTAACCGTTGCTCTACACCAAAACGATGCTGTTCATCGACAACGACTAATCCGAGTTCTCGGTAACGAACACCCTCCTGAAAAAGCGCATGGGTGCCAACTCCAATTTGTGCCTGACCACTTGCCAGAAGGTTGCACGCCTCCCGCTTCTCTCTAGCACCAAGTTTGCCGGTCAACCACACCAGCGTCAGATCAAAACCTTCTAACCATTTCGTGAATGTACGGAAATGCTGTTCCGCTAAAAGCTCAGTCGGCGCCATGACCACAACTTGTAAGCCAGCTTCTATCGCGGCCAATGCGGCGGCTGCGGCAACCACTGTCTTGCCACAACCGACATCACCCTGAATCAGCCGCAAAGAAGGGCGAGGCTGACTCAAATCTGTTAGCACTTCTCGAATCGTTCTTTGCTGTGCGTTTGTTAGTGAAAAGCCCAAGCGTTTCTCTAACTGTGGCCAGAGACTTTTACCAATGGGTATAACCGGAGCCACACTTGATTCCCGATACTGACGACGCCGGCGTACAGCCAAATGATGTGCCAACAGTTCCTCAAAGGCGAGACGCAACTGAGCGGGATGAACCCCGTCCGACAGTGCAGTCGTGTCTGCTTCTGGCGGAGGTCTATGGATTAGACGCAACGCTTCACCAACAGTGGGCAGTCCATTCGTCCCTGCGATCTCGTGCGGGAGAAGTTCCGGCACATCCTCAACCGTTCTTGTAAGCGCTTCTCGGGTCAACTTGCGCCAAGTCTTCTGTCCAAGCCCCGTGGTCGTCGGATAGATGGGCGTCAACGAGGCGTCAGGTTTAGCATCCTCGGGGCCGGATAAAAGTCGGTATTCAGGATGAATCAGTTCGGGGCCCGTGGAACCCGCCCGAATTTCCCCGAAACACTGAATCCAACTACCGCGTTTCAGGCTCCGTTGCTGGGACGCGTTGAAGTGGAACTGCCGCATTGTCAGCGTTCCCGTTCGGTCCGAAATCACAGTGACGAGACTACGCCGGCGACCCATGCGCGGCGCCGAAAGCAGCACCTCACCGTGAATCAGCGCACTCTCGCCCGAACGTACCTGACCAATGGGTGATAACCGGGTTCGATCCTGGTAGCGAGTCGGCAAATGAAACAGCACATCCTGTACGGTATGAATGCCGAGTTGTGCCAGTTTTTTTGCAACCTGAGGGCCAACCCCCTTTAATGCTGTAACTGCCAGCGGCACCGCTTTCGCGCCCCGGGTTTAGACTGAAAAATCAGTCGCCGAGGTGCGCGATGGCGTCGATTTCGATCGGCACCCCTTTTGGCAAAGCAGCAACACCTACCGCAGCCCGAGCCGGGTACGGTGGGTTGAAATGTTCGGCCATAACCTCGTTCACCACGGCAAAATGGCTTAGATCTGTGAGAAACACCGTCAACTTGACGACATCGTCGAGATTCCCCCCGCCTTCCCGAACTACTGCAGCAAGGTTGTTGAACACCCGATGCGTCTGCGCCCTAATGTCCTCATCCACTATGTTCATGGTGCCAGGCTCCAGCGGGATCTGCCCCGAAATAAAAACCGTTTCACCTACCTTTATCGCTTGGGAATAGGTGCCAATCGCCTCTGGAGCGTCTCCCGTACGAATTGCTTGTTTGGCCACCGTGACTCCTTAACGTTATAGCATCAGCTCTTCGACCGACTAATCCGAATAACAGAACGCCGTGCGCGCAAGCGCCGCATGATTCGCGCCAGGTGCTGGCGATTTTCGACGCCGATCGTAAAACGGATAGTCGCGTGACGAGTATCACGTTCTGTAACCGAAACCTTGTTGATATTCGAGTTCTCGTCTGCAATAACGGCCGCGAGTCGGGCAAGCACGCCTGGCCGATTTGCCGTTTCAAGGTGAATATCAACAGCAAACTCACCTTTGACTTCATCTGCCCACGCCACAGGAATCCAGTTATCGCTGCTCTTGCCGCGGCGCTTGGTATTAGAGCACTTGGCCCCATGAATGACGATGCCCCTTCCTCTGGAAAATAAACCCACGATTCTATCCCCAGGAATCGGTCGGCAACATTGCCCATAGAGAACCATCATGCCTTCGGCCCCCTTAATCACCAGGGGTTCATTCGTGAATTTCTTAGCCCGACCAGCATCCTCGTCTGGCAACAACTGCTGCGCTATTACCGTCGGCAGTCTTCGCCCAGTGCCAATATCGGCCAAAAGTTCAGTCCAGTCTTCTTTGCCGATGCGGCCCAATAACTCCACTTTCTGCCGAGTCTTTAGCCGCGTATTAACACCCATTGAGGTCAGCGCTCTTTCCAGCAATTGTTTTCCAAGTTTGACCGCGTCGTCCGTTCTCTGGTGTTTCAGATAAACACGGATCGTCGACCGAGCCTTTCCGGTGACCACATAATTCAACCACATAGGACTGGGCCAGGCCGAACGAGCCGTCAGTATTTCAATGTGGTTGCCATTATTCAACGTATGGTGCAAAGGAACCAACTCATGATCGACTCTTGCACCAACGCAATGATTCCCGATATCGGAGTGCACGGCATAAGCAAAATCCAGAGCAGTTGCGCCCTTGGGTAATTTTTTGATGTCGCCTTTAGGGGTAAAGACATAGACTTCGTCTGGAAACAGATCAGTTTTCAAATGCTCCAGAAACTCTGTCGGGTTACTCGAGTGTGCCTGTCCATCGAGTAGGTCATTCAGCCAGGTCCGGGTTAATTGCTGCGGGCTTTGCCCGGCCGTCGAAGACTTATAGCGCCAGTGTGCTGCCACACCCGTCTCGGCCACACGGTGCATATCCACGGTCCGAATCTGAACCTCTATGCTCTGCCCGAAAGTTCCGAACAACAGCGTATGCAACGACTGATATCCATTCGCTTTCGGAATAGATATGTAGTCCTTGAACTTGCCAGGCACAGGTTTGTACAAATTGTGAATCACACCCAGCGCCCGGTAACACTCATCGACTGTATCTACTACCACTCGGATAGCGAAAACGTCGCGGAGCTCTGACAGCGGTATATGCCGAGATTGCATCTTGCGATATACCCTGTAGAGGTTTTTTTCGCGCCCTGAAACATTCGATACAATTCCTACTTTGCCGAGCTCATCCGCTACCTTTTTACGGGTTCTGTCAACGATCCTTCTGTGATTCCCTCGTCGTTTTTCTAACTCCTTTCGGATTGTGTCGTACCGCTTCGGGTACAAATTCTGGAAACTTAGGTCTTCGAGTTCCTGAGTCCATGTGTGCAAGCCCAACCGGTTGGCTATGGGCGCAAAGATCTCGAGAGTCTGCCGGGCGATGCGTCTTCGTTTATCTACTTTCAATGAATCCAGTGTGCGCATATTGTGGATTCGATCCGCCAGTTTGATCAGAATCACCCGGATATCGCGTGACATGGACAGCAACATCTTGTGGAAGTTCTCGGCCTCCGCGTGCTCAGTCGATTCGAATTCAATCTGGCCAATCTTGGTGACACCATCGACCAACTGAGCGACCTCTTCACCGAATTCCTCTACCAACTGCGCACGCGCAATCGGCGTGTCTTCGATAACGTCGTGCAGAATTGCAGCGATGATGCTGCGACCGTCCAGATGCAAGTCTGCAAGAATGCGGGCAACAGCTAGCGGGTGATGGATGAACGCCTCGCCACTTTGGCGCTCCTGCCCCGCGTGTGCGCCTTCGCCAAAACGGTACGCGCGATGGATCTCATCAACATTCTTTTGATCCAGGTACCCTACCGCCTGGAGCAAATCACTGATGACGATTCGGCGACCTGAAGAGGCCGAACCAGATCGAGGACCTTCAGCTCGAGGGGTCTTCCTGCTTTTGGTCTTCGCCTGAACTCGCGTCGTCGACATCGTTTGTCTCGCTCGGATCGTCGTGTCCGTCGGCCGCGTCTTTTCCGATTTCAACCGATTCGCTTGTTTCCACGCCTGACTCACTGCCGTTTTCTTCCACTTTCTCCACTATTGCGGCAGGGCTATGCTCTTCCGCCTCGCCGCCCAACTCTTCAGCTTCGCCGAACAGTTCTTTCTCCAGGTCGATCTCCTGCTCCTCGAGGATTGAGCGGGTAATCATCCCTTCAGCAATTTCACGCAAAGCAATCACAGTCAGTTTATCGCGATCCTCCGGTACCAGCGGGTCTGCCCCCAGCATCAACTGGCGTGTTCGTTTAGCGGCTACCAATACCAGTTCAAACCGATTTTCCACATTGTCGAGACAATCCTCGACGGTAACTCTTGCCATTGTCCTACTCCCTAAAAGGAAACTGGGTGCTCGAAACGACCCGCGATCCGGATCATAAGCACTTGAAAAGATTAGGTCCGGCTGCAACAGCCAGCGCCGGTGCACAATCCACTAGATACGACTTTATTAACGTTCGAGTGTACCGTTTTTTTTAGACCGCAGGAAGACCGCGGGATCAAACCCTTCGCCCGATCGAGGCGCTCGACCTGCCTGGAGAACACCCTGGAGCTCTTCCAACGCGGTTTGAAAATCTTGATTCACAAGGACGTAGTCGAATTCTGGGTAGTGGCTGATCTCACTGACCGCATCTTGCATTCGACGCCGAATCACCTCGCTGGTGTCCTGCCCACGGTCAACCAACCTTTGCTCGAGCTCGCCAAGCGAGGGTGGCAGAATGAAGACGCTGAGCGCTTCTGGCATCACAGCACGCACCTTGCGGGCGCCCTGCCAATCGATGTCCAGAACAATGCTTTGCCCGGCAGCGAGTGCAGCCTCCACTGGGGTCCGCGCGGTACCATAAAGATGGTCGAATACGTGTGCGTGTTCCAAAAATTCGCCGGCACGGATCATTCGCTCGAAAACTGCCCGGCTGATGAAAAAGTAATCCTTGCCATCGCTTTCGCCATCGCGTGCCGGCCGTGTGGTATGAGATACGGATATACCAACGTCGGCTGTGGCCTCCGCCAACGCCCTGGCGAGACTGGTTTTACCAGCGCCAGATGGCGCTGACACGATTACTAAACGAGCCGGCGGTCCAGTCATGAGCGGATCAACCGCCGCAACGATTCCGATTAGAAACAAGTACCGACTTTTGAATCGAGCCGGTCATCATGATTTGGCCCACCACCAGCTTACTCGACATTCTGGACCTGCTCGCGCATCTGCTCTATCAGGACCTTAAGGTCGACACAAGCAGCCGTCATGGTCGGGTGGGCTGACTTCGAACCCAAGGTGTTGGCTTCGCGATGTAGCTCCTGCATGAGGAAATCCAGGCGTCGACCGATGGGCCCGTCACCGCCCAGCACGCGCTCGCTTTCTTCGAGATGGAGCAAGAGGCGATCGACTTCTTCTCGTATGTCGGCTTTGCTTAGCAATAAGACCATTTCCTGTTCCAGCCGCCCCGGGTCAAGTTTCTCTACAAACTCCGCAATTCGCTCCTCTAGTCGGCTTCGCAGGTGGGCTTCAACAGCCGGCCAATTTTTCTTTGCTTGCTGAACCAGACCTCGGGCGGCCAACAGATGTTCGCGCAAAATACCGGCCAGTTTCTCCCCCTCACGCTGGCGGTTCGACAACACGGCGGCGAGTGTTTTCTTTAATAACTCGAGGGCCTGTTCACGCAAACGATCGACATTCACGGAACTCGCACCCAGCACGCCGGGCCAACGCAAAATATCAGCGGTGCGCAAAGGCACAGCGTCGACAATGACACTGCGCACTTCTGCCTGCCATTGGGCAAGACGTCGCACCTCCGCTTGATCTAAATGGTTATCAGCAGTGCCAGACGCGAGCGGTTGATAATGGAGAATCGCGTCGATTCGGCCGCGCTTAACGGCATTGGCGATGGACTGGCGAAAAGTGGGCTCAGCGGCTCGCAACTCTTCGGGTAGACGCATGGAGATTTCCTGGTAGCGGTGATTGACGCTTCGTATCTCCCAGATCAGGTGGCCCACAGAACTTTGGGCCTCCTCGCGACCGAACGCCGTCATGCTGTGTGTCATTTGAATTGTTTTCGTCCGAGAATGTGAGGAAGTATGGGGCTGCTGGCAACCAAGTGGAGCGGCCCGATTTTATCCGGTTTTTCCTACCACTAACTGCGGCCGGGTATGATACGCTTCCCCACACCGATGGTCTTACCATTTAACCAGATATCTTATGGACCGCCCCCGCGTCCCCGAACTTATTTGCAAGCGGATTGAGCAGTTGGTGCTCGAAGGCGCACTTTCACCCGGCGAAAAACTGCCAGCTGAACGGCAGTTAGCCGACCGCCTCGGTGTTTCCCGACCCTCGCTTCGAGAAGCATTTCGAATACTTGCCACTCGCGGTATTTTGCGTAGCGAACGCGGCGGCGGCACCTATGTCACTGAAAAACTAAACCCGACGCTCGAAGACCCCCTGTTGGAGCTCATCAGTAACGCGCCGGAAAGCCATGCCGACGTGCTCGAACTTCGGCATGCGATCGAATCTCTCGCAGCCTCGCTGGCTGCCGAGCGTCACACGGACACTGACAAGGGCATGTTGCGGGCCACGTACAAGCGGTTGATCGAATCACATAGCCTTGGTGATCCGGCCATGGAAGCGCGTGCAGATGCTGATTTTCACCTTGCGATCGGCGAAGCTTCCCACAACGTCGTGTTGCTGCACGTCATGCGCAGTTTGTTCTCGCTGCTAAAGAAAAGCATTCGCTTTAACCTTGAGAATCTCTACACACACGCAGGCATGTTTGAGGAAGTGCGTGATCAGCACTACCACCTCTTGACGGCGATCTTAAACAGTGACCCCGAAGCCGCCCGAGCCGCTTCGGATCACCACATCGATCATGTCGAGAAAACACTGTTCCGCCTGGACATCACCCGCCAGCGAGAAGCCCGCGCAACCCGACGAGAGGTTGGATTCTCGCGCAGTTGACCCGACCCTGGAGATCCTCGCCAAGATGAGAGTACGCAACCGCGGCCATGATGAACTGCGACCGGTTCGTTTGACCCGCCACTATACCCGCCATGCTGAGGGCTCAGTACTGGCCGAATTTGGGGACACTCGGGTGTTATGCACCGCTAGCGTGGAAGAACGAGTGCCTTCATTTCTGCGCGGCACCAATCAAGGGTGGGTCACCGCGGAATACGGGATGCTGCCACGCGCCACGGATTCTCGTACCCGTCGCGAAGCGACCCGGGGCCGGCAATCTGGGCGAACGCTTGAGATTCAGCGGCTGATCGGCCGATCCTTGCGATCAGCAGTCGAACTCCCAGCCCTCGGGGAAAGAACCCTCACCCTCGACTGCGACGTGTTACAGGCGGACGGCGGCACCCGTACTGCAGCAATTACTGGCGCTTGGCTCGCGCTTGCCGACGCGGTGGATGGATTGCTGCAATCGGGCGCCCTGGCACAAACGCCTCTGACCGGTCAGGTAGCCTCGGTCGCGGTGGGTCTTGTCGAAGGAGAAGCCTTATTAGATCTTGACTACGCGGAAGATCGTTGCGCGGACACTGATATGAATGTGGTGATGGATGAGAAGGGGCGCTTTATTGAAGTCCAAGGTACCGCCGAAGGCACCCCTTTTGACCAAGAGCAACTCGGAACGATGACGACTCTGGCGCAAAAAGGCATTCGCGAATTGATCGATCTGCAGCAGAAAGCAAGGCGTGCCTCTGGCCCCTGAACATGCACCGAAATAAAGTCGTTCTCGCCACCCATAATGCAGGAAAATTGCGCGAGTTACGGGCGTTGCTTTCGAAAACCGACCTAGAGTGCAAATCCCAGGCGGAATACCGGGTGCCTGAAATACCAGAGACTGGCCAGACATTTTTCGAAAACGCCCTGATCAAGGCACGAAACGCCTGTCGTTACAGCGGTCTGCCATCGATTGCGGATGATTCAGGTCTGGTGGTCGACTGCCTCCAGGGCGCGCCCGGCGTCCATTCCGCTCGCTTTGCCGGGGAAAAGGCGACGGATTCTGATAACCTGAAAAAATTACTGCAGGCGGTCCGCGAATTTTCTGCCGAAGAACGAACCGCGCGGTTCCAATGTGCGATGGTCTACCTGCGGTCGGAGTCTGACCCATCGCCCCTGATCTCTATCGG
>ERZ651768.608-NODE-608-length-26719-cov-4.048908_pt1 | contig 26719 bp, 20 predicted proteins | sample MGYA00514754_ERZ651768 | MGnify/ENA metagenome assembly ERZ651768
CATGCCGGCCATTACCGCTGCCATGCCAGGAAAACCCAGGCCAACCAATAATGGAACTGCCACCGCAGCGGGCGTGCCGAAACCCGCCGTCCCTTCAATGAACGCACCGAAGAGCCATGCGATGATAATCACCTGCACTCGACGATCGGGGGTAATATCCGTGAATCCTTTACGAATAACCTTGAGAGCTCCACTTTCCTGCAGTGTGTTCAATAATAAAATCGCACCGAAAATTATGTACAGCAGCGTGAGTGCCACAATGAACCCATTAATCGAGGCGGCCATAACTTGCACCACCGGCACCCGCCACACTCCCAAGGCGAGAAGGATCGCGACGCCGAATGATAAAGGCATGGCACGACTTGCCGGCCATCGAAGGAAGACGAGAAACACGGCTACCGCAATAATAGGTAGCAGTGACATTATTGATAAGGCTGTAACGTTCATCGTGTTCCCTCCATTCCAGAAATACAATTTGTAAGAAATTTTAGTCCGCGGCTACAGCGTGGTCTGCAAGCTTTTCTAACGCCTTAACCATCGCCGAGTGATCCAGCTCCTCCCACCCGTTTGCTGCACAATCGTTGAATAGTTCTTGTGCCGTGACTGTATTGGGCAGGCTCAAGCCAAGTGCGCTCGCGCCACTTAAGGCGATATTGAGGTCTTTTTGATGTAACTCGATACGAAAACCCGGATCGAATGTCCGCTTGATCATCCGCTCTCCATGGATCTCTAAAATCTTGGAGTTTGCGAACCCACCCATTAATGCGTCCCGCACTCGACTTGGATCAACACCAGCCTTCGATGCGAAAACCAGGGCCTCACCCACTGCCTCGATAGTCAGTGCCACGATAATCTGATTAGCGACCTTCGCCGTCTGACCAGCACCATTCTCACCGACCAAAGTAATGTTTTTCCCCATCAGGTCAAAGAGTGGCTTAACTGTGTCAAAGGTTTCTTGTGACCCTCCCACCATAATGGTGAGCGTCCCAGCTTTTGCGCCTACCTGTCCACCGGAAACGGGCGCATCTAGGTACTCACAACCCATTTGATTGATACGTTCAGCAAAGCTCTTGGTCTCAATCGGAGAGATCGAACTCATATCTACAACAATCTTGCCAGGACTCAACCCGGCAGCGACACCCTGCTCTCCGAACAACACCTGATCCACATCGGGTGTATCAGGCACTATCGTGATAACGATATCCGAGGACCGTGTGACATCGGCTGCGCTTGGATGCTCAACCGCTCCTGCATCAAGATTCGCCTGAGGCAACGGGGAGCGATGTTTAACGGTATGCAGTGAATGACCTCCGGCCTGCAGGTGTCCAGCCATGGGACCACCCATAATGCCAAGTCCAATAAAACCAATCTGCATTGCTTAATACCTTTCTCGTAGTGTCAGTTATGTCACAGTGTTCAGCCAGCCTAGCCCAGCTCTAGTATCTCCAGCAGGCTTGTACTCGCATCCAATCCAACCGGCATATTTCAATTTGTCGATATGTTGAAACAGGAATGGGTAGTGTATTTCACCAGTGCCAGGCTCATGACGTCCCGGGTTATCAGCCAACTGCATATGATCAATAATGTCGATGTGTTCCTCTATTGTTCGCGCTAAATTGCCCTCCATGATCTGCATGTGATAAATATCGTATTGAAGTTTGACGTTGTCTGCTCCAATGTCTCTTAGAATCTCAAGTGCTTGCTGCGTATTCCTCAAGAAAAAATCTGGTATGTCCTGCGTGTTAATCGGTTCAATGAGTAGAGTAATGCCTTCCTTCGCACAAGAAGTCGCCGCAAAGCCGATATTCTCGACGAACACCTGTCGAAGCTGCTCTTGATCTGCCCCTTTGGGCGCGATGCCAGCAAGACTGTTGAGTCGACGGCAGCCAAGGGTCTTCGCGTACTCGATCGCCTGTCCCACACCATCTTGAAACTCTTGTATCCGATCCGGTAGACACGCGATACCTCGATCTCCAGCTTGCCAATCTCCAGCAGGAAAATTATGTAAGACCAGTTCTAGACCGTTGTCATCAAGAAGCGACTTGAGGCGTTCCGCCGCATACGGATAAGGAAAGAGGAATTCAACCGCCTTAAATCTTGCGTCCGCAGCCAGAGAAAATCTGTCAGTGAAATCAACTTCGGTAAACATCATGGTTAGATTGGCAGCGAACTTTAGCATACAACCGTCTCCTACAGAATTTCCTGGTTTACACGAACAGCATGGTCCGACAACAACAAGTCGCGTAAAAGGTTTGACAATATCAGATGTCGCAGTGAAGACGACAAGATTATTGCTGAGTGGGCATTCATGAAAAATGAAGCTCAGATGACCTTTTTTGCGGATTTCATCGGCTGCGCTCCTGGATGCGTTCTCGCTGCTGCTCAGCAATATCAACAAGTCGCCGCAATTCGGCTAGTGGATCAGGTGCGTCATCCACTTGCAGTCGAATGACAATATCGTTATTCAACCAAACACCACCATTTTTCTTCACAATAATCATCGCGGCTGATTGCATACCACGCGTATCGCCACCAGCTGCCTGTCCGGCATCCAGTGCCGCCATGAGGCGCAAAGATAAATGGCCATCCGTACGCTCGAACGCCTCCACCATATTCGTGAGAACTTCTTCACCCGCAAGAATATTGCCTTGCGCTGTACAATACGTGCCACTCTGATGTCCGGCCCAAGCACTGGCTTGAGAACCGGTGAAAGCTTCGTAGACACCAGCAGCGTTCATCACCGCAAACTGACGCCCCTGTTTCGTCCAGCGCATTGGCTGGGGATCGGTATCATCTTCCCAAAGCGTCTTGACGACCGCTGAAGGTGTGAAGCCATTCTTAAGTAGTGCAAGTCCCTGTGGACCGTAGCTAACATCCACAACCGCCTGGGTCGCGATGACGCCAACATCTGCTTCTGCCCACAGCACACCGTTACCTACCGCAAAGACACGGGACTGAACAGCACCGCCCACTTCACCTGTTACTGGATCGAAACCAAGTATCGAAAACGTCGCAACTGGTTCAAACGGCGGTTCATCAGCCCAAACGAAAACTGTTGTTGCTACCACCAAGAATGCGGCGGCGATCACTTTGCTTAGAGCATTTCCTTGGGTCTGCATATCTCCTCCTCAACAAGCTTCAATAAACGACTGTCGGGCAGTGTATGATCAGTTCTCTACCACGCAAAACCGTAATGTATGTCGACATGAGGAGGTACACATGCAAGCTGTTTCTCAATCTAAAGTCTTGGCATTCGCATTGGGCGCCGTAGCATCCTTCCTACTAATCGGTGTGGTCAACACTCAATCTGGGCGCAATGTTATTGATCCCGGCGGTACCGGAACAGACAATCCGGATCGGGCATATAGTCGAGGTGTGCGAATCGGCGATACCTTGTACGTCGCCGGTAATACTAGCCAGCCTCAGAATACTGGTGACATCGGTGCAGATATTGAAGCGGAAATCCACAATCTCTTAGATACGTTTCAGAGCAATGTCGAAGCTGGTGGTCTAACGATGGACGATTTAGTTTGGGTGCAAGTCTTCTGCACCGATCTCGCACTTTACGATACCTTTAACGCAATCTATCTGACGTACTTCGAGGGACCGTTACCATCACGGGCTTTCATTGGTTCGAGTGTGCTATTAGGAAACTCACATTTTGAGATTATGGGAACGGCGGTACAACAGTAAGTCAACCCAAGTTAAGCGCTATCGGAAAATCAAAAAGAATTAATAAATGGGTGGAGGAATTATCTCTCCTTCTTTATTAAACCGTTCATTCATCGATCTTATTAACCCGATTCGCGTGGCGACCTCCGTCGAATGGCGTCGTCAACCACCTGTTGACAATTACGCGGACGTCGTCCTCGCTCACCATACGTGCACCGAGCGAGATCATATTCGCGTTGTTATGGGAACGAGCGAGCTGCGCTGACTCCGTATTCCAGCATAGTGCACATCGAATCCCCTTCACTCGATTCGCCACGATGGCTTCTCCGTTACCTGAACCTCCCAGCACGATACCTCGTTCACATTCCCCTCTCGCTACAGCCTCGGCCGCGGGCCTGATGTAATCAGGATAGTCGACAGATTTCTCGGAATCGGTACCGAAGTCCACAACTTCATGCCCAAGATCGAGCAGATAACGTACGAGCATCGCCTTATAGTGAAATCCTGCGTGGTCAGATCCAAGCGCAATTTTCATCGTTACATACCACCTACGTTAAGGTTTCGGTTTCGTTCTCTAAATACCAGTAATCAATCTCTTCTTCCATCACTACCAAGGCATGACACTAAACAGCACTACGGCGTATGCGGATGCGCCTTGTAATGTTGACGAAGAAGATCCTTGCCATAATCGTTTCCATTGGGGGTGCGGATAACAGCATGCACGTGCTGTCTGATCGGCAAATCACTTGAAAATAAATGGCGAAGGCCTGCCGGTTGCTGGTGATCAAACTCTATTAGAATCACTGGACTATGAATTCGATAGTAGAAAACGGCTTCGTCGTCAGTGCCCCCAATCCAAGCGAAAAAGGTATCGTTCAAATGTGCCGTGACTTCTTCCATCCGAACACGTGCATGGCTGTCACGCAAGTTACCAATATAAAGCTCGATTAGCTCAAGCAGTTGATCCTTTTGTGTGTCTGACCAAGAGGCAACCGAGACACCAGCATAGTCCAGTACGATATTATCTTTGAATGCCTCTCCTAAGTTGTCGTTCCCAGTCTTCGACACCTGAATGACAGCCTGTTCCTGTTGCACCTCGGAAAGCGCACGAAGCATCGCCAACCCTCGGTTCTGCTCTACCTGCAGGATCGAGGTGCCCATATATTTTCCAGTTTCTGCAATCACTGGTTCCGAGCCGACGAAGAACGGTGTCATCACAACCTGATCACCTAAGACGAAATAATTGATGATGGCGTGATGGCCGTCAAGCTGCCAACCCCAAGGTTCGGTTGATGAGGGTTCGCCCATGACGGTGATCCAATATAGCCACTCGCCATACTCAACGAAGTTGTCACCATTAAGTTCACCGAGTGTGTGGTTGAGCTTCATAATGTCACGGGTCAGCTTAAGACCACGCGCGCTTAACGACTCACGTAATAACCCGAACGCTGCGTTTCGTTGCACTTCCTGCATTTCATCAAATCCCATACCCTGCCGGATGTAGAAATGCTGATTCATCCACTTGCGCCACTCGGGATCATCCACGGGGAAAACCGTTTTAGCGACTTGCTCAGAGGTGAGTGATCCCAAGAAATCCTTAGCGGCACGCTGTATTGGTTCAGTCGAAACACCTGTTGAATGAATCCCGAACAGACCTTCTGCGGGCGCACCATGCGTCGTGACACCGGTATATTTCTCGGCCAGCCCCTCGGCTTCGTATTCATCAGACATCCGCCGAAAGCGTTCTTGCAGGTCCACACGAGATTGCTGCACTGCCTTCCCAACCAAGACAAATCCGATCAAGATTGTGACAATCAGTAAACCAAGACGTTTAGGCATGACTTCCTGCTTCCCAAGTCGCTACGGGTTCACCCAGTATCTCCGTGCGAGGTTGAATCCCCAACCCAGGCTCCGTACTTGCGGCCATCCGTCCCTCATGACGCTGGGGTGCACCATCAGCCGTACGCACTGTCACATAACTGTTAAAGTCTGTCGCAGTGAATAAAAATTCCGGCGGAGTGCTGTGCGCTAAGTGTGCGATTGCGGCCGTCGTGATGTCGCTGCCCCAACTATCCTCAATGGTCATCGCCAGGCCAAGCGAGACGCATAAATCCCGTACCAGCCGGGTTTTAGTTAAGCCACCAAACTTGCTGATCTTCAGATTGACTGCATCCATTGCTAAATCGCTGTGTCCACGCAGCAGCATCTGTACGCTATCCATACACTCATCAAGCACGAATGGATGATCGATACTCCGTCGAACAGACAAACACTCTTCGTAGGTGGCACAAGGTTGTTCAATAAACACATCAATATCCTGCACCGCTCGGGCGACTCGTATCGCATCTTTCATCAGCCAACCGGTATTGGCGTCAGCGATCAACACATCGCCGCGCTCCAGTCCACTCGAGACTTTGCGAATCCGTTCAATATCAGTTTCAGGGTCGCTACCGACCTTTAATTGAAATTTCTGATAACCTTCTGCCCGGTACTGACTCACGCTCTCGGCCATCACATCAGGAGTGTCCCGCGAAATGGCTCGATAGAGGTTAAAGTCCTTTCCAAAGCAACCGCCAAGCAGTGAGCAGACCGATTGTCCTGCAGCCTGGCCAAGAATGTCCCAGCAAGCAATATCGATCGCCGATTTAACGTACGGATGTCCCTTAAGGAGGGTGTCCATTTTCCAATTCAACTTGCTGAGCTGCGTCGGATCCTGGCCGATCAAGTGTGGAGCAAGCTCAGCGATGCCTGTGCGCACGCCGTTGGCATACGCTGGGAGATAGACAGAGCCTATCGTGCAACCTTCTCCGTATCCTGCCAATCCCGTGTCGGTTTCGATCCGGACAATCGTGCTATCGAATACTTGGACCGACTTGCCACCCGACCAGTTGTAGCTGCCCTCGTGCAGGGGTAAATCGACCTGAAACAACGATATTTTTCGAATCTGCATCAAATCCTTCTTTTATGGGTTCCTTCACCGCCAAGGATCTATAACGTGCACGTCCAAGAATTACAGCTTAGCGTACCGGGAATTATAATCGAGTAGGCTTAAGGAAATAACTAGACTCATGGCACCCATGAACAAAGCATGGTCATCACTACGAGTAAACGAGGATCGGTTTCATCGGCGCTTCCTCGAACTGTCGACAATCGGAGTTGTTAATAAAACCGGCGTACATCGACTAGCTTTGAGCATTGAACACCTTCGTGCACGGCAATGGTTTCTTGATGAAGCACAAGCAAGCGGCCTAGAAACCCACATCGACGGCGCAGGCAATCACTCCGCCGTGTTGGTCTGTGGGGAGGAGAAGGCTCCGACGCTCCTACTTGGCTCCCATCTTGATACGGTGCCACATGGAGGCCGTTTTGATGGAGCCCTTGGCGTGGTGGCTGCTCTGGAAGTCCTACACCTTATTAAGGAAAAAAATCTTCAACTATCGACCCATTTAGAAGCGATAGACTTTACAGACGAAGAAGGGACTTATCTCGGTTGTTTAGGCAGTCAAGCACTAAGCGGTACACTCAGCACAACGCAATTAAGCCACTCCATCGGTGCTCTAGCGGATTTTACAGCTGGACTCTTGCGAGCGGGCATGACACCTGAATCCATTCTTGCCGCGCGGCGTGATCCTAAAACCCTTGCTGGCTACCTAGAATTACACATTGAACAAGGACCACGGTTACAGAACACAGATTGCCAGATTGGCATCGTCACCGGCATCGTAGGACTTGAACGGTACAGGATCACTTTCGTGGGTCGCGCGGATCACGCCGGTACAGTGTCAATGCAGGACAGACAGGATGCGGTACAGGGAGCAGCTGCCTTCATCCTTGCCGGAAGACGCATAGTGATGCGTGATTTCCCAGATTGCGTGGTCAACACCGGAATGCTGGCGCTAGAACCCGGTGCAATGAACGTTGTCACCGAGCGCGCACGCGTAGGACTGGAATTTCGCTGTGCACAGGCGCATGACAAGGCGACGCTGGAAACGACACTGCTCGCACAGGCCGAGGTGATTGCTCAGAAATGCGAACTCAGGCTTGAGATAGAAAAAGTAGACAGCATTGAAGCTGTGCAAATGAGCCAGACTGTCCAACACGCCCTCACAACCTCGACTGAGCGACTGGGGCTGCGGTATCACTCAATGCCATCCGGTGCAGGACATGACGCACAGGTCATGTCACGGGTCTGTCAAGCTGGGATGATTTTTGTCCCCTCGATTGGTGGCCTAAGTCACTCTCCAAAAGAATCAACAAACTGGGATGACTGCGTAAATGGCGCAAACGTCCTACTGCAAACCGTGCTCGGTGGATTCTAAAAACTCTCTGAAAGCTTGGTCCAGCTTTAAGAAAAGCACAGCCACAGCAGATGCCTGGTCAATTTACCGTCAGTCGCCAAACTTCACACCTTGGGCCAAGGGCAATTCTGAACCCCAGTTGATTGTATTCGTCTGGCGTCGCATGTAAGCACGCCATGCATCCGACCCTGCTTCACGACCACCACCCGTTTCCTTTTCTCCACCAAACGCGCCGCCGATTTCGGCACCACTGGTGCCAATATTCACATTAGCGATACCACAATCACTACCGCGGTTTGAGAGGAAGTGCTCGGCTTCCCGCAAATGATCGGTGAAAATTGCCGACGATAATCCTTGGGGAACGGCATTATGGATCTCTATCGCTTCTTCCACCTCTTCGACAACGTAACCAGACGCTCGCTCGGCTTGACCGTACTCGAGAATGTACACAATCGGCGCAAAGGTTTCATTCTGCACAATCTGATATTCATTTTTCGCGGTTGCTATGCACGGTGTCACATAATGTCCACCTGGATAATCTGGACCGTCGAGAGGCTCACCGCCACGCACAATCTCACCACCTTCTTCTTTCACTTGCTCAACAGCACGCTGCAACGCTTCCACGCTCTGACGGCTGCCAAGAGGGCCCATTAAGGTGTCAGCCTTACGGGGATCGCCGATGCGCACACTGCTATACGCACGGTCGAGACGTTCGATGAGTTCATCTTTCACTGAACGATGACAGATCACTCGCCGCGTACTCGTGCATCGCTGCCCGGCGGTACCAACTGCACCAAACAGGATGCCTGGCAAAGCAATGTCTAGGTTGGCATTAGGGGTAACAATGATGGCATTGTTGCCTCCAAGCTCTAGGAGCGTCCTTCCCATACGACTGCCGACGACCGTAGCTACCCGATGCCCTACCTTGCAACTGCCAGTTGCTGACACTAAGCCAATTCGGCGATCCTGTAGCAGTCGTTCTCCTATACTTGAATTGTCACCAATCGTTAAAGAAAAGATCGCGGGATCCACATCATTGGCACGACACACCGACTCGGCTATACGGGTCACGGCGATCGCTGTCAGTGGTGTCTTAGGCGACGGTTTCCAAATCGTACTGTTCCCACATACAGCGGCGAGAGAAGCATTCCAACTCCACACCGCAACTGGAAAATTAAAGGCGCTTATGACGCCAACGAGGCCAAGTGGATGCCACTGCTCGTACATGCGATGATCTTCTCGCTCGGAGGTCATCGTTGAACCATAAAGCTGTCGCGATAACCCACAGGCAAAATCACAGATGTCAATCATCTCCTGCACTTCACCTTCACCCTCAGTCGCGATCTTGCCCATCTCAAGAGTCACCAACGCTCCAAGCGCCGCCTTCGCCTGTCGCAGCCGATCGCCGAGTTGTCGGATTACTTCGCCACGCCTTGGCGCAGGAATCTTGCGCCACACAACAAACGCAGCTTCCGCTCGCGCAACGATTTGGTCGTATTCATCGACGGTGACTTGCCGAACTGACGCGAGAGCTGACCCATCGATTGGACTCACGACTGATAACTCAGGACCGCTTCCAATCCAGTCACCGCTGAACCCCCCTACGTTCTGTTCTGCAATTCCAAGTTCTTTTAGTACGTCATGCATAGATAAACACCTATTCGTAAAAAGCTCATTTCCAGTGCTCAAGGGTGCACGGGTCAACCCGAAGACGCTAATGACTCCATTCAGTTAACTGCGTAGATTAACCAACTGCCAAGCATGAGTCGTAGAAACCCTAATCCGCGTTGCATACCACCAGGAAGACTGATCGCCCACTCCGTCAGCGTGCGAAACCGCTTCGGACCCATAACTAACAGAATCACAGCACTGATTAGAGTTAGAAAAGCTAGCCATATCATTACTGTCGGCCACCGGGTTTGAGTGGCTATAGCGAACAACAACCACGCCATCAAAGCTTGGACAACCATCACGAGATACAGTCGACGACCTTGGGACAGATACCTAGCAATGGGTTTCACGCTTTCTGGGCGAACGATCGTCACCAGTCCGATCCCAACAACAAACGCACCGACGAACGTCACTAGCAGATGCGGCATAAAACTCTCTCCTACCAATCACCGACTCACCGTCAAGTAAGCGAAACACACACCGACACTCGCACGACGCGGCAAGAGCTGGACTCCCGCGACCACTATTGTCGTGCGGTGGGTATCAGGATCACCTCAAGACGCTCGCCATCACGAATAAACACAACAGCTAGCGCCTCGCCGATCTTCACCGCATCAAGCGCGTAGGTGTAGTCATAAATGTTTGTGATCGATTGCCCAGCGAATTCGACGATCACATCACCTTCTTGTAAGCCAGCGATCGCCGCTGGTCCACCTTCGATCACACCACTGAGCAGGAGTCCTTCAACGTCCGACGTGTAATCCGGAATAGTCCCGGTGAAGACACGCACGCTGGCGCGCAGACCTTGTTGAGCCACCTGTTCAACCTGAACAAACTCCAATGGATCCTCACGGAGGGCTACCTTGCGCCCAATCAAGGCGCCGAGTCGAGCCACTCGGTCAAGGTCGTCATAGTTAATACTGTCCGCGTCGTCAGTTGGCCGATGATAATCTTCATGGCTCCCCGTGAAAAAATTAAGGCTCGGTACACTCGCTGCATTCAGACTCATCACGTCAGTGGGCAAATAGGGATCATCCTGCAATGAGACATTAAAGCCGACCGGAACATTTGACTGTTCGATTAAACCACGCCATGCTTCACTGGTGCCTACGGCTTGCAACGATAAGCGATTGTCGCGCGCACGACCAACCATGTCGAAATTGAGATAAGCCGAAATTTGCTCTATGGGCAGCGGCGCGGCTTTGACGAATTCACTGGACCCAAGTAGTCCAAGCTCCTCACCTGACCAAAAGGCTAAGATGATACCGCGACCTAGCTGTTGCTCGGCAAGCCATGCACCAGCGGCAAGCACCGCGGCCACACCCGACGCGTTGTCATCGGCGCCGTTGTGAATTGCACCATGCTCGTTCTGTGGTGCGAGAGAATTGCCTTGCATCCCATAACCGAGATGGTCGTAATGAGCCCCATACATCACGTACGGCTTTGCCTCGAGGGCTACCTGAGACGAAAACGGCGGCAAGTAGCCAACCACATTGTTACCCGTCAGAGTCTCACGCGTAACAGTGACATCAAGTGTTAACTCAAGACCATCAATCGCAAAACCTGCGATGTGTGGATTGCCTGTATCGAAATCCTCCTGAAGGGAGTCAAGCGTCTGATTCGGTACATGCTCAAAAATGGCATCAGCAACAGCGCCATTCACGCTGGCCGCAACGATCCCAGATCCCGCGATGGCCGTATCAAAGGTCATGGGTACGGTTTGACCAGCGTTCGGAGAACGGGGTCCAGTGGTCACGACAACAGCTGTCGCGCCCCGTTGACGAGCTGCCATTGCCTTATACCGAAGGCCGGAATAACGCGCAAGGATCCCGCGCTGGTCTTGGTCAACATCTTCTGGAAAATAACGCAAGATCAGGACAATCTTGCCCTCGACATCGAGCGTTGCGTAGCTGTCGTAGCTAAACTCCTGCGCCTCGGGTACAACCAAGCCATAGCCGGCAAACACAACTTCCCCTTGCACGACAGCTGAGTCGGAAAAAGAAAGCCCCTGCACAGCCTCTGCGGTCTGCCACGACGCACCGTTTGTTATCTCCAAACTAGATCCACCATCACTGACACCGGCTGTGAATTCAAATGGCAGTCGATAGTCTTCCTGTCCCGGTAATGATTCAGCACCAATCGAACGTAACTGTTCAATGATGTAGTCGGCCGCCTCGTGAGCTCCCGTCGTGCCAGTCAGCCTACCCTCGAGAGCATCAGCAGATAACGTTTCGACATGAGGTCGTGTGCGCTGAGTGGCGCCCTGCGCTCCAGCCAGTGAACTCAGAAAGATACACGTAATACAACAGCTTAGGATTTGTTTCATTTGTTTAACCATCATAAGTAGTACGCAATTCAATCTCAATAATCACTGATTATCAAGATCTCAGGAATCGGATTTAAGAGGCGCCCTGTCAAGTGCAGCAAGCGCCTGTTCATGATTCCAGTCGGCTAAAAAGATCTGCGAGCCTTCACCACCAGTGCGACCATCAGACGTCCAAGACAATATTGTACCGTCAGGTGATGGTACAGGTAACCCATCGAACCCGTCCGTGTAGGTGACGCGAACGGGTTCTTTTTCGCCAGCGCTGTCCACAATAAAGACTTCAAAATTCGTAAACCCAAGTTTGTTCGATGCAAAAAAGATGTACTCGCCAGACGGATGGAAATACGGTGCCCAACTCATGGATCCAAAATCTGTAATCTGACGTTGGTCAGTACCATCAAGATTCATGGTCCAGACGTCAGCCAGCAACCCTTGTTCGTCAAATCGGCGCCAAACGATCTGGGTTCCGTCGGGGGAGAAAAAGGGACCGCCATCATAGCCGTTCACCTCAGTTAAGCGCTGTTGTTGTGATCCGTCAGATTTCATGATGTAGATCTCCGCAAAATATGACGGATCAAGTTCCAACTGCTTACGTTCATCTTCCGATAATTCACGATTGTACGCATCGCGCATCGAGGTAAAGGTAATCCAGTTCCCATCAGGTGAATAGCTACCTTCGGCATCGTAACCAAACGCAGTAGTCAGAAGAGATAATTCACTGGTTTCTTGATCGAATACATAGATCTCCATCTCAGGATCGTAATCCCACGCATAACGTCGCTCCTGACCAGATTCGCGGAACGATATCTCCTCAGCTTGCAACTGTTCGGATCTAGGATCGTGATGGGTTGATGAAAACAGAATCTTTGATGCACCAGGTTGGAAAAAACCGCAGGTTGTTTTACCGTGCCCTGGCGAGATGCGTTGCGAATCGCCTGTTTCTAGATCCAATAAATAAATCTGATAGAACGGATTGCTAGGCTCTCGTTCACTTTGAAAGACTAGTTGATTACCACTAGGTGAAAAATATCCTTCACCGGCGCGCGCACCCTCGAATGTCAAGCGACGCACACGGGTCAGAAAATCAGCTTCGTCATATCCAGTGTTAGCTTGGTCCGAACGAATAGCAACCGGTAGGCTCAGTACACAACTGACTGTGATGGAGATAGTCCAAAATCGGCACCGTGTCATTATCACTTGTTCCCTTCATCCTTTCTTAACCTGTTAGTTGAGCGTGACTTACCTCGTAAATTCCACAAGCACCTTCAATATCGAGGCCAGTTCGACGATATCAGAAACCAAGTATCGGCTGCAATATCAAGTGGATCGCTAGTCAAGCCCCGAAGTACGCTGTGTAAATAGCAATGATAAACTAACGACACAGACCAACCCCTGTTCGATCGCCGAAGGATGACAGCAGAAGCCATGCAAACCTCAGAAGCCATCACACAAGGTATCCGTATTCACGTAACAGCCCAATACTCAGCAGAGCATTCCCAACCGCAGAGTAAACGTTGGTTCTTTCTCTATACAATTAAGATTTCTAATGAGAGTGAAAGCACGGTCCAATTGCTTAACCGACACTGGATAATAACGGATGCCGATCAGCAAGTAGAGGAAGTACGTGGACTAGGTGTGGTGGGGAAACAACCAGTGCTCGCACCTGGAGAATCATTCGAATATACATCTGGCTGCCCACTCACGACCCCTTTCGGGTCGATGCGTGGAACTTACCAGATGACCACCACTGATGGCGGCCATTTCGATGTTGAAATAGCCGCGTTTGCACTCACTGAACCGTACACTGTGCACTAGGGCTGCACTGCGAGGTTTGCTATCGCTCCGTGCGGCTTGCCAAGGAGCATTCACAAAACTGTGTTTATGTCATCATCGTCAAAAAAGCTATAGCCACGATGTTATCCGTTAACTGAGACCCGCATTAAGACAGACACGAATCTGTATCGGTGTTTTCTATGACGCCCACGATTGCACCTTCTGCCCGACGATCGACGATGATCGGATTGTTCGTAAGTGCCGGACTGTCGTCGAGTGGATACATTGCAGCCATCATTATCGCGCCGCTGGTTGCAGAAGACATGCTGGGGTCTCCAAAGTGGAGTGGACTGCCTTTCGCTATGGGTGTCATTGGGATGGCCTTCGGTGCAACAAACCTGTCAAATTTTATGGTTCTACATGGACGTCGAGCCGGACTTCTTTTGGGATATGGCGTTGTGATGGCAGCGGCGGCGATAGCTGCACTTGCTACATCTGCCGGGGCGTTCTGGCTGTTCACGTTTGGCATGTTTGCAATTGGTGTGGGGCACAGCGCGAACCGTTTGACACGGTACGCAGCTGCTGACCTTTACCCTCCAACCGAACGAGCCTCAGCAATCAGCTGGATTATTTGGGCTGGCACAATCGGATCTGTACTTGGGCCAGCCTTACTCGAACCCATGCGCAACCTAGCTGAAAGAATCGGATTTGTAGACTCAGCGGGTCCGTTCTTTGTAACTATCGGTGGAGCAGCTAGTGCAGCGCTAGTTCTGCGTGCCATGATGCCACGCCTTCCAGCCCACACAGCTACTCTCGATGCGTCTGATGCACCAAGCGCCCAGAAATCGGTGATCGAGATACTTGCGTTACCTAACGTCCAGATTGCGCTCGTCGCACTTGCGATTTCCCAAGGTGTCATGGTCTTACTCATGACGATGACGCCTGTCTACATCCGAACCGCAAGCAATAACTTCGGTGCCATTGGACTCGTTATAGCGGCGCATGCCTTTGGTATGTACGCCCTTTCCCCCCTAACCGGTTACTTGGCCGATCGACTAGGACGCATTCCAATTATCTTGACTGGCGTTGCGCTGCTGATCATCTCAACATACCTAGCCGCAAACGCCGAAGGCTTGGAAACGACCCGCTTAACCGTCGCGTTGTTTATCCTTGGCCTTGGCTGGAACTTTGGTTTCGTAGCCGGGAGCGCACTGCTAACAGATAGTGTGCCGGAATCTGATCGAATTCGATTGCAAGGTCTTGCAGATTCCTTAGTCTGGATGACAGGTGCTGGAGCTGGCCTTAGCTCGGGCATCCTCTTAGCAACTTGGAACTTCCCAGTCCTGGGTCTTGTTGGTACAGTGTTCAGCTTTCTACCTATTTTGATAATCGGACGACACCGACTTCTCTCTGCAACCTCGTAAGCCTCAGCACGGAACTCATAATCTTCAGAGTTTTTGAAATGTTTGAGGCAGCGCCGGTCCAGCAACAAATTTCTTCACCTTTGTCGTTATTCTGCTGTTTGCCTTAGCATGATTTTTTTAACCACTTTTTCAAGCGTGAGGCCCTGAACAATAATCGAGAAAATGACAACACCGTAGGTCGTCGCCAGAATAAGTTCCTTTAGATCTGATGGTGGCAACGACAACGCAAGTGCCACCGAAATCCCACCACGTAGTCCACCCCAAGTTAAGATTTGAATTGATCCAGGCGTGAATGTCCTACGCAGACTTAACAGACTAATCGGCACCGCTACGCAACAAAATCTTGCGAGTAGGACGACAGGAATTGCAAGAACTAGCGCTAGGAGGATCTGACTGCTAAACATCAATGCGATTACTTCAAAGCCGATAATCAGAAACAGCACCGAGTTGAGAATTTCGTCCAGTAAAGACCAGAACATCTTGATGTGCGTCCTCGTCTTTTCACTCATGGCAAACCGTGCACCATGGTTGCCAATAAATAAACCAGCAACCACCACAGCAATCGGTCCTGACACATGAAGTTGAACAGCGATTCCATAGGTCACCATGACGAGTGAGAGTGTTATAAGGACTTCAAGGTTGTACTCGTCAATTGTTTTCATCGTACGATAAGCGACATAGCCAATCAGTAAACCGAGTAATACCCCGCCGAGCGCCTCCATAATGAATAACTTGGCGACGTTTAACGCAGTAATCTCAGCCTGTCCCAAGGCAAATCCTACTAGGATCGTGAACACAACCACGCCAACACCGTCATTGAAGAGACTCTCACCAGTAATTTTGGTTTCAAGATTTTTAGGTACGGCGACAGATTTCAAAATGCTGAGCACCGCAATCGGGTCAGTGGGTGAAATCAGAGCTCCGAATATTAAGCAATACAGGAAGGGCACATTTATCTCGAGCGCACGCCAACCGAGAAACATCATGCCGCCTACAAGAACCGTAGACATCAGGGTGCCAATTGTGGCCAACAGCGAAATGGGCGCTTTAACCTTGTACAGATCATCTAGGTCAACATGAAGCGCCCCGGCAAATAACAGAAAGCTCAACATGCCCTTCATTAGGACATCGTAAAAATTGATTCTGGACAGCATTTCTCGCACCACAGACCGAAACTCAAGAGCAGGAAACACTGCATCGATCGCGAGTACAACGAGTGAGGCGGACAACGCCACGACGACCAAACCAATGGTGTGCGGTAGCTTCAACCACCGGTGGTTCACGTAGCCAAACGCGGCAGCCAGTGTGAATAAAAGGGCAACTAGGTTGAGGATGGAGTCGATGTTCACGGGTACGCTCCTCAAGCCTACTCTATCCTGAGCATGGCGTCAGTGACGAATATGACCCGAGATACCTGTGATTTAAGATGAAAATCGAAGTTGCCGGTACGTTGCGAGACAACCGGGAAACACCTAGTTATGCTTAAAAACGTCAGTCAGCCTAACTCCACGGTATCTCAATATCGTAAGCCGTCGCATCAATGTCCGTGGCAGTCACTCGCACACGGTCAGGCTTATGCACCCGTAAATTAAACGGCGTCCCATCACTGCCTCGAAGATCTCCTAGCGAAAAATCCTTCTTGTCAGAATTTTCAAGACGATAATGCGAGGCCCCAAATCTAGTCTGCCCACCCGCAGGAATTACTTCCAACTTGATCTCAGTGATCGCCATGCCACTTTTATTGGTAACGGTAATGAAAAGTTGAGAGACTTCTATCTCAATGGGACCACCTAAAGAAGTATTCTCTGAGGAACCACCACAGCCCGTCGTTGTCAATGTCATCGCGAAAATGATCGCCGAAATGGACACTGACAGAATCCGTGATTGCATTGTCACGATCGCCCCCTTCCAGACGTCACTGACCCGCCGCCGCTGGAATCACCCTAGATTCTTACGTGAGGCCTGCAAGTCTACTCCCCAGTGATTGGACAAGCAAGCACACAAAGAATCGGGCTGTGACCCTACTGGAAAAGCAGGAAACTTGCCAAAATTCACCCCACTCTCGGCATGACCATCAGCGTGAGCTCGTGGAGGTCGTGGACCTGGCGAAATAGCGCTCGTACCAATTCATACTGCGATCGAGGGAATCGACCCGATGCGCCGTTTCTCGGATGCCATGGCCCTCGCGTGGGTAGCGCACCATAACCGCTTCCACGCCGACGTCTTTGAGGGCAATAAAGAATTGCTCTGCTTCAGCGATCGGCACATCATTGTCATTTTCACCATGAACTAACATCGTTGGTGTTCGTACGTTGGCAACGTATCGGATTGGGGACCGCTCCCACAGCAGATCCATAACACCATCCTGGTGAGGATATGCACCAAATTCGACCGCTAAGTAATCATGATAGTAGGCCATGTAGTTGAAACTGACTAGATTTGAAATGCTCGATCGAGGAATGGCAGCTTGAAAGCGGTCGGTCTGGGTGATAATCCAGTTTGTGAGTTGCCCGCCATAACTACCCCCCTCGATACCAAGACGCTCAGAATCGATCCATCGATAGCGTTCAAGCGCGGCATCGAGACCCGCCAAAACATCTTTCGCTTCTCCTCCATTTTGGTCCTTAAAGATTGCATCAGTCAGTTCCTGACCGTACCCGGTTGATCCTCGGTAATTAACCATTAACGTCGCCCAACCACGACTCGCATACACCTGAGCTGTCGCGTTAAAAGCCGCACCTTGTTGTCCATGCGGCCCGCCGTGAATCTGCACGATGAGTGGATGTCGATTAATCGTGTCGAGGATGACTGGTTTAGTAAGAAATGCTTCAATTCTTCGCCCATCGAAACTAGCAAATGAGAACGATTCGACTTCGGCAACGGTACGCTGACTGATCAACTCAGTATTTAGAGAGGTCAACATCCGAGACTGATTAGCCTGCTTTACGAATAACTCGGCTGGCGCGACCGTCGAGGTAAATGCAAAGGCTGCCTTGCCGTCACGAGATCTCGACCAGGCACCGACTCTACCGCGGTCTATCACTAACATATTTGGCGATCCGCCCGCAGCCGGCAGGCAGAACAAATGTACGTTTCCTCGTGCCTGAACGGTAAAACACAGCGACTGGCCATCTGGGGTCCATTCCACCGCACGTTGTCGGTTATCAACATTACCACCCAACTCGCGGCGATTGGCGCCATCAGCATTCATCAACCAAACATGGGTATCCTCCATCGTCGTCTCCGAGGAAGTGAGTAACCGTCGTGTTGCTAAATAGGCAATACTCTTTCCATCCGGTGACCACCTGGGTTGATATTCGGCATTCGGTGTGTCGGTGAGACGCCGTACTTCGGCTGTGTCAACTTGCACGACAAAGATGTCGTAATTAAAAACGCGATCCGGGTCAGTTTCGCGATTCGAGATGAAGAGGATCTCGTCTCGAACAGGCGACCAATCAATCGAATGTTCGTAATAGTTCCCCTGCGTTAACTGAAAGTTGCGATTCGTTAGACGGTCGAACACAAAAATGTGAACGCGCCGGTTGTCATTAAATCGAGTCGCGCCTTCAGCAGCAGTGGGCTTATAGAGATAGCGTCTAACTATTCTGGGATCACCATTCATTTCGTCAGACTCGGGTCCAGGCATGGACGAAACATAGGCGATTTTGTTGCCGTCAGGCGACCACGCGATTTGTTCACCAGCTGATGGTAATGGGTGATTCGTGCCCAAGACCGGCGCGAGAAATGTGGCATTGGAACCGTCGGCGCGTGATACAACGAGGCCTCTCTGCCCCTCCGTCCTACCAAAGTACGCAATCTCACGCCCATCTGGCGACCACCGAGGATTTGATGCATACCCCTCTGGACCACCCAGACGTACTTGCCGACCAGTGGATATATCCATAACCCATACTTCGGAATATGGACGTCCCGGTCGATCGCTTTTCCGTATGCTGTATGCCACTGCATGCCCTGCTGGAGCTAACTGCACATCGCCAACCGCCTGCAACAGGTGCAGATCCTTGCTCTCGAATCCACGTGGCTGGTCACCGTCCGTTTGGGCACTACCAGATGTCACCACCAACGGGATAAGCAAGGCAATGACTAAACTGGTAAACATTCGAAACCCGGCCAACAACCTAGATCGCATTGGTCGACCGTTCAGCATAATTTCCTTCCCTTCGTCTCCGGAATCCAGATCCATAACACACCAGCCAGAACAAATGCTATTGAGGAAATCGAGAGTGCCACCTCAAATCCATGCGTATCGGCAAGCGACCCGACAACGAACGGTGCAAGGGCACTCGCAAGTCGTCCAATATTATAGGTAAAGCCTTGAGCGGTTGCCCTGATATCAGTTTGGTAGATTTCTGCTGTCACTGCTCCGAAGCCACTGAACGAACCGGTTCCAAAAAATGCCACGAGTGGCCCCAGTACCAAAAGTGCCGATGGAGACCGAGTAGAGGTATACGCCAAAATAAGTAGCGCAGCGGTGAGCACATAGATGACATAGGTGCGCTTCCGGCCGAAAATGTCACTCGCAAAGCCAAAAGTCACGTAGCCACACCACATACCCACCTGCATCGCAATGATGAATCCAGACATCGCGTAGGCACTCAGCCCAATGCCGCCCTGGTTGATCGGTAGTGATAGGTAAGCTGGAATCCAAAGATTGAAACCCCACCACGCAAACATGATGCAGGCATTCATCAGTGTCAGGGCAATTGTTAAGGGCAGTAGTGAACCTCGAAAAATATGACTTAAGCTGCCTCGCGGTTTGCCAGACTCTACCCTCGCACGCCAAATTTCAGGCTCGGCGACATCACGCCGAATCCACAACGTGAACAACGCTGGCAAAATCCCAACAAAAAACACGGCACGCCAACCCCAAATGGGTAACACGATGGCGGTTACCGCCGCAGCGACCGCATAGCCAATCGCCCAAGAACTCTGCATTAAGCCGAGTGCTTTTCCCCGGTGTTCTGACGACCAGGTTTCTGACACCAGTGCCGCCCCACTCGCCCATTCGCCACCCATGCCAATACCCAAAAATACTCTGAAGACAGCTAGTTGACGAACTGTCTGCGCGAACCCGCAGGCGGCGGTAAACACTGAGTAAATTAAAATACTCATCACGAGAGCACGGACACGACCAAAACGGTCAGCGATGACGCCGAACAGAACACCACCGATGGCTGATGCGACGAGTGTCAATGATGCCAACGAACCACCGGTAGCATTGTCCATGCCCAAGTCCGTCATGAGTACCGCCAACACCAACGCATAGAGCATGACGTCGAACGAATCGAGCATCCAACCCAGCGATGCAGCCACAAGGGCTTTCCGCGCGACCGGAGAAGACTTGTTCCACCATTCAAACGTTGTACTTGAAGTCGTAAACATGGTTGATCACACCACGCTGGCTTTTCGTTAGCAGCTCGACGAAGGCTGGTGTCATTAATGCTGCTCGTGTGCGAAAAACACAATCGCACACATTGCAATCGAGATTAGTCGACAGTCCCACTTTGGGCTGACATGTCCACAGTCAGTCCTCACTGAGCATCATCAACTTTCGGCGGTCTTGGCCGTAACATTGTTAACCGTACACCGCCAAAAAAATCACTGCCGTCACGTTCGACGACGTGCTGACCTTCAGCCAAATACTTTAAAATTGCCTTGTCCCACTGCAGACCGGCAGATGCAACCAGCTTCATCCAGTCGCCTCGGGCAGTCTCATCTGGTGCCTCGGTGCTACCACTCCAAATAGTCACCCGTGGGTTACGAGCCATAAAACTGCGACTGCCTGCACTAACACGTGCTCCTTTAATCGCCGTGTAAATCAAAACGTCGTCGGAAAAATCGAGCTTAAAATTTTCATTATCGTGCGCGAAGCCGTAGCGACGGTAACGAGCATAGGCACGGTCATTGAAAGCCCGAATTTCTGGTAACGCGTTGATGTGTTCAGTAATGAGATCGCGAATCTCGAAGGCAGCTGACTTGTGACGCGGATAACGTGGATCGTCTAGATATCCGAATCCAGGCATAAACCACCCACGCATGCCCCACCAGCTGCGGGATTGTGTCACCCGGTTACGAACCCAACCCGCATATTCTGAAAACAACTGAACCCACTCGTGTGAGGGATAACCATGCGGGTTTAAAAAAATGTCTGGCAGCCAGGTCCGCCAAAGTTCCGGTCGTATAGTCGACTCCGGATAGATAGGATCGCTCTCCCATTGCCCTGCCCCAACATCAACCCCGAGCGCGCCCAAGTAACCAGCATGCAACATGTGGCTGGGGGTCTGTTGTGCTAAGTCGTATGCCAACTGTGCACCGTCGGCGTTCGTGATTGGGTGAATAACGACGTTCACCTTGTCAAGTTGCTGTCGAACACTGGAATCCGTTAGCAGTAGTTCCGCTAGTCTCAGCACATGACTCGTTGAGGATACTTCGTTGGCGTGCTGCCTAGCGGAATAGATCACTGTCGGTTTAAACGTCGTCGCTTTAGTGTGCGACCAATGCGACGCCTCGATCGGCGACATCAAATCCATAGCCCAGACATCCTTACCCAAATAGCTCTTGCCAACCTGATAGGTCGTCGCCTCTGGATATTCAGCCATCATCGCCAGCAGGGCGTAGGCTTCCGACGGAGGAATAGGAGTATCCCATTGCACGAGGGGGCCCTCTCCAACAGCTACGACCGGCGCATCACGTAACAGTTCAGTCACAACGGGAAACGGGCTAGCTTGTCCATTTTGAGTGAGTGTTGTCACTGGTTCACTAAGAACGTCAATGTCATGTTCCCAACCAGCTGAGACCTGCAGAACGCCGACATCGTGATACGCCAGAGCATCGCGATACATACCTGCTGCACGTAACAAATCCAGGTTGGCTACCACGGCCATAACTTGCTCAGCCGACATTATCTGAGCATCAACACGTTCTACTCTGGTGCGTAAAGCAAGTTCAGCCCATTCGTCGTGCTGGGTGTCGACTTTCACGCGCAGATCAAGCTTCTCCAGCCCATTACTTTCCAGACTCACCTGAGCTGAAAGCGAACGTGGCCGCTCGACGGACACCTTGGGAATATCTCGGCGCTTGGTACCGGTACGGCCATTGCGCTCACGGTAGTCGACTTTAACTGCTGGTCGACGTGATCCAAAACCAGTAAAACTAATGGCCGCACGGCCAGGCAAACCGTCCGACGTTGCCTTCACAATCGGAATGACTCGCCCCGGGTAATTTAAAGGCTGTCCCCGAGTGAAACGGCCGAGCACGTCAAAGAAGTGCAGTGTCGAAAAGTAGATCTCTTCGTGCAGTGCTTCCATTGGTGCGATTTGTTCTTGATCTATCCCAAGTTGATAATCCGACTCGCTGAGTGTGACCTGCACACGGAGTTCACCGAAATGGGGCGCATCAGCAGCAAGCGGTTTGCCTTCGTGCAGTGCCATTACGTAATCGTAGATAGCTGGTAACGTCGTACCTTGGTAATAGTCCCAAAATCGTTCCAAGTCGGTCACGATGCGCGTGTCAACGGTTCGGCGATCGCCCACCTGCGCTGATATCCATCCGGTCGTAACTCGAACCTTTTCATAATCCGGAAATTGATCGAAAAACGATCTCAGCACAAACTTCGGCTCAAACGTTTCTCGGAGTAACTCAACGCCATTTTCATCGCGCGCAATCACCTCGTACGTTGGCGATCCAATCGGCATCTTTTCAAAAACGATTTTTTCAAGCGTGAGGTTTAACTCATTTGCGAGAATCTCGTCGATTGGGTGTAGTTCAAGCAACCAGCGCGTAGGTGTGAACATCGCCTGCTGTTGCCAGTCTTCCGGTGGGCCGGTCTCTGCATATCGAATCAGCATGTTATCAACGGGCTGCTCGGTTAATCTTGGCCGAATAATGTCGTACAGCCAGCTGAATCCCTGCTTGTAGGCCGAGGTTATCGTGACCGACACATCTTCAAGTCTGGCACCCGCATCAACAAGTTCTTGGACTGCTTGTTGCTCGAGCTTCGATCGTATCGGGGGTGGCTCACTCAACCGAGCCATCACGGCAATCGGCTCGTCCCAAGTCACCGACGGCATTACCTGCGAGCGAAAGATTTGCCAAAATTCATCTACCTCAGATGGAATATCAAATTCAGCGCTGATCGGTGTGCCATTCACACTAATCGGTTTTGCTTCCTGAACATCCAAACTTTCCACGTGAACATTAAGGTGATCGACGGTCAGTTGTTGAACAGCCGTGTCCTGCACTAGAACCCCAAGGCCGGATTCTGGTTTGTCGACGTAGACGGTCACCTCCGCCGATTCAAGATCGAGCTGCGATAACTCTTGAAAGATCTGATCCAATTTATACAGCGCCGTGGCCGCCTGCCCTGCAGGGGAACGACCAGCCAAGACATTACGCAGATCACTCTCAATTTGGTCAAGCGTCGTTCGGTCCTTTCCGCGTTGCCACACGTGAGGAAATCGTTCTGTGACTTGCCCAAGGGCCCGCGCGACACCAGATGCATCAGCTCCAGTAATGACGACGGCACTCTTACTACCAAACGCCTTGGGTACAACTCGGATCAGCCCTTGCCCGGATTGCAACGTAGGCAAGGTTAGTTTACCGTCCGCCACTAACTCATCGACGAGCGGGTGTGGAGTCCCGACCAACACCAACGTAGGCTCGGAGCCCGGAGTGTCAATTTCATCGACCGTGCGCACTAGCGGAATCGATAAGCCGGTGACCTCAAGCCCTATGCGAGCAGCAAGATCAATGGTGCCGTCAATACCAGCACCGGAAGGAACGATTACAACATCCGTCCGATCTGAAATTAGATCGCTATTCGCGTCCCCGAGAAATCCGTCGCTGGAATAGACACTTGACAGATCAAGGCTACGCTTCACACCAGAACCCGGCCTTTGCGCAAGCGGCTTGTCGGCTGGGGGTGCAGCCCGTGGTACATCAACAAATCCCAGTGCTTCTGAATCTACGAACAGGTTGAAACGCACGACACGGGCACCCGAGTATGACAATTCCGGCTCAGACTCATCGTCGTCTACCGCTTCATGATTAGACGATGTAAGTCGTTCTTCTGCGAGTCGGTTCAGAGCCGTCTCAGCTCGCGCTGAATCAACTGCGGAACTCATTTGAACTGTAATCGTTAAACGATCGATAGCAGTATCCTCATCCTTTACGTGCACATTCTCGACCGCAATCTCGGCGGGAATAGCACCTGCGTCACTGAGAAAGTCTCGAACGTTAGTAAGGACCTCAGTCAATGTGGGGCCTTTCGGATCCCACACATGCGGAAGTCGGCCCGCGAGTAACCGCGCGGCGGCAAGTGTTCCCCGGTCATCCCCCCCGGCGATAACCAGCACTTGGTCATTCGCGAGATGACCAACAGTGACAAGACCCTCTCCAGGCAAGAGTGTGTCAAGCCTCAGATCGGCCTCCGATAGCCGTGCGCGGATTACGCCGGCTCGGCCAATGGCAATCATCGTCCCTTCCCCCGCACTACGAGCCAGTGGCAAATCGAGTGCCATCGTCTCAAAACCAAGGCGAGCAGCCACCTCGGCGGCGGCAGTGATTTCGGTCGGTGTCGGAACGTTACCCAACACAAACCTCGCATTGACAAAATCAATCACTTCATCACTGTTGCGGTCTTGGAAAATGGCACCGCGGTCAAATACGGTGTCGAGCGATAAGAAAACGACGTCATTCTCCTGAGGCGCACCAGCCCCTAAAACCAGAGTGCCCACAATTAACACGAGTGCGGATGTCTTAATTTTTCGCATGATTAAATGAACCATACCAAGCAACGACTTCCAATGATTCGTCCTAAGACAGAAATCCTACTGCATTCGGGCGCTTCTGTAACGATAAGGAGCCTAGACCCCAGTTTCTGCTAGAATCGAAGCCGCTTTGGAGGGCGACGCCCTCGTTTATAAGGTGCCACAGAGCGGTTAGTACATTGAAAGGCTACAGTAGTTCAATCAGTGTGATTAGGAGACTCTGATGTCGATTTCACGTCGAAATTTCGTTCGAGCACTTGGCTTGAGTAGTGTTGCTCTGTACTCTGGATCGAGCCTCTCGGCTCAAGTCGAGAGAAATCAGCCACTGTTTACGATTTCTCTCGCTCAATGGTCGCTTCATCGAACCATTTTCGGCTCCTCCCAAGACGATGGGCAGAGTTTCAACGAACTGCTTCGAACGGACCCAGACCGCATATTGCAAGGCACCCTTGCGCCACTTGATTTCGCCATGACAGCGCGTCAGGAATTCGACATCGATGCAATTGAATACGTGAATGTCTTCTTTTTCGGACATGCGCGAGATGCTGCATACTTGCGTGAACTGCAGCAACGATCGAATGATGCGGGAGTAAAAAACCTGCTCATTATGTGTGACTTCGAAGGCCGGTTAGGTGATCCAAATTCAACCGAGCGCACAAAGGCCATCGAAAATCATCACAAGTGGGTTGAGGCAGCGGCCTTTCTGGGTTGCCATTCGATCCGCGTCAACGCAGGAAGTACTGGTTCATGGAGCGAGCAAGCTAAACTCGCCGCCGATGGCCTCACTACTCTCGCCGATTATGCGGACACACACGACATTGATGTCATCGTGGAAAATCATGGGGGTTTATCGAGTAATGGCCAATGGTTACAGAGCGTGATGGAACTAGGAAATCATCGACGCCTTGGCACGCTGCCCGACTTTGGAAACTTCAACCTTGGAGACGGTGAACTGTACGACAACTACCAAGGCGTAACTGAATTGATGCCGTACGCCAAGGCTGTTAGTGCTAAATCGTACGACTTCGACAGTGATGGCAATGAAACCGAGTTGGATTATGAACGAATGATGCGCATTGTGCTCGATGCTGGTTATCGGGGTTGGGTCGGCATCGAGTACGAAGGCGGACAGCTTGAAGAGTTGACCGGAATTAGAGCAACCAAATCACTACTTGAACGGGTGCGAGATAAATTAGCAACTGAATATTAAATTCTCGACCTTGATGGGTCAGAACCCCTGACGGTAACAAGGGGTCATTGAAAACAAGAGTCACGTTCTCACGATTTTGTGCGTTGGATAATCTAGAAAAAAAGGCCGAGCGTGAATAATTCACGTTCGGCCTTACCAAAAGACCCGGCAGCGACCTACTCTCCCACGGAGTTGCCCCCGCAGTACCATCGGCGGTAGAGGGCTTAACTACCGTGTTCGGAATGGGAACGGGTGTGGCCCCTCTCCTATGACCACCGGGAAACCATAAATAACGTCACGCAGCCTACACATACGGCAGCACTGCGTGGACAACTGAATACCCTACAAACGGTAGTTTTCACCACCACCAACACGCACGTGTAACAAAAAAGGTCAAGCCTCACGGCTGATTAGTACCAGTTAGCTGAGGCCATCACTGACCTTACACACCTGGCCTATCACCTGGTAATCTTCCAGGAGCCTTCAGGAGCCTTACGGCTCGGGAGATCTCATCTTGGGGAGGGTTTCACGCTTAGATGCTTTCAGCGTTTCTCCCTTCCGAACGTAGCTACCCAGCG
>ERZ651768.610-NODE-610-length-26703-cov-8.052468_pt1 | contig 26703 bp, 17 predicted proteins | sample MGYA00514754_ERZ651768 | MGnify/ENA metagenome assembly ERZ651768
AGGGCGATGTGATCCGGGTGAAAATTCACTCATTTATTGAAAAGGAAGGTGCGGTAGAAGTTTTCAGTGATGGGCGGAAACTGTTAGAAGAAAAAGTTTCATTCTACCCTATGGTGCTCAAGGACTTCTCTGTTTCGGCTCTCGGTGATAAGTCTTATGAAGTAAAAATCAATGAATTGAATTTACACTACAGATCTGACCGGCAGAGTCTTCGTCTGAAGCGCCCCTTTTCAACAGCTTCTGAAGTACTAGTCGGTGTTCCTAAAACGGAAAGAACGGTCAATCAAGGGATGGAATATCTGAAAGCCCGGCGTTACGGGATGGCCCGGGAAGCTTTTGAACTGGTGCTTGCTGAAAACCCGAACAATCCGGGTGCTCTGAAAGGGATGGCGGATGCCTATTTTAGAAGTGGACAGTATACTGAAGGTTTGAATGCTGTGTCTAAAGTTCTCCAACTTAACACTTATGATGCGGAAGTGAACTTCATGGCCGGCAATCTCTACAGGGCAGTGGGCGATTACACAAATGCGAAAGAATCCTTCGGTTGGGCGGCACGATCCATTGGATACCGGTCAGCGGCCTATACACAAATAAGTGAAATCGCTCTCTTGGAAAAAAATTATGATTCTGCTCAGATCTACGCCACGAAAGCGATTTCTTACAATGACGCGAACATATCAGCATTACAGGCGTCGGCCCTTAGTGCTAGAAGGGGGGGGGATAAACAGGAGGCTGAAAAGCATCTATCCAGGCTACTGGGGATTGATCCTTTGCATCATTTTGCCAATCTTGAAAAGTGGTTCCTTAGATCATCCACAAATGTCTGGAGTTCATTTATAGATTTAATTCAAAATGAGTTTTCCCAACAAACCGTTCTTGAACTAGCTATTTCCTATCACAATAGAGGGTTTAAGGATGAAGCTGTGACATTGCTTCAACAAGTACGTTTCACGAAAGAAAATCCCCTTCTTTTACTCTGGCTTGCCTATTTGGTGGAGGATAAAGATGCACTCTCAGCTATTGGGGCAATCCCTCCTGACTTTATTTTTCCCTACAGGCGAGAGACCATTCCCGTATTGCAGTGGGCCGTTGAACAGAGTGATGATTGGAAGTTCCGGTATTATCTGGCACTTAATCTTTGGGCAAAAAACAGGCATGAAGAAGCGTTGCAACTAATGAAATCGATTCGCAATAGACCGGATTATGGTCCTTTCTATCTGGCGAGAGTGTCCCTAAAAAAGGAACTCGGCATTACCGGTGTTGAGAAAGATCTTAAACGGTCACTTGAATTCAACAGGGATCTGTGGCAAGGATGGCTTTACGTCATAAAGCACTATCAGGATAAATTCGAGTGGAACACGGCATATGATTATTCAATTGAGGCCATGATGCGATTTCCGAATAATTTTAATGTAGAGATAACTCATGCCCGATCACTCTTATTTACGGATCGACATAATGAAGCCGTGGAACTGCTGAGATCATCAAAGGTGCTTCCTTCAGAACATTCCCGATCCAGTCGACAGTTTTACGAATGGGCTTTGATCAAAAAAGGTCTGGATCACATGAAACGAAGTGAGTATACAGAAGCTGCTGTTGTGCTGACAGAGAGCAAAGAATGGCCTGAGAATCTTGGAGTAGGTAGGCCTTATGATCCCGATGAGCGTCTTCAGGATTATTTACTTGGTGTCTGTTATGAGCGTTTGGGGAAGAAGGGTGATTCTGAAGCAGCGTATCTGGTAGTTATGGATTATACCAGAGAGCATCCAGATTCGAACATTCTCAGGACCTATCTGGGATATATTGTACTGGAAACGAGAGGAGAAAGTGCGGCAGCAACAAGCATTATAAAAAATTTCGATTCACAAGAATCTGTTGAATCACAATGGATCAGAGCCAAAATCATTTCAGATTCAAATAAGATGAAAGATCTCGAACGGTTACATCCTGATCTTTTTCAAAATTTTGAACTGATGTTGCTTAAAGAAACTGTTGAAGTAACCAGCTAAAGTACCTATATAATATTAAATAGAGATTGAACCTTTCCTGAAATCTGTTTCTCCTAATATTGCGTTGATAAGTACTGGTTGACCGCTTTGCGAAATCTTCAGACTATCCTTATATACTTTTTGTAGGTTATCTAAAGAATTCAATAAAAATCCCTTTCCTCCATATCCTTCAGCTGCAAGATGATAATCTGTGTGAGTGAGTACAGTGGCAACATCATCTTTTAGTATATCAACCTGTTCTCGTTTTATTTGTGCCCAGCTTGCATCATTTCCAACCAATGCAATGACAGGAAGCTTATGCCGGGTGAATGTATCGAATTCAGCAAGGCTATAGGCTACAGATCCATCTCCATAGATTATCCAAACATCAGAATCGGGGCGGCATACTTTCGCCCCCAGAGCAAATCCTGCACCAACCCCAAGTGTTCCAAAAGGGCCAGGATCCAGCCACGCCAGTGGTCCCCGGGGAGAGACAATATAAGAAGCAGTGGCAACGAAATCGCCGCCATCGGCCACTAAAATTGTTTTGTCCGAAAGATGGCTATCCAACTTTTTCAAGAGAGCTACAGGATTCAGATTGCCTGTAGAATCACCAGCTTGATGTTCAATTTCTTTTTCCCGCTCCTGTTCCGCTTCTTTTAGAGACGTTAACCAATCTTTCCAGCCACTGCTTATTATGTTAAAGATATCAGCGATGGATTGGATTGTCACGGCCGGGTCGGCTAAAATGCCCAACTCTGGTTTCCTGTTTAAATTGAGATCATGTTTACTTCTGTTGATTGATACTACCGGAGTTGAGCGTGGAATTTTCCGACCATAGGCAAGCCTAAAGTCAAAGGGAGCTCCCGCAAGTAAAATGAGATCAGCCTGTTTCAGGGCATCGGATCTTCGGTGTCTTAAGAAAACGTTGTCATCTGGATCCAAAAGTCCTCGAGCGGTGCCGCTTAGGTAGGTAGGAATACCCAGTTTCAGGATAGCATCTCTTAATCCTGGCACAGCCTTCGCTGAAAGCATAGCCTGACTGCTTATCAACATGAGCGGATTTTTTGCCGAATCAATCATTCTTGCTGCTGTTTGAACATGATCCTGCCGAGGCTGGGGAACGGTTATTTCTTTTTGTGATAAGTCCGAATGCAAATCACCACCAAACAGTCTTTTAAGATGCCAATTAAGGTAATATTTTTCTATGGGATTGCGTTCTTTTCCCGAAGTAAGGCCGTACCATCCTCGAATCACCGATTCTGAATAAAGTAGGTCAACAGGGAATTCAACAAAAACGGGTCCTGGTAATCCCGTATAGGCTTGTTCAAATGCTTTATCTATAATCGCATCTATATCCCGGACACGTTTAACTGAACCTGTCCATTTTACATGTGGTTTTAACAGGGCCATTTGATCAATGTCCTGAAGAGCTCCCTTGCCCTTTAATAATGTGGCAGTGGCGCCGCCAATAAGAACGACAGGAGATTGTGCCATTTGTGCATTTTTCACTGCTGTGATTGTATTCGTGAGTCCTGGCCCTGCAGTAACAACAGCAACACCCGGTTTATCTGATAATCGGGTTACAGCATCTGCGGCAAAAACCGCTGTTACTTCATGGCGTACATCTATAACTCTAATGTTTTTTTCATTAGCGGCTACCAAAATGGGAGAAATGTGGCCTCCGCATAGTGTAAAAAGATGCTCAGTTCCGTGGCGTATGAGGGCGTTAGCGACCCTATGGCCGCCGTGACAGTCTGATTTTGTCATGCCTTTTTTTGGTATAATAAGAGCCTATATGATTTGTGTTTAATAAATGATTCAGCTGTGATCTGACCAGACATATAAACACGATTAATTTTTGCAATTCGTTTCTTCAGTTTCCATTTTAAAAGTTTTGTTACCATTGGAAAATTGGAAGAAAGATATTTAGCGGAAAGATCTTTACTAGGTATAAGGAATTCGGTGAGAAGTTTATCAAGAATTCCAATAGTAGGAGCCGTTTCCTTGGTGATGTCCAGATCAATAATGTTTTCAAAGGGAAATTGATCAATAGTTTCAAGAAATTTTGACATCTTGTGCCCTCCTCGGAGGGGACTTTTGGAACCTGTATCGATAGAAAAAAAGTCACATATGAGGAGATGTCCATTGTGGTTTAGTAAATGGTCGCACTTCGAAAGGCCTGATATAATCTTGACATACTGAAAACTTTCGCTGAAAACAATCAGGTCATATCTATGGTCTGTTTCAAGATCCTCAAGAGTTGTCCTATAAAGTGTGGATTGAGGAGGAAGCTTTGATTGGATCGTATCTGAAAGAAATGAACTTGGAGAAACACAGTCCACACTGTACCCTTGATCGATGAGTTTTTTAGCCAGTTCCCCAGAACCGGCGCCTACATCGAGTATATTCTTGACACCATCAGGAATATTGGAAAAAATCAGATCGCTGTGATTTGACTGTGCCTTAGAAATTGTGGACATGTCTGTCGGTGTTCCATCGGGCCAGTAGCCGAAATGAAGATCTTCTGAGTTGAAGAAAAAACGAGTCAATAGTAGGCCGATTTCAAGACCAACTTCTTTTGAGTCAACTTTTTTCGTTTTCGTCACTATCCAGCCGCCTTTATCGCTTCCCGCTGTGCTTTGAGCTTTTTGTTGATCTCTACAATCTTTTCATTCCCCTCACACCAGGGTGGAAGATTTTCCCAATCTGGAATGCCGTCATCGATCAGTGAACTAGAACCTTTATAGCGGGAATAGCCATTTTTTGGAACGCCTCCTACGATAATACCAGTCATGGGCGATTCTTTATCAGCTTTAATAGCTCTTCGCACTGGTGGTGAGACGCGGAGAAAATCTCCGGCAGTTAGGTTCAATGCATCGTCTTCCAACTGGATAATACCTTTGCCCGAAAGAATAATGTAAACCTCTTCCTGCTCCTCATGGCTATGCATATATGTGTATCCTTTTCCGGCGGGAAGATTAAAAGTTGATATACCGACGCCGCTAAGTTCCAAAGGATCTTTGAGCCAAGTAATCCACTCTGGTAAAGCCTCTAGGGACAGGTTGCATTTATTATAGTATGTCATGATTTCTCCCGATTATAAGGACTTCCGAATTTAATGAGATTGACATTAAACGGTTGTGTTGCGTTTATTCAGTAAAAAGTGAATCTCATTTATTAACTTTTGAGGAAAAAGGGTGAGCCATATGAAATTAGACTTCAAGAAAATTATTACAGCACTATTTTTTATAGTTACAACTCTTTATGCTGAACAGTTCGATCTTTTAATAAAGAATGGTCGGGTTATGGACGGAACTGGAAACCCATGGTTTTATGCAAATATCGGTATCAAGAATGGCAAAATAGTTTATGTTGGGCGCAAGTTAGAAAAGATGAAAGCCAAAAGATCAATAGATGCAGCCGGGCTCACCGTTGCACCAGGTTTCATCGATATTCATTCTCATGCATACGACAGCTTCAGGTCATTTCCCGATGAACGAATCAGCGGTGGGGAATTTGATACGGAGCGAGAGAAAAAACTTCGACCGGGGAAGAATATGGTTGCTCAGGGAGTGACGACTCTGGTTACCAATCAGGATGGCCGGAGCGGTTGGCCTATTTCTGATCAAATTGACAAACTGAATCAGGGAGGTTTTGGTCCTAACATCATTCTCATGGTTGGCCATGGTGCAATCCGCTTTCTTGCCATGGGTGAAGACTACAAACGGGAAACCACACCACAAGAAATCAAACAGATGAAAAAACTCCTTAAACAGGGAATGGAAGAAGGAGCATCAGGGATGTCAGCAGGACTGGAATACGTTCCTGGGCGGTGGAGCAATACCAAAGAAATGATTGAAGTAGTTGGTGTATTAAAAGAATATGACGGTATATTTGTGGAACATGAGCGTGGATCCGGTGAGGGACCTATGTGGTGGTTTCCAAGTTCACCTGAGCCTAAGGGGCAGGCCGGTATTCTGGAATCAGTGAACGAAACCATCAAGATTGCTGAAGCCACTGGGGTCAACTGCGTCTGTACGCATATCAAGGCAAGAGGAGCTGATTTTTGGGGAGCTTCAGCTGGTGCGGTCAATCTTATTGAACGGGCGCGCAACCGAGGAGTAAACATCTGGGCAGATCAGTATCCCTATAACACATCCGGTAGTGATGGAAATACCAGGCTTATACCGGGCTGGGTTCGCGGCAAAGATGAAAAAAAGGGACTCAAAAGGGTAATGACAAATAGGGACAGTCTGGACATTTTAATGGCGGACATCGCTTTTGAGATCACTCGTAGAGGGGGACCTGAAAATATTATTGTGATGGATCATTCGAAAAAGAAATATATTGGCAAGACATTTGAAGAATTGGCTGAAAAAATGAAAAAGAATCCGGTGGAAGTGGCCGTTCAGCTGGCTCTGGAAGGGGACAAAAATTTACGAGGAGGGGGTAAACTCCGTGGGTTTTCCATGTCTGAAGTGGATGTTGAAACCTATGCAGCTCAACCATGGGTAATGACCGCTTCCGACGGAGGATTGGCTTTACCTGAAGATGGGTTTGTTCATGCTCGTTTTTATGGAACATTTCCAAGAAAAATCAAAAAATATGCCTTGGAAAGAGGTGTTCTTTCAGTTGAAGATGCTGTTCGTTCAATGACATCCCTTCCAGCAATTGTTTTTGGGTTGAAGGATCGTGGGGTGGTACGTGAAGGAAATATTGCTGATCTTGTGATTATGGATCTGGAGCAAATACGAGACTCAGCCACATTCTTCGAACCTCATCAATATCCTGAAGGTATAGAATATGTTTTGGTATCAGGTAATTTTGTGGTTGATGGCGGGGAACCCACTGGTTCTCTACCAGGAAAAATTATTACCACATGGCGGGAGCGATAAAACAATTCATATATGAAGTATAAAACGATTCTTCTATCTATTGCCTTAACATCGGGGCTGAATGCTGGTGTGGATGATGCAACTAGTCAAGCCGGACGTACCATACGGAAATTCATGCGAAAACATTTTATCCCTGGGCTGTCAGTTACTGTTGCAAATGGAGGCAGAGTTGTTTGGTCTGAAGGATTTGGATATGCTGACAAAGGGAAAAGTAAACCGGTTGATACTGAGACGCGTATGAGAATTGGAAGTGTTTCCAAGACGGTAACGGCTTCAGGAGCGGCTATCCTGTATGAGAATGGACTTTTGGATCTTGATGCTCCGGTGCAGAAGTATGTTCCAAGCTTTCCTGAAAAGAAATGGCCAATTACAACACGCCAATTGATGGGTCATATTTCGGGAGTGAGGCATTACCGCGAAGATGAAATGCTTGGGGATCAGTTTTATCCTTCAGTTATGGCCGGATTGGAAATCTTTTCTGCTGATACACTGTTGTTCGAACCAAGGTCTAATTACAGTTACAGCAGTTATGCATGGAATCTGGTAAGCGCAATTATAGAAAATGTTGCAAAACAGGACTTTTTAACCTTTATGGAGCGCAATGTATTTAATCCTCTGGAAATGCATAGTATATCTCCAGAACACCGCGATTCATCGCTGACGAATTTGGCAACCTTTTATGAAACCAAGCATTTAATCGAATTTTCAGATTTCCATTTTTTCAATTTAAGAAGAAAAGCCCCACATGTTGATAACAGCTATAAATGGGCTGGAGGAGGATTAATTTCAAACAGTCTGGATCTGGTGATTTTTGGTCTTGCCCATTTAGATGAAACAATCCTGAAAAAAGAGACCATTGATTACTGGCAATCATCCTTGGTTACTTCTGATGGAGAGAGCACCAATTATGGCCTTGGTTGGCGCATGGGTACTACAGACAGTGGTCAAAGATGGGTTGGTCACTCTGGAGGTTCCACGGGGGGTAGAGCAATGTTCATTATTATTCCAGAAAAAGAGTTTGTTATGGCTGTTTTGGTGAACTCAGCGCCGGGTGGTTCTCTCAATCAACTGACATTGGATGTATCAAAAATCTTTTTGCAATAGGAGGTAACAATGATTTCAAGAAGAGATTTTCTCATAAGTGGTGGTTCAGCAGCTATTGGAGTAGCTGCTGGTGCCCTGTATTTTGGCAAAAGCGGTGGTGGAGTACCAGATTTGATTGTGCATAATGGTCTTATTTATACATCCGATCAGACAATGCCAAAAGCTGAAGCCTTTGCTATAAAAGGAGACCGTTTCCTTGCCGTGGGCTCTAATGATGATATCCTGAACCTTGCATCGGCAAACACCATCAGAATTGATGCTGAAAGAATGACCATTGTTCCGGGTTTTATCGATGCCCATTCACATCCTGCCGGAGGTGGAGTTTCTGAGCTTGTATCTGTCAATTGCGATTTACGTTCTATAGATGCCATAAAGAAAGCCATTAATGAGCGCGCTCAAAGCACCCCTGATGGAGAATGGATTACGGGTTTCAAGTACGATGATACGAAAGTAAAAGATGGGAGGAAACTTAGAAGGGAAGATCTGGATGAAGCAGCTCCACGCAACCCTGTTCATATCCGTCATCGGGGCGGTCATACTGCCTGGTATAACAGCAAAGCATTTGCAATGGCAGGAATTACGGCTGAAACACCCGATCCGCAGCATGGCAAGTTTTACCGGAGAGACGGAAAACTTGATGGTCGGGTTGCTGAAAGGGCAAATTACCTGATTACAAAATTGATCCCATCTGATATCACAAGGGAGCAGAGACAGGCCGGAGTAAAATTAATTTCTGAACTGATGACTTCCTCAGGCCTGACAACCGTTCATGACGCTGGATGTAGCAGAAACAACATGATAGCTTACAGAGATGCGAATGATGCTGATGAGATGCGGTTCAGAGTCTATATGATGATCAGTGGAGAGGAATTGTATAATGATCTAAAAGAATCTGCCCTTTATACTGGCTTTGGTGATGTAAAACTCAAAATCGGTGGTGTAAAATATGGTGCGGATGGCTCGGCTTCCGAGCGGACTATGAGAATGAGCACTCCATACTTGGGCCGGCCAAATGATTATGGAATTCTTACCATGACTCAGGAGGAAATCCATGAAGTGGTAGAAGATGCTCATAGAAACGGTTTCCAAGTGGGTATTCATGCTAACGGAGATGTTACTATTGACATGGTTCTGAACGCTTATGAGCGGGTAATTAAGAAGTGGCCTCGACCGGATGTAAGGCACAGGCTTGAACACTGCTCTCTTATTAATCCGCAACTATTACAACGAATTAAAGCCACGGGATCAATTCCTACACCGTTTTACACCTATGTACACTATCATGGAAACAAATGGATAGAATATGGTGAAGAGAAGATGAAGTCCATGTTTGCCCACCGTTCATTTCTTGATTATGATATACCGGTTGCTGGCGCATCCGATTATACGCCTGGTCCTTACGAGCCTTTAATGGCAATTCAAAGTATGGTTACCCGAAAAGATTTTGAAGACCGTCTTTGGGGGCCAAACCAGCGTATCTCTGTTGCTGAAGCACTGAAAATATGTACTATCAACGGTGCCTACGCTTCCTATGAAGAAAATCTGAAAGGGTCAATCACCCAGGGCAAGTTGGCTGATTATGTTATGCTTGAAGAAGACCCCCATGATACCGAACCGGACAATATCAAAAAGATTGGAATTGCGCGAACCGTAGTGGGAGGAAGGACTGTTTACGAAGCCTGAATAGAAAACCTATATACCAAATAACCTAGTCAGTTTCAAAGCAATATACCCTGATTTACTATTGGTATTGTCAACATCCCGGATTTCTGAGTAGACCAGAAAAAGATCACTTAAGGGTGCGTGAATAATATTGATTCGTACATTAGTGATTAATTTTCTTTCGGCTTCGTTGTATTGTAAATAAAGTGAATTCAACAGATTAATTGAATGATTATATTTTATTTTTAGGGAGTAGGTATTTACTGAAAAATCTGAATCACTCAAGCTGATTTCATTTCTCTGACCTCCCAATTCCATGGAGAAGCGGTAACCTATTCTGAATAGAGATTTTAGGGTAATTGATTTTCGATTCCCATTGTAAAAACCACCACCATTTAACCCTACTGTTGCTGAGATAGGACGACTTTTATTGGAAATAAAATAAGAAGTGTAGTTAGTGAAATAGTAATCTCCAGTATCAATTTGAGAACCGTAAAGAGGAAATGAATAAAAAACACCTTCTCTGTTTTTCGTAATCTTATTCATCATACGAGCGCCATCAGAAAAAGAAAAATCAAGTCCTGCACTAATGGTTTGGGTTTCAATTTCTGAGGTAGGTTTTTCTATTTGGTTCACTTCCAGATACGGATTGATCTCATATATGAATTGATTGCTCAATTGTTGATGCACGCCAACGGTTCCATAAAGCTCATTTATTCCTGTACGTCGAATAAATCCCAAGTCTGGATTAAACGATTCACCAACTCTTTTATAATAAAAGGATGTATTTAAAAAATCGTCCCGCCATGCTACAGCAATCCTTGAAGCACTGTTGTTAGCATCATTTGATGATCCTTCTGTTTTGGCATGATATCCATATAATATAAGATATCTGAAAAATTGGAGATTGGCGTCGACTCCATAACTTTGGTTGAACGAAAGTCCTGATGATGATTTGTTAGCCATAATTAAACCAATATTTGATCTTTCAAGAATTTTTTTGCGTAGTCGGAACAGACCAAAATTAGTGGGATCAGATATTTCTGTTCCTTTAGTTTGCATTCCCAGAGTACCAATTTCAAAATCACCAATCATTCCAGTAAGTCTTCCCCCGCCAATGATAGGGATAACGTTTCCATTTTCAAGACCTATATTTCGGGAATTAAAAAGAAAAAATTCTCGACCATATCGATTGGGAGCCATCCGATAGTCCAATTTATTGATATCACCAAAGGTGAAGATATTTGCATTTTCCAGAAAAAAATCCCTTTTTTCCGGAAAAAATATTGGAAATCGTGTTAGGTTAACTCTTTCTTCATCAGCTTCGACCTGTGAGAAATCTGTATTATACGTTAGGTCCAGAGTCATACTTGGTGTGACTCCATATTTAACATCAAGACCGATATCTCCAGATGTTTTGCTGCCCCCCTCTAAAGTTTTATCTGTAATCCCAAAAGGCTTTATTCCAAAATTTCTGGAAGGTTGAATCTCTCTCAAGCCGGTGAGTGTTCCTGCTTTGGAGATTTTGAGTAATCGTTCATGCCGCTGAAGAGGAGACCAATATACATCTTCGGTTTTTCTGCGAATTCGTCGAAGGAAATTAATACCCCAATTTTGTTGTTTAAGTTTCATGTCAAAACGAAGAGTTGTAAAGGGAATGGCCATCTCAACTATCCACCCTTTATTAAAGATTCTTGTTTTTCGGTGTACAATTCCTTCCCAATTGGCGTTGTATCCAGCACCATCGTTGGTAATATATAGATCTTTAATTGCTCCGTTAACATTAAAAAGAAAAATGAAAGCACTCTCTCGATCATAAAATGTGTCCAGTGATAGGCCAAATAAATCTGTATTTTGTGAATCGAAATCCTGTTCAAGACTTGTGGCGATAATTCCTTCAGGGTTACTGTCATAGCAAATGGCTGACACATAGAGAAATTTGTTATCATATATTGTTTTCACGGTTGTCTTTTCAGTCGCTGGCGTTCCAACATAAGGTTTTGCCTGGTAAAACTGTGTAATTGAATCTGCCAGCAGCCATGCGGGTTCATCCAGGTAACCATCAACAGTGATTTCTTCATTGATTCTGTAAGCCTTTATGGATGGACGGGGAAACGAAACAGGATCTATGATGTTGTCCCCAACCCCTTTTGCAATGAGGATGAAAGGAATAATGTTAGCTAGAATGGTTATTTTATACATTATAACGGAAATTTATATCTATCACAGAATCCCTGTTTTGACAGGCGGTTAATCTAAAATATTCCTATATTCCGATCACAGTTTTCAATATCGGCTCTTTTTTAGCAAGCCGTAGCTTGAGTGAACTAAAAAAATGTGGGGAATTCATAAGGAGAAAAAAATGAACAATGGAAGATTATTACTGACACTAATCATTTTAATGGGGGTTGGATTTTCTCAAGATGATGCTGCAGAGTCCAGCGATTCACTTTACTTCCGGTTCACTCCTGATTCGATTAAACTGGAAGTTGGTGATTCAGCCATGGTATCTATCCAACTGCTAAAGAATGATGGTGATTTGGCAAATAACGCTTTTTATGCATATGGAGGCCAGAGAGGAACGCTCTCAGTTTATCCTAGGATCAGCGATTCTACAGGAGTCGCTAATGTGTTAGTGAAAGTTTACAAACCTGGAGATATTTCGTTGAATGTCAGGAGTGTATCATCTAAACGGCTTGACCGTGTGAGCGATAAAATGCCAGTAACAGTTCCGTATCCGCCTCTAGCCCGAATTGAATTTGATCAGTCAACTACCCGGTTGTACGAAGGGACATCTGTTCAGTTTAAAGCGAAGGTATTTGATGAAGCTGGATTGACCCGTGATGAAACAGATTTGACTTTTTTTACTACTAATAGTTCTATTGCTGAATTTGACGATTTTGGAAATCTGAATGCAAAATCCACAGGAAGGGTGAGAGTGACAGCTCAAGTTGATAATGTGACAAGCTCCATTAATGTGAGGGTTGTAAAAAATCCTGTACGGGGAATGGAACTGTCATCATCTTCTGGGGAAGTTCGTACTGGAGATGTCGTTCATTTTAATGCTAAAGCTTTGGCCCGGGGTTCCCGTGAAGTAGAAGATGCTCCTATATATTATTCGTACACAGGAATTGCCGATTACGGTATTGGATTGCCAGCAGCAGGTCAGATGTCTCAAGACGGCAGATTTGTTGCAGAGACGTCAGGACTTTATACAATCTACGCTTCTTCCGGAGGTTATTCAGCCCAGAAATCTATCAAAGTTGTTCCCAGAGATGTCAAAAAAGAGGTTGAACTTGTGGGTTATGGTCTTGTTCCAGATGTCTATACGTCAGATTTGTGGATCTGGCCAGGCATCGGGAAACATGAAGGAAAAGACTTTGCCATTACGGGGACATGGGGTGCTGACGGTAATGCCTACTTTTGGGATGTCACAGACCCTGAAAATATGACTACCATCGATACCGTTAATGTCGATGCCAGAACGGTTAACGATGTGAAAATTTCTGAAGATGGTACTGTGGGTGTCATCACACGTGAGGGAGCTTCGAACAGGAAAAACGGATTTGTTATTCTTGACGTGTCGGATCCTTATAATGTAGAGATTTTATCTACTTTTAATGATGATATGACCGGAGGTGTACATAATACGTTTGTTTATGACAATCATGTCTATGCCGTTAACAACGGGAGAAAATATGACATTATCAACATTGAGGATCCCAGCAACCCGTATCGTGTTGGTACTTATGAATTGAAAACACCGGGTCACTCCATACATGATGTGTGGGTGATTGACGGGATTGCTTATTCTGCCAACTGGACTGATGGTGTTCATGCCGTTGATGTGGGTGGGCTGGCATTTAATGAAGGTAACATGCCCATGATTCAGGCAAATCCACTGCTGGCTAGAGCTGGAAAAGGTAGTCCATCAAATCCAAAACCGATTTCATATAAAAAAGATCCAACGGGCCGGAATCATGCAGTCTTTCCATTCCTCAGTGAATCGACAGGAGATTTTTATATTATTGGCGGTGATGAGGATTTTCCGTTTGGGCTCAACCCTACTAAAAAAGAACCGTCCAACCCGAGGGGCGGATTCCATTTTGTAAATTTTACTGATCCAGACAATCCTGAGGAAGTGGCTATTTATCAAGTACCGGAAGCTGGCTCACATAACCTTTGGGTCAAGGGTGATACTCTCATGGCGGCGTTTTATCAAGGTGGTTTTCGCATCCTTGATATTTCCGGTGAACTTATGGGAGACCTTTATGCCCAGGGTAGAGAAATCGCATTTTTCCTTTCTTCAAATAAGGAAGGATACCTGCCCAATTCACCAATGGTGTGGGGCGCACAGCCCTACAAGGGTCTTGTCTATTTTGCAGACATGAACAGTGGTCTCTATGCTATCAGACTAGTTTCTAAGGATGCCAAAAAAGAAACTGACTAACCAAGGAAAAAATCATGAATAAATACACTGCAACTATACTTTCACTAATTCTTACCAGTTTTCTTTTCGCTCAGGATGAGGCAGTTGAAGAAGCTGAAAAGGATTCTCTTTACTTCATTTTCGAACCTGAAGAATTAACAATCGAGGTAGGTGATTCGGATCGAGTTCGAATTACACTTGTGAATCAAAACGGAGAGAATGTTGAAAATCCTTTCTATATCTATGGTCGAAGAAGGGCTATTACTACCAATCCCAGGTTGAGTGATTCATCCGGTGTTGCTATGGTAACAGTTAAAGCCTTTAAGCCAGGTTCACATGAGCTCAGTGCCAGAAGTATCACCAAAAACCGAGAAGACCGCGTGAGAGGTACCATGCCTGTGGAAATACCCTATCCTCCGCTGAAATCCGTCACATTTGTGAATCCAGCAGAGAATGTATACGAGGGTACAACCGTTAGCTTTAAAACTGTGGTTCATGATGAAGCAGGGTTGGTTAGAAAAGATGCCGTTGTTACACTTACATCCGGTGAACCGAGAGTGGCTGATTTTGATCCGTTCGGAAATCTGTCAGCTAAGTTGAAAGGACGTATCACTGTTGAGGCGTCCGTGGAAAATATTACTACCACGCACACTCTTCGAATCGTCTCAAACCCAGTCAGAGGAATGTCACTTTCATCTCCAGAAGAGGATGCTCGCACCGGAGATGTTATTCAGTTTTCTGCGACCCCACTTACAAGATTAGGAAAAGCTGTTCCAGATGTTCCGGTCAAATTTTCGTGGACAGGTGTGGCGGACTACGGTATAGGATTGCCTGTCAATGCTCAAGTGACTCAATCTGGGAAATTTGTTGCTGAAACTGCCGGCATATTTACAGTTCGTGCCACAACCGGAGGATACACAGCAAGTAAAACCATTAAAGTAGTTCCTCGCGACGTTAGAACTGAGATGGAACTGGTAGGTCATGGTCTTGTGCCGTCTGTGGCTACATCTGATCTGTGGGTATGGCCCGGGGTAGGCCAACATGCGGGTAAAGATTTTGCTGTTACGGGAACTTGGGGAGCCAATGGCGAGGCTTATTTCTGGGATGTCACTGATCCATCAAATATTGTTTCTATTGACACCATTACAGTAGATGCCAGAACCGTAAATGATTTGAAAGTTTCTGAAGATGGAAAGGTATGTGTCATCACACGGGAAGGAGCATCAAACCGGAAGAACGGTATCGTCATCTTGGATGTTTCAGACCCGTACAATGTAGAAATTCTGTCAGAATTCAATGACGACCTGACTGGTGGTGTTCACAATGCATTCATTTATCAGGATCATGTTTTTGCTGTTAATAACGGACGCAAGTTTGATATTATCAACATTGAAAATCCTCGCGAGCCTGTACGGGTCTCTGTCTTTGAACTAAAAACTCCAGGACACTCAATCCATGATGTATGGGTGGTAGACGGAATAGCCTACTCATCCAACTGGACAGACGGTGTCCAAATGGTTGATGTGGGAGGTCTTCCGTTCATTGAGCGAAATCTTCCCATGATCCAGTCAAATCCACTTCTCCAAGTCGCTGGGAAAGGAAACTTCAGGAATCCTATTTCCATTACCTATAAAGAAGACCAGACTGGTAGAAATCATGCAGCTTTTCCTTTTTTGAGTCAATCCACAGGTAAGTTCCATGTAATAACGGGGGATGAATGGTTTCCTTTTAGAGATTCCAATGCTGAATCGATGGGACGTGTATCCAATCCTCGTGGAGGATTTCACTTCATCGATATGACCGATATACATAATCCTGAAGAGGTAGCTCTCTACCAGGTTCCTGAAGCGGGATCTCACAATTTGTGGGTACAAGGCGATACGCTTTATACCGCCTATTACCAAGGGGGTCTACGTGTAGTAGATATTTCCGGAGAACTTCTGGGTGATATTTACAAGCAGGGGAGAGAAATTGCCTTTTTCCACGGTTACTCGGCTGAGGGGTTTATCCCCAATGCGCCTAATGCCTGGGGGCCACAGCCGTACAAAGGGCTGGTCTATTTCTCAGACATGAACAGCGGTCTTTATGCTGTCAGATTTGTTGATAAGGAGAAAAAGGAAACAGACTGATGATAAGATTAAAAAGAAGGATTAATGTTTTATTCCTTTTAACAATATTCTTGATTTCACCCTCTCTGGGTAGAGACTATTACATTTATGCAACTGCTGAATCGGAAGACGAGGTGGCCCTTGTCCGTTTTGACGGGAAGAAAATCCATGTGGAAAAGCGGATTCCTGTTGGTGTTTGGCCAATAGAGATTGAGGGGCCTCATGGCATTAATATTTCTCCCGATGGTGAATACTGGTATCTCTCAATGGCACACGGTATCCCTTTTGGTCATTTGTATAAGTACAAGACGGGAAGTGATGAACTGGTTGATAGGGTGGAACTTGGACTATTCCCTGCGACACTTCAAATATCTCCGGCTACTGGCTTACTTTATGTCGTCAATTTCAATTTGCATGGTGGTCATGATGAAGTAAGTACAGTATCAATAGTTGATCCTGAAGAGATGGTCGAAATCGATCGTGTAGAAACAGGTATAATGCCTCACGGTTCCCGACTGCTCAATAACGGCCTGAAGCACTACTCTGTGGCCATGATGTCTGCCAAACTTTACGAACTGGACGCCATGAGAATGGAAATCACCCGTACACTTTCAACGGGAAAACATGACATGAAAAAGATGGGTGGGATGAAGCACAAGATGGGAGACCATTCTATGCCGAAGGAAAAGCCAACCTGGGTCTACCCACATCCCAATGACCAATTTCTTTATGTTGTTAATAACGGCACTGATGAAGTGGTGGAAGTTGATGTCAAGAAATGGGTGATCACTCGTCGTTTTTCAACTGATAAAGGCCCTTACAACTGCGAAGTGAGTCGAGATGGTAAAAAGCTGGTGGTGACATACAAGACCGCTGCTAAGACAGGGGTTTGGGACATAGATTCAGGTAAAGAGCTTGCCAGGATTAATAATACAAGGAAGGTGAGCCATGGAGTGGTTATCTCTCCAGATAACAAGTTTGCATTTGTTTCTGTGGAGGGTATTGGTTCTGAACCTGGTTCTGTGGATGTAATTGATCTCTCATTATTGAAGTTGGTAGATCAGGCTGACATCGGCAAACAGGCCGGTGGAATTATTTTCTGGAAAATGGAAAATTGATCTTATTTCTTGAATGGTATTTAAGGAGAAAAAAGAAATGAAATCTGCTAGAGTATTAATAATGACTGTTACATTCATTTCTATTGCCATGTCAGTGGAACCTGAAAAACGCTCTTTGTTAGGCGATCTTACATGGCGCAATATCGGTCCAGCAAACATGGGAGGACGTGTTAGTGCTATTGAGGGTGTGGCAGGGGATCCCAATACATATTATGTAGGTGGCGCAGACGGTGGAATTTTCAAAACAATCAATAATGGCGTCACTTTTGATGAAATTTTCAACGATCAGGATGCTTATTCCATTGGTGCCATTACTGTGGCACCTTCTGATGCAAACGTTCTCTGGGTTGGCACAGGTGAAGGTGATCCTCGAAACAGTGTTGGTTACGGAAGAGGCGTCTACCGTTCAATCGATGGAGGAATTACTTGGGAGAAAGCGGGGCTCGGAAAAACTGAAAGAATCAAACGAATTGTTGTTGATCCTCGTGATCCTGATGTGGTGTCTGTATGTGCTCTGGGTCGTGAATGGGGCCCAAATCCGGAACGCGGGGTTTTCATGACCCATGATGGGGGCAAAAAATGGGAAAAAGTTCTCTACATCGATGAAGATACTGGTTGTTCGGATATTACTATGGAAAACAGCAATCCTCGGATCATGTATGCCGGTATGTGGACATTCCGGAGAAAACCGTGGCGTTTTGATGGTGGAAGTAAAAAAACAGCCTTATATCGTACCATGGACGGAGGGAAGAACTGGGAAATAATCCATAACGGATTACCTGAAGGACCTATGACCAGGATTGGTGTTCAGGTTGCTCAAAGTGACCCCAATATTGTTTATCTAGTGACTGAAATTAAAGATGGAGGAACACTCTTTAGATCTGACGATCGTGGTGAGAACTGGAAAAAGGTGCACGATGATGCCAGAATCAATTTTCGACCATTTTACTACAGCGATATAAGAGTTGACCCAACCAATCCAGACCATCTTTATTCGCTATCGGGTGGTCTATACAAATCAACTGATGGCGGTAAGGAATTTGATAGAATTGCAAATGGTGTTCATGGAGATCATCAGTCTTTTTGGATAGATCCTGATAATTCCAATCGATTGTTGAGTGGTAGTGATGGAGGGTTTCAGGTATCCTATGACGGTGGAAAAAACTGGGACATTGTGAATAATGTGACATTGTCTCAGTTTTATCAGATTTTTGTAGATGACGAAAATCCATACCATGTTCTTGGTGGCCTTCAAGATAATGGAACCTGGAGAGGACCAAGCAGAACGACAAACAGTGCGGGTATTATGAAGGATGATTGGAATTATATTACTGGTGGTGATGGCTATTATGCGGTACCTGTCCCTGGTAAATCGAACATCATTTATTCCAATCTCCAAGGCGGCGTCATTTTTCAAAAAGATATGGATACTGGAAACACAAGAACAATCCATCCATATCCGAAGATTACAGGCTCAGCCGGTGACGCAATTAAGGATCACAAATACCGGTTTAATTGGGACTCTCCAATTGAAATTTCTCCTCATGATCCAAAAACGGTTTATTTTGGAGGGAATGTTCTTTTCAAAACAACGGATGAAGGATATACATGGGAAGTGATAAGTCCTGATTTGACAACCAATGACAAGAGTAAGCAACTAACCTCCGGAGGTGAAATATATCAAGACAACACAGCAGCAGAATTTCACTGTTCAATATTAACAATTGCTGAGTCACCTATTCAGAAGGGTGTTATATGGGTTGGGACGGATGATGGAAATGTCCATATCACAACCGATGGTGGAAAAAATTGGACGGACATCACAAGGCGCATTTCAGGAATGCCAAAATATTCTTGGGTAGGTAAAATTGATGCCTCACGTTTTGATGCAGGAACAGCATATATTGCAATTGATCATCACAGAAGTGATGACTTTAAACCATATGTATTTAAAGTAACCAATTTCGGCAAAAGATCTGAGAACCTTAGTCGAGGACTTCCCCAAAACGATTACGTCAAAGTAGTTCGTGAAGACCCTCAAAATTCTAAACTTCTATATGCTGGTATGGAGCATGGTATTTATGCATCTTGGGACGGCGGTAAAGAATGGTCAGCAATCATGAATAATCTTCCACCGGTTTCCGTAAGAGACATAAAGATTCAAACCATAGAAAATGATTTAGTTATAGGGACACATGGTCGGGGAGCTTGGATATTAGACGATATTAACCCCTTGCAGGAGATGGCCAATACAAAAAGTTCAGGATTGCATATTTTTCAACCCAGAACAACCTACCGCTGGCAAATGTCACGCATGGATGCAAGTCAGGGTCAAAGAGAATATCGAGCTGAGAATCCACCCTATGGTGCCATAATCACTTTTCATTTGGCGGCGGGGAAGATAGATACTGTTAAAATTAAAATTGCTGATAGCGATGGTAATCATGTCAGGGAATTCAAGGTAGATGAACCTAAGCCCGGTTTTAACAGGATTGCTTGGAATCTCAGATATGACGGTGCTGTTTCCCTTGCTACACCGATTACAGGAGGATGGAGGGGCGGTAACGTTGGACCCACAGTAGCGCCTGGTAAGTATACAGTTTCACTTTCGACTAAAGGACAATCCGCAAGCGCCTCCTTAGAGGTAAGAGGGGATCCGAGAATTGAAATATCTAATGAGGATTTTAGGAAGCAGCTTGAAGCAGGAATTGAATTAAGAGATATGTTGTCGAAAGTCAATACAGTTCTCAATGGCACAGAAAGTGTGATAACTCAAATGAGGGAATTGAAGAAAAAGGTTAAAGATTCCTCAAGCAGTGATTTTGACCTGACTGAGGCAGAGGGAAAAATAAAAAATGTACTGCAAATGGTTAAAGAGTTCAGGAATGACGAGTTGAAAAGACCAATAAATGGCTTGGGCTATCGTCAAAGACCGAGATTGCGTGAAGAAATAAGATCACTGGCAAGGGGAGTGGACGGTACCTCAGCGCGGCCCACAGATCCTCAAATATTGAGGATGAAAGAGCTTGATGAAGAGACCGAAGCTGTAGTTCGCCGATATAATTCAATTGTCGAGAACGAAGTAGCTGAAATCAATCAAATTCTACGTGATTTCCCGCAGGTTTCAGTTAAACAGGCAACCTATGGAAGGGATTAATCTTGAGGGTATAAATGAAAAAAATAGTATTGCTATCTATTATACTTTTTGTTGGATTTGCATGTTCTTCTGTTGTTGCGAAATCTGAAATAAAGCTCGAATCGATGGTTTGTGATATGTGTGCATATACCATTGAAAATGAAATCTCGGAGCTGAATGGTGTGGTGAAGGTTGAGATTGATGAAGAGAAAAAAACAGGGATTTTTTCTTATAGAGCTTCAGTTATCGATCTACCAACAATTGAGCAAGCTATTGCTAAGTTAGGCTACAGCGCTAATGATACAGAAGCTGACCCCGAGGCATTTGAAGCGCTAGAGTCATGCTGTCAGATCGGGTCGAAATAATCGGTACAAATTAAATAACCTTCTTTTCTGGACGCGGATCCAAGGGGATTAGTCTATGTTTGAAAAAGATCTCCTGAAAAATAAAACAGTGATAATAACCGGTGGCGGCACCGGCTTGGGAAAATCTATGGCACAACGATTCGGTGTATTGGGTGCAAAACTGAGTATATGTGGCCGAAGAAAAGAAGTTATAGATACAGCAGTTCAGGAATTGAAAAAATCAGGGGCGGAAGTTTTGGGGCAGCAATGTGATGTCCGAAGCGGAGAGGATGTACAGCGGATGATTGATGAAACTGTCTCAAAGTTGGGACCCGTAAGTGTTTTATTGAATAATGCTGCCGGCAACTTCATTAGTCCCACGGAAAGACTTTCTGAGAATGCTTTCCGTACCATTGTGGATATTGTGTTGACTGGGACGTTTAACTGTTCCATGGCTGCTCAAAAGGTGATGAAAGAAAATGGCGGAGGTGTCATACTGAACATTATTACCACCTACGCATGGACTGGGTCGGGATATGTCGTTCCTTCCGCATGTGCGAAAGCTGGCGTCCTTGCCATGACGCGATCACTAGCTGTAGAATGGGCTAAATACGGTATACGGACCAATGCCATTGCTCCCGGCCCTTTTCCCACAGAAGGGGCCTGGACGCGCCTAGTTCCTCCGGGGCTGAAATTTGAAAAGAGAATGAAAAAAAGAATTCCGCTTCAACGATTTGGTGAGCATGAAGAGTTGGCCAATCTTGCTTCGTTCTTGATTAGTGATGGTTCGTCCTACATTAACGGTGAAGTGGTGACCATCGACGGAGGCGAATGGCTGAAAGGAGCGGGAGAATTCAACGATCTGGATAGAATGCCAGAAATAGCATGGAAAGCCATGGATGCTATGCGAAAAAAGAAAAAGAAATAATAAATGTCTGTACCTAAAAAACTTATTTTGACAATTTCTGTTTTCTTTATGGTTTCATGTGCCAGAAACAGGGCTGACACCGTGTATATTAACGGTTCAATCTGGACAGGCGTGGAGAGTGCATCTAGAGCCCAAGCTATAGCTGTTACAGGTGAATATCTTGTTGCGGTTGGGTCAAATGAGAATGTAGAGCATCTCAAGGATTCAAATACAAAGATCGTAGATCTTCAAGGGAGGTTTGTAGTACCTGGTTTGATGGATGCCCACACGCATTTTATGGATGGGGGATTTCAACTTGTCCGCCTGAATTTTAGAGAAGTGGATTCTCCTGAGGATTTCGTTTATAAAATTGATAGTGCAGCGCAGAAGTTGGAGCCAGGACAATGGATCCTCGGTGGAAACTGGGATCACGAAAAATGGGGTGGTGAATTACCACATCACTCATGGGTGGACAATGTTTCCAAAGAATACCCTGTCTTTGTCCACAGAGTTGATATGCATATGGCCTTTGCCAATTCAAAAGCCATGCAACTGGCCGGCATTACCGGTGATACCCCTGATCCGCCTGGAGGTGTCATAGATCGGGACCATATGAACGGTAATCCAACAGGAATACTTCGGGAAGCTGGAGCGAAGGAACTTGTTCAGCGAGTTGTTACCCCACCAACGGAAGAAGAACGGAATAGAGTACTCCAAAAGGCCATGGACTATGCACTTATGTGCGGTATCACGCAGGTTCACGATATGTGTTCCTGGGAAGATCTGTTGACCTATCGAAAGGTTGAAGCTGCCGGTGAGTTCAGAATGCGTATTTACGCCGCTCCGTGGTGGACCAACTGGAAAAAACAGATCGACTATATAGCCGAGTACGGAACTGGAAACCGATGGCTCCAGTGGCCTGCTCTTAAAGGGATGATGGACGGTTCACTGGGCTCCCGCACTGCATGGATGCATGATCCATACAAGGATGACCCCAATACTAGGGGTGTCATTGTGGCATCAGACACTGTCTTGTTTAAAACAATGATGCAGGAGGCAGACGCCGCAGGAATCAGATTCGCCATACATGCCATCGGCACAAGAGCTAATGAGTGGATCTTAGATCAGTATCGGGCCGTTGCCAAGATGAACGGCGGAAGAGAGAGACGCTTTAAAGTTGAGCATGCACAACACCTCCGTAATTCTGAAATTGTGCGTTTTGGTCAAGAAGGTGTCATCCCCTCAGTTCAACCGTTTCACGCTATCGATGACAGCAGGTGGGCCTATAAACGGGTAGAGGAAGATGTATTGGGAGGGACATATGCGTTTAAATCTCTATTAAACAGTAATGCTAAAGTAGTTTTCGGATCGGACTGGACTGTCGCACCCATGTCTCCCATTCTCGGTATCTATGCGGCTGTTACCCGGGAAACCATTGATGGGTCACAACCCGGTGGGTGGCACCCAAACGAAAAAATGACGGTGGATGAGGCGCTCCTCGCATACACTGCTAGCGTGGCTTACGCAGGTTTTCAAGAAGACGTTTTGGGAACACTTGAGGTAGGAAAACTTGCCGATTTTGTGGTCCTTTCCCATGATCTGTTCGAAATAGAATCAGAGGAGATCAAGAATACAGGTGTGCTGAGAACTGTCGTGGGTGGAAAGACAAGATTCCTTTCAGCAGATTCTGGAGGAAAGAAACCCATCTGGTATTGATGGATTCTTTTCTCGCCAACTATCTTTATTCTAATGATCCACCATTTATAATTTTCGGTTTGTCCCATATTGTGGGACTTGTTATAGCAATCCTCCTGGCTGTATACCTACCCCTCTACGCAAAGAGGCATTTAGCTGAACGCAAACAAAATCTGATTGGTTCAACGCTGGGCTGGCTTGTGGCAGGAGCGTATCTGAGCTGGGCTGTATTGGAAATGTTTGCGGGTACATTCAGTGTCAAATTACACTTGCCGTTTCATCTCTGCAGAGCAGCCAATCTGTTGTTACCGTTAGTTATGGTGAAAAGAAGTTATCGTGCTTACGAAGTCCTCTATTTTTGGGGCCTGTCCGCTATGTTCCAGGCGAGCTTATCACCGGATATTTATGCCGGGTTTCCGCATTATCATTTTATACGGTTTTGGCTGGCCCACAATCTAATGGTTGTTGCTATTATTTATGCCACTGTCGTTTACGATATGAGACCAACTTGGCAAAGTTTGTGGCGTGCATTTGGTGCGTTGTTTATATTCTTTATAGTGACAATTCCCGTGAATCTGATTTTAGATGCCAATTATTTCTGGATACTGAAAAAGCCACCAACAGCTTCACTTCTGGATTATTTTGGTCCCTGGCCGTGGTACCTTCTCACCACTACCTTTTTTGCACTTGTTCATTTTTATCTTGTCTATTTACCTTTTCAATTAAGAGATAAAGGAATAAGATTTGTCCGACAGTAACGGTAACGAAGAGCAGTCAGGCGGTTTCGCGAAGACCACAAATTTCAAGTGGCTTGCCATCGGAGTTGCTGTGTTTATTTTGCTTGCCCTCATGCCCACCCCTGAATCGATGTTAACTAAAGCGAAGGAACTATTCGGCGGTGATTTGAGCCCCGCAGCTGTTGCCCAGAAGGCTTACAACATGAAGATCATTATTGCCCTTCTTGGAGCATGTACAGTCTTCTTTGCTACGGAGGCTATTCCCATGCCAGCCGTGGCTCTCATTATAGGACTGGTTCAGTTATTTTTTGGGATTACAGAACCATCGAGAGTTGTTCAGACCTATGCCCACGATGCTGTCTGGTTTATCGCTGGATCACTGGCTATTGGGTCAACACTGGTAAAATATGGGTTGGATAAAAGAATAGGGATGCTTGTGGTAAGGCTTTCCGGCAACAAAACAAGAAATATTGTTCTCGGTCTAATTCTTGGAACAGCAATTCCTTCAGCTTTTATTAATGAGGCGTCCATTGCGCCTATGTATGTTCCAATTGCTCTTGCTTTGTATACCCTGACCAATAAGACGATCCCGGCTCCCAATCTTGGTAAACTTTTGATGATTTCCATTGCAGTTGGATGTATGGTAGGCGCACCAATGAGTCCTACAGGAGGAGCCCGGAATGCAATTATGATCGGATTTCTAGAGGATTATGTCAGTCCTAACATTTCCTTTTTTGAATGGATGAGGATGGGTGTTTTTTACACGGTCATTATGTCAATAGTAATGGCTTTTTTGCTTCCACTTCTTTTTAAGCCTGAGGTAAAAGATCTATCGGGTGCTGTCGATAAATTAAAACTTGACCTTGAGAAACATGGCAAAATGACGCGGGAACAGTGGCTTGTTGGGGCAATTATGATACTGATTATCTTTATGTGGATCACGGACAAGTCAGTAACTGCCAGTATATTGGGATTTCCGCTAGGATTGGGCGGTGTAGCCATTGCAGGATCAGTACTATATATGCTTCTGGGACTTACTTCCTGGCAGGATTATGAAAAAAATGTAAGCTGGGGAGTAATTATTCTGTATGCAGGTGCAATTAGTTTAGGAGCTGTGTTCAAATCGAGCGGGGCAGCAAAATGGCTTGCGGATATTCTAATCGCCATCATGGCCAACTTTGGTGTCAGCTCCGGGTTACCATTAATTATTTTTGTCATTTTGATTGGTGCATTACTGACTAATCTGATGAGCGCTGGTGCGACGGTAGCTGTGATCGGTCCTGTTGTTCTTGAAATGGCGCAAGCTTCTGATACTAACGCTATTCTGGTTGGTGTGGGATTAGCGATTTCCACATCCTTGGCATACTGGCTTGTAATTGGCACGCCAGCCAGTTCCATCGTTTATGCCAGCGGTCAAATCGAAGCGAAGGACTTTATTCGCATGGCCACATTCGCCTGGCCGGTGGCTCTCGTTGTAATGTTTGCTATGGTAATTTTCTGGTGGGTTGGTGTTTTACCTTATGACTTTGGCGTTGATATGGCTCGTGTACCCGTTACAGGAGGGTAACAGATGAATCAATTCATTATTTTGGCGGTTGTTATTGCTCTCATGATTGTTGCTATGTTGACCAGTAGAAAGGAGAAGATATCTAAAGTTGAAACGGTGAAAAAGTCCAAAAACGTTGAAAAAGATGCTTGGTCTAAAGAATCATTTGTCAATTATGGTCAAGTGCAACAATTGCGTAATGAATTGATTAAAGCTACAGAAGAAAAATTAGGAGATGATCCTGAACAAGTGGATCAGTTAAAGAAGATAATTGATGAGTGGGCCGATCTAAAAGTTGAAAGTTTCAAGGATAGGCGATCGTGGGTAAGAAACCCAGAAAAGAACGATTAGTCCCCTTATTGTTAAACATTCGTTAATTTAATTTTTATATAAGTAATATTGCTTGGCGTATTCACGAAATTGGCCTGACTCTTTTTTGATTTCCTCAATCAGCTGATTTACTGCATCGGTATCCCCGAGGGATTTTGAAAGCCTGTCTGAACCGAATAGCCGGTTCAATCCTGCTTCTTTGATTTCTAGTTTTTGCGGGTACAATAGTGAAATGGTTTGCAAAAGCTGAATTCCCACAATAACAGGTGAGAAGATATTCCGGTTGGTAAGTATGATCTCAACACCATTGCAGGTTTGAGTATTATTCTTTGGATTCGGTGCCGCACCGGGTATTGAATGGGGGGTAAATTCTATTGGACTGAAGGTGACACCATGGAGACCTATTATATTCATTGCATCCGATAACTCATTACTATCTATCCAAGGTGCTCCGATCCAGCGAAATGGATGATCGGTTCCGCGACCTTCAGAAACATTCGTTGCTTCAATGAGAACCGTCCCTGGGTAGACAATGGCTGTTTCCAAATTTGGAATGTTGGGTGAAGGCGGTACCCATGGCAATCCTGTTTCGTCATACCACATGCCTCTAGACCATCCGGTCAAAGGAACCACCTCAATACTAGGAACAGCTTTGATCCAAGACTGATCAGCAATCATGAGGGCAAGTTCCCCGGGAGTAA
>ERZ651768.613-NODE-613-length-26648-cov-10.169960_pt1 | contig 26648 bp, 23 predicted proteins | sample MGYA00514754_ERZ651768 | MGnify/ENA metagenome assembly ERZ651768
ATTAGATTGTAACCAAAGGTTCTACGTAGATCATGGAACCTAGCACCTTTGATGTCCAGTCTTTTAAGGTTAGCCCTGAAACGCTTCTCTATGTAATCTGTTGTATAATCCCAGAGCTTATAATCTCCTAAAACACCCTTAGCCTGTTGGGTTAATTTCAATAGTTTCTGCCCCGTTTTCCCATCTATGAGGATGCTGTTTCCATTAATATGTTCTGGCTTAATAGCCCTTATTTCACCTAGCCTTGCTCCAGTGTAGTAAGCAAACTTCACAAACCTGTTGAAGTCTGGTGGGGTGATGTGTTGAAACATTACTTTAAGCTCTTCATCACTGAACACTCTCATCCTGCGGTTGTACTGGTTGCCTCCAGATATGACTGCATAGTCTGGGATCAGTTTATTCTTGTAACCCCACCTATTACAGGCATTGATGGCTCTCACTGTCATAGCCCTGCTGGTGATATTCTCTGGATAACCCCGTTTAAGGTAGTTATTAAGCATCCGAGTATTAATCTCCTTGGTTGAATCCTTCCAGCCATGATCATATGACAGGTATCCTTCAACCAGTTCAGGGAATGGTGTATCCTTGACCTTTCTATCGTTTAGGAGCTCCAGAAGGAGCTCTCGCTCTACTAAAGGACTGATCTGTCTTGCTGTATCAGGATCCTTTGTTCCAAGGCTTCTGGTAAGCCGTTTCTTGTTGTATTTAACTGAGAGGTAATAGATACCCCGTTTAGTGTAAAGTGAAGCCATAATAGCACTCCTTTCGTGCTACCATAGTGCTACCCTATGTTAAGGAGAGGTTCTCTAAGGCTTAGATTGCCTCGTCTTTCATGACGAGAAATTAAGTGTGCCCGATAGGATTCGAACCTATGGCCAACGGCTTAAAAGGCCGCTGCTCTACCGGCTGAGCTACGGGCACAGAAAAGTGAGAAAGAAGTGAAAATGGTGTTAATGAAACGTCTCAAACCGCTTTCTCGCGGGCCAAATTTCCCTTCCATCCGTGCTCAACGCAAGCGGTTTGTCAGGAGAGTCTAAGAACCGGGTTTTATGGTGAATGAGTTAACATTTTCACCATTTCCGTCTTTCAATTCCACCAGCATGGTGTTCTGGGCCGTATCAATAGTAATAAGACCGAAATTACTGTCCGGGTAGGTGGTGCCCAGGCGGAGGGGACCGTTCTCTTCCTCGGGAAAGGTAGTGGCGTTCAGGGGGCTGGAGGTGATCTCGTGTATGGTGTTCCCGGCTGGGGTGGTCAACTGGTACAGCCCGCCCCGGTGGCGGTCACCGGTAAGGAACAGCACATTGTCCAGACTGTACTCATCCAGCATTGCCACCAGCCGGTCCCGCTCGTGGGGAAAAATCCTCCAGCACTCCCAGCCGTGTCCCACGGCGAGAAACTGTATGGAAGAGACGATGAGGCGGTAATCTGCTGATTCCTGCAGCTTCTCCTCCAACCAGAGCCACTGGGCTGTGCCGAGCATAGAGCGGGTGGTGTCGTCCGTTGGGAGATACCGTTCCTTGCCGGCTGCCCCATACTCATCAGTGGGATCCAGCGGATCCCGGAAGTAGCGGGTGTCCAGAGTGATGATCTGAACTGTCTTACCGCTGATCTCCAAGTTCTGTTCGGTGTAGAGGCCGGGCCTGGTCCGGCGGACGTCATCTTCCGGAATCTCCCAGAATTCCAGGAACATTTTCTCAGTTTCATCCTTGTGCGGATAGTCGCCACCGCCGTCATTGATGCCGAATTCGTGGTCATCCCAGATCGCCTCCACGGGAAAGCTCGGGCTCATGGCTGCAAAATTCTCTTTCTGCTTGGCGTAGGCACTCTCCATCCTGGTAAGCGCACCGCTGGGCGTGTCTCCGTAAACGTTATCGCCGAGCATGAGAAACATGTCTGGTGCCGCTTCCTTTACCTTATCAAGAATAGCCATGGACTTGTCCTGGTCCAGGCAGGAGCCAAAACCGATCTTTACCGATGTGCCATCGGCCAGGTGGTCGTAAGAGCGGGGTGAAAAAACCTTACCGGTCTCCGGGCTTTGATCTGAATCGTGTCTGCCCGCATTGCCGCATCCGGTGACCAAAAGGGCCAGAATAAAGGGAAGTTTCGTCGTTAAAAAATGTGGCCTCATCATTATCCTAAATTTACTAAGAGTATAAGTACATGCCGTGATTTGGGTAGCAATTCAAGGTAACTCTACTTATATGATTAATTTCCCATTTCTCACTTCACAATCTTCACTTAAATTTTGTTAGGAGGTTTGGGTATATCCTCTTCTTCCCAAGTTACCCTCTTGGCAGAAAGTCAACCCGGGTATGCCCTTACCTCCAAATTTTCTTTTTTTATGACTACAATAACTTATATTACTTATCAAACTGGAAACCTTTTTCAATTAGATGAGTACCGATATTAAACCACTCTTAAGGATAAAATAAATGTATTGTGATAATATTCATCTCTCAAAAAGAGAAACCATAACAAACGGCGCTAAATACGATTTCCTTATATACAATATGCTCTCACTCGAAAGTAAGTTTTCTGACGGGAAATGGGGAAAGGGCGATACTGTAATCAGCAAAGAAAAAGATTTCTTAATGCTGGATCAGGAAACCAGGGAAAAGCTAGACGTGAAACTCCGGTGTTCAAAAAAGCTGGATGATGCTATGGAAGGAATCGATCATCTTGAAGCCAAAAAAGTGTTTAAAAAGTGTATAAAAGAATTAGAGAGTAGCGGTCTACTTTTCCGAAAAAAATCAAAAAGCAGCCAAAAGACCAAACCAAAGAAAACGGTCTCCCCAGCCTAACGGCCTGGAGAAACAGTAACAGGCTGGATCCAGGCTGTTTCAAGATCTCCTTCCGCAAACGGGTTGGGGTGCTTCCTGTCTGAAATAATCTTCGCCCTTACATACAGTTCGTCACCCGTAAATTTGTAAACGGCGGGGTTTTCGTCTGTTTCGAACAGTACCTGACCGATATCACGGCTGTAGATGCGGGAAACATGCTCCGGCGCTCCATCAGTATTCACAACAGGTTGAGATGAGCGGTCGAATCCACGTGTAGTGCCGATGAATTGCGTTTTATAGTTGACGCCGTCCTCGGCCTGAATGGTGATCCTGAGCATCTCCTGTGAAACAGCAATCTCTCTAACCTGTACCCCTGTTGTGGCATAGAAATTACCGTGTTCCATGGCCTTGATTATTGCTTCGGCGGTAAGCTGTGATGCCCTGACCATCACCCACCCTCTGCCTGCGTTGGATTCCCCAACTTTAATCTTGTAGTACGCATGAGCATCATCCACGGCGATGCCGTAAAGTGGCTCCTCCCCCTGGGCAAGCCGCATGGCGAGGATGATATCCCACATCCGATCGGTGCCCGGATGAGACGGGTCACCCCAGTTCCTGACTCCGGGATGTCCGTTATAGACCTCGAAGAAACGGTCGCCCTTCAGGCGGATCAGGTCCTCAGCTACAATTCCCCAGCCGAAATTGGGGTGGTTAACGTGCGCAACCATGGGCCGGCCGGTCTCGATCCTTTGCGTGCGGACGGCGTTGATATTTCTCTGCATTACATCGTAGCTGCTTGTGCCTCCCCGAGGCAAGATGACCGTTTCAAGGTTGGTGGCATTCACATGGACGGGGTATTTCTCAAAGGCGTCTGTTATCTCTTCAGCCTGAATAAGGATGAACCGTTCAGTTTCCTGGAACTGTTCTCTCAACTCTTCAAGGGTCTTCAGACGCATGAAAAGGGAACCGTTCTCTGATCGCAACTGGACGGAATTGTTACCGAACTGTGCTTTCAATCTGTCCAGTTTTTCAAGGTTGAAGCTGTTCTTGGAGGCGGGGATCCATTTCTCTCCCACCGACAGAATATTGTGATCGGACAGCGTCAGGAAATCGTAGCCGTGATCCTTATACCAGCTTACTGTCACTTCCGGTGGCGCGTCACCATCACTCCAGAGAGTGTGAGTGTGCAGATTCCCTTTGTACCACCTCTCAGTCGGTTTATTATTATCTACCGGGGTGGGTTCCTGCGTCACCTGAAGACAAGACGAAGTCAAGCCAAAAAGAAGTAAAATCAGGCGCTGTTTCATGTTCATTAACTTACGGATGGACTGCGCAATTTATTTGATGCATTGATACAGCAACAGATTTGTGCGTGATTCAGGACGTCCTCTACCTGTTTATCCGCTGAATTTGATTGGGTGTGAATCTACGACGGGAGTCCGGCGGTATAGACCTGAAACAGCTCTGTTTCAGCTTCCGGAGCAAAGAGCAGTACATTATCATGGATAGAATCAAGCTGCTCACTTACAGCAGTAGCAGGAACCCCGGGTGGGGCATAGGCTACGTAAAGGGCCCGCCGAGTTTTTGGAGAGATGGGCGTTCGCTGATCCTGGCCATAGATAATGGTACAGACAATTCCGTCTGCGTCGGACATCATCATGTCTCCTGGTTTCAAGGACTTCAGTACGCCGTTCATTTGAGTAAACTCGTCCCCTGCCTGGGTCACATCGATCCTGACGAAATTTCGAAGAAGGTCGGCATCATGACCTGCTGTAAGGATCAGAGTGTTCAATTCAGCGGTAAAATTCGCATCTACGAGAGGACTGACATTCGGCAGAGGCTTCCCTTTGTGAACCACTGACTCCAGCTGAAGCTGAACGTGATAGGTTTTGTTGAAATGCCTGTAGTAATTCCGGTACGCTTTTAACACTTCAAGTTCCAGAAGGTCCGCCCGGGAAAATTTGGAGTATTTTTCACGAAGGGTTGCTTCCACCTCCTGCTTCTTCTGGTCCAGGGGCGTTTCGCGTTTGGTATTATCCACGTTTCCCAACAGCACCACTCCCACATGGCCTCCCGGAAACGTCTTGTGCCAGCTATCGCTTACTTCAACAATAGCATCTTCCGGGTCTGACTGAACTTCCCAGCATCAAGGCGCAAAATATAGACACCTGAGCCAACTGTCCGGCCGAAGGTGTCAGTCCCGCTCCAGCGGATAGTGTGAGAACCGGTCACCGTCACACCGTCTGATAGCACAGTGATCTTTTTCCCCAGCAGATCATAGATGGCGAGCTGCACCCTGCTTCTCTCCGGAATGTCAAAACTGATGGTCGTCTCAGGGTTAAACGGGTTGGGATAGTTAGGGTGAAGGGCAAACACCCGGGGCAGTGCCACATCATCCTTGTTGGCCAGGGGCGGACCTTCGCCCTCAAGATAAATGGTGTACTCAACAACTTCATCATCCAGGGTAACGCCCTTCGCCACAAGCTTTTCTTCATATCCGTCCCCGTTGGCATAGATGTCGTAAGTACCGTTAGGCAGCCACATCTGAAAATTCCCGTTTTGATCCACACCTCTGTTTTTTCCCCACTGATTCGCGCCGTCCCACGCCCAGAGCCATGCGTGGTGGACAGGTTCATCTGTCTTTTCCGAAAAGATACGTCCCTTAAACCCGGACTTGGTCTTGTAAGTGTGAAAATTGTGGTCTTTTGCTCCGGAAAGAACATTCTGATAGTTATTCTCCTGAACGTAAATACTGTCCGGCAGCCACCACTCATCCAGCCAGAGATAATACCCTCTGTGGGCATCAGCCTCGCTTGCCACATGAAGGGTGTACAGGCCGTTCTCATCTGTACGTGTTTCTGTCCATCCAAAGTGGCCGTCACCCCGCACTGAAATCTCGGGCAAGGGTGATCCGTCAAGGGTCACTGTGCCGGTGATGGTGGCATCTGTGCTGGTAGCGGCCATGTTGAGAGAGACCGTTGTGCCGGAAGTGACAGAAAGCAGTGTGTCCCGCGGCACCATGTAGCCGGACATAAGATCCCACGCCTCCATACGGATCCACCACTCTCCGCCGATAAGTTCCACTTTAAACGCGCCCGTGGCATCCGTCTTTGCCTCACTCCAGTTCCACGGTGGGAGGTCAGAGTTGGCGTAAATTCTTACATCGGCGATAGGCTTGCCATCTTCGTCAAGAACGTTCCCCTCAACAAATGCATCGGCATAAACGTAGTGAAAATTGATCCCCGTTGCACCGGAGACAACATTCCACTGCTCTTCCAGGTGGAACAGGTTATCATCATCCAACTCCCATTCATGGGCGTAAACGTGGTAACCACCGTTGGCGTCCACCGCACTGGCCACGGCGATGGAATAAGTACCGTCAGAAGCGGTGTTAGCCTGAGACCACCCCTGTCTGCTACGGGCCTCTACACCAATGCCCGCCACCGGCGATCCATCCAGAAAGACGGAACCTGAAATAGAAGCATCAGCGGTTAACAGGATAATGTCTTTCGTAACTGTGGATGCCTCAGTGACAGAAACCCTCACCCAATCAGGATTGAGGTGCGTGCCCCACAGTTCCCAACCGTCTACATTGAGGCGCCACTTGCCGGAGCCAACGCCAAGTTTGTAATAACCTGCCGTGTCTGTTCTTGTTTCACTGTAGCCACGCTGCTCGCCGTCACGCTCCGCCCAGACCCGCAGATCTGAAAGGACCGCTCCTGCGTCATCGATCACTTTCCCTTCAATGAAGGCGTTGGGAGAACTGAGGTTAAAGTCTAACCCGGAAGTACCGGAGGTGACATTGTGATAAGACTCTTCGATGATACTGCCGGACGGAATGGACCGTTCGTGCACCCACAAATGATAACCGCCCTCGTCATCAGCCGCCGAGGAGACTGAGGCCGAGAACGCACCGGTGGAATCTGAAACAGTTTCTGTCCACCCCTGTTCACTACTGGCACCAATGAACACATGATCTATGGGCTCGCCATCGAAATAGACCATCCCCGTAATGGTGGCATCTGTTGCGTAAACTGTTATACTGTGTGTGGCGGTGGTGCCGTCTGTCACAGTCAACTCTTCACCTTGAGGAACGAGATAATCTGGCATCATTTGGCCGGCGTCAACACCCAGCCACCATCGGCCTGCAATGACCTCGAGCTTAAAACTACCGTCAGAGCCGGTGATCTCGCTTACATGATTTCCAGTCTGATGCTGGTTTGCATATACATAAACACCCACTACAGGAGTGCCGGCATTATCTGTCACAGTCCCTTCAATGAATGATGTTGCACTCACAAGTTCAATGGTGAGGTCGGTGGTACCGGAATTTATTTCATCATACCGCTCTTTGCGAAAGGCCTCCTCGCTGAGATCAGAGGTGTTGATCCACAGGTTGTAACCACCCGTGGCATCGGCCTCGCTGGCCACTTGTAGCGTAAATGTGCCGTCTGAGCCCGTCTCAGTCTGTGTCCAGCCTGTTTTTCCGTCGGCGGAGAGCCACACACTTGCAAGAGGTGCGTCGTCAAGAAGGATGGTTCCTGAAATGATGGCATCAGCAGCATAGGCGATGAAGTCCATGGTGACTGTGGAATTCTCTTCTACCTGAACTTCTTTTTCCCTCGGCCTGAGATAAGTGGGGATAAGATCGTTTTCGTGCAGCCTCACCCACACTTTCCCCGCTTCCACCGTCATCTCGTAGGTACCGTCAGTATCAGTCCTTGTCCATGTGCCACCTTCTCCCTCAAAATTGGCAGAAACTTCCACATTGGAGATGGGATTGCCGTCATCATCGGTCACTGTCCCTGTCAGTGTGGCTGATGCGCCCATAATTGAAACTGTTCCTATGAATTCCTTATCGGCAAGGCGCTTCTCAGTTTCATATGCCGCCGCCCGGGACATGTCCCATTTTGTCCTGCGGGAGAGTTTTTCACGAGCGCGGTCATTCTCCATTCGCTGAAGATCACTGTGGCGTCTCATAACCTGAATACGGTCATCCTGCCCGAGATCGAAAGTTTCACCAAATAGCACGGAAGCAATAAAAGTCAAAAGAAGAAAAATTTGTCTTATCATGTGTGTCTTCAAACCTCTTAAAAGAAATTTACGCTGCAAAGTTTATGGGACAAGTTAGAAAGAAAAGTCTTTCTGCAATCACTTAGCAGTTTACACCTTCTAAATTTCTATTTCCTTCCAGTCTCCTTTCAGAGTTTTCCAAGTGATACAGATTGCATAGAGGAACAGGTAGATCGCAAATGCAAGCCAGGGCCCGATTAGACCGTAGCCAAAAACAATCCCCAGCAGATAGGAACCGGGAAGGAAAATACCCCAAGACAAGCTGAGGTCGATAATGGCGGGGAACAGTGTGTTGCCAGCGCCAGAGAGAGCAAACCAGAGCGTCATCCCCACCGCATCAAAGAATTGTACAACCCCCAGGATCCGGAGGGCCACCAGTCCCATTTCTATCACTTCTCGGTCATTGGTGAAGATCAGCAAAATGGGCCGTGGGAACAGAAGGAAAAGTATCCCCATGGTCCCCATGAAGATGACCGACCAACGAACAGATTCTAGCATGCTCACCGCTGCCCTTTCAGAATCTTCTTCCCCCAGCGCTTTCCCCACCAGTGTGGCACACGCCACGCCGAAACCGATGGCCGGCAGGAACGACGCCATGGCTAGGGTGAAGACAACTTCGGTGGCCGCCACTTCCACTGTCCCAATCATCCCTATAATCTTGAAGAAAAGCACATAAACAATCGTGACTCCAACTTCCTGAAAACCCTGAGGCGCGGCGATCTCCACCTCTTTCTTTAGCGTCTCCCGACTGAAACCACCTTTATAAGTGCCGTAGTTTGTCCTGAACTCTTGAGTAAAACCGCGAAGGGTGTAGTGAATTATCATCCAGACGGCGGCACACAGAGTGGCGATGGCTGCTCCTTCCACACCCAGGGCCGGAAAATCAAAAGGCGACCAGAGAACGCTCAAAAAGGATATGTCTCCCACAGGCGAAGATGCCAGCATCTCCGTTAGCCGGGCATTGCCGAAAATCAGACCTGCATCGAGATAAATGTTCAGGAGGTTGGATACAATGGTCACTTCCATATGGATTCTCGTCCGCTCCACACCGTTATAGAACCCCTGGAACGCATAGCCGATTGTGATACAGGCTGCCCCTACGAATGACCACTGGGTGTATACGATAGCCAGCGGGATAACGTCCGGGTCGTCTATGAGGAATCTAATGGCCACTCCAGCCATCTTATAACCCATCATGGCAAAAATGACACCGACTATACTTGCCAACGCCAGCCCGCTATTCAAAGCAAGTCCGCAATCGCTGAACCGTTTCTGGCCGTATCGCCGAGCCGTTACCGTTTGCACCCCCGTTCGGAAAGCAACGCCGATGCTCAGTATTGTCCAGATAAGAACAGCACCCAGCCCCACTGCCGCCAGCGATTTAGCACCTAAGCGGCCCACCATTGCCACATCCACCACATTCATGAGCACACGGCTGAGATTGCCGAGGATGATAGGAAAAGCTAAAGTGAGAACCCGTCGGAAAACTGCCGGATCGGTAGGAAGAATAATCCGCCGAAGCGTGGTCATCATTTGGCGGATTATTTCATCATTCGCCAGACGAAATAGCCCACACCCAGGACAAGTCCCGCAAGAAAGATTATCCAGGAGAAGACTTCTGGAGTACTGACACTGTTATTGTTAGTAAAACTGTATAAGATAAGTACAGTGGCAACTGCTTCAATGATCCAGTCAGAAAGAGAAACAACGATTCTCTTTTTTTGCTGTTCTCTAATCAAAAGCCAGTATCCGCTGAAAATCAATCCACAGCTTACCAACACTGGGGCCAGCACCGGCGCCATCCAGGGAACCGGTATAAGGAAAAGGAGGTCCCAATCCAGAAAAGATCGGGGCCAACCGTGAAACATCGAGAGAAAAACATAATAGAATATGTCCCAGACTCCAAAAGCAATAATAAATGAACCAAACCGGCCCAAAGGTCTGTTTCCTGCCAAAACTCCAACTGAAATCAACATTACCAGAGTGGTAAATTCCCGGACAATTTCTACAGTGAAAATCCCACGAGGGATACCTGACAAAGTAATATTACTCCCTTCTACATGAAGAAGTTGTCTGAGGTAAATGACAACGGCAGCTTCTACCATTGCAAACCCTACACCAAAAAGTGTTAACCACAATAATTTCTGCAATGCTGAAAGTTTACGCCTCACCGAGCCCCCGTTTTGTACCGCCGTAACCCACCATTAGAAATACACCCGTCAGAACAATTATTCCGCTCACAAAAAGATGATATGTAGGGACCGTCCCGAAAATGATCCATGCGAGAAGGGCCGTCAGGGGTGGCTGCGTGCAAGCGACGATGGCAACCTGAGACGGTCGAATTCGCTCAAGGAGCCAGTACCACAAAAAGTAGGCCAGGCCGGAAGCAAAAATGCCTATGTAAACGATAGAGAGCCAGACAGTAATGGTCGTTTGTGAATAATCCGCTCTGATTGCTGGAATCAGGCCAAAGGGAAGATAAAGGAACAGGCCGAACGTAATGACTACGAAAGTAGTTTCAAGAGAACCGTATCGCTCAACGATGGGCTTCCCCAAGGCTGTGAAAAGGGCCCAAGACAGCACTGCCACAAGGAGCAATAGATCGCCCAGAACTGTCTCTTGTCTGAAAGAGAGCAGTTCCCCGGCAAACAAGACAGCTACTCCAAACATGGCCAGCGCAATACCCGCCCACTTCCACCATCTTAATTTCTCAATCTTTAACCAAAGTGTAAGAAGCAATACCCACGCTGGCGTAGTGGCATACATGAGGGCGGGGTGAGACGCTGGTGTATACTGAATACCTGTAAGGAATGTCATCTGGTTCAAAGGGACTGCCAGAAACGCTAGTGTCACAAATCGCCAACGGTCCACGGGTTGGAGATTGATCTCTTTTCCTGTTAATCTCATAAGCAGAAAAAGTGTTGCACTTCCAATGATAAACCGGAATAAAGCTACTGCCCAGGGCGACAGCTTCATGACAGCCTCTTTTGCTGCGATGTGCGTCAGCGAGAAGAAAAGCGAAACGCCGAAGATGGCAAGAAAAATAACTGCTCTACTTGTCCCTGTTTTCATCTCGTTTCAGTTTGGGAAAGAATTGTCCGGTATTCTCCATGTACTTTTTGTAGTCATTACCAAATTTTTCAAGCATGAACTCCTCTTCATCCGTGATATGCCAAGCCCAGAAGATACTTATGGGAATTGCTGAAAATAGCACCGCCCAAGATCGGGATAAAAGAACAACAATTCCCGTGCCGCTCCAGATGAAAGCACTGTAGAGTGGGTGACGGCTCCAGGCGTAGGGGCCCGTTGTAACCAGCTCCTTCCCACGCTTTGAAAAAGGTAAATGTTTCAAACTCCAAGCAATGGTGACAAAAAAATCGATAACAAAAAGGACAAACAGGAACCACCACATCCCCTCCGGCATCACAATGGGGGGTAGAGATAAGAACTGACTGACCCCCACAGTAACAATCCAGACGGAAAAGGTGACTGCTAGGCCCGTGGGGCCTGAACCAAAAGAGATTCTATAGGATGAGATGGTCCACCTTCTCAGAAAAAACTGTTTTCATGAAGGTGGAATTTAAAACCTAGAGGTTGAATCACGTGCAATATTGACCAGGAATCCTCTAGAGGCTCTGGAAAAAAAGAGGCCGTATCCGTCCACAATATTGCCTTGGGGGAGAAGAAACTGATTCTGAGCCACTGGGTCACCGCTGTAGTAGTTATAATAAGCTTCATCAGTGGCGGAAAGAGTAATAAGGTGTAGTCCATAATAATTGAAGAACAACCAACTCATAGGGACCGGGGATTCCACCACCTGCCACTGGAATGGATTGATTCGGTATGGATCACCATTCTCAAGGCGCAAGTAGTCATCTTTCCAAAGCTGATAAAGCAGTGTAGTGTCATAGATCAGATTCACAAAAGTGGAATCACGGATTCCGTTTCTGTTGTAATCAAAAAAGTCGCTACTGCTGTTTTCACTGAAAGGCTCCAAGCCCCGTTTCCCACCCTCTAGTGCAAATGAGGATACCTGAATTGTATTGTAATCCTCAGAGTTGAAATTCAGAAAGAAGAGAGGAAAAGATGCAAAACTGCCTACATAACATCTCTCATTTTTGTAGATCGCTGTAGAGATTTTTGTAAAGTCAATTTTTTGTAATACTTCTTCAAAACTCTCCACCTGCTGTAACCAAGTGATGTCAAAATTATCCGTATTGATAACATCAACCACCCTCTCTTCACCACCACAGATGTACGTCTCACCGGATGGGCTGAAAAATTCAATCTTCTCAGGAACCGTTGTTTCACCGTACACAGTATATTTTCCCCAGTTCACTTCCAGCCTGTAGGTCTTGCCCGGCTCAAAGATAACCGAAGGTCTGGGCAGGTACCGACCAGGAGAACCGGGGACAGGAAAGAGCGTGTCCCGCTCAGCCTCTCCCACAGCTTGTATAGTAACAAATGCGTCACTCACAAAAAGAGACTGAGGATCTTTCTCTTCAGCAATATCCGCTGAAAGAGAAACAGTACACGTGTCCCCCAACACACCCATGGGAAACCCGGCTGTTAAACTAGAAAACACTACCAGTTTTTCATCGTAAACGGCAGGATCATCTTCTATACAGCTGAAAAAAAACAAGAACGGAAAAATAGACAGCCCTTTTTTCATATCAGAAATCAATGGAAAGACCTATAGTTGGAATCAGAGGGAAGACAGAAATCTCATTCCGTATCACTTTACCCTCATCAGATTCATCCACATTGGGTTCACCGGGATCGGGTTTGCCATTCTTGTTCGTATCATGACTTTCCACATCCCAGTCGCCGTCATCATCCAGTCCGTTGAAAGCACTGCCGGAGTTGTAGGCATAACGAAAAATATTCTGCCTGTCGTAGGCGTTGATGACCTGAAAGTAGAGATCCACCTTTTCAAAACGTTTCGACTGAATATGGCGCACCACCGAAAAATCAAGCCTGTGGAAAGGAGGGTAACGACCAGAGTTTCTGTCACCCGGTATGGTTCTGAATTTGATGGTGCCGGCTCCGGACACACCGTAGTCCAGATCTTCTAAGAAATATCCCAGGATAGGGGTAAACGCCTGACCACTTTGGTATGTCCATTTCCAGTTGAGGTCCCACTTCTTATTGATATTATAGTTTCCAATGACATTGAAAACGTGACGCCGGTCCCAGTTTGTGAAATAGGTCATATTTTCAAGAGTTTTTCTAGATATGGAATATGTATAGGCAAGCCATCCGGTAAATTTACCAGTCAGTTTCTGGGTAAAAATTTCTAATCCATATGCATAACCATCAGAAGGAATAAAATTATCAGATACTGATTCACTTGTAATGACTTCATCTGTAGAAGCTCTCGTCTCTACAAATGTCAGCATATTCTGTAGGTCTTTGTAATACCCTTCTATTTGTATTTTATATTTCGAGCCAAGGTATTCTTCATATCCTAATACTACTTGCTGGGACCCACCAGCACCAACAGAAGTGTCTATGGCAACCCAGAAGTCCAATATACTTGGATTATAATCATCCTGAACTGTCTGAATGAACTGATGATAATTGCCTACGGCAAAATTGATATACCGATCATCCGTTAATAAATATTTTATGCCAAGTCTAAAATCAGGAAACAACCTTAAGTTTCCTTCCGAATAAGAATTAAGTCTAAAACCAGGTTCTAGTATTATTTTTTCTCCGAGGGTTATTTTTGTTTTTAAATAGGCCGCCATATCATATGGGCTCCTATTAACATCGTATAATGTTGTATCTCCAAAAGAGCTGCTATATAAAAAATCCAATCTTTTTGCCTGAAAGCCAAACTTCCAGACCAGATCCTTTTTTTGAAAAAAGGTAAAGTCAGCAGCCAAAGTTTGATCGTTGATATTATTATCATTAACGAGACCTGACTCACCGCCAAGGCCAAATAAAGTTTTAAATTGGCTTGCTGCTAAAAGAAAATTTCCAATAAGTAGATCACTGAAAAGTTTCCTGTAAGCAAGACTAAAAGTTTGGTTTCCCCAATTAGCTCTAAACCCTAAATCATCAAAATTGAAGTCATCCAAACCACCGTAAAAACTTAGACTGAGCCTATCAGTATTAGATAGGTCTGAAAAGATGTGTCCCTGAATGTCATAGAAATAATAAGGAACCTTGGCATCAGTTAGATTAAGGTCATTGGCAAGCTCTAAAGTTTTATCGATATAAGTACGACGCCCAGCCAAAAGCCAAGCACCTTTATAAAAAGGTCCTTCCAAAGTAGTTTGAGCTGATAATAACGAAACATTTGCACTACCATCAAATTTTTTCCTGTTACCTTCTCTGCTTGTGACATTTAGCACCGCCGATAATCGGCCTCCATACTCAGCATTATATCCTCCTTTGATTAACTCGGCATCTTTTACAGCATCAACAATAAAGTTGGAAAAAACTCCACCTAGATGGGAAGGGTTGTATACCGTGATTCCATCAAGAAGAATAAGATTCTGATCTGTATTACCTCCTCTAATAATCAAGCCTGTACTGAATTCAGAGGAAGTGAGTACACCGGGGAGAGCTTGTATAGCTCTGAAGATGTCCGGTTCGGCTAGAGCAGGGTAGCCTTTTATCTGGCGGGGATTCAGGTTCACTTTGCCAGGTTGAATATTTACCTTGCGCTGGATCTTTTCTCCTTCCACAACCACTTCTTCAATCTCCAGGACTCTTGGTACTAACGCAACGTTATGGTTAAAAACATCATCCTGTTCAAAAGTAAATTTTCCACGGTATTCGTTATATCCGAGATAACTGACAACAACAGTAAATACACCGGTGGAAATTCCGTCAAGAACGTAGTAACCATTCCGGTCAGTGGCCATCCCTTGCCCTGTTTCTAATAAAAACACGTTCGCTCCCATAAGAACTTCTCCTGTCTCTTCATCGGTGATAAAGCCGTTTATGCGACCGGACTGAGCCCAAGACAATGAGGAAAGTAAAAATAGAGCTAGGACAATCCGCAACTTCACAAGTTTCACGCCTCGGCCTTTTCCTGATTGGGAGAATCCCCATTGGTTGCTGACGATGTGGAGCCGGAGCTGATCAGATCCATTACAGCCTCCCGGGTCTGTTTGGCTACGTCGTATCTGTCATCATAGGTTTTCCCCTCCACGGAGAACGGTTCCCCAATGATAACCTTCAGAGGATTCTTCCAAGTTCCCTTAATGAGTAAACTGTCAATATTGGCCATCGAATGGATGGCGACAGGAACCACTTTCATGCCTGTTCCCACAGCCAGCACGGCGCCGCCGGGCATAAAAGGCCTTATCACTCTATCCTTGAAATAGGTTCCTTCTGGAAAAATCACCACAGATCTTAGGTGGCGTTTCAGTTTTTCCGCTGCCTTCATCATGGTGTATTGAGCACCTGTAGGGTTAGAGCGGTCCACAAAAATGTGCCCTTTTAGCGCCGCATACCAACCGGCGAAGGGAAATTTTTTGAATTCTCCCTTCGATACAAAAACAATGTCCCGCTTCAAAGCCAGATAGAGAAGTGCTATATCCGCTTCATGGGTGTGGTTACTCATAAAAACATATTTTTCCCCAGGAATTAGGTTTTCCTTCCCTTCCAGTTTGTATCGAATGCCCCCCATGAGAAAAACCCATTTGGACCAGAGCCAGGTAAAAAACCAAGGACGGCGGTTGCGAAAGAGGACGCTCAAGAGTATATCAAGGGGTGCAAGAAGAATAAAAGCCACGGCCATATTCATCCCGATCCAAGAAATCCTCAGATAACTAATTATACTACGCACGCCTGCTCAACCAAAAAGACAGTTCTTTTTTATAACCACTTTATTCTCTAAAGAAATGAGTCACGAAGACGAGAAGAGTATGGGGACGCTTACTTTTCGGCTGGTTCTGGCTTATCCGCAGAAAGGAAATCAAGAATATCTTCGCCATGAGTGGTCACAGAAACCTTGTCGTAAATCTTCGTGATCTTCCCCTCTTGATCAATAATGAATGTTTTTCGTGTTGTCCACCGCCCTTTGTCGACCCCGTACAGTTTACCTACTTTGTGTTTATTATCACTTAAGAGCATGAATGGAAGGTTATACTTATCGCGAAATTTTTTCTGAGACTCGACAGAATCATAACTGATGCCAAAAACTGTAATCCTCTGCTCTTTGAATCGATTGAAATGATCCCGCAAACTGCAGGCTTCTTTCGTTCACCCTGGAGTATCAGCCTTGGGATAGAAATAGACGACCACGCGCTCCCCACGATAATCAGACAGCCTTCGCTGTTTTCCATCGTGGTCAGGCAGAACGAAGTCGGGTGCTAAATCGCCTACTTTCGGACCGTTCACATTTTCACCAACACACAGGCCGAGAGCCAACATTAGGATAGTTCCGTTTCTCAACATCTCATTTGTGATAAAACAGTGTGCAATTTATGGAGTATTACTCTTTAATCAGCCAGCAAATAGCTCAGGGACTCCTGGTCAAAATGGGTTGGCTCTACACCGAACATCTCGAAAAGGTCTTTGGAATCGCAGGTATTCCCTTCCATAAGCATTGTTATCTGATCCCGCGTGATGGGAAAGAAGGAAAATCTGTCCATTAGGACGGCTACAGATTTTACCCCCAGAGCCGGTGCCGGAACTGTCCACTTGTTTTTGCCCAATGCTTTTCCAATAGCCTTAATAATTGCTTTCCAATCAAAATTCTCAGGGCCACCCAGTGCATAGACCTGACCGATGCTTTCTTTCCTACTTAGAGATTGAACGAAGATGGAACAAACGTCTTTTACATAGACAGGAGACATTTCGAACTTGCCCGCATCATTAGGCAAAAGACCGGAATAAAAAAGAGGCGCCGGCAGGGGCAAGCGAATAAGCTGATCACGTAACTGAGTGCAAAATTCGGGACGGTCTTGGCCTCTAGGGTCACCAAAAATGAGTGAAGGACGAAAAATGGTATAGTCCAGACCTGTGGTTTTCAAATACTCCTCGGCAAGATATTTGGTTCGCTGATACTCTGTTCCATCAGGCTTAACTCCATTGGCACTCATAAGAATAAATCGCTTACTCCTTAACTCTTCAGCAACAGCCATACAGGTCTTGGCTCCACGGAAGTGAAGGTTCTCGTAGGTAATACCTTTTCCAGGAAATTGGCGAACAATACCAATGCAGAAGATCACAGCATCTGAACCTGAAATCACTGAATGAACGGCATCTAGATCATTAATATCGCCACTAATGATTTCACATTCGTCATTTCTAGAGATTTTTCGCTCACTACCCGCCCTCACCAGGAGTCTGGGTTGGTGCCCGTTGTCCAGCAGTTCATCTAAGATATAACTACCTACAAAACCGGTTCCACCAAAGAGTGCTACTTTCATTATTTAATCCTTTTCTTCTTCCAACTTACCAAAAAAATCTTCAAACTTTTTCTTGTAACAGTAGAAAATGTCATCCAACTGCTTACGGACCATAAGCCAGTGCATTAATTGCCCCAGCCTGCCTAGGAGCATGGCGTAAGTAACATTGTCCGTCAAAAGCATCCTCTATTGAGAAGGGAAAGTATAGTGACAAATGGTTCATGCTAAACATAATTTTCTCGGTTGCTGGTCTGGTCAATTAGAGTGTATGTTTTCAAAATGATCATTTGACGAGCCAAACTGTCCAGTTAACTTTCGCCAATTCAAGTTAAGGAGTGAGACTATGAGATATTTAAAAACAGCCTCGGTTACTTTTTTCATTCTTGCATTTTCTCAGAGCAATATTTTCGGTTTGCCAAAGAGCTCCAGTAAGCTGAAAACCCTGGCCGTAGATTATGTTGAGGCAGATGCCAAAATGATCCAGCAAATGGTGGATATGATATTCAGTTTTGGGGAGCTGGGATTTCAGGAAATAGAGACCTCCAGATACCTCGTGAATATTTTGAAGAAGAACGGGTTTAAGGTTCAAGAGGGAATCTCAGGGATGCCCACTGCATGGATGGCCGAATGGGGTTCAGGGAAACCTGTAATCGCTCTTGGTTCCGATATTGATGGCATTCCGAAAGCGTCTCAAAAACCCGGCGTGGGATACCACGACCCCCTCATCGAAGGCGCCCCCGGTCACGGCGAGGGGCATAACTCAGGACAGGCTGTGATTGTGGCAGCGGCCTTGGCTGTGAAAAAAATCATGAAAAAAGAAAAAATGAAAGGAACAATCCGGATTTGGCCCGGTGTAGCCGAGGAACAACTGGGCTCTAAAGCTTACTTTGTTCGGGACGGATTTTTCAAAGATGTGGATGTTTGCATCTTCACACATGTGAGCCGTAATCTGTCTACCTCCTACGGCGCGGGAGGCGGGAACGGTCTTGTTTCAGTGGAATATACTTTCAAGGGGCAGACAGCTCACTCCGCCGGTTCGCCCTGGCGGGGCAGAAGTGCCCTTGATGCTGTGGAACTAATGAATATCGGATGGAACTTCAGAAGAGAACATCTTCGTCCCAGCTATCGCGTCCATTACGTCATCACTGATGGTGGCGATCAACCCAATGTGGTCCCGCGGAATGCTTCCGTCTGGTACTACCTTCGGGAAATCGATTACAAGCATATCATGGATCTTTTCGATATGTCAAACGACATTGCCAAGGGAGCGGCTCTTATGAGCAACACAGAACTCGTCTCAACACGTATTCTGGGCAGTGCTTGGCCGCGGTACTTCAGCAAACCCGTTGCCATGGTCATGAACGACAATATCAAGGAGGTTGGTCTGCCGGAATGGAGTGACGCTGATCAAACGTTAGCAAAAGCTGTTCAGATAGAGGCCGGCAATGAAGAACCCGAGGGGCTCGCCACTGAGCTTGACACGCTGAGAGAGCCACTTCCGGAGCGGTATAACAAAGGTGGCGGTTCAGATGACATTGGTGATATCAGCTGGACAATACCTACGGTAACGCTCCGTTTTCCATCCAACATTCCCGGTCTGCCCGGTCATAACTGGCTTAACTCTATCGCCATGGCGACACCCATCGCTCATAAAGGCGCAGTAGCCGGTGCGAAGGTGGTGGCCATGACACTGGTAGACCTCTTCACCGACCCTTCCATCGTTACTGACGCAAAGAAGTATTATGAGGAAGAACAGGCATCCAAGATGGAATACAAACCCATGATCAGGGATGAGGACACCCCAGCCATTGATCTAAATAGAAAAATCATGGCGACGTACCGGGATGAAATGCGGAAATATTACTACAATCCTAAGAAGTATGATACTTATCTCGAACAGCTGGGGATAAAATATCCAACGGTAAAGTAGTAGCTAAAGCAGACTTTCGACCACTTTGGCCATCTTTACATCACGCTCGGTAACACCACCGGAGTCGTGGCTTGTAAAGGTAATCTCCACGCGGCACCATCCAATCTCTAAATCGGGATGGTGATCGTGTTCTTCTGCCTTTTCAGCAAGGCGATTTACAAAAGTGATACCGTCCATGTAAGCTTCAAAAGTGCACTCTTTCACAAGAGAATTATCTCCAAATGACCAGCCGGGAAGTTCCTGAAGGGCTCTGTCAATCTTCTTCTGCTCCAATCTACCCATATCGATTCACACTCCTTTAACGCTATGCGTTCCCGGTTGCCTGATCAACCTTTTCCATCTCCGGCTCCAGGTCAACACCGAGGCCGTCAGCGATCCTGTTAATATAGTTGAAATAACTGATCACCTGTGCAGCATCGCTGATAGCTGACTGGCTGAATCCTTTCTGCCGCAAATATTCCACATCACTCTGAGCCATCTTGTCGGGGGATTGGGTCAGTTTTTCCGCCCATTGGCACAAGGCACGATCAGCTTCATCAAACTCAGCCGACTTCCAGTCTCGTTTCAGCTGATCAGCCAATTCATCATTCCCGACTTCAACACGGAAGTCTTCAACATGGGCCTCCACTCAGTAGAAACAATCATTCGTCCAAGAGACTACCGCGGCCAGCATCTCTCGCTGTGCACGGGAAAGTTCCGATTCACCAAACATAATAGCCAAGTACATCCGCATTGAGGCCTGAAGAGCTTGCGGGCTCCGACTCATAATCTTGAGAATGTTGTAAACCCTTCCGCTCCGGCGGATACCTTTTTCATATTCAACTTGAACAAGGCCTGCGGCATCTTCTGGTTTTACGAGATCGATATAAGCCATTCTAGAATTCCTGTTTTTCTCTAAATGTCTTACCTACTGCGAAATTTATGTAAGCTATGCATCACGCCGCAACTAAGAGTAAGACCAAACAGTTGTAACGCCGGATGACCCAGTGTAACTTTGAAAAAAGAAGTTATTTTCGGGAAAGGAGCCTTGTGATGTCTGAGAAAGAAAACAATCTTGTAAAAACGGGTGACCAGGTTGACCTGAGTAAATATGTAGATGGCGAAGGAGGTATTTTCAGTGTGCGCCAACTGGAAAACATCAGAGGCTGGAACAATATCCAGTACGGTGCCGGACTTTCAGAAAAAAATGTCGGCTCCAAGAAACTTTCCATGAATATAGCTACAATCCCGGCCGGCGGGGTGGCCCTGGCCCACATCCATGTGGACTTCGAAGTGATGATCTACCTATTGCAAGGGAGTGTCCGTCACGAATACGGTTCGGGATGCAAGAAATCGGTTATTCATGAGGCCGGAGACATGATATTCATCGAACCGGGGATTCCCCACGAGGTGTTTAACGTAAGCGATACAACCGAGGTGAGGGCGGTGGTTGCCCGGTCCGACGCTTCAGAATGGGAAAATATCGTCCCCTACGATCGAGACACTGAAGACTAAAATTTAAGTCCTAATCTTAGGCGACTCTTCAACCTCCAGAGACTGAGTCGTTTCATAATCTTTAGTGCTTCTTCTTTTTCATTTTATTGATAATCACTTTTTTCTGCTTTTTTCCATCTTCATTATCTTCATCAATCCATATTTCCATTTCCCCAGAGCCACCTTCAAATTTTCCGTGACCCATGGTAATAACGTGAACTTCACCGTCCTCTGTAACCCACTTAATCCCCTCACCTGTTTCTTCAAAGTTAGAGGCATCCACAGGCTTTCCGTTTACCGTTACATTGAGGGTGGTATCACCATCAGTCACTTCCTTTTCAACTCTTACATCCATGGTTTTTCCAAAAGAAGCTGAAGTGTGGTCTCCATCATTTACACCGATAAAAATGTGCTCATCATCATCTTCCAAGTGCATATTACTGAAAAGAATCAACCCAGCAGCCACAACGGCCAGGGCCAGATATTTCCAGAGCATATCCAGTTTCTCCTTTGTCGTCATAGTCTTTCTCCCTATTGAGTCAATTTAAAAGATAGAAATCTCACATCAATCTTTTTGGGCATGCCATTCTGCTAGAACCTCAAATTCCCGCTCAAAGGAGATTCCAGCCTTCAATTTCGCTGTTCTCTCGGAAGGTTGAGATTTATACCATTCTAAGGTGTCAAATGCTGTAACTGCAAGGGGCCGGTAAGTGAGTCCCGCTGCCAGCGGTTTGGAAAGATCAAATCTCTGAAAGCCCAGACGGTCACCTTCTGCGGGCATCCAGCAGGGAAATTCACGATAAGGACGAAGTTTCCTCTCCAATAGAAAATCCGTTTCAACCCAGGTGAATGATACATTGACATTAGTAACCGCTCGGCATCCATAGAGGAATTCGGCAAAAGAGAGGGGTGCCTGAGGTCCAAGAGCGTTGTAACTCCCCGTATTACCATTCTCTATAAGATGGATATACCACTCCGCCAAATCTCTCACATCTATAAACATAACACCATTTTCAGGATCCCCTGGTGCCAGTACTTCACCTCCCCTGTCGATTCGCACGGGCCAGTAAGTGAAACGGTCTGTGTTATCTCCGGGGCCTACTATGAGACCCGGCCGAACGATGAGGGTACGATCGCCAAACGCTTTTCGGGTTTCACGCTCACATAAAACCTTATCCTGGCCGTAGCCGAGACTGCGACGCTCATCTACTGCACTTGGATCAGGATCGTACTGAGGGCTGGTTTCATCCATACCAATCTCTGAAAAATCTGCGTAAGTAGAACGGGTAGATGTAAAGAGGTAGCGATCCACAGATTTTTTTAATAATTGGGTTGTATCACGGACCCACCAAGGTCGGATTGCTGAATTATCGATTACTACATCCCATGTGCGACCCTTAAGTGATTCAAGATCATTCTCTCGATCCCCTTTCAGCTTTTCAACTTCAGGAAAAAGGTGAGTATTTGTTTTCCCACGGTTAAAAAGGGTAATAACATGACCACGGGCCTGTGCGCTTTTCACCATATGAGGTCCGATAAATCCGGTACCACCCAAGATGAGAATAGACATGGGTTTCCCAGCTCCGTAGTTAACAGTTTTTGTCTTCCCTTTAGACAGGTTAAGCCCCAAGGCTGTTGCTGAAAAGGTTGCTGCTTTTAGAAATTCTCTTCTGGATTTTTTCATCTCTTACCTATCATTTGATTAAAAAAATGCATGAATTGATTCAATAAAGCTAGGTTGACAAGCCTTTCAATTTATTTTTGGTGGCTGATTAAAACCGCCACATACTTTTTCAAGCAGTTCCGCGAATTTTATTGTCGTCCGGTCCTCAAGATAGGGACCTATAATCTGTATACCAACAGGCAACCCATCTTCAGATAGTCCAATGGGTGCAACTGTGGCAGGAAGTTGGGCGTTGATAGCCAGTCCTGCCCACACCATAAGATCAAAATAAGGTCGTGGTTCGCCATTCACTACCAGTTTCCTCTGGAAAAAGTTGGGCCTGTGGTCGTGCTCAAACGCGGAAGTAACAGTTGTGGGACATAAGAGCACATCGTAGTCGCGGAACAACTCGTGCCACTTCGCCCGGACACGGTGTCGCCGCTCGTTGGCTGACAGCCAATCCTTATGAGGAATCAGCGCACCCCGAGCCTGCCGAACAGGCAGAGAATCATCATCTGGCTCGCTGGAATCTAATAGTTTTCTCATACTATCAATCACATTCGGAGGGAAACCTGTGGCTATAACGGGAGGGACGAGATCCCAGAAGATTCGATCATTCATCTCAAGAGAAATGTCGGGATGCGTTTCTACAATTTTCACACCATGTTTCGCCAGTTCATCCGCCACCCTCTGAATAACATCTGCAATGGTCCTATCCACAAAACAGTATGGATCATCCAGCCAGACGGCCACACGAAAACCATTCAGCGTCTCATGTCTCGATGGGGGCAGTTCCATTTGCCACGCCACGCTGTCCATCATTTTTGGTGCTACCAGTAATGAAAGGGCAAGTTCAAGGTCCTCTGGTGAACGAGCCAGTGGGCCCGCTACGGAAAGGGTGTCACCATCATTCACACACCCCGGTGGTGGCGGGATGTGCCCCCGCATAGAGATGATACCGTAGCTTGGTTTATGGCCGTATACTCCGCAAAAATGGGCCGGCGTTCGGATGGAGCCACCAATGTCACTGCCAATTTCTAACGGTGTCATTCCTGCAGCCAGTGCTGCCGCTGCGCCTCCCGAAGAACCACCCGGTGTTTTGGTGACGTCCCACGGATTATTTGTAGTCCCATAAACATCGTTGAAAGTTTGGAAATCGCCCGACAGCAGTGGCACATTTGTCTTCCCAAATACAATAGCTCCTGCATCCACGAGGCGCTGAACGGCCTCAGCGTTCTTCACTGGGAAGTGATCCTTCCATTTAGGTGATCCGCCGGTAGAGGCTAACCCTTCTACCTCAAAGGCATCCTTAACGGTCATGGGGAGACCGTGTAGAGGACCCCACGATTCACCACGGGTGAGTGCTTCATCAGCAGCCTTGGCTCGCTCCGTAGCCCGTTCAGCATCAGTTACCACAACTGCGTTGATCTCTGAATTACCCGCCTCGATTTTTTGAAGATGAATTTCAAGCAGCTCCAGAGCGGATATCTCCTTCTTCTGTATTTTTTCAAGCAAGCCAGTGGCGGTTTGATACAGATCGATGTTCAATAGATCATCTCTCCATGGTGAGATCTTTGGCCAACCGGGCGTTATAATCAAATCCTTCGGCCTTCCCCTGCCGGCGGCCCACAAAAAAGAGAGCGCTCCCCACAGCCAGCCATAAGATTGTCCAAACAAAAACTGTCTTCAATATGGAAACCATGAATATGAGCATGACGGCCGCCGAGAAAAGTCCTATGCCAATAACAATCAAAGGTGACGGCTTGAATTGAGCCGACTCATAGAGTGGCCGGTTGACTTTCGGCAGCATCATGAGTGCTACCCCTTGAAGAAAATAGATGATGAAAATTCCGATGAGCCCCGTTTTCAAAAGAAATTGTGCTGATTGAGTCCATATAAGAACGATACAGATGACAGCACTGATGATGAGGCTAACGTAGGGTGTTCGCCATTTGGGATGGACCATCGAGAAAAAACCGGGCATGAGACGATCTTCACTGAAGACAAAGAACATCCGTGATGGGACAAGAATCGAACCGTTAATACTGGTCAAAAAAGCACTCATGGCTCCGAGAGCCACTATGCCGGCGCCCCAGGGCGGAAGATACACAGCCGCTGCATCAGCCATGGCAGATTGGGATTGAGCCAATACTTCGGCGGGAAGAACCCCAAACGCCACAAAAGACATGAGAAAAAAAATGACCACTGACGCAAGAACACCTCTCACAAATATGACAGGCAACGTCCGTGTGGCGTCCTTGGTTTCTCCTGCCGTCTGGGCCAGCGTCTCAAAGCCGGCATAGCTGAAAAAAAGCACGGGCATGGACGACAGTAGGCCACTCCACCCTTTGGGCAGAATCGGGTTGTAATAGCTGAGGTCAACAGCTGCCAGTCCCGGTACCACAAGCAGCACAATGCTGATCATAAGCACAATCAGCATGCCAATCTGAACCCTGCCGTAATATTTGATCCCAAAAATGTTGATTCCATAAAAAACCAGCAGCACGATCACCGCCCAAAAGCGTGGATCCTGCCCAGGGATAAAGAAATTCATATATTCACCGAAACTGGTAGACATGAAAGAAATGGCTCCAACAAACGCCACCAGCTTCATCCACATAGCCACGAATCCGATGTAATAATTCCCGAACGTTCTGGAAATATGTAAATATGCGCCGCCGGGGCGGTTGCCAAGAGGTGTTGAAGAAAAAACACTGTACGCAAGAGCTGTGGCAAGAACAATGGGAGCAAACAGGAGATAGGCAAAGGGAACTGAACTCCCCGCCACAGCACCTGCCTCCCCTGTCACACGAAAGATGCCAGCGCCCACCAGAATACCAACGATGGTGGCGTAGCCGGAGAGAGAACCAAGATCACGACGGAGGGTTGAGTCACTCATAGGGAAAGTAAGTGTCGAAACTACCTTCCCGTCAGCCTAAAGTCAAGACAGGGAGACAGATTGGAGCGGAAACATCGCATATCTAATTTATGCGTATCATGCTCAGGGATCCTGGCAATCTGTTATTAAGGAGTCAGCGGATATGAAAGTTCTTATCATCAACCGTCAACAAGTAAAAGAACTGCTGCCCATGCGGGCCTGTATGAAGGTGCTGGCGAACACATTTCGGGCCTATTCCCGCGGAGAGGCCGTCCAGCCCCTTAGAACCATGATGAAGGTGCCTGACAGCGGCGGAATCCTGGCCCCTATGCCGGGCTATGATGGTGCCTCAAAAGCACTGGCTGTTAAGCTTATCACTGTTTTTCACAATGAAGGCGAGAGCAAATTTGATTCTCATCAAGGTTTGGTGGTTCTCTTTTCTGCCAAGTACGGCAATCCGCTGGCCATTATGGACGCCATAGAGATCACAGCCATCCGGACAGCTGCTGCCAGTGGCGTTGCAACAGAAGCGCTGGCCAGGGAAGAAGCAGCCATATTGGCCATCCTCGGCTCCGGCGTTCAGGCCCGGTCTCATTTTACCGCCATGACAGAAGCGAGAAACATTCAGTCTGTCCGTATTTGGAGCCAGACACGCGAAAATGCCCAGAAACTTGCAGAAGAACTGTCAGATCAGCCCTTAGTGAAGATCACTGTTTCAGAAAGCGCTCAGACAGCTGTGACTGGCGCACATATCGTTTGCACAGTCACTTCTGCTACTGAGCCGATCTTGGAAGGGTCTTGGCTCTCTCCGGGCACCCACATCAACGCAGTGGGCTCAAGCATGGCAAAGAGACGAGAGCTTGATAGTGAGGCGGTGATCAATTCAAAGCTCTATGTGGACAGTCGTGAATCGGCTACCAATGAGGCTGGCGACTTTCTCATTCCATTTTCTGAGGGGGCAGTTTCTCATGATCATATCCTGGGAGAAATAGGAGAAGTTCTGGAAGGGACTGCTGACGGACGGCAGTCAGTGGGTGAAATCACCCTGTTTAAATCACTGGGAATGGCCGTGGAAGATGTAGCGGCGGCACAATATATCTACAGTCAGGCACAGGAAAAAGGGTCCGGTGTTTGGGTCGATATGTAAAGGCCTAAATCTAGGACTTCACCGCCACCATCATAATTTCAACGAGAGCATCCCGTGGAATCCGGGCCGCCTCTACTACGGCACGGGCAGGCTTGCTTTCACTGAAGTAAGTGGCATAGACATCATTCATGGCTTTGTAATCATTCAGGTCCACCAGATATGCCTGGACCTGTACCACGTCTGAATAGTCAAAACCTGCTGCTTTAAGCACAGCACCGAGGTTCTTTAGTGCTCTGTGGGTCTGGGCCTCGATATCCCCTTCCACCAGTTTTCCCGTAGCGGGATCAAGAGCAATCTGGCCGGCAAGATAGAGTGTGTTCCCTACACGTA
>ERZ651768.616-NODE-616-length-26615-cov-9.887369_pt1 | contig 26615 bp, 22 predicted proteins | sample MGYA00514754_ERZ651768 | MGnify/ENA metagenome assembly ERZ651768
TCATGTCGGTCCTTCCAATGGATGACGACATCGAGACCGAACGGGTCGGCGTCAACGGAGTGCCCGCTGAATGGATCTGGGCGCCCGAGTCCGAAGACAGCCGGGTGATCCTATACCTCCATGGTGGCGGTTATCTGTTCGGCTCAGCCCGTACGCACCGGGTGATGCTGGCCCACATGGCCAGAGCGGCCAAAGCACGCGTCCTGGCGTTGGACTACCGTCTGGCGCCGGAGTTACCCTTCCCAGCTCCGGTGGAGGACTCAGTGTCCGCCTACCAGTGGCTGCTGGCCCAGGGCATCGCCCCAGAAAAGATGGCCTTCGGCGGCGACTCGGCCGGCGGCGGCCTGGTTGTCGCAGCGCTAGTGGCCCTGCGCAGCGTGGGAGAACCCATGCCGGCCGCCGGGGTCTGCATATCGGCCTGGGCTGACATGGAATCCACCGGGAAATCCATGTCCACCAATGCAGAGGCTGACCCTTCAGTGTCCAAAGAACGGTTGCTCAAGATCGCCAAGGTCTACTTGAACGGGAAAGACCCTAAGGCCCCATTGGCGTCCCCCGTCCATGCGGATCTCACCGGGCTCCCTCCTCTGCTGCTCCAGGTGGGCGGCATCGAGGTCCTGTTGGACGACTCCACGTTGCTGAAATCCCGAGCCAAAGCCGCGGGCGTGCCGGTGGAGATGGAGGTGTGGGATGACATGCCCCACGTTTGGCATCACTACGCGCCCATCTTGCCCGAAGCCCGCAAGGCCATCGGCCGCATCGGAGAATTTGTGCTGCAACACACGGCATAGGGGCGAAATCCCCCCTTCCCACTTACGAAGAGGGGGACCAATTGGTCAACGAGATAGAAAAATTAGGAGAGACGATGATTTACGATTACCGAATGTATACATTGAAGCCGGGGGCTACCTCCGATTACAGGACCGGCGTCAAAGAGATCGGTCTGCCCATCCGTCAGCGTCACGGAGTAACACTGGCTGGGTGGTACTGGAGCGAGGTTGGGGCGTTGAATCAGGTGGTCCACATCTGGGGCTACGACGACATCAAACACATGGAAGAGGCCAAACACGCCTTCCATACCGACCCTGAATGGACCGGGAAGTACGTCCCCAGGGCCCAGCCGCTGGTCGAATCCCAGAAGACCTGGACGATGAACTCATCGGACTTCTGCCCCATCTATCCGGCGATCGGCGACGTGCCCGCCGATGGCACTCCTGAGTTCATGAAGAAGAACAACATGGTCTTCGATTTCAGGGTCTACACCTTCAAACCCGGCGGAATCCCCGCCTACATGGCGGCCGCCGGCGAAGTGGCCCTCCCCATACGCGCACGCCACGGTATAAAGTTGGCGGGCTGGTACTACGGTGATGTCGGTGACCTGAACACCGTGACTCACATCTGGGCCTACGAAGACCTGAAACACTTCAAAGAAGGCAAAGATGCGGTGAATGCCGACCCCGAATGGGCCGGCTCTTACCTCCCTCGTGTCCGTGGCTTGCTGGTAGCGCAGAACACCTATCTGATGAACACGTCAGAGTTCGGACCGGTGCCGGAGTAATATCTGTCAGCTAACGACTATCGGAGGTCAGAAACGTCTCGTCTAGGGGATCTCGAGTCATCGGGATGACGAAGGGAAAAAGAAAAGGACCCGGCGTTACAGACGCCGGGTCCTTTTCTTTGCTACCAATCAACAAGCCGACTGCTGAACGCTAATAGCTGTCAGCTTAGTTATGACAACCCCGGGCCTGGATGTCCCAGACGACTTCCACTTTGCCTTTGCGTAGGCCTATGAAGCGGTCCCAGCGGCTGACCATCGCGTCCTGTTGGGCGGGGATGAGAAGCACTTGGTCGCCGATATTTAGGCTGGCGCCCGCCTCAGTCCTAAAGACCGAGTGGTCGCTATCCATGGTTTCCACGGTCACTCCGGGCCGGTCAAAGACGGTCGGCATGCCGGAGAGGCTGCTCACGGCGCGGACACCGGCGTCTCCGATGGCAATGCCGGGCCGGGGCGTGCTGATGATGGTGGTGAGTATCTTCCCCGCGTAATGAAACTCGGTCATGTAGCTGTAGTGGGTCTCCATCATCAGGTAACTTCCTCCCTGAATCTCAGTGACGCCGGGAATCTCCGCGGCCACATCATAGCTCCAGGTCTCCCCCGTAGATACGATATCCATGGGGATGCCCTGCCCCTCAATGGCATCCTTGAGGTCAATCACACCTTTGATGGCGCGGTTGGCCTCCACAGCCCGGTCTTCCCTGTCGGGCATGTCGGGGATCGTCTGGTGGCTCATCACCCCTCGGAAGCGCAACCCGGGCAGTGATGCGATCTCCTTGGCCAGGGCCACTCCTTGGTCGATCTCCCGCACCCCGCAACGGCGCAGACCTGTCTCCAGTTCGATGACCACCCCAATTTCCACCCCCCGGGCCGTCGCCGCCTTGGAGATATCTCTGGCGTTGACTGCTTGTTCGCAGGCCACCAGCAACTCGGCCTGGTCGGCCAGGGAGCAGAGCCGGTCGATCTTCATCGGCTCCACGATCTCCGAGGTGATGAACACGCTGGCGATTCCACCGTGGACCATGACCTCGGCCTCGGACACCTTGGCGGCGCAGACCCCGCCCACGGTCCCGCCCCGGCGTATCTGCCGGTGGGCGATTGCCGGGGTCTTGTGGTTCTTGGCATGGCCCCGAAGCTTGGCGGTGGTGCCGGCATACGTACTGGCAATGACGTCCATATTGTTGTCCAGATCGTCCATGTCAATGATTAGACAAGGAGTGTCCAAGTCTTCAATGGGCGTTCCAGGAGTGGGCCGGTAATGCTCGTTCATTTAAAAATCTCCAATTTTAGCCGTCAGCAATCAGGAATCCGAAAGCTGATTGCTGATTGCTCGTCTACGCCAGTCTTCCTCGGGCTGAGATGGGCCAGAAGCCTTCCAGTTTGCCGTTCTTGGCAGCGCGGAAGTAATCGTACTGATTGACGCTGGCGCCCAGTTCGTAGGGTACTAGCCAGGCTTTGTCGCCGGGGTTCAGTTTGCTCTGGGCGTCGCCTTCCAATTCGACGATGCCGTGCTCGGCGCTGAACCGGGTAGCTTCCGCACCGTCAATCCCATCCAGAACGGGCCTGCCTTGGTCAGGGGCCGTTGCCTTATGTCCCGCGTCTAAGACGGCCATTCCGTCTATTGGGTGGGAGATCACCGACGCCAATATCTTGGCCGCAGGGTTAAGCTCGGGCAGGAAGGACTGCAGCCGGTGGTCCATCAGCGGATAACGTCCGGCGCGGACCTCGGTTACTCCGGCCATTTGAATGGCTTGGGCATAGCAGTGGGCGCCGCCGACGCTGACCACTTCGATGGACAATCCGCCCTGTTCCATCGCCTCTTTGGTATCCAGAATCACTTGAATGTTGGCCTTGGTCTTGGATTCATGTTCTGATAGATCGTCGCCATCCCTGGGGCCTGGCACTGAACCCATGATGCCGACCAGCTTCAACCCTGGCAGTCCGTCGACTCTCTGGGTTAGCTTCAATGCCTCTACGCTTGAGGATACCCCGCAACGGCCCATGCCGGCGTCGATCTCAACCAAGACCTGCAACTCCACTCCGGCCGCCACGGCCCCAGACGATAGTTGTTGAGCGTTGTCCAGGTTGTCGACGGCGATACCGATCCGTACCTGGGCGGCCAGGGCGCAGAGCCGCCGAATCTTGGAGACGGTCACCACCTGGTTGGCCAGTAGAATGTCGTCGAACCCCGAGTTAGAGAAAACCTCGGCCTCGCCCAGAGTGGTCACGGCGAGGCCGCCCACCGTGCCGCCGGCGTCCAGCTGCCGATGGGCTATCTGGGGGCACAGGTGGCTGGTAACCACAGGCCTGGCTTTGGCTGTCGTTGTCGCGAAATAGCCTTGGAATGTCTGAATGTTCTTGTCCATGACATCCAGGTCCAGGACCAACGCCGGTGTATCCAGTTCTTCTACCGGAGTGCCCACCGGCTGGAAAATGGGACGTTCCATATCGGTTGCCTCCAGCGGCCTCGCGGGCCGCCTATTATGAAATTAGGGACGTAGGGAATTTAGGGAAGCAAGCTGGATGGGCAGAAGAATACCATAATCCAAGACAGGGTACAGGCGTGGTTGCAATTCCCTACTGCCAGTGCAACAATTTTAGCGCCTGCCGAGGCGGCCACATTTTTTGGAGACTTGTTGATGCCAGGACTACTAGAAGGGGTCAAGGTATTGGACCTTACCCACTACATCGCCGGGCCATATTGCACCAAACTGCTGTCTGGACTTGGCGCGGACGTAATCAAAGTTGAGCGGCTCGGAGCGGGTGACGGAATGCGGTGGCTGGGGCCGTTTTCTTCTGGAGCGGAGGTCATTACCGGAGATTCTGCTCCGGAAGATGGGGCTTGGTTTCTTTATCTGAATACCGCCAAGCAGAGTTTGGCGTTAGACCTCAAGTCACCCAGGGGACGACGGGTGTTTCTGGAATTAGCGGCCAAGGCTGACATCCTGGCGGAGAATTTCGCCCCCGGCGGCATGGACAGTTTGGGGCTTCCTTATGACGACCTGAAGAAAGCCAACCCGGCTTTGGTGGTGACGTCTATCTCCAACTTTGGCCAGACCGGCCCCTACCGCGACTGGAAGGCGTCGGAGTTGAATCTCTACGCCATCGGCGGATTGATGAATATCACCGGAGAGCCGGAGCAGGAGCCACTGAGGGAGGGCATGCCTTTGGCCCAGTTGGGCGCGGGACAGAACGCTTTCGCCGCTACCATGGCCGCGCTTATGTACGCCGAGGAGACCGGCGAGGGCCAGCAGATCGATGTGTCCATAGCCGAATACGCCACCAACATCTTGGAAAACGCGCTGATGCAGTTCAGCTACTCGGGCCAGGAGTATAGCCGTGTGGGCAACCGGGGCTACGGCCGCGCCGCCTGGGGCATCTACCCCTGCCAGAACGGCCACGTTGGCATCATCGCCGGGCCGGACCAACGGTGGCCGGAGGTAGCCCGGATCATGAGAAGAGAAGAGCTGTCCGACCCCCGGTTCACTTCCCGGGCCGGAAGGCTTGAGCACGCCGACGAAGTGGATGCCTACATGCTGCCCTTCCTCATCGACAACGACAAGATAGACATCTTCAAGGCCGGCCAGGAAAGCGGGTTGGGCTTCAGCTTCGTCGCCACCATGGAAGACATCCTTCAGATGGAGCAGCTTCTGGACCGGGATTATTTCGTTGAACTGGACCATCCGGTGGCTGGAAAGCTAACCTACCCCGGCGCTCCAATCATGCCCGAAGACAGCGTCGATGCCTGGGTCTTCAAACGGGCGCCGCTGCTTGGGGAACATACCGCCGAGGCGCTCACGTCCTGGCTGGGATACTCAGGAGCGCAGGTGTCGGAGTTGGTGGACCAGGGCGTGCTGGCTCAGAGCGAGGGGGTGTAGCGGCATGCAGAAACCTCCCGGAAGAATGCCACTCAAGAATTATCGCGTATTAGACCTATCCCGCATCTGGGCCGGGCCTTATTGCACGAAACTGTTCGCCGACATGGGCGCTGAGATCATCAAGATGGAGTCCCTTAGCGTCTACGACTCCCACCGGGGTCCAGTCAACCCGGCCAAGGGCATCGCCGCCTACCCCGACGGCGAACCCGGAGATGAGCCCTGGAACCGGAACGGCTGGTTCAATTGCCTGCATATGTCCAAGTACGGCGTGACGCTGGAACTGACAAAGGACGAAGGCCGAAGGATCTTCGAGCGGTTGGTGTCTATCAGCGATGTCGTCATCGAGAATTTCCGACAGGGAAGCCTGGAAAGGCTGGGCTATACCTACGAAGAATTGCGGAAACATAGGCCCGACCTGATCTATGTCTCCATGCCGGCCTTCGGCAACACCGGTCCCTGGAAAGGTTATCTCGGCTACGGCATCGGTCAGGAGCAGCTATCCGGCATGGCCCACATGACCGGCTACCGGGGCGAGGGGCCCATGAAGTCAGGAATCAACCACGGAGACCCCATCACCGGCTCCCACGCCGCTGGGGTCCTGATGGCGGCCTTGCGCCATCGCCGCCGCACCGGCAAGGGCATGTACATCGATGTCTCACAGCAAGAGTCCTCGGTTGCATTGATGGGTCCGGAGGTGCTGGCCTATCAGATGACCGGGCAGGAACCGGAACGCCGGGGCAACCGCTCGGGTTGGTACGCTCCCGCCAACAGCTACCGCTGCGCCGGAGAAGACCGTTGGGTGACCATCACGGCCACCAACCAAGACCAGTGGCGGAGCCTGGCTCAGGCCATGGATGCCGACGGACTGGCCGACGACCCTCGGTTCGCCACCAAGGAAGCCCGACGCGAAAACCACGACGAGCTGGATCGGATCATCTCGGAGTGGACCATCGGTCTAGAGGCCTATGATTTGACCCGCAAACTGCAACGGTTGGGCGTCCCCGCCGGACCCGTACTCCGTGGCCCAGATCTGTTACAAGACGCCCACTATAAAGACCGGGGTACTTTCGTCACAGTTGACCACCCACAGGTGGGGCCTAAGCAGTATCCGGGGATACCGTGGAAGATGTCAGCAACCCCCGGAGTAGTCCGCTGGCCGTCGCCAACACTGGGACAGCACAACGGTGAGGTCTACGGCGAACTGCTAGGACTGAACGGGCTGGAGATCGACCAACTTAACCAGACCGGGGTGATCGGGACCAAGCCCACCGGCTCGAGAATCATCTAGTTTGCATCCCGCCGGCGATTTCCCTCCTCCCTTAATCCACTCCAACGGAATTTTCTTTGGCTGGGTGATCATCGCAGTCATGTGGCTGGCCAACTTCTCCGCCATGGCCACGGGAAACCCTAGTTTCGGACTGTTCGTGATTCCCATGGCGATGCCATGGGAATGAGCCGGAGCCAGTTGGGTTGGGTATAACCGCCCGGCGAATCTCCGCTGGGATCTTCAGCTTCTTCGTGGGGCGTCTCATCGACCGCTACGGGCCCCCGGGTGCTCATGATCGCCTCCGCGGCCATCATCGGCGTGGCCCTGATCGGAGTTAGCCGTGCCAATGCGCTTTGGCAGATCATTGCCCTGTTTGGCCTTGCCGGTATGACCGAGTTGGCTGCCCCCAGAGCATCATGACTTCAGTCCCCTTGGCCAAATGGTTCCAGCGGAAAATGGGGCTGGCCTTGGCCTGGCTACCACCTGTCTGGGCATCGGTGGCGTCTTCTTCCTGCCCATCACCCAGGCGCTTATAGACGCAGCAGGTTGGCCCACCATCTGAATCGTGATGGCGGCGGCGTTCATGGCTCTTTCCATCCCACTTTCGACAATATCTCTGAGGAGGCAACCGGAAGACATATGCCTGGAGTTTGAGGGCAGACCGCGGGTTCCCGTCGAGTTCGGGGCCACCGGATCTGTTCCGGAAGAAATGTCGTGGACCGTCCAGGAAGCGTTCCGGACCGCCATCATGTGAAAACTGCTTCTGGCCTTTGCCCTGGCCGGGGTAGCCCAAGGCGGCACCAGCGTCCACCGGATACCCTACTGGATCTAGAATGGGTTCGATGTCCAGTTGGTATCCTTCTCTTTCGCCGGTGACGCCGGCGGGGCCGCTACGATGGCCTTGTTCACGGGGTATATGGCCGACCGGGTGCCCATCCGTATCATCGCCGTCGGGTCATTCTTGGGGCTGGCCGTGGCCATGGGATTAGCGCTGAACGGGCGGAACGAATTCTTCCTCTTCGGTTGCCAGATCACGTTCGGCCTCTCGGTTGGTGCGGGCATGATCGTCCACTCGTATATTTTCGCCGCATATTTTGGTAGGGCGTTTCTAGGCAGTACCCGGAGCATCGTGCTGCCGGTTATGTTGATTAGCGCCGGCATCCGAGCACATTTGATTGGCTACATCCATGACAACACCGGGAGTTACATATCGTCGTGGTGGATGATCCTGGCCCTCAATCTACTGACCGCCCTGATTATCAGCAGTGCAACCCGGCCCACGCCCGTCGTCAGAACAGAGACCGCAGCAGCCAGGCCCGCGCTTTAATACGCTTGCCCTGGGCGATACAATGTCAGCGGCCAAACCGGCCATAAAGATTAATGGTTGCTGACAGCTGACAACTGACAGCTAATTTGGAGGCGCTGAATTGGCAGAGAAAGAAGTAATTTACGAGATCAAAGACAGCATTGCATACATCACCTTGAATCGGCCCGAGAAGCTGAACGCCATCGACCCGCCTATGCGTCAGCAGCTCTGGGACTCGTTCCAAGACGTCAAGAACAACCCTGAGGTCCGGTGCGCCATCGTCACCGGCGCAGGAAGGGCCTTTTCCACCGGACACGACCTGGTAGCCATGGCCGCCGGCCACGCCAATGAGGGACCGAGCACAGGCGACTTGTACGTGGTCCAGTCCCAGATCTACAAACCCATCATCGCCGCCATAAACGGTATCTGCCTGGCCCAGGGCTGCGGTATCGCCTTGGGTAGCGACATCCGGATCGCGTCCTCCAAGGCCGAGTTCGGCTGGCCTCAGGCCAAACGCGGCATATCATCGGTCAGCGGACCGGCCCTGCTTTCCGCAGTCGTGCCAAAGAACATCGCCTTCGAGTTCCTATTCACCGGCGATTTCGTGAACGCCCAGAAAGCCTTGGAGTTGATGTTGGTCAATTACGTGGTGGAGCCAGAAGAGGTCATGCCCAAGGCCGAGGAGATGGCCCACAAGATCATCGCCAACGCCCCGCTGCCCATCGCCGCCATCAAAGAGGCCTCAATAAAGGGCACCGAGATGGGAATCGAAGAGCGGGTGAAATTCGCCGGTCAAAAGCGCAACGAAGTCCTGGAAAGCGAAGACGCTAAAGAAGGCGTCTTGGCCTTCGCCGAGAAACGCGCGCCGGTCTGGAAGGGGCGGTAGATCCCTGCTATCAGCCCTGAATCAAGTGTTACAACTGGCCAAAACGCTGACAATATAGCCTTGAAGCCTAGAGCGCTCCTGGCTAGGATGGGGCCGTGCTCGAACAACTGAAGGCATATTTCGGCTTCGACCGGTTCCTGCCCCTCCAAGAAGAGATCATCGCCAAGGTGCTTGACAAGCGCGACACCTTAGTCCTGATGCCCACTGGCGGCGGCAAATCGCTGTGCTACCAACTCCCGGCCCTCCGGTTAAAGGGCCTCACGCTGGTGGTCTCTCCGCTTATCGCCTTGATGAAAGATCAGGTGGATGGTCTCCGGGCCAACGGAGTCCCCGCCGGGCTGCTGAACAGCACACTGGCTCAGGAAGAAGCGTCCTTGGTCCAAGACCAGGCCCGGCAGAACAAGATCAAGATTCTCTATGTGGCCCCGGAGCGATTGGCCCTCCCCGGATTCCAGCGGTTCTTGCAGTCGCTAGACGTCAGCCTGATCGCCATCGACGAGGCCCACTGCATCTCCGAGTGGGGTCACGACTTTAGGCCCGACTACCGCAATCTGAAAGGGCTTCGGAAAGACTTCCCCGGCGTGCCGGTCATCGCCCTGACAGCCACCGCCACCAAGCCGGTCCGGGAAGACATCGTCAATCAACTCGGTCTCGCTGAGCCGGAGATATTCATCTCCAGTTTCAACCGCCCCAACCTGACATATACCATCCAGCCCAAGACCGAGCCCCTCGGTTCGCTCCTGCACCTTTTGGAGAAGCACCAGGGCGGTTCAACCATCATCTACCGGTTCTCCCGGAAGCTCACCGAAGAAACGGCTCTGGAGTTGACGGAGCGGGGTTTCAGCGCCCTGCCCTACCATGCGGGTCTGGAACGGGACCTACGGCGGGAAACCCAGGAGAAGTTCATCCGAGACCAAGTCCAGATCGTGGTGGCAACGATCGCCTTCGGGATGGGTATCGACAAACCAGACGTGCGTCTGGTGGTTCATTACGACCTGCCCAAGACCGTGGAGGGCTACTACCAGGAGACGGGCCGCGCGGGCCGCGACGGGCTGCCCAGCGATTGTGTGCTGTTCTATTCCTATGGGGACCGCTCCAAACAGGAATATTTCATCAGCCAGATCGAAGACGACGAGGAACGGGACAAGGCCCACACCAAGCTGGACCAGATCCTGGCCCTGTGCGACCTGCAGACCTGCCGCCGGGCCTACCTGATGGAGTACTTGGGCGAGTCTTGGCCCAAGACCGATTGCGGCGGGTGCGACATCTGCCTGCTGCCACGGGAAGAATTCGACGCCACCGAGATCGCCCAGAAGATATTGTCCGCGGCCATCCGCACCGGCGAGCGGTTCGGCGTGAACTACCTGGTGGATGTACTGCGCGGAGCGGCCAACAAGGCCGTCCGCGCCAGGGGGCATCATGAGCTACCCGTGTTCGGTATCTCGAAGGGTATCGACGCGGACGAATTGAAGGAGATGGTGCGCTCACTGGTCTCCAATGGACTACTGGCCCAGCGGGGCAGTGGCTATCCGACACTGGCGGTCTCAACCCAAGGCCGCAAGTTCTTGAACAATCGGGAGAAATTGACCCTCACGCGGCCCAAACAGGCCGCGCCGGTACTGCAAGCGACGTCTGGCCCGGACCGGGAGACGGCCTACGACACCAGACTCTTTGACGAACTGGCGGCGCTGCGGTTGGAGATCGCCACCGACCGCGAGGTCCCCGCATACCAGATATTTGGAAACAAGTCTCTGCAGCAGATGGCCTTCCACATGCCCCGTAACGAGGCTGAATTCTCCCGGATTTCCGGAGTTGGCGACGCCAAACTCAGGGATTTCAGCGAGCGGTTCTTAAAGATCATCAACGAATACATGCAGTCCAATGGGCAGTCGGCTGCAGTCGAGCAAGTGCCGGTAAACGCGCCGAAGAAGCGGATCCGGGGCATCAGCATGAGCATCCGTGAGACCGTCGATTTGATTTCTCAGAACCGTTCCTTAGACGAAGTGGCCGAGCAGAGGGGCATCAGCGAGACAACCATACGCAGCCATCTGGAGCGGTTCGTGCAGGAAGGCGGCAAGATAGACTTGGACCACCTGATGCCATCAGACGTCCGGCGCAGCCGGATTGAAGCGGCCTTCAAGGAGATGGGCGAAGCCCGCCTAACCCCTGTCCGGGATGCGCTAGGAGATGACTACACTTGGGAAGAATTGGCCGTTGTCCGCCTGGCATTGCGGCAGGGGCAGTCCCTGGGTGAGCCGGTGGGCTAAAGCCCTAACGCATCCGCCAATCTGCGGCGGTGGAACTTGGGGTCGCCTAGATAGTGGTAGAGGGTGCGGGATGCGGTGGTGTGGAGGGTCAGCCCGTACTCGGTCATGCTTCCCACACCGGCATGGACTTCATGAGCGTAATTGCAGGCCTCGTAGTAGCCCTCGCTGCCCACGGCTTTGGCCAGATGAACGCTGTCAGAGGCGTCCCGTCCGATGTCCAACTTCCATAGCGCTTCGTAGGCGGTCCAACGAGCGGCGTCCAGAGCATTCAGCAGGTTGATGATCTGGTCCTGCACCCGCTGGAACCGGCCGATGGGCGTGCCGAACTGGTGGCGGGTACGGCTGTAATCCACCGACAGTTCGTAGATGGCCTGGCTGCCGCCCACCTGGTAGGCGCAGAGCACGGGAATCGTTTTGGCCTCGGCGCGCTCAAGCGCGTCCCAGCCCCCGGCGAATGCTCCGCCGAGCACCTGAGTCGGATCGGCCGATACGTTTTCGAAGGCGATCTCCGACGAGTTCCAGGCGAACCCCGGAAGGTGACGGATGCTGATACCCTGACTGTCGGCCGGGACGATGACCAGCCCAACGTCATTGCTCTCTTCGGAGCGTGCGACGCAGAGGAGGTGGGTGGCCGACTCGCCGTCGTACACGTAGGCTTTCTTCCCGTTGAGGCTGAGCCCGTCGCCGCTAACCTTGCCGTTTAGCCGGACGTCTCCCTCCAGCCAGCCGTAGTCGGCTTCGGTGATGGCGGGCACCATCCGGACCTCCCCGGTGGCCATGCGGGGCAGCCAGGATTTCTTCTGGTCTTCGGTTCCCCCCTCGAGCAGGGTCTGAGCCGCCAAGACCACGGAACTGATGTGGGGGCCTGGCACCGGGCCTCGGCCCAGTTCCTCGAAGAACACTCCGGCATCGGTGAAGGAGCCTCCTTCGCCGCCGTACTCAGTTGGGATCAGGATGCCAAGCCAGCCGGTCTGGGTCAACTGCTGCCAGGGCTCCTCGGGAGAGGGCTCGGTGGGCGAAGCGATCTGCAACAAGGTCTCTTTGGGGTATTCCTGCTGCACGAAGCGGCGCACCGCTGTTTTCAACATCTCTTGTTCGGGGGTTAGGGACAGGTCCATTATTTTCCTCTGGAAAATAGCTGTCAGGCTACAGCTTTTCGGATCGTCGGGATTTAACCTAGGGCGCCGGCCTTCTCTCTAACTTCGCGACCGATGCCGATGCGGCGGGACATGATCACTTTCTGGATATCGGTGGTTCCGCCCGGATGGATGGCGATGATGCCGGCCCGGGAGTGGGCTTCCATGTGGCCTTCCGACGCACCCAATTCTGGGTCGAATGTCAATGCAGCCGGTCCAAGGATGTCCAATATATGTCCAGACATCTTCAAGCCCAGGGTCTTCTTTAGGTAGGACGCCTGAGGGCCTTCGTAGGTTGTGGTCACACCGCTGTGGCGCATCCAGTAGTTGCGAAGCTGGAGCAGCCGCACAATCTCCTGCTCGATGTAGACATCGATCAATTTTTCGCGGGCATCCGGGTCTTTGGATATGGGCTCGCCGCGGCGGTCATTTGTTCGGCAATATTCGAACAGCTTGTCAACGACCACGTTCCGGGAGATCCTCCCGCCGGTGCCGTGCTCAAGTTCCAAGTGAGTCGTGGCCACCTTCCAGCCCTGATTATGCCCACCGATGAGGTTAAAAGCGGGAACGCGGACGTTGTCGAAGAACACGGTGTTCTTGACCCCAGAGCCAGCGCCCGACTCGCCTCCGGATATCAGCAGGTCCATGGGCTGGACCGTGATGCCAGGCAGGTCGGAGGGAATCATGAACCATCCCAGGTTCTCATGACGCTTGGCTTCGGTGTCGGTCACGGTAAGGGTCCACATGTAGTCGCAGCCCAAAGAGCTACCAACAAAGACCTTCTGGCCGTTGATTATGTAATCGTCGCCGTCCTTGACCGCCGTGCTCTTGACATTGGCCAGGTCTGACCCGGCCTCTGGCTCAGAGAGCAACTGCCAGGTACGGACCTCTCCCTTGAATATGGGAGGCAGAAAGTACTTTTTCTGCTCGTCAGTGCCCCAGACCACGATGGACGCGCCGCCGAGCCGCCCACCCGAGTCGTAAAACGGAGGGATGGTCAGGCCGGCGGCGCCCGCCTCCTCTTCCAGCACTATCGCATGGTCAACGTCCAGTCCACCGCCGCCATATTCGGTCTCGGCGGTAGCCCAGAGCCAGCCCTTGGCGCCAAGCCTGCGGCCAAAATCGCGCCGCTTCTGGTACTGTTCCTCAGTCAAGTCTATGGGGTCGGCCGGATGAACGATGCCTTCGGGCATGTTCTCCTTCATCCAAGCCTTGACCTCCTGGCGGAACTCTTCTTGCTCTGGGGTGTATTGGGGTTCGAAGTCCATTGGTGTCCTCTTGGCTGTCAACTATCAGCCGTCAGCAGTCAGCGTTTTAGTGCTTCAGTCGATTATGGATTATGCCTCATGAAACGATGGAGCAACAAGTCTACCGGCCTATTGTGACTTCAAGGCTCGACCTGGGAGGGCTCCGGTATGCGTGCCGTTGTCGATTACTAACTTTCCGTTAACGATAACGTAGTCGATGCCCACTGGGTATTGCTTTGGCTCTTCGAAGGTGGCTTTGGCTTCTACAGTGTCCGGATTGAAGACCACCACATCTGCCTTCATGCCGTCCCGCAGGATGCCTCGGTCCTGTAGGCCGAGCCGTTGGGCGGGTAGCGCAGTCATCTTGCGGACAGCTTCCTCCATGCGAAACAGGCCCTCTTCCCGGGCGAACTGGCCCAGTACATAAGGGAAAGTACCGAATGTCCGGGGATTGGGCATCTCACCGGTCAAAACGCCATCGGAACCGACCATGTGGGCGGGGTGGCGGACGATGGTGCGAATGTTCTCCGGGTTGCCGGTCCGGGCCACAAAGGCCACTTCCAGGTTCTCTTCGATCAACAAGTCGCAGATGCTGTCCACCATTTTCTTGCTCTGGAAATCGGCCAAATCTGTCATGGACCGGCCCTCCCATTCCTTATTCTTGTCGGAGCCAATGTGACTGAAGACGTAGTTATCCAAAGTCGACCCCCACATGGGGTTCACAGCGTCTCTTATCTGCTCACGGACACCCGGGTCCTTGATCCGTTCCAACAGGACCGCCGGGCCTCCAGCATGCACCCAGTAGGGGAGCAGCGAATGGAGGATGGTGCTGGCGGCGGCATAGGGGTATTGGTCGAAGGTTACGTCAACCCCGGCGTTACGTCCTTCGTCGACCAAGCCAATCATCCGCTCGCCCATGCCGTCTACCGGACTGTGAAAGTGGGAGATGTGCACCGGAATGCCGCTACGCTGTCCGATCTCTATCGCCTCGCGGAACGGGTCTAGCAACTGGTCTCCCTTGGTATACCGGGCGTGTGTCATGTAGAACCCACCTACGTCTGCGATGGCCTCAGAGATGGCCACCAGCTCGTCGGTTTCGCTGTAGGCGCCGGGTGGGTAGGTCAGACCGGTGGCGAAGCCAAAGGCACCGTCCTGCATCCCTTGCCGGGCCAACTCTTTCATCCGGTCCAGTTCTGGTGGCGTGGGCGCCCGGTCTTCCCAGCCCATGGCCTCAATGCGGATGGCGGCGTGGGGTACCATGAACGCCACATTGCAGGCGGCGCGCCCGTCCAAAAGGTCCAGGAATTCTTTAACGGAACTCCAACGGGTGTCCGGCGGGGGAGCCCCGTTGATCGCGGCCAGGAAGGTGAGCAACTGCTCCAGCTTGGGTGGGGATATCGGTGCGTAGGACAGACCGTCCATACCTATCGCTTCGGTGGTCACGCCCTGCCTGATTTTGGCTTGATGGTCTGGCTCAGTCATGAGTTTGAGTTCCGAGTGGGAGTGCATGTCGATGAACCCTGGGCAGACCACTGAGCCTGCCACGTCAATGACTAGCCCGGCCTGCACTTGGGAGGTGTCCCCCTTGAGCACTGTGACGATGTCTCCGGTTATCCCCAGGCTGGCCCGGAACCAGGTCTGGCCGGTGCCGTCTACGATCCGGCCGTTTGTGAGCAGCAGGTCAAACATGGGTCTCTCCGTGATAGATATTCAATTGGAATCAGCTTAAATGATGAAGATTCAACCTATTCTATGGAACGCACCTAAAGTACCACAAAGTAGAGCCCCTGGGGCGTCATGACCTGCCTGAGCCCATCCAGGTGGCCGCGACAGTTGGAGATGAATATAATACTGGGCAACCTGGGCCTGGTTGGCCCAAGTATTTCACTAACCATCAACCTGAGGGAGGCTCCATATGGGAACCGTTGGCATCGACCACATGGCAATGCCCACCGCCAACGCGGAAGAGCTCATTGCGTTCTATAAGAAACTTGGCTTCGAGATCAATGACGAGGTGGAATGGAGGGCCGGCAAGACCAGCATCTTCTCAATCCAGGCCGGAGACTCGAAGATAAACGTGCACCCAGAGGGGTTCACCGCCAGCCTACGCGGCGACACCGCCGTGCCCGGTTCCGCCGACATCTGCTTCGTTTGGGACGGGACCGCAGAGGAATGCCAGCAGATGCTGGCTGACGCCGGCGTCGAAATCATACGCGGCCCCGGGCCACGAAAGGGCGCCCGCGCCCGAGGCTCGTTGCCTGCGGTCAGTATGTATGCCCGAGATCCCGACCATAACTTATTAGAATGGATGGTCTACATATAGAGCCAAGCAAAACCCTTAATGTGAAATCTTTTACGAATGAAGCCACTGAGATATCTAACTAAGGGAGACGCTTGCCCACTCTACAGTGCTCAGTTAAACAGCTAGATCAACAAAACCCTCCAGTACGAATCTATGTATTTATTTGGCGCGGCCTTAATGCTGTCGATACTCGGGTATCGGCGAAGTTCATCCGTTAGGATACTTCGAAATGTTTACGGATGTCGCTATGTGGCTGGATGTCGTAACCATTAACCCTGTTTTAGGCCTGCACACATCCAGGACCCTACCTAGAAATGCCTGAGGTCCCACTAAACTTCCTTTCTATACACCCTTGACGAACTAACTAAATGAAAGTCGCAACTCATAATTCCAATTTAAGTTGATGAATAGTATATGTCTTGAGGAAAACGGAATGACGATTCACATTAGATAATATGACCCGTAAGCGAATGATTGCATCGTATTCCATCTATAAGGTAGAATAACATGGAGATTTCCGTAGACAGGCAGGTAACTAGGTTCCCATAGTTGTCATAATATTTCATTATATCCTTTCTTCCCGCCTCGATCGGTTTACCAGGAGAGTTTATGGTCACATCAGACATTCGGACAGGAGTTCTTTCCAGGATGTCCATGGCAAGGACGACACCGAGGGTAGCTTCGCCCGCCCTGGTGATTGGATTGGGCTCGACTGCATGCCAGATCACCAGACAAATAGAGGACAACACAGTAGGCTGGTCACAGTCGGATAAGAGTTCAATCGGATTCGTGTACCTGGATACTAGGGAAGCTACACGAGACGAGGTATCTCGAGGTTCCCAGTTCATACCCCTAGAACTCCCACATTTCTCGAACCTAAGAGATCATCGCCCTTGGATCACAGAATGTGTGCCGGAACTCAAGAACCTTAGCCTGTCTCGAGAGGGGGCCTTAGGGCTCCTGGCTAACGCCGGGGTAGCGGCCCGCTACAATTACGCCGGTATAAGAGGGCATATAGACAGTATAATTAGCGATATTTGCCCGTATTATGAGGGAAAAACATATCTTAGGGTCCATGTGCTCGCATTCCTCGGTGGCGGTACTATCGGCGCACTGCCGGTGATACTCGCTGCCTTAGCTGAGGCAAGAGGCACGTCCTATAATTTCAGTACAGTATTGCATCTCCTCGTACCCCAACGCGGGCTCTCCAGGGATCCCGATAATAGCTTCCCTCTACAATTGCGGAATGCATACTCTATGACCCAATTCTTACGGGCCACCACAGGCATATCAGCTGGTGATGGGCACCATACTGGAAACGATTTTTTCGAGATTACCGTCTATCCCGACAAGCGCGTGCGCGCAGTGGGCCCTCACTTTGACATCGCACTGCTCCACAGGTCACCAAAAGAATCTGTCATCGCTCAGCGGGCACATGTCGCACGTGTAGTCGGAGACCTCATTGCAGACGCATACGGAACCGGCCAAGACTGGTGGGCCCGTTACCACGAGACTATGCGGGAGGCTAACAACCGAATCGATGCAAGGTTCGGGTCTATCAGTTCGAAGGAAGTAGGATTGTTAGACGGGTTTTTTGACCTAACAGCACGACAATGGCTTCAATACTTGTGGGGGCCACCAAGAAGATAGGGAATGACTTGTTAAGATAAACAAATCGGTAACCGCCCTCCTCCCGATTTAAATTTGATTTGACCCCGAGACTTCGCAGTTATCGCGGGTACATTAGTTAGGCTAGGTAGATCACGATATGGGTATATATTTTGCCTGGATTAGGCTATTACGAAGGCTAGTCATGAACATTTTGGGTCTCGGAAAAAAGCGATTGAGTTTCAAGGCATCGGCCGCATATCTTCCTACGGTCCTTGACCCCCTTGATTTCTTGAGTGCAGAGCCAACCGGTATAGGATCACGAGTGGCTTTTGATCAAATCCATGCCGCCATACATGAAAGCCTCTCTGATTGTGAAAAAGGCATCCAACTAATACTTGAGCAATTAAGTCCTGAAGGGAATATCGGTGACCGGGTCATCCTGGAAGCTAATAATCAAATACGGAACGAATTGAATAGGGCCGTCGCGATAGCAGGCCATAAGCGAAATGACCTGATCGATACGATTTACCGGAAGTTGGAACTCATATATATACAATCGTTGATCCAGTACCCACACCAGGATCCTGAGATTCGCAAATGGGATTCTCTCGGTCCTCGGGCGGTCATCCGTGAGTTGCCGGCGGTAACAGAATATACGTTCAGCGATTTGGCGCAAGGAGGATCGGATAGGGACAAGCGGCTCAAGCGATGGGGATCTGAAACTGACCAATGGCTAGACTGTCTCGCCTTGAACCACACTGCCGAGGTCATAAAAAAACTCGATGAATACCTAAAAGAGTTCATGGCATCGTGGATTGACACCTCTAACGCAATCAGACGCAGAGCAGGGTTGGGTGGCAGCCTGTTCCAAAGGGTAGTAGATGCGGATAACTGGTCTTTTGACAGTGAAGATCCAGCGACCAAAAATCTTCTAACCGGTGGGTCGGCCCAAGATATCGCGCTCCTTGTCTTGGACAGATTCAACTTGGCCCCTCTCGAATACGAGCTCATCTCCGAAGCTGTGCGAGAAGCCTTGCGTGGAACAGCGATATTCGGTACCACCCGGGTATCCACCGAACATTTGGAAGATACGCTCGCGATGGCAATTGCGGAAAAAATCAAAGACGCGGTTTCTATCGAAAGTGGATTCCTATCGATGCTTTCGGGTTCAGCTAAGGAACAGAGCCACAACTCTCAACTCTCCCAAACATTAGTTGAGATGTATCGGGGCGCTGCTGCGATGGAACAGAAGATGTTTAGAGTAGGAGAGGTCGGTATAGGCCACGTAGATTCGGCAGCAGGCGTAGGAGTAAGTGAAGCGTCCGTACATGACGAGGTTCTCAGATCTCTCGGCGGCGCTAGGCGTTTCGCAGCGGTAGAAGGGCATCCAGACGATACCCACCGATTTGTGGTCCAGATGTCTGTTGTGGGAGCATCGCTTTCAGATCTAACGACTTATTCGGATATGTTGACCTCCTGGTACCAATGGCACTTCGAAGAAGACCGCGGCGAATGCCATACTATCGAAGAGTGGGTAGCGGCGGTAAAGGCCCAATGCTGGAAGCTATATCCCGACATTGGAGTGTCGATGGGCGTAAGAAGCTCAATCGTCGAGTTAATGAACGCGGACTTCATCCAACACTGGGAAAGTGTTGAAGGGCTTCCAACATTCCTAACGAACGGCCTCCCAGACGAAAAAGCGCTCCTTGGGGTACTTTGGGGGGAAATGGGATTGATGATGAACGGTTCACATCCGAACGCTGACGCGAGTATCAAGCCTGAGAACAACCATGGCATCTCACCGGGCCCCGCTCAGGACTTACAAGGAGTTGTCAAACCCCAGGACAAGATCGTAAATACCTTGGACATTGATACTTAAGATTCACTTAGGACCAGTAAACAAAAAAACCGGCACCAGTCTCTGGGTGCCGGTTTTTTTGTTTACTGGTCCCTGCCTATTCGTCGGGGTGAGTCGATATGAACCTCGCCGCCTTGGCCACGTCCACATCAGCCCTGATCTCTACGTCTGCCATCTCCTCTTGGAGTCGGACAACTACCGTACTGTCATGGTTACCCCAACCTCGGTTCACGGCCTGTATCGCCAATTGCTCGGAAAGGTTGGCTATTGGCATAGGGACGTTGAACTCTTTGGCCAGCTCAGTAGCCAGGCCGATGTCCTTGCGGGCCAGGTTCAGGGCGAACCCAGCAGGCTCGTATTCTCCCTTGAATACGGTTCTCACGAACCCTTCATGCAGCACGTTCATGCGGCCTAGGGAACCCCGGCGGATGCACTGCCACAACGCTTCAGTGTCGACCCCTGCCTTTACGCCAAGGGTCATACCCTCGGCAATGGCCTGGCGGACGCCGTGGCCAATCATGTTGTGAACCAATTTGGCCACCGATCCAGCCCCAATCTCCCCCGCATAGAACACCTTGTCACCAAATGCGTCCAACAGGGGCTTGACTCGCTCAAATACATCTTTGTCTCCCCCAACCATCACGGCCAGGTTCCGGCTCTGGGCACCAGATTTCCCCCCGCTCACTGGCGCGTCCAAAACATGAACCCCTTTCTCCCGAAACTTGGGCTCCAGTTCACGAATCAGGGTTGGCCTGCTAGTGGAGAGGTCTATATACACTGAACCGGGTTTGGCGCCCTGCAGCACTCCCTCTAGACCGACGGCCACGGCCTCAACCTCTCTGGGTCCAGGCAATGACGTAAATGTTACGTCGCATTGACTGGCCACATCGGAGGGCGAGCCAGCCAAACGAGCCCCGGCCTCCAAAAACGTCCTGGTCGCCCCCTCGTTGATGTCATGAACGACCATCGGGTATCCAGCCTTCTGGATATTCCCTGCCATGCCACCACCCATATTGCCCAGCCCGATAAATCCTACGGTTTCCATCTGAAACTCCTCGATCCTAATCTGATGACAGCCATTAACCACATCGTGCCTGTTCACGTGGCCGTTGGGGCAAATTATATACTTGGCGTTGCCCATCCACCACAGATGGGAGCCAATCGAAGCTCACCATCGGTAGGCCTCTAATCACTTTGTTGGGGGCCCTCAATTGGGCTAAACTGGCTTCGGATCCTCAAACCTGTTTCACGAGGTACACCTTGCTTTTTCCAACAGAAGAAACCGACCGGCTACTAGCCAACTTGAAAAGCGGCAAGCCTTCGCTCTGCGCCTATGTTTTCAGTCACCCCAACATGGTGGAGGTGGCCGGCATCGCAGGCATCGACTGTTTCATGGCCGACATGATGTTCACAGCCCATGACTGGGACAACATCGCCCACTTGGTCCGGGCGGCCCGTGGCACCGGCATATCCCCCATGATCCGCGTGCAGTCCTTCCCCTGGGCCGATGGCACCGACCGCCGCACCATCTCCGACGCGGCACGTGCCCTGTCCCTAGGCGCGACAGCAGTCACCGTCTCCGTTGGGTCCGCGCAGGAGGTGCGGGACCTCGTGGGACTCAAGGACGACTGGCACCGCCAGATCCACCTTAGGCGATTTTGGACGGCCGAGGAGTTCCCTGCGTACGCCGCAAAGACTCGGGCCGGCACCCTGATCGTCCCCACCGTGGAGAGCGAGGGGGCCTTGAACGAACTGGACGAAATCTTGGCCATCGATGGCATCGAGCTGGTGTGGCTGGCCGCCGGCGACGTGACGAAGATCTTAGGAGTGCCATTCAAGTACGAAGACCCCAAAGTCATGCGTCTAGTGGAGAGAGCGGTGAAGACCGCCACGAAGAACGGGGCGGCCATCATGTACAACATGGGTCTGGACTCGCCCGACTTCGATTCCATGGCCGCCGCCGCCAAACGGTTGTTTGACCTGGGCGTGCGGGTGGTTGGCCTGGGAGCGATGGAATGGCACATGCAGATGGCCTTGGAGCACATCCGGAAGAATTCGATTGGATAGTTACGCCAGATAGTTACGCCGATTAATTGCTGTAGAGCCAGTCCGGGACGGGCCGCCGTTCGCCGCTTGCACCGCGAGCCAGCGAGTCTTTGAGGGCGCCGTATTTGGAACGAAATGGCCTCACCCGGTTTGGGATCCCGGTGCGGCCCAGACCCACCAGGAACATCAGGCTTTTTCCGGCGGCGTGGGGCGAAAAAAAGGCGGTAACTGCGTCGTCGAAGAAGGTCATACCGGTGGCGCCCAGACCCAAAGAATGGGCGGCGATGTAAACATTGCCTCCCATAACCCCCGCCTCCAGCTGGGCGGCCCGGTATCCCCGGTTTCCCAGGCGTCCCAGGACCAATTCTAAGTCAGCCAGGAAGAAGACTACGGCACTGGCGTCGGCCCCCAAAGCCTGCTCGAAGCAAAGGTGTCCGGCCTCTGCACGAAAATCCCCCTCTTTCAGGAGTTCCAACTCCCCGCTTTGCCTTGGGTAGTGGTAGGCGCCTGGGGGCACCCCGTTCACGGCGTTTACAATCAGGTACGGCTCGGACAACCCAAAGCCGAAGTCGGCGGTCATGGGCGTCGACGACGCCGCCAGTAGCTCAGAAAGCTGGTCTTTGGATATTGGTTCTCTAGCGAACCGGCGGGTCGAACCCCGCTCTACGATCGCCTTTCCCAACGGCTTGGACGGTACAACAGGTATGCGGACGTCTTCGAATCTATGAACGTGGCCCCGCCAGTCTGACACCTGTTGTGGCGAGTCGAGACGTGCTTCAGCATGGAGCAAGTCCGACTCCGGATAGGTGATTGCCTCACTGAAACCCAAATCGCCCGAGTCTATCGCCGGCAAGGCTCTGGCTACATACGGTCGTAAGCCGCCAGCGGTGCCCAGCGGCACCAGACAAGTACTAGCTTCCTGCTCCGATCCCACTCCAAGGATCTGGTCCACATCACGGTCGACGAATCCGGTCAGAAGGCGGGCTTGCTGGCCCAAAGAATTGGCGGTTGCCAACAGATTCGCGAAAACCGTGCCATTATCCCAGAAGCAGTAACGGTACCCCCGAGTTCGGTACTTCCAGGCGCTGCGCCAGAAGACCGCCGTGCTGACGATAGTGGCGAGCACTGTCGCCAGCGAATCGTCGGCAGCGGCAGCGGCCAGGTTTCCCCGGAAATCGCCTTCTCTCAGTTGGGTGAGGGCATTATCGGCGGGAGCGTAGTGGTAGACCCCAGCAGCCAGTCCAGGAAAGTCGCCGCAGACCAGGTAAAGCTCGATTGGGTAGAGCGCCCCTGCCGATGCGGCGGCCCGATAGTGGACCTCCCCCGCGGTCGCCGAGTTGCTTTTTCTGATCAGCCCGGCAGAGTAGTGCAACAGTTGGGACACCGCCTCCAGATCCAAACGCCCGGCGGTGGCTGAGGTAGGGCCGGCGACCGCCTTAAGAGCGGGTGTCTCAGGCGGCGGCGGCTCTGGGAGGGAGACCTGTTTCAGGCCCGCATAGGACTTATACAGCGGCGGCTTGGTCAGCAGGTTTATGTAGCTTAGCTTGGTTACGTCGTGGAACGCCTGCACAGCTTGTATGTCTCCGTTGGCCAAGACCGATTACCTAAATCGTGCCTTTGTATTCTGGCGTGCGTTTCTCTACGAATGAACGGGCGGCTTCGTTGTGATCGGGATGGCGGGAGCTGCGTTCTTCCAGGGCCAGCCCCATGTCCAAAGACAGGGTCAGGTCGGCCCAGACCTTCTTGTTGATGGCGTGCTTGGTGCCTCTGATGGCCATCGCCGGTCCGTTTGCCAGCCTGCGGGCGAGGTCCATGGCCTCTTCGATCAATTTGTCGTGGGGAACTACTTTGTTGACCAAGCCGATGCGCTCCGCTTCAGCGGCGTCAATGATATCGCCGGTCATCAGCAATTCCTTGGCCTTGGCCACACCCACCAGCAAGGGCCAGATGACCGCTCCGCCGTCCCCGGCCACTAGGCCGGCCTTCACGTGGGTGTCTCCGATGCGGGCCTGGTCCGAGGCGTAAATGATGTCGCAGAACAAGGCGATGGTTGCCCCTAGTCCTGCTGCCACACCGTTCAGGGCGCAGACGATGGGCTGCTCCACCCAGAGCATGTTATGTAATATCCGGCGGCCACTCTGGGAGACAGCGCCCATGGGCCTTTCCTCGAGCACGTTGGCCGACCCGCGTTCGTCCATGGCCCGGACGTCGCCGCCGGAGCAGAACCCGCGTCCGGCCCCCGTCACCATCACAGCGCTGACACTGGAATCAAAGGCCACCTCGCCGAAGACCTCTTCAAGTTCCCGGTGCATCACCCGATCTACAGCGTTCAGTCGCTCCGGGCGGTTGAGGGTGATGGTCAAGACCGATTCATCCTGGTCCACCAATATGGTTTCGTACTTGTAGTCTGGCATCTTGGCCTCCGGTGTTTGGGTTGGCGATAGGGCTCTTTGTGTTAAATGGGCTGTCTTATGTCGGTATCGGAAGTTCCCTAACCCTAACCCTCTCCCTTGCGATGGAGATGGATTACAGCCCCTTTTCGAGGAATTGGAGCCCGCTTCGCTAATGGTGAGCTCCGACCAGAAGGTCGAGAGTCTCGATAGAATCGGACTTGTCGAACCACGTTCTTTCTTCAGGCGGTTTCCAGGGCGAAAGTGCGGTTGAGGCGGGCCATCATGTCGTAGTAGCAGGCTGTGAATGCCAGGGCGACAGCCCCTTCGTCACCCACCAAATGGGTTGTTGCTACCCAAGTCGAGTCCCGCATCTTGTCCCGGAGCATCTCCTGCGCAAAGTGCACCCAGATGCCTTCTTTGGGGAGAAGGCCCCGTGGGCCGGTCCCGGCGGAGATCCCGTCGATGACCGCTTCGCTGACTCCGGCCTCACGCGCCAACGGAACAAATGAGTCCCAAAGGGCGATGTTCTCCCGTTCGTGGGCTACGGTTAGGGCCACCGTGTAGGTTACCCAAGGTTCCAGGTCAATTTGGCCGATCGCTTCGTGCAAGCCGGCCAAGCCCGATGCTGCTCGCGGGTTGGCGAAAAGGGCCTGGAAGGTTGCGGACAAGCCGGATGCGGACTTGGTGACACTTTCGTACTTCGCTTGTATCTCAGGCGAGAGTTTTCCATGCGGAGTAGAAGACAGGCGTGACATAGACGCTCCTTTCGAGTTGTTGGGATAGACTGGAGCTCTTATTCCGCCATCGGCCTGACCTCGGCTTCAACGTCGGCGTCCGGGGGGCCAAAGAGGTCCCAAGGATTGAAGGATTCGACGAACGCCTTGGCGTCCTCAACAGAGTCGAACCCCTTTCGGGAGCGCTCCGGCTCGTAGCCCATGGTTCTGGCGTAGGCGCTGATGCCGCTTTTGTTCTCCCGGTATCCGCCAATGACTTCTTCGAGGCCAGCCGTATCGTCCATCATCAGGTTCTGTCCCCGTTTCACGTCTCTCCAAAAGACACTCATAATCGCCCACTATCCTTTCAGGAACCTCAGAATTTAGATTGAGCCTTCCCGGTTTTTCTTACTTTTTACCCTTTAGATCCACCGCCCATAAAGAGGACTTCGTCGAATTCCTGTTTCGTGATCGGCTGGATGGACAGGCGCATACCCTTACGGATCAGCAGCATGTCCTTCAGTTTAGGGTTAGCTTTGATGTCATCTAAAGTCACGGGGTTGGGCAGGGCGCGTTCGCCCTTGATGTCGACCATGGACCAGATGGGGTTCTCCTGGGTGGCCTTGGGGTCATAATGGTCGTCGTTGGGGTCGAGACCATGGAAGTCGTCGTACCCTTCCCGGACGACGCTGGCGACGCCAACGACCGACAGGGGCTTCGCATTGCTGTGATAGAAGAGGATGCCGTCGCCGACCTTCATATCGTCGCGCATGGAGTTTCGCGCCTGGTAATTCCTCACGCCGTCCCATTCGGCCCAACCATCAGGCTCGTTCATTAGGTCGTCGAAGGAATAGGCGTTGGGCTCAGACTTGAATAGCCAGTATCGATTCTCGGGCATGTGTTCGTTCCTCGCAGCTTTCAGCTATCAGCGTAATTTTATTCCGGACGCTTCTCGGTCGAAACAGCCTTCGATCAGGTCTTCTTTTTCTTGCCTTAGGACGTCTTTTCGCACCCGCAGGCTGGGCGTGCGGGGCAATTCGTCCCTGATCTCCCAGTAGCGGGGTACCTTGAAGTAGGCCAAGTTCTCAGCGCACCAGTAAACCAGTTCTTCGGGGTCTGGGGTGGCACCCTCTCGCGGCGTGACGTAGGCCTTGACCTCGTCTTCACCAAGCTCCGATGGCACGGCCAGGACGGCACAATCCAGAACGTTGGGGTGGCGCTTGACCACGTTCTCCACTTCCTGGGACGAGATGTTCTCACCACGGCGGCGGATGATGTCTTTCTTCCGATCTACGAAATACAGGAACCCGTCCGAGTCCACCCAGCCCAGGTCACCGGTGTAGAGCCAGCCGTCCCGCAGGGTCTCGGCGTTCTGTTCGTCGTTGCGCCAGTAGCCGGGCATAATCGCCGGGTTGTGGATGGTTATCTCACCCACAGTGTCCACGCCCACCGGTACGCCAGTTACGGGGTCGGCAATGCGCACCTGGTTATCGAACTCTCCTTGTGGGTGCTGACGGGGCTCTCCAGACGAACCGGCGCGCCGTTCTTTGCCAATCTTCTCGATGGTCCCGAAGCACGTCTCGGTCATGCCGAAACCGACGATTATGTCGGTGTCGAACCGGTCTTGGAAATCGGCCAAGAACTCGGGCGGGAAGGACGGGGAGCCATAAAACAGCCGAACGGTGTTGTCCTTGTCGTCGGGCAAGGGTTCGTTCTTGGCCAGCACCGGCATCATCATGCCGATGAAGTTCACCACCGTGGCCTGGGCCTCCCGGACCTGGCCCCAGAACCGTGACGCGCTGAATCGGTCGACAACCACCAACGTTCCACCGGCAGCCAAAGCTCCCATTGTCGAGTAGTACTGGATGTTGGCGTGGTAGTAGGGCAGGCAGGTGAAGAACCGGTCGTCGGATGTGGCCTCGGTCCAGTGGGCGAACCCCTGTCCGGCAGCCACGTACATCAGGTGAGTGCACTGGACGCCCTTGGGGTTGCCAGTGGTGCCTGAGGTATAGACCAGCATGGAAATGTCGTGGGGAGAGATCTCCGGCAGAGACTCCAGCGCAATAGCCGCGACGTGGGCTTCTCTGAAGTCAGTCCACCCGTCGGGAATCGAACCCTTGGCGCCCCGCAGCAGCCTTACCTTCACACAG
>ERZ651768.617-NODE-617-length-26600-cov-4.073370_pt1 | contig 26600 bp, 24 predicted proteins | sample MGYA00514754_ERZ651768 | MGnify/ENA metagenome assembly ERZ651768
CTGACGGTTACTGACGGAACGCAATTTGCCGTGGGTGACTACCTCGAAATTGATAGCGAAGTAGTCTTGGTTTCTAACATCTCTACCCACGACCTTACCGTTTCCAGGGGTGAGTTCGGAACGACCGACGCCGTTCACTCAGACACAGCCACTATCACAAAGCAGGTCACGGCTTCAAGTTCGGGGACTGTCGAAGTTACCGTTGCTACTGCAGATCCTGTGCCCACGTACACCGACCCTTCTCCAGTTCCTGAGATCGTACCTGATGGTCTGACGGCGGCTGATGTAGGAATCATCATTCCAACCGCTGGTGGATCGTTTACTGAGGTTGACGGCATCGCATCCATTACCGTCCCGGCTGGCGCTGTTGCCAATGGCACAGCTGCTGCGGTAGGTATTGTTACTGTTGCTTCGTCCGGTCTGCCGTCCCCGCCAGCAGCTGCTACTGAAGGGGCTTCTTCTGGAACGTTCACATTTGGTAGCTCAGCGGTTAATGTTCAGTGGTACGATGCTACCGGGGCTGCTCAGGCTACGTACAGTTTGCTTAAGCCTGCTGAATTATGTTTGCCGTTCACTCAGGACGACCTTAATGGCGCAGCTGGTGGTCCCGATGGTTTGGGAATCTGGCGATACAGCGGGACCGAGTGGGTGTCATTGAACAGCAGTGCAAATGTCGGCACTGGAACCGTATGTGGTACTTCATCTAGTTTCTCGTCGTTCGCCATAGGCCTTGATGTTGCGGCTCCTGGAGCAGCTAGTGGCGGTGGTGAGGTCGCATTACCGGGAACAGGTGGGTATAGCCCGAGCGTAACTATCTTGCTTCTGGCCCTGATGGCTGGGATCGTTCTGGTTGTTACCGGTTCTCTTACAGCTCGTCGTGTATTGTGGGTGCGAGACATCTCATAGCTATCACGAGACGAAATTGTGTAAGTTTGGAAAGGGATCCGAGTGTCGGGTCCCTTTTCTTTTGACCGAAAAACTATTCTCCTGCTCAAAATTCAATTTCATAAAAGGCAAAGACTTTAATTGGTCCCAAACGATAGATTTTCAACAAGTGGGCGTTAAATGCATGATCTTCAAATGACTATGGATGATGGAGTAAGGGCTATACCGATCCCTGGTTTACCTGAGATCGTTAGTGGCGAAAATATTGGCAATTTGATATCGGATCAGTGCTTGATGAACGATACCCCACCGTGCGTTGGAGATTTGATTGTTGTTGCGCAAAAGATCGTCTCAAAGTCGGAGAATGCTGTAGTAGAGCTTTCGACTCAAACCCCTAATGATGAAGCATACCGATTAGCTCAAATTGTTGGAAAGGACCCGCGATTGGTTCAGGTTGTCCTCGATCAGTCAACACGGGTAGTTCGAGCTGTGCAAGGTGTCCTGATAGTTGAGACTCATCATGGCTTCGTATGTGCCAACGCGGGCGTCGACCACTCAAACATAGAAGGTGATGAAACGGTTACTATTTTGCCAGTGGATTCAGATCGATCGGCTGAGATCATTAGAGGTGCTTTCCTCCGTAGAACAGGTCGCAAGGTCGGTGTTGTGATTTCTGATACGTTTAATAGACCGTGGCGAGAGGGTTCTATTAATGTTGCAATCGGGATTGCAGGCTTTGATCCTCTACAAGATCTGAGGGGTACAGAGGACGATTTTAATCGCGAGATGACGACTAGTGTTGTTTCTTTAGCAGATGAGGTAGCTTCCATGGCTCAACTCGTAATGGGTGAGGCAGGAAGAGTTCCGGCCGCGATAGTACGAGGTGTTAAATGGAACCCTGGCGATCACTCTAAAACCCGGTTATTACGACCTGCAAATCAAGACCTGTTCAGATAGCTGGTTTCACCGGGTTGGTTTTTACTTTGGGGCTTCGGTGTTTTTGGTGCCAGGAGCCTTATTTTTTGGTCCCGGGGCTTTATTGCCGTACCAGGATGAGTATTCGAATGAGTTGCGGAATTCCTTATTCTCACCGCAGGCTTTACAGTGACCTTGGCTGACCGCGCCATTTGGTGGATCGATTACCCAGTGGTGAACGCAACTTTCGTCGGCTACATCTGCGCTGGGATTTTCGCTAGCTGTGGCACCAGCAGTTTTTTTCTTTCCTGATGAAGATGGACTCATGCGGTATCGGCTCCGAGCAGCCAAGATCAATGTATATGGCGACATGCCATTTTTGATGAACCAATTGGCCTGACTGTAATTTTAACCTAAGTAGACAAATCTTGCTGAAATTAAGTTATCAATTAGTTTTTATCGATTGGTAAACACCGCTTGGCCGTGAGCTTAGCTTGGCGACTCAGTGTTGGTAAAAGATCGCCTGTATTATGTTGACACGTAAGTGGGTCGAGATTAGTCTCGACTAACTAAACGAATATATATGGTTCCTCGGTTTCTAAAACGTTAATGAAACGTTGAGAATAAAAGGGAAGGCGGTGAGAATCCGCCGCGGTAGCGCCACTGTGACCGGGAAGTTGATTCACAACAAAGCCACTGTCAAAAACATTGATGGGAAGGCGTGACTCAGTCGACAAGTCGAAATTAAACTCGATTCGATAACCCGAAAGCCAGGAGACCTGCCGAGGGACTTCTTTGTGACTGCTCCCCGCTTAGGGCGTGGCCGCACAGCGACAGGTCTCTTTCACCCGTAGTAGTTGTGCCAACCCCTGACTAGGCAGTCTGGGGGTTTTTGTGGTTGAAGGCGAATTGAAAACCGTACGTTACAAGTCGACTGGCTCATCGGTAACGAAACGTCTGTGTACAGGAGCTCTGCTGTTGGGCATAGCGACATTTGTCGTTTCGGTGGTTGCGGCTTCTGTGGGGCCGTTTAATGTGCCGTTTTCCAGCACCGTTTCAACGTTGTTCGACTTAGTTGGTTTGGGAGATTCGACTGCGGAACCCACTGAGCAGGCCATTATTCGGACTATTCGTCTGCCTCGGATATTCCTAGCGTTTACCGTTGGTGCGGCACTAGGTATTTCGGGTGGTGTGATGCAGGGGCTATTTCGTAATTCGATGGCAGACCCCGGAATTATCGGAGTGTCGAGTGGTGGTGCTGCAGGGGCTGTGTTCGTGATTGCTTTTGGCCTGAACACGGTATCTGCATTGTTTTTGCCCTTAGGTGCCTTTATCGGTTCCATGACAGCAATGACTGTGGTTTTCCTTATCGCTAATGTTGGCGGTCGGTTTTCGATGGCGACTTTGCTGCTTGGTGGAATAGCGGTTAGTTCATTCTTGAGCGCGATCACCACGGCGATCATTATTCTGACGGACGATCTTACTGTTCAACGCCAAATCATTTTCTGGATTGCTGGAGGTGTAGATACAGCGCGTTGGGAGTCAGTGCAGATTGCTTCGCCAATAATTTTGGTTGGTGTCGTAATCACGATTTTTGCTGCGCGTGACTTGAATCTACTACTGGTAAGTGAAGATGAGGCCAGATCGTTAGGTGTACGGGTGGGGTTGGTACGCAGTGTTTTGATGATTTCGGCATCGCTTATCACGGGTGCAGCAGTCGCGTTTTCCGGGATTATAGCGTTTGTCGGACTTGTTGTTCCTCACGTCATGCGCCTCCTCGTGGGGGCTGACCATCGTGTACTTTTGCCACTAAGTGCCCTAGCTGGCGGTTTATTTTTGCTGGCTGCTGATACAGCAGCAAGAATCATTTTATCGCCGGCAGAATTGCGTGTTGGTATCGTCACCGCAATGTTTGGGGCACCGTTTTTTGTTTATTTGCTCGTGAGGAACCGCTCACGTGTGTCAATGCTTTAGTTCGTGATTACAAAGGGACCAAAATTGCTAAGAGTTATCAGATCATTCAGTGTGGTCGGATTTGTGATAGGGCTCGTATTACTCGTACCTGTCGCGTGCAATGGATCTAACGAGACTTCTGAGAAAGTGCTGGTAAACCCTTCTACGGCGACTCCATTACCCGTAGAGACGGCGACTCATTCTCAACCGACATCGACATCTGAACCATCGAAACCAGCAATGCTTGCATCTGCTACCACAGTAGCGCCAGTAACGCAGCCTGTCAGTACAAGGGCAGCGGATCCTGTTAGAGCAGCATTAGACTTCGATACTAATAGATTCAAAGGTGTTCCCGGGATAGTAGATGCAACTAATTTCGGATGGCCGAGGGAGATTGAGACCTCAGAGGGGATTGTGAGATTGGAAAGGCCGCCTAGTAAGGTGCACTCATTGTCACTGGGTCATACTGAGATTTTGGCTGCTTTGATGGACTTTTCCAGAGTGAGCGCTGTCTATAGCTTTTTCACAGATCCTGAGCAGTCAAATATCTCTGACCTTTCTAAATCGCACAACTTGATCGGGTTTGACCCTGAAGAAGTAGTTGCACTTGATCCTGAAATTGTGATCGCATCTAGGTTCACTGATGCCGATAACGTCGCTTTACTCAAGGATGCTGGTATTTCTGTGGCACGTGCGTCACTTGAAAATTCAGCGGTCGGGAATGCTCCGAATATCTTGTTAATTGGATATATGATCGGAGCTGAAAAACAGGCACTGTCGTTGGTCGATGAGATCGAATCTCGAATGAAGGTCGTTGGCGACCTCTTGAACGGTAATGATCAGCCGAGGGTCCTTTCTATCTCGAAATTTACATCGATATTCGTAGCAGGATCTGAGTCTACAGAGGGCGGGATTATTGAACAGGCCGGAGGTATCAATGCCGCCGCCGATTCAGGCATTGAGGGCCACCAGCAGGTCACGATAGAAGGGATCGCTGCTATCAACCCCGATGTTATCGTCATACCGCAGCCGTTTGAGGGGGCAAATGCGTTTATTGATGAGTTGAAATCCAGCACCGCTCTATCTGAGGTGCCTGCAGTAAAGAACGATCTGGTTTATTACGTTGTACCGAAGTACCACACGACATTGTCTCATTGGAATGTCAGGGGAGTTGAGCAGATGGCAGCGCTGTTGTTTCCATCTGATTTTGAGGACGTGGATCTGAATGACTTTTCTCATTATGGCCGCTAAATCTATGAATGATACTTAAATGAAATCGATATCTTTTGAAAGCCCATTGTTACCGGTCATTGATTCGAATAACTTCGAGTTGTTACGAGTTAATGATCTGTCGGTTTCAATTGCTGGGACACAGATAATTGATTCGGTTTCTTTTTCCTTGGCCCGAGATGAAATTCTTGGTGTCGTGGGAGCTAACGGCAGTGGGAAAACCACACTTATTAAAACAATCGCTGGGTTGATTAAATCTGACTCTGGAGCTATCAGCGTTGAACGAGTCGATGTATCGAATCTGAGCCATAGTGATCGCGGTCGAATTATTTCGTATATGCCTCAGCAAGTTGAGAGTCATCCATTTACAGTTTTTGAAGCGGTACTAATGGGTCGTTATCCATATCTCGGTCGACTTCAGATTGAGGGAACGACAGATCGAGAGATTGCCTGGTCTGCAATGAGTCGTACTGGTACAGAGGTTTTTGCAGATCGGAAGCTCGATACTCTCTCGGGGGGTGAGCGACAAAGGGTTGTACTGGCCAGAGTACTAGCACAACAGCCTCAAATCTTGCTTATGGATGAACCTACAGCATCACTTGATCTGGAACATCAGATTCTGACAATGGATCTAATCAACCAGGAGGTTGCAAAGAGACGTTCGGGAGCGGTTGTCATCCTCCATGATCTTTCTCTAGCCGCCAGGTTCTGTGATCGGCTCCTGTTGATGCAAAATGGCCGAGTTACAGCGACCGGCACACCGTGGGAAGTCCTTACTACAGAAAATCTTCGTGCAGCTTTCAACATTGAAGGACTTGTAGAGCCGGATCCCGTTACCGGTATGCCGCATGTACTGGTTTTGGGAAGTCAAAATTCTAAATCAAAAGAATTGGTCGGCTCAGGCAGAACTGTACATCTAGTCTGCGGCGCCGGAAGTGGTCGACAATTGATGCATCAATTGACAGTTGCGGGTTACACGGTCACCGCAGGTGTTCTGGGCACTGGAGATTCGGATCGTGAGGCAGCTGAGCGCTTGGGGGTGAAATATGTGAGTGCACCACCGTTTTCTCCTATAACCGAAAGCCAGCATTCAGAACATATCGGATTGATTAGGAGGGCTGATCATGTTGTCCTTTGCCCCATGGCTGTGGGCATGAATAATTTGCGCAATATCCATGCGGCTGCTGAGGGGTCGAGCTTGTTTGTTATCGAGTCACCAGATGGAGAAGTCAGTGACTACACGGGCGGAGAGGCTCTCGAACTGCGACGATCAATGGTAGAGCGTACTGGCGCAATATCCGAATCATCTGTCTTGTTCGAGTTGGCTCGACTTGATGTGAAATAGCGCTGAGGTTGTTGGGTTACCCTAAGTGTGCGGTGTGATTGAGCATTGTGAGCATATTAATACCATCACGTATTTCAACGGTTGTCACAGAACAATTATCTATTTGGAAAATGTCCATTGCATAGTCTGGTAATTCTAATAATGCTACGAGAAGACCTTTCATTGATCCTCCGTGACCGACCAGGACAACGTCTCCTTGTTCATCGTTGATCATTGATTCTTGGATCCACTTACGACCGCGAATCGGCAAGTTTGATTTCTGCTCACCGCCGGGGGCCTCTCTCCATATTGGATTCCGATGGTCTTGTATTGGATATTTCCTGTCTATTTCAGATTGAAGCATTCCTTCCCATTCACCGTAATCGATCTCTACCAGTAGATCCGAAGTTGATACGGGAAGGTTGAACAGTTGAGCTGTATCTGAACATCTTTTCAGTGGAGATGTCCAGACGTGTTTAATTTGGTATTTTGATTTGACGTACTCCGCAACAAGTTTTGCCTGCATTTCACCTTTGGCATTCAGCGGCTGGTCATTTCTGCCCTGTTTACGGGTTTCCACGTTCCAGTTAGTCTCCCCGTGCCGTATCATTATTAGCCGAGTCATTTCTCCTCCATGTTTTTTGACATTGTTAGCATACGATTAGAGGTAATGGCTTGACGCAGGAGATCATGTTGTGTCGGCGGTGACCCGCATTTACCTGAATGGTATTCTTAGTGGCTAGTGTGTTATATATAACTCAAATTAAATAATTTGATGACAATATATCACTGTATAAGTTTCTTTTGTTATTTGCATATTTCTGATGGTGGGCATTAATGGGATCCGAGCCGATTATTCACGCGCGTGAAGTTGTTAAAACCTACAGGTCTCGTGATGTAGTAGTGGAGGCGTTAAACAAAGTTTCTTTTGCGGTGCAGCCCGGAGAAATGGTTGCAGTGATGGGTCCAAGCGGTTGCGGTAAAACCACATTACTTAACTGTTTGTCCGGGCTTGACTTGATCGATTCAGGTGATGTGAGCATTGCTGGCAGGTTGTTGCGAACTATGTCTGACGATGCCCTCAGTGAGTATCGTGCCAAGTCAATGGGTTTTGTGTTTCAATCCTATAATCTGCTTCCTGTTCTAACGGCTCAGGAAAATGTCGAACTGCCATTGGTTGTCGCAGGTGTCTCACAGTCGAAGTCTCGCCAGAAGGCGATTGAGAAATTGGTATTGGTTGGCCTTGGTGATCGGCTTGATCACCTGCCTGCTGAGCTTTCTGGTGGTGAGCAACAGAGGGTGGCTATAGCCAGAGCTCTCGCCAACGAGCCGTCAATTGTTTGGGCAGACGAGCCCACCGGTAACCTTGATTCTACGAACGCTGGTGAAATCATGGAATTACTTAAACGTTTCAACAGGGAGCAGGAACAAACATTTGTTCTTGTGACCCATTCTGATGAGGTTGGCAGTATGGCCGATCGTGTAGTACGCATGAGCGACGGTGTGATAGTTGACGACGGTAACGGTGCTATCACCAAAAACGCCTCGGTGGAAGAAAAGGGTTGAGGAAAGATTAGTTGGAGAAACTGTTTGGCGTTGAAATGAACGTTCTGGCCATCTCGTTGTCAAGCTTGATGGTCATCACACTGGTGGCTGCGATAATTTTGGCCTCGCGTAATCGTATTCTGGTTAAGCTGGCACTTCGGAACATACCGCGTCGCAAAGCCCAGACGGTGTTGATCATAGTTGGATTAATGCTCAGTACGACCATAATAATGGCGGCTCTCGGGATCGGGGATTCGATCAATGGCGGCATACGCCTCGGTGCCCTCTACTCGTTAGGGGGTACCGACATACGGCTAACTTCCCAAGTATCTTCACGATTTGGTGATAACTACCTGGACGATTCCGTGGTTGATCGCGTCAGAAGTGAGCTCGATGGAGATCAACGTATTGACGGAATAATGCCCTTGGTACGCGAGCAGATGCCAGTGGTCAATGAAGAGAGTAAAAAAACCCTTGCGAGCGCGGTTGTGGTTGGAGCCAAGCTCGATTCAATTACCGGTTTTGATGGCCTGATTGGTACTGAAGAAGAGGGGCGTACAAAGGTTGACCTCGCTGCGATGCAGGATGGTGAGGTAATCATAAACCGACCGATGGCAGACGAATTGGACTTGGGGATTGGTGATTTTTTGACGTTGATTTCCCCGATCGGTCGTAGCGAGCATACAGTGCTGGATATTGTTGACCCTGTTGGAATTCTTGGGGGTACAGAATCTACTCGCTCCTCAGCCATGTTCCCCGACAAATCGCTTCAACGATTGCTTGGACGCGACGGTTACAACATGATCGAAGTTTCCGTTACCGGTAAGGAAATAGTGGAATTCGTTACCCACGATGAGAAAACGTCCAAAGATGTCACAAAAAAGCTAAAGCTGGCTTTTACTAATAATGATGCGAGCGAGACTTTATTCGAAGTGTTAAAGACTCCGTCTATTAAGGATGCCTTGGAAAGGGAGCTGGCGGAACAGGAGTCTACCGCCCGTGGGAGTGATACTGATAACCCACTTTTTGATCTTGTGAAAGGGCTGGGCGAAAACTCACCTTCCGAAGAGTTCAAGATCGCTGCAACCGATGGCGGTACTCAGGCCATTATTTTTAAAGTAGCAGAGGCATCAGGTGAACCAGCTTTGACAGCATCGGTGTTTAAGTCTCTTGGAGGTCTGGTCGAAATAAGAGTGGATCCAATCAAGAATCGTAGTCTTCAATTTGCAGAAGCAATTAGTTCGGGCATAGTGGTGTTTTTCACCATATTTGGTTCATTTTCGATCATAGTGGGCCTCTTACTGATTTTCCTGGTTTTCGTTATGCTCGCTGCCTCTCGCACGACTGAAATGGGTATAGCTCGTGCTATTGGAACAAAGCGAAGGCATCTGGTCCAGATGTTTACATATGAGGGTCTGGTCTACTCGTTGGGAGCATCGATCGTGGGAACGGGTCTGGGGATACTGGCCAGCATGTTACTGATTCAGATGATGATAAGGGCGTTTGCTGACAGTGATGATGTCACGTTCTTTTATTCGGTGACATTTCGGTCAATAGTCGTAGCATTTTCGGCGGGTTTTGTCCTTACTGCATTGACAGTTACGATTTCTGCTTACAGGGTTAGCAAACTGAACATAGTAGTCGCTATACGCGGGCTCAGCCAAGAATTCGTGAGCGATGAAGTTCCTAGTACTCTCCAAAGAGCCAAGACCGTTTTGAAGTGGGTTTTCGGTCCGCTTACTTTCGCGTTCGATATCTGGCGGATTTGGCGTCGTGGGCACGGTGTGGCATTGAAGATGGTCATATTTTTTGCGTTGCTTTTGATCGTTCCATGGATAACTGTTCTGATAATCAAGTTGTTTAAATTTTTCCAACCCTGGCTGGCATCTGGTTGGCCGTTGCTTCCAGTCGGTTTGATATTGACTTTTGTAGGTTTGGATCCTGAAAAAGGTGTTGACAACTTTGCTTATGACAGTGCTGCTCTCGTAGCCGTAGGCGTGACACTTTCAATTGTTTCGATCGGACTCATGGTGAGACGTATCCTCGCTTACAGGGGCTACAGAGAGGAATTCCAAAAGCGTGTTTCGATGAGTTTGATCGGTCTTGCCATGCTTACTTTTTACAGTCTTCCATTCGATGCCTTGGAAAATATAACTGGAGAGCTTGAAGGCGGCCCGGAAATGTTCATTCTCTCGGGAGTTTCACTGGTTGCCGCTTCAGTATGGGTTGTAATGCATAATGCAGATGTGCTTGTTTGGATAATTTCCCGGATCACAGGCCAATGGGGGAGTCTACGTCCGGTTGTGAAGACGGCGATAGCGTATCCGATGTCTGCTCGTCTACGCACAGGATTGACACTCGCGATGTTTTCCCTTGTGATCTTCACAATGATGATATTCGCCATTCTAATCAATCTGGGCAACGTCATCAGGGATGACCCTGATAAAGCCTCGGGTGGCTTTGATATCAGGGGCGTGATAAAACCGGAATTACCTATCGATGATCCTTATGCAGTCATTGACGGAAAGGGCAATGACCTCTCTGTTTCTGACTTTGAGCTCATTACCTCTCAGGCGAAGTTACGAGTCGAGGTACGGCAGGCCGATGGGGAACTAATTTTTAAGCGAGCTCGCATACGCGCATCTGACGAGGTGTGGCTTCGCAATAACCTATTCCAGTTCACTCATTGGGATCCCGCTTATGGTCAAACCTCACAAGAGATATGGCAGTCGGTGGCAAACGACCCCGGTCTTGCTGTTGTCGCTGCGGGCATAATCAGAGAGGAGGATGGTTGGGGGCCTCCGAGAGGCGACAGTGTATTCCAGCTAACGGGTATAGAGCCCGATGAAAAGGGCGAAATATCCGGTGTTGATATAACGTTGCGCCCTCCAGTTGGACAGGGGGCATCGGATCGACTGGTGACCCGTAAAGTGGTTGGTGTGCTCGATGAGTTTGCTGATTATTTCGAGAACAATCAGGGTTCAAGTAACGATATCTACATGCATTACTCAGTACTCGAGGAACTTTCCGAGAAAACTGTCCCGTTTACAGATTACAAATTCCGGATTACCGACCCTTCGCGTGCTGATGAATTAACGAGGCTTCTCGAGACGGTATTCATTGACCACGGTATGACGGCTAAAAGCACTCTTGAGTCTATTGACCAGGAGCAGGCGCAAACCAATGCGTTTAATCAACTATTTCAAGGATTCATGGGTCTGGGCCTTTTGGTAGGAGTCGCAGCACTTGGAGTGATAGCATTTCGTGCTGTGGTGGAACGCAGACAGTCGATTGGTATGATGCGAGCGATTGGATATAAGGCTCGTATGGTTCAGCTGCAATTTCTGATGGAATCGGGTGTCGTGGCGGTACTGGGCTCTCTACTTGGGATCGGCCTTGGGACGTTGATGGCCTGGAATATATACAAAAGCATAAGCCAGGAATCTGCGGGAGTAACGTTTTCTATACCCATCGTAAATGTCGCAGCGATCGTGCTGGTGGCAGTTGTATTTTCGCTTTTGAATACCATGCTGCCTGCAAGGCAGGCGTCCGGGATAAAGCCAGCCGAAGCACTGCGTTACGAGTAGAGTAATTAATCCATAGGGTAGTTGGTTGAATCTTTTGGAATCTGTGCTTCCGTTATTTGTTTTGCCAGACTCAGGTTTTCTGCAGTGTCGATGTCGAAGAGGCTCATCTTATGGGGATCGGTCCGCTCTATGTCCTCATCAGTAAAGATAGTCATTGGTGGATAGTTGGCAACTTTGGCTTTTTCTATTGCTCGACGGGGTGATGTCTCGCTCTCTGCCAACGCCTGGGCAAAATGAGGAACCCAATGCTCGCGAGGGTATATAGCGTGAAGAGGATGAAGATTTCCATCAGTGTGCGGGATGACTGCGCAAGCCACATTGACCTCATCAAGATCGGCAGCTATAGCCATCGCAGTTATCAGATTGGTAGATAAAAACGGATGGTCTCCTGCGATTACGAAGCTGAGTGGAGTTGTTGAGGCAGTTAGGCCTGCATGGATGCCCGCTAGTGGGCCGGAATAGGGATCCGTATCTGTTATCACGCGCATGTCTAATGAGATACCAAGGTTAAGCACGTCATCATCTTGGTTTTGCCGAACCACAAGAACTAATTCTGAGGTGATTTTTTTCAGAACATCTGCAATCCTGATCAATATTTGTTCACCATCAATGGGGATCAGGAGTTTCGATTGGGTACTACCGAGTCGCCGGGAACGTCCGCCGGCAAGGACTATTCCGGTCAGCTGTGATGGTTTAAAAGTCATAAACGGCCTATTTGTTCTACCGTTGTGTGGGTTTTTCTTCGAATTCTCCTATGGCACCGAATAGAGAAGCGTCTTGGTAGAAACGGCTCCATGTGAACCAGAAACCTGTCATTGCGGGGAGCATTTTTAGTTGACTGCCCTGCAACTCACCCTCAATGCATTCACCGGTGATTGCACGCCATGATGATCCAGTCTGCTTGTCTTTGATTAGCCAGGCTTCATAGTCGAGCCTTTCGCCCTCACCCGATGCTGTAGATTCAGCACTCCGGCGGCGTGGATTTTTATTTTTCCCTTTGAAGTTCAAAGTTCGCCCATCAATCCTGCGAGAGAACGCGACGGCAGTAGCTGACGATCGTTCCTGCAAGACCAGTATTGGTGTGCCTCCCAGAGTTTCTTCGATTAGTGGGTTTTCAATCAGCCCGGGATAAGAAAAAGCCTTGATGTCACCTTCAATATCTAGGCCCAGCACGATGTCTTTGCCGTGCAGTCGCTTATCTGTCGGGTTGAGGCTGTGAATCCCGTTTCGGTCGTTTGCGTAGTAATTTTCAAAAACATCGGCTTCTGGCCCGCCCTCCGTAGACATCACTTCTGTATCAGGATGAGCCTTTTCCCATGCTGCCCAAGTAGTTGTGATAACGGGGATTTGGTTGAGGCTCCATCCCATCAACGGACCTGTCACCGCTTGTCCCGTGAATTGGAGGAAAGTGCTGCCATCAGTGTTGGGCATAGCCGGAGAGTTGAATACCGTATGAGTGTGAGCACCCAACGTCACCGCACCCTCGTCACCAACTTGCGCCAAAAAAGCGCGTGCGGAGTATGTAACGGGTGACCATGAAACCGCGATCGGTGTCTCTCCATATTCCTCATTTGAAACCTCACGTACTCCCAGAGCTGCCAATGGGTAGGCTGCAGCTTCTTCGTTATGAAACACCCCGATCACTCTGTCGTCGGGCAGGAGTTCTTCATTTGCCTCATCCGGGTCAATAAATTCTGCGGGTTCGGCGGGTGCACGACGCCGGCGCCCGGGATTTTTTCTGAACTTTTCGTAGATTGTCAGTTTTTGCCCTGGGAGTATCAGGGCGACTCGTGCAGCAAACGTGCCCCATCTAGCGAGAAAATAAGTTACCAACCCCCCGATGTAAATTCCGAACAGCCAGTCGACTTGTTCGAGACCTCCCGTGATGGAGAATCCGAGCATTGCAAGTACAAAGGTGACGAAAAACACGCCTAGAGCGCGGGTTCGAGGAGGAAGTTTTATCCAGTAAGTATTCATTGGAGAGCTAAAATTTTTAGTCTATGGAGAAGGTGTTCTTGACTTTATGGTTCTGATGTTACCGCTAGTGAGAGTGATTCGCATTGGCATTCATAAGCAGTCGTGCAGTTATACTGCCATCCAGTCCAGTGGAGCAGGATCTGTAATACACATGATTTTATGTTTAAGGAGTTTTGGTATTGGTTGATGCATTAGTCAGGGTATCTGACACGATTTTGAAAAATTATGAGAGTGTCTCTAACGCTACCGTTCTCGGAGAGTTATCGAGACGCGGATATACGAAAGTGTTTATGAACGGTGTTCGTAGTCTTGCTCCAGGTCGACGTTTGGTCGGGCGGGCTGTCACTCTGCGCTATTTACCTTCACGGCCGGATTTACAGGATCATGTGACGCGCGGTGGTTACGATGAAGGATTCAACGAAACCCCTCGATGGGACGCTCTTGAAGCCTTGGTCCCCGGAGATGTCTTGGTTGCTGACTGTATGGGCATGGGTGGCACTTCGACTGGAGGAGACGTTGTATTCTCCAGGATCCTGTCGAAACAGGCAGCAGGTTTGGTGACGGACGGAGGTGTGCGGGACGGACATAAAGTTATCAGGTACGGGTTTCCGGTTTATGCGGGTGGAAGCACACCAACTATTGGTGAACCGAACGTGTTGCCCTATGAAGTGAATGAACCTATACAGTGTGGCGGGGTGCTTGTCTGGCCGGGTGACGTGATACTGGGTGACGAAGATGGTGTGGTTGTTTTGCCTTCAAATCTCGCACAAGAAATTTATGCCGAATGTGTTCGTCATGACGAGGTCGAGCAGGCGATTCTGGAACACACTCAGAGAAAAGGGATATCTCCGAAATTCTTCTATCCCTTCAACTCTGAAACGGAGAAAATATATGCGGCATGGAAAGCTCGTCAAGAGTAGAACAATTCCATTACATAATAATTTGAGTTAGGGATACCGAGATTATGGGCGATAGGCAGGTTCAAATTTCTGCTGGTAATTTGACTGTGACTGCTACGTTGAATGATTTGGACACGGCGAATCAGTTGTGGGAGAGTTTGCCTGTTACCGGGCGTGTTGAAATTTGGGGTGATGAGATTTACTTTTCAATTCCGGTTGCTGCCGAAGAGGAATTGGACTCACAAGAAACAGTTGAGTCAGGAACAGTAGCTTATTGGCCTCCAGGTTCGGCCTTGTGCTTGTTTTGGGGCCCGACCCCTATTAGTGCGCCTGGTGAAATTCGTCCTGCGTCAGCTGTGAATGTTATTGGGGTTCTAGATTGTGACCCAACTTTATTGGCTCAAGTTCCTTCTGGGGCAACGATAATTGTCGAAAAAGCAGGGGGATAGAGCTTGGTTGATTCAATGCGATATTCCCAGCAACTTAAGGCTGCATGTGAAAAAGACTGGCAGAAGGCTCACAAAGATCACCCATTTGTACAGGCGATGGGAGACGGTTCACTTTCACTTGATCGATTTTCGTATTACATGCGACAGGACTACCTATTTTTGATTGACTATTGCCGCGTTTTGGCGATTGCTTCGGCTAAAAGCCCTGATCTTGAATCTATGGGGCGTTTTGCGTCATTGCTTGATGAAACTTTAAATTCCGAGATGGAGTTGCATCGCGGATTCTGTTCCGATCTGGGCATTACCGAAGCGGATCTTGAGGCTACTCCTCCATCTCCTGCGACTGTTGCCTATACCAGTCATTTGGTACGCCGTGCCTATGACGGTTCGATTGCCGAACTCGCCGCATCACTATTACCGTGCCAGTGGGGCTACGATGAGGTGGCCCGTCTTCTAGAACACAGGGAACGGCCGGACCCGAATTCTTTTCACTCTAGATGGGTCGCCGGGTACTGCGACAGTGAGTACAGGAAAATGACCGATTGGCTTAGAGGTTTCGTAGATATTCTCGGTGACCAAGCGACGGTGGAGAAGCGACAACGGATGCATGATGCGTTCAAGGCGAGTACACGTTATGAATACCTCTTTTGGGATGCTGCATGGCACAGAGAGTCTTGGTAATTGTGAACTCGTATATTAAAAATTGTTTCTGAGTAAAAATGGTGTAAGTAACTAGAAACAGAGTAGGCACAACCTGAAAACTGCTTACTCTCCAAAGGGGAAATTATTGATCATTCGAAGATCCGAGCAGGAACCACAAGATCGATATCCAGGTGTACCCAGATACGCCCTGGCAAGTGCCGAACTTGGGCAAATGAGTTTGCACGTGGGTGATCTTTCTTACCTTCCGGGTTACGGGGTTCCACATCACTATCACACCGGTGGAGCTGAAGAGACCCAGATCATGCTTTCAGGGGAACTTGAATGTTGGGTTGATGGAAAACGGACTAACGTTTATCCGGGTGATACTGTTACTGCTCTTCCTGGGAAGGCGCATGCTTTTCATAATCGAACTGATGTTGTAGCTCGCATGATCACAGCATTCCCAGTGACTTCTCCTGAGACCGTGCATATTGATGACGCTGATCTTAAGGATGTGCTGGAGCACCCGTCCATCATACGTGCAGGGACTCGACGTTCACTTTTCGTTGAAGAGTCATATGGGGTAGAGCGAGTTGAGCATTCGGGGAATTTTTCTGGTGCACAATCTACTTACAGTTACTCATTAGAAATCCGGCCCGGGTCTGCAATTCCTGTGCAGAATTATGGCCATGAGACGGCTCTCTTTTTAGCAGAAGGCTCCTTGACCGGAATCATTGGCGAGAACGTTGTGCTTGATGCAAACGACGGGGCTGTTGTCGCTCCAGGGGTACAGTATGGCTTTTCTAACGAAGGTGGGTCATTGGCTCGATTATTCGTCATCCATCCTGTAACCAACCCTGTTTAGATGAGTTTAGTAGACTATCGTCGTTTTTCCGTAACAAACGTATCGTAGTTGAGTTCTACTCTCACTCCTGAAAGAAATTGATATGACTATTCTGAGACGCGCCGATCAACAAGAATCTTCTCCCATGCAAGGAGGAAGGCTGCTGACCATGGCCGGAGCTCCAACCGGGGCGACGATGGCGACAGTTGGAGATTTGACAGTCCAGCCAGGAGTACGATCTGCCTACCACCTGCATCCCAACACTGAAGAATCAATATTCGTTGTTGACGGAGAGATTGAGTTCCGCATAGATAACTCAAAGTTTCGAGCCTCATCAGGTGATTGTGTCCTAGCGCCCAAAGGAACCGGACACGGGCTAGAGAATGTTGGTCAATCACCTGCCAGGTTAATCACCATCTATCCTACGGCGAGTCCAGAGCGTGAAGTGTTAAGTGATGTTGAATACGATGATGTCGACCCGGGGGAAGGAGTTTTTGTCCGTGGCAATACAGAACCTTACGAGTTTTCCCCCGGGGTGTCTCGCTATGACATGGTTGGTGATTTTTTAGGATCATCCTCTACATATTTGAGTGAGTTGACTTTTCAGCCTGGTTCGGTTGCACCGAATCACTACCACCCATCTCACGAAGAGTCGATGTTTTGCCTAGAAGGTAACTTGATGGCTGTTTACGCTGACGACAATGGGGTGCCTTTGGCAACCGGTGATTGCTTTACATGTGAAGTTGGGATTCGGCATGGTATTTACAATGAGTCCGATTCACCTGCGAAGTTGCTGGCAATCCACCCTGTGTTAAATCCTCCTCCAAGAGTGGACGTTGATTAGGCTCAAGTTATCTGTTTGGGTTGTAATTTGCTACTTGAATCGTATGCAGCTCATTGTCCGACTGACACCAGGTGTGGTGTGAATTTTTTCTCGCACGATTTGGCCAACTTCCTCAAGGTTGTCCGCTTCGATGATGCAGATCAGATCATACGGACCAGTGACGCGATCAACTTGCACAGTTTGTTGCAGTGATTTTAAAGTTTCGAGGACAGTATTGCTTTCGCCGGCCTGAGTTTCAATTAGCAGGTAGGCCCTGATAGTGGAGGACATGTACTGCACCTTAATCGTTTTTTGTGTTCGAGATTGAAGCCGGATTGTTTATTTGGTGTTCCAGTTTCTATGAGGAACGAGATTATAGTGGTGGTGGCACTTTATAGCGATTATTCGGAACAGAAAGTGCGGTAAGCCACGCTGTGTGGGGAAACATCATGGGCACGGATGCCAGAAAACAGTTCGATCGTACCGCTGCAAGCTATGCGGTCAGCAGAGCGCATTCAAACAGTCGTAGTCTTGCGCTTTTGAAAGAATTTGCAGGAGATCGCCGATATGGTATTGCTATCGATATCGCCACTGGACCTGGATTTGCCGCATTCGCACTTGCTGATCAGTGCGACGAGATGATTGCGACTGATATTTCCAAAGGAATGCTTCAGCAGGTCCAGAAACTCGCGGCTGAGCGAAAAATTGAGAACGTAGAGCGGTCATTTGCTGACGCCCATGCATTGCCTTTCAGGGATGCTTCATTCGATCTAATCGCGTGTCGGACAGCTCCTCACCACTTTACTTCGATACCGACGTTTCTTTCAGAAGTTCGGCGAGTATTGGCGAGCTCCGGCGTTTTTTTGATGGTTGATACGACAACGAGTGAATCTGAATTACCGCGTATTTGGCACCAAAACATGGAATGGCGGCGAGATCGAAGTCATGTTGCTGCTTCGCCTCCGTCTGGTTGGCGGAGAGAGTTTGTTCAAGCCGGATTTAGGGTTGTTGGTGAGCAGTTAACCACCGTTGATATGGAGTTCAACGATTGGGTACTTCGCTCGAATACTCCGCAAGAAGAAATCGAAGCGATGAGGAACGAGTGGAAAAATATCGATGAAAAAATCTCTGCTGAATATACCGTAAAAGATCACGGGAATGGTGATTATTCTTTCCGGTGGCCTGTGATCGTATTGAAGGCCGTCATCAGTTAATTCTAAGTCACTTGTCCTGTATTGATAGGTATGAGATGCGTACTAGTGGGTTTTCGGGCATCGGATCCTTATTTATACAAGTGCTCAATAATAGTGGGGAAAAGCCGACACTCATGCAGAATGCCACTCAGCATAATGGGATTTATTTTGGAAAAAATAGCATATATAGCGTTAGCGGGAGCAGCGGGGACTCTTGCCCGTTATGGGGTGGGAGTACTTTTTCAGAGAATGAATACCGAAGGCGCGATTGGAATGCCTTGGGGGACATTTTTCGCAAATATGGTAGGGGCTTTGTTGTTCGGTTTGATATGGGCCATGAGTGAAGAACGGGGTTGGGTTAGTGGTAATGTTCGAGTGATTGTATTGGTTGGATTCATGGGTGCGTTTACGACATTTTCTACCTTCGCATTCGACAACTTACAAATGGCTAGAGCATCAGAATGGGGATGGTTTGGGGCTAATCTGGTTCTTACGAACATAGGAGGACTCGCTTGTGTTTATGCCGGTTTTCGTATCGTTCGAGTGATTTAGTTGTTTGAATTACTTATGCCTTTGCTGGGGTTTCAGTTTATTTTGATCTTAGAATGATCTTGTTAGCCTTTGCTCCGGTATTCAGGCGGAGTGTGGTTTAATCGGTTAGATAATTGTTAAACAAAACTTCCGATGAGACCATTACTCAATTAGGAGTTACACTAATCCACCTTCTATTTGTCCTGATTTATTAACAAGGTATTCCAGTCATAAAGTAGTAAAGTTTGAATCTAAGAGATTTACCTCAACAGCAGAGAAAAATTATTAGAGCCTGGTGTATGTACGACTGGGCTAATTCTGCCTTCGCTACGAGTGGTATCGCGGCAATATTCCCGGCTTATTTTGTTGTTTTATTTCAACAGTCGCTGGGTGATGATGCTTCCTTCTTTGGTCGAGAGCTTAATGCAACAGCCATGTGGAGTTTCGGGATTGCATTCTCGACGATTATCGTTGCTTTTTCGAGTCCTGTTATCGGGGTGATTGCGGATCGTTTTGCAATCAAAAAAACGTTGCTTTGGATTTATACGGGTGTTGGATCTTTGGCGACAGTCCTGTCATTTTTTTCGGTTTATACCGGAAACCCATGGGCTTGGTTATTTGCCTTCTTTGTTCTGGGCAATATCGGGTTCGCCGGCAGCATAGTTATTTACAACTCGTTCTTACCTAATGTTTCGCCAACTAAGATGTTGGATGATGTCAGTAGTAGGGGCTTTGCTTATGGATATGTTGGTGGTGGCATATTGTTGCTTGTGCATCTTGCGGCTATATCTTTGACCAGTGGTACGGAGATCGCAGATCTGGTGACAAGGCTTTGTATCGTCTCGATTGGAGCCTGGTGGTTTGGCTGGGGTCTATGGACTCTGCGAGTAATGCCTGAGCCACCAGTTTCCAAGCCTGTTGAGCCTATGCGGATTGGCCGCACCGTTTCAATGGCGTTTACGGAATTGCGTACTACCTTGAGTCAGGTAAAGCGATTCAAAGTGCTCTCTTTGTACCTGATTGCGTATCTGTTATTTAATGACGGTATTCAAACGGTTATGGCGATCGCAGGAGCATTTGCTGCTGAAACTCTGGGAATTCCTCTTCTTTGGATCATGTTGACACTTCTAATTATTCAGTTTGTCGCAGCGTTTGGTTCGATGGGTTTTAGTTGGTTAAGTCGGTTGTTGGACACCAAGAAAGCTTTAACCATCTCCCTGTTCGGATGGTCTTTTATCGTGCTTTTTGGAGTGGCAATTGCACCTCTTGCACCACAAGAACACAGTGAGCATGATTTCCAACTGGAGTACGACACCGAACCATCATCTCCTCATGCTGGTAACTACCGAGTCACGTATGTATCCGCGTTGGTTGAAGAAAATGAAGAACTTCCATGGATCGAGGCTTTAGGCAATATTAGTACGGGCCAACATTTCACTTCCTTTGACTTAGTGACTGTGACCAGCCTTGCAGCTATAGATGAAGATTTTAGATATACCATTTCAATACTGGGCGGTCCGCACGATGGCATGGTCATCATGGGATCCGCACACCCATCGATTCTAGAAGAGAGTCCTCTCGATTGGTGGCCAGCGTTAATTCGCGACTCGATCTGGTCTCCGCTGTCCCTCCCAGTGCATTATCAGTGGGTGTTGCTCGGTGTTTCTGTCGGGTTGGTTATGGGAGGAAGTCAAGCGTTGGCTAGGAGCCTATTTGCTCAAATGACCCCCAAGGGCAAAAGTATGGAATTCTTTTCATTCTTCGGCTTTGCCGGTCGGGCGTCATCAGTGGTGGGGCCTTTGATGTTTGCTGTGATTGCCACAATGTTTGACACCCGCTTGGCCATAGGTTCTATTCTCATCTTGATCGTGGTTGGGACCTTCATGTTGCGATGGGTTAAGGTGGGTGAGGGAGTTTTGGTAGCAGAGGAAGAGAATGAAAGGATTGGTCGATTACGTGCTGATGCCTAATTTTGTAATAACCTTACAAATTCTTGAGGGCAGTCAAGCGTAATCCCGTCTAATCCTAGTTCTAAAGCTTTAGTGACATCCTGCTTGCTTTGGATCCCCCATGCGCCCGTGTATAAACCTTTCTGTTTGCTTAGCGCCTGTAATTCTGGTGTTATCGTTTGGATGTACGGGAATATTCCTTGCAGGCCGTTTATTTGGCAGAAGTCGATGATTTCTCCAGAGTATGCCTCAGTTAATAAACCATGCCCAATATCAGGCATGATTTTTTTTGAGACGAGTAGTTGATCCATATTAAATGAGATCATGGAAATTCCCGGAATATGTGCAAAACGACTTTGAGAAGTGTCGAGCCAACCATGTTTTTTTATTAACCTTTTTGCCAGCGTTACTAGGTCAGGGTCTTTGGACTTTATCTCCACAAAAATATGAGCTTGTCCTGAGTACCTCTGTAGCAAATCTTCAAAAACCGGTACAGACTCGCCTGAAAATTGCTCACCATTTTCTGAAACGAACCAAGACCCTGCATCGAGTTGCATTAATTGGTCTTTGGTGAAATCCGAGATAAGCCCGGATCCATTCGTCGTTCTGTCTACTGTTTCGTCATGCATAACTACAGGGATCCCATCGGAGGTCAAGTGAAGGTCTAACTCGATATAGGGAATTCCAAGGTTCAACGCATAGTCAAAGCTTGCGAAAGTGTTTTCCGGCCTTTGGCATGAGATGCCGCGGTGGGCGATTAAAATCATCATGATGGGATTTCCGTGCTCTTTTGAAGTGAATTATTCACATATCGTCGACGACGTAGACATGACCGATATGATGTTTGTGTCATTCATAAAAACGCATATCGTAAATAGTTGGGCGACTAATAGTTCGGTCACGATATGGCTCCCGAGGCAGGATTCGAACCTACGACCCGCTGATTAACAGTCAGCTGCTCTACCGCTGAGCTACTCGGGAATGCGATCGGTGTAGTTAACCAAAGTTACCACTGTACGGGGTTAAGCCGCAATCATAATCGAGCTAATTGCTTTCATGATGAAGTGTACTTTAGGATCATCAGTTGCCACGACGTCTTTATTTGCGATTTGGAACCTATACGGAAGATACACGGCTTAAGTATTTTCGTCCGAATATCCAGGTGTACACGGCTTCTAGGAATAGCGTTAGCGACCATGCTCCGGCTCCGACCCATAGTCCGTTTAGAGATGTGAAGTTGACTGTTGCTACGACCCAAATAATTAGTGTGATCAGTCTAAGGATATTGATGTAGATGAGTGGACGTGTGTTGCGTGTGCGCATGAGCGCAGCGGAGTAGACCTGTTCCATCACCAATGCAATCGGCAGTATCGATAACAGGCGGAATCCTGTCGAGCTGAGTTCTTTTAACCGTCCTTCTGCACCCAAAATGTCTCCAATTACGAAACTGGTGACGGGTGGTATATATGCGATCAAAGCAACTACAGCGAATGTGATCACCCCAATTGTCAGTGCGAATCTCCTGACGCGGAAAGGATCGTGTTTACTCGCAAACAAGGCTAAGGCCGTGTTTTGTGTGCCATTTGTGGCTACCGCTATCAGTTGGAAGAAGCCAAAAGCCATTGCAACTGCAGCTATAGAAACCACTGGTTCAGGAGACCTTGCCATTCCTGCGTTGAGAATTGGATGTGTTCCCGCGGGTAGTAGTGCTGCGAACAACAGGGGCGAGAAAAACCTTGTCATTGATTTGATCGAAGGTTTGGCGATATTCGATGTTCCTTCGAATTTACGTAGTGGCTGAATGGCGACTGCGGTCAATGTTGCAGTTTCAACCAGAGTTCCAGAAGTCATTGCTGCTGCGGCGATGCTCGATCCGTGGAGGAGATCTGTAGTAAATAAGATAATGGCGACGGTTACGGTCGTGATAGCTCCAGCTCCTGTGCCAATCCATGCTATTCGGGGTCGGCTAATTCGCAAAACAGCTCCGTATAAATGCATTTTCAGCACTAACAGGCCAGGTAGCGGAATGAGCCATAGCAGGGCGTCTGATGCGTTTTCTTTGAGATCGCCACTGACCGAAAATACGGTTGTTAGTAGGAATTCAGTCGTTTGTGGTATCACCATAACGAGCGCTAACCCTGTGACTAAAATCATCCACAAGCCGATAAATTTTCTTAGTTGTCTCAGAGATGTTGAATTGTCGAAAAATACTAAAGTCAGTTGTTGGATTCTTAATTGGGGTAGTGAAACAAACATTGATACGGATAATGCCAATCCGTATCCCCCGATTGCTGCTTCAGGATTTTCAGTACGAGTTAATATTGCCGACAGCACTGGTATTAACGCGGTAACTACCGTCATATTTGCTGCAGTTGGGAGCAGCAGAGAGATGGCATGCCTTGTAAAGGTTTGAGATTTTGTGTAGCCGATGTCGGCGTTCGCAGTTTGTGTGGTCAGACTGGATCAGTGGATTTGGAGTAAGTTTGGACGTTAAACTTGTGTTATTGGCGCACCATCGTGTAAGAAAGATAAACAGATTTGAGCACTAAGCAACTAATTCTCTGACAGTTTTTTAACTTCGTTCAACCGAAAACATGATACGTAGTGATCGTTGACCATACCGGTTGATTGCATAAATGCGTACATGATGGTGGGGCCAACGAACGACATGCCCCGCTGTTTGAGGTCTTTGCTCATCCTGGCTGATTCTGTGCTTTCTGTCGGGACATCGCTGGGTGAAAAGCGGTTACGTTGCAGCGGTGCTCCGCCCACAAAACCCCACAAATGCTTGTCAAGGCTGCCAAATTCTTTTTGGATTCTCAGTACGACCTTTGCGTTATTTATTGCAGCGTGAATTTTGAGCTTATTACGAATGATCCCCTTATTTTCGAGTAGGGTGGTAATTTCCTTTTGCCCGTATGAAGCGACTATTTGAACAGAAAAATTGTCGAACGCTAGACGATATGCTTTGCGGCGTTTCAAGATGGTTTTCCAACTCAAGCCTGCTTGTGTACCTTCGAGTATTAGCAATTCGAACAGGTGGCGGTCATCATGGACTGGCACTCCCCACTCGTCGTCGTGGTAGGCCTCGTAAATATTGCTGCCGGTGCCGAAGCAACGGGTTGGATCAAACTTTGGCGAAGGATTAGTGGTCATGGACTTAAGTCGATGGTGGAATAGTACCCGATTAGCCATCTGTATTGATTGTCTATCTCAATGTTCATTGATCTCACTGAGATTCGTACATGCGAAGTTATGTCGTAACATGGTTGTTGACATGTCATTTGCATATGGGTCTATTTGTAGTTATCAGGAGGTCTGAGAATGACTGAACGAAACAAGCCAGCAGCTCATCGCCTTACTCAGGCGATGGAAAATTACTTATTGTCGATCTATGTAGTACAAGAACGAGGTATTCGCGTCACCAACCCTAATTTAGTTGAACAACTCAGGCGTGTACCTGCTAGTGAGAACTTGGGCACATCCCTCCCGGCCGTATCGGGAATGCTGAGGCGTATGGAAAAAGAGAATTTAATCCGTCTCAGCGATACTCGTGACATAGACTTGACTATTAAAGGGCGGCAGCTGGCTGAGTCGATGATTCGGAAACATCGCTTAGCCGCTCGGTTGGTGGTTGATCTACTGGGCGTTCCCCTTCATGAGGTTGACGCTGAGGCTCATATGCTTGAGCATGCACTTTCTGAAACGCTTGAAAAACGTATTCAGGATCGGCTTGGGCGCCCACAGACTGATCCGTTCGGGCAGCCAATTCCTGGCAGTGGTTATCGAGAACCTCGAAATGTTGTGACACTTGATAAAGCACCGATAGGTAAGACGATGGTTGTCGATCGGATTCCTGAGGATGACGCAGAGTTAGTTGCCTACTTACACGAAAATGGAGTTCTCCCAGGGGTGGAAGTCGTAGTTTCAGATGTGGCGCCATATCGTGGAGTGGTAACTCTAGTGGTTGGGGATGACTCAGCGGTGCTTGGCTACAACGTATCGTCGGAAATTCGTCTACGTCCGGCCTGACCCAATCCGCCTAGCTAAACTAGATTAAAGCGGATATTAGTATTCCGTAAATCGATCCGTGATGAGCGTTCCGGTACCGGTGCTGCTAGATTGCGGAACAATTTTAGTCTCAACGTGTTTTGGTACCGTTGGGTGTATGTTAAGACCGCGCAGGCTCGACCCTAGTTAGACATTAACGTTTTGCAGGTTTGATAAGGTGGATGCCGCACTCTTTTGCATTGGAATCCGTTTCCCACCACCATCGCCCTGCACGAATTTCTTCGCCTGGCTCAATAGCTCGAGTACATGGTGCGCAGCCTAAACTGGGATACCCTTTGTTGTGTAACTCGTTATAAGGAATTTCGTTGGCATCAATGAAATCGCGTACCTGTTTGAACGTCCAGTTGGCGAGAGGGTTGACCTTGTAATTATTATGTGCAGTGTCCCATTCAACGATATTTATCGAACCGCGATCCATACCTTGATCGCGTCGTAACCCTGTTATCCATGCGCATAAATCGGATAGTGCACGTCCAAGCGGTTCGACTTTTCTCACCCCGCAACACAGTTCACGGTTAGCGCGTCCTTTGTAGAAAAGATTGTTACCGTGTTCGTTCACCATTTTGGCGACTGAATTCAGTTTGGGGTAGAAAAACTCTACATCGACACCGTAACGTAATTTTGTTTGGTCAAACAAAGAGTATGTTTCAGTGGGCAAACGCAACGTGTCCAGTGTTATCAAACGCGCATCTTTGGTTACGGTCCAATAGATGTAAAAAAGCGCTTGGTCTTCAAGGCCAAAGCTTGATATTTGGGCAGCATTGCTGCCAAAGGTACTTTCAACCCATTTCAACACGTCTTCTGTCGTACCTGCTTCGAGGCATTCATTGATCTTCGACAGTTCGAGTTTTGAAAATCTTGGTGATACGAGGGCCATTAGTTTGTACTTTCTAGCGCTATTGAAAATATCTGATGAAACGTGGCTGCAAAACTAATTTCTAGTTGGTTTTCGATAATAAAAAAACCCCTTGGATTGATTTGTCCAGGGGTTACAGCGACGGCCTAAAATTTTCACAACAAATACTATAAATCTCCCTGTGGTGTTTTGCTTTTACAGAAGCAGTTATTGACCGTTTTGGGCGACGATTCCATACGTTATGGATTATAGCACCGGGTAAATTATTCAGATTGATAGACCAATGGTAAATTGAGCCATAGAATTAGTTGGTCGCGTAGAGCGATGCTCTTATATTTTGACGTGTAACGGAGACCCTGATGACGTCGACTACAAATCCCGAAACCGTAAGTGGTGAACGGATCGAAGAACTTCAGCAAATGGCTGGCGATCATATGTTCATGCACGCCGCTCAAATTAACGACTGGCGTGGGAATTTGAAGGTGTATGTAAAGGGAGACGGTGTTTGGGTTGAAACTTTGGATGGCCAGCGACACTTGGATGCGATGGCGGGTCTTTGGTACAAATCGGTTGGATATGGGCGAACTGAAATTGCTGACGCCGTTTATGCACAGATGACAGCAATTGATTCCCCCCCTGCTGGCTCATCCACCATTCCTCAAATCGAGTTGGCCGGCAAAGTAGCTGACTTGTATCCCGATCATGGAGCGAGGTCCTTTTTTGTGTCGGGAGGGTCTGAAGCTGTTGAGACTGCCGTAAAGATGGCGAAGAAGTACTCACAACTTAATGGTAAAGGTGGGGCGTTCAAGGTGATAAGCCGTCGATACTCGTATCATGGCGGGACTGCGATGTCGGTTAGTCTAGGCCGGTCGCCAGCGGCTGATCCCATGGGTCCTGAAATGCCAGGCGCTCTACATGTTACAAATT
>ERZ651768.620-NODE-620-length-26576-cov-13.132948_pt1 | contig 26576 bp, 33 predicted proteins | sample MGYA00514754_ERZ651768 | MGnify/ENA metagenome assembly ERZ651768
CGGCAAGCTGCCGAAGATCAAAGAATAGCTGAAGAAACTGCAAGAGTTGCTGAAGAAGCCCAGAAAGCAAAAGAAGAGGCAGAACGGCAAGCTGCCGAAGATCAAAGAATAGCTGAAGAAACTGCAAGAGTTGCTGAAGAAGCCCAGAAAGCAAAAGAAGAAGGTTCATACAAGGATGGGAACAAGGATGGAGTCTGGTCTTATTGGAATGAAAAAGGCATTAAAGAAAAAGAAATAAGCTATGATAATGGTGTGGATACACTATGGAAATATTTTAATGAAAATGGTATCATAACAAAGGCAGGGAAAATGGAAGATGGGCAGGAAGAGGGGATATGGTTATTTTATGATGAAAATGGAATTAAAGAGCGAGAGACAGAGCATAAGTCTGGTAAAGAAGATGGAATATATTCTTTATGGCATGATAATGGACAAAAAAAAGAAGAAGGTCCATATAGGGATAAAACTAGAATTGGATTATGGACCTGGTGGTATCAAAATGGGCAAAAATGGCAGGAAGGTAATTATGCAAATGGGGAGCGAGATGGGGCTTGGTATATTTGGAAAAGGAATGGAGAAAAATGGAAAGATGTAGTTTATGATAATGGTGAGTTTATAAGAAGTAGAGAATATTAGTCACCAAACCCCACACTCGTGGGGTTTTTTGTTTGTGGGGGTGGCGGTAGATTTGGGAGACTAAAGGAGTAATCGGATGCGTGCTATTGGGAATTTTATTTGGTTCTTGTGTGGTGGAGTTCTCATGGGTATAGGATGGTGGTTTGCAGGTATATTAATGTATATGACTGTTATAGGTATACCATGGGGAAAATCATGTTTTGTAATTGGAAAATTTTCTTTTTTCCCTTTTGGGAAAGAGGCTATTAGTAGAAAAGAATTGACTCAAAATGATGATATAGGAACAGGGACAGCGGGTACGCTTGGAAATGTAATATGGTTTATTTTAGGTGGTTGGTGGTTAGCAATTGGGCATCTGGTTGCAGCGGTTCTTAATTTTATCACTATTATAGGTATTCCATTTTCACTTCAACATTTAAAATTAGCAGGAGTGTCTTTAGCACCTGTTGGGAAAACAATTGTATCAAAAGAAGTGGCTGAAGCAGCGAGGAAAATAAATGCAGAAAAAATTGTTGATGAATTACAATCTAAATGATTAACCGTATCACACTACTGCTATTGTTTATTGGGTTGGTTTTCTTTTCTTGTGAAGATAATATAGCAACAAATGAATTTGCTGATACAGATAATCCATCCTGTGGATTCGGTGAACTTTAGGTTTCAACATTAGACCCAACATTCGTGGGGTTTTTTGTTTGTGGGATGGTATGTAGATTTGGATGTGACTAAAACAATAACCCTATTTTTATCATTCCTGATAATTGGTTGTACTACCAGTCCAAGTAAAAAGAATTTTTCTGCAGAAGGAAGTTTCTTAGATAGGTTGAAAATAAAAGCTCAGTTGAAGGCACAAGCAACTCAAAAAGCGAAAGCAACTTCAATAGGAAAGGACCGAAGTGACTTTATAAAAGAAACTAAGCCTGATAATGTTGCTTTCGAGTTGAAAAAATATAAAAAATTGCTGGATGATGGACTTATCACACCGGAAGATTACTATGCAAAGAAAAAAGAATTACTTGGTTTATAAAACTTCTATTTTTAAAACATAACCCTAACTAGGGGGAGTGTTATACAACAAGTATTTTTTTAAATAACTAGACCGGAGAATCTTATGAAAACCACCGTAGTGCAATGGGACTGTCGTTTTGGTGATCTTGAGTTCAATTTCAACCGTGCAATAGAACTCATGGACCGTGAACCTGCAGATGTATATGTCCTGCCTGAACTCTGCCTCTCCGGGTACAATTTTAAGGATAGAAATGAGGTAAAAGAATTGTCGGAAGAATCTCATGGAACCTACGCCCATCGATTCATGGACTTTACCCGTTCCAGAAATTGCTTTGTGGCCTATGGCTTTGCCGAAAAGGCTTCTGAAGAAATCTACAATTCCGCAAATCTTATTGGACCTGATGGACTTGTGGGCACCTATCGTAAGATCCATCTTTATAACCGGGAGACACTATTTTTTCTCCCTGGAAGGCGTCCCTTTAAGGTATACGAAACCCCGGTAGGCAAACTGGGGCTAATGGTCTGTTTCGACTGGTTCTTCCCAGAATCCGCCAGGACCCTGGCTCTTCTGGGGACCGAATTGATCCTTCATCCATCCAACCTGGTCCTTTCCTGGTGTCCCGACGCCATGCGCTACCATGCCTTGTGGAACGGTGTGTATACTGCAACCGCTAACCGCACCGGAAGGGAAGATCGGGGTGGCCAATTGTTCGAATATATTGGCCGTTCCATTATCTATTCTCCTGATGGAAAAATACTGACTGAAGCTCCCCAGGAGAGGGAAGGGATCTATGCTGCTGAAATAGATCTTTCATTTGCTCGGAACAAAAAGTTGAACCCTTATAATGAAAAATTTCAAGACCGCCAACCCGAATTCTATTTTGATATTGGGCTTACTTGATCCAGAAAAACCAACTTTAGATATATATTCAGGCTGACAGATTGAGATAGAAGATTATTTACTATAAAGTCCCGACCACCGGTCTGCCCAGCGTACCGGTATGTACGGCTTTGGATGAGTAGCGGGGTTTTATGTTTGTAAAATGATGTGTAGATTTAGCAGATATAAGTTATATTTTAATGGATAGAATAATAATCATTAACAACATGAGGGGAGTATAGTATGAAACAAATACTAAGGTGGATTCTTTCAATATCTCTTTTGCTGGTAGCAGTTCCTTCACTTTCATCGATGGATATGAATGAAAAGGCTGGTATGGAATTAGTAAAAAAGAAAAAGCACAAAAAAGGTAAAAAGAAGTCTTCAGGAAAAGATAAAGGTAAGAAGTCTAAAAAAGGTTTCTGGTCTAACCTCTTTGGAGGCAGTTAATTTTTTAAAATATATTTTTTATATTCTTACATCAAGCCCCGCCCAGTAGCGGGGTTTTTTGTTTGGGTTAAGATGGGTAAATTTGGACAGGATAATTGAAATGAAATCGTTTATTAAACTGTTACTCATCTTTTTTTCATTTGGGTTGTGTCAACAGAGTCAACCGGATACTCAAAAACCCATCAATACTATAAAAAGTGAAAAGAATTCTTACTATGAATTCGAAGAGAAGCATGGTGATTTTAGGGAAGTTCTGGAATCAGATATTATCTACATATACGATTCCGAGGGGAATAAAATTGAATTGGTCAATTACGATGCCAATGGGTATCTGGTGTCAAAAACTATTTACAAAGGCACCCTGGATAATACAGTGTGGCTTTTCACCACCGATTGCCTTAAAGAGGATTGCTACTAATCTTATCTCAGTGGATGTATCACACCCTGCCAATTTGCGGGGTTTTTTTATTTCTGAAAATCTGTGAGAATTATAAGTAATTAAAAATACCAGATCACCTGGTAATGAGTGGATGCCGGGTCTACACCTATGGAAAAATAAGTTTTAGCATGCTTTTTCTGTACCCAGAAGCCTATAATGGAACCTACCAGGGCACCGCTCAATACGTCCGTCATATAATGTTTGTCAGCAGCAATTCTAAAATAACCGGTTGTGGCAGCCAATGTTATGGCTGAACCCCAGATGAGATTTTTTTTATCGGGGTGGGACCTGGATAACATAATTGCTGTCGATGTACCTATGGAAAATGCCTGGCTGGTATGACCGCTGAAAAAAGACTTATAGGTATCACCACCTTCATCCCGTGTTTGGTAGTAGGATGAAGGCCTTTTGCGGTCGACTGTGTGTTTTACAAGGTTTGTCACTAGTCCGTTAATGGCCATTATTTCTACATTCGCAAGAACCATTGTTTTATAATCTCCATCAGAAATAAGAGGCGTAAAAGGAATTCCCCCTAAGAATAGACCATACAATAAGATATCGCTTGCCGTTTTAGCATTATCGATTTTATCTATATTCCAGCGCAATTTATTCCGGAAAAATTGATCAAAGCTATTGGGTGCTTCAGTACTAGTTTCTAGCGAAGGCGATTCCCCAGTATAGCCGTATTCTAAAAAGAGAAACACACCGACCTCTGCCGCCGTTCTGTAATAATCCTTATTTGCAGGTTGACCGTTTAAAAAAGAAAAGAGCAAAACAATAGAAAGAATAGGTGGGCTTAACTTCGGCCCGTATGTAGTATTCATACCGATATATTAGATAAACTTAAAATATATATTATATAAAATAATGGATAGTTGCCCCAATATTGGTGGTCAGGAAATTAATAGGCGCATGCGCACAGGATATCTTGGTTTATTTCTCACACTTTGTTTCTTTACCTATGTGTTGATTCTTGAACCCGGGCACATCCGAGGCCTGGTAATTTTTCCTGCACTAATGACGACCATACCATTTTTAGAAGTGAAAGAAAAAACCTGCATTGTAAATGCCTATTTTGGTACAAAAAACATGGGAGAAAAGTACGAGAGAGAACGGGATACAACTTTCCTAAAAAAACAGCGAAGTTTGTCACTGGTGCTCACTATGAAAGGTGTATTTATTGCCCTAGTTATAACTGGAATCCTATATTTGATCTAGGTAATAATTCGACCCTATTTCATCACCTTAAGGGTTATAAATTTGCAAGCATAATACCAATCAATATTCCACAGTAATGTTCAACATAATTTCCGGTCCTCATGTACTATTTTCACTGGTAATGATCCCAGGTGAAGGTGAATTCAAGATAGTGGTTCATTTTCAGTGTTTATACTAAGATGATGGGTATTATAATTAACCATTTGAGAAAGATATGCCTTTTTTAGAGACATTAATAAAAGTTAGAACCTTCATTATAGGTAAAAATAAGTCTGGCGATAAACCCAAAGATCACTGGAAAAAATACCGTAAACCCAAGAAATGATATACCGCATCATTTTACTGATACTGTGTATCGAAACAGGATGGGGGAAAAATATAGAGGTGGTTGAAGTAAAAGCAGGACAATTTATTTTTAACTGTCGCACAGCTGGCGTGAAAAATTCAGGCGAAGGTGTTATTCTATTGCATGGATTCCCCACCACATCTTATATGTATGTGGATCTCATGGAACTCCTTGCTGAGAATGGATATCGAGCGGTTGCTCCTGACCAGCGTGGCTATAGTCCGAAGGCAAGGCCAAAAAGCTTAAAGGAGTATAGTGCTGAAAAAATTGTAAACGATGTATTTTCATTAGCAGATGCGTTTGGTTTTGATCGGTTCCATTTAATCGGACATGACTGGGGAGCATCCATTGGGTGGGGCGCCGTTGCTAGCCAGCCAGACCGCATCATAAGTTGGACTGCGTTGTCTGTTCCTCATCCAAAAGCATTTCTTGAGGCTCTTGAGACCGATGATGATCAAAAAACAAAAAGCAGATATTTCAAGTTTTTTAAACTACCCTATATACCCGAATTTTATTTTTCATTTAATAATTACCGAGTTTTAACCCGGAATGTGTGGACCAGCAGCACGGATAAGGAAATAGAAACTTTTCTGGACGTTTTCAGAGGTGAAGGTGCCCTCAAGGGAGGGTTAAATTGGTACAGGGCAAATCTTGGTTCAAAAAACATAACCGGCATTAAAGAAAGTCCAGCTGATATTATTACACCGACTCTTTTCATTTGGGGTAATCAGGATCCTGCATTAGGGCGGAAAGGGACTGAGTTAACTTTACACTATATGAAAGGTCCCTACTATAGATTTATTGAAATTGATGCAGGACATTGGCTCATTCAAGACGCCTATGTTGAAGTTTCAGAAGCAATTATAGACCATTTAGAACTTAGTACACCCATCGTAGAGCAGCAGTCAAAACAGGAAATACATTAACCATGATTAGCCCAATAATTAAAAACTTTGAAACCCCGGATGAGATACGTGAATTTGAAAAGGGAAGGTTTGAACTGGTAGAATTGCCCAATATGACAATTGGGAAAGCAACTTATGATCCAGGCTGGAAATGGAGCAGGGATGTTTCACCGCTGGCACATACAGAATTCTGCGAAGTTGAGCACCTGGGGATGGTCTTATCAGGAAGCGCCACGGTTGTTTTCAAGGATGGCACTATACACACAGTTAAAAAAGGGGATGTATTCTATGTGCCCCCGGAACCCCATGATAGCTGGGTTTTGGGTGATCAGAAATATGTGTCAATCCACTTTTTAGGAGCGGATAAATACGCGGATTGAATTCTAAGGTAGAATCAAGGCATACTTTCAATTTAATTTGAAATGGACATTGAATGGAATTAACTCAAAAACAGTTGCTGCTGTTAAATCGATTTAACAGTACACTTTTATTGAAGGCAGTTTCAATCGCTAAACTGCCGTTGGCATTTATTACAGGCCTGAAAATAGAGAAATGTAAAGGGGATGAATGTGTTACCAGCGTGCGTTTGAAATACCTGAATAAGAATCCCTTTGGCTCCACATATTTTGCCGTTTTGAGTATGGCTGCTGAATTAAGTACGGGTGCTCTTGCATTAACTGCAGTGGAAGGGATGAATCCCAGCGTAGCGTTGATCCTTACCAACATGAAAGCTGATTTTGTTAAAAAAGCGATCGGCAGAACCACATTCACCTGCACTGAAGGTGAAAAATTGTTTAGTGCTGTAAACGAGGCAGTAGCCACCAAGGAACCCCAAGTCCAAACCGTGTCCACATCCGGCTGTGATATAAACGGTGAAATGGTTGCCCAGTTTGAATTCACCTGGTCGTTTAAGCAACGGCAATTGGATCATTAGATTATTGATACAATTTCAACAGGTTCTACATTGAGTAAGCAGGGCATCATTTGTATGTTAGAACATGATAGATTGGTTTAAAAATAATTCGGAACCTTGGAATTGGACCCTCATTGGCTGGCTCGGTGCTGTTCTAGTAATTATTGGATATTATTTGAACGCCAATGAATATATAACATCCTGGATAGTCTGGATGATTGGCAATGCCATGGTTGCCGTTTATTCCATATATAAAAAAGCATACTCAACAGCAGCAATGTCTTTTATTATCACGCTGATGAACATATACGGATACATTCGCTGGCTTTCATGAATTCCATCGTGTCGAAAAAAGATTTTCCATCTGCAGGTTCATTTGTGTATTTAAATGCTGCAAATGTTGGGTTGATGTACGGTGAAGCTGAAAAAGTAATTAAAGAGTGGCATAAAGACTTGGCGTACAATGGAAGCAATAATTTTAATGAAAATGCTGAAGAGAGTGTATTTAAAAAATTACATATTGCAGCAGCGGCGTTAATCAATGCAGAACCGGATGATATTGCCGCTGGATCAAGCGCCACAGAATTATTATGCTCTCTTGCATGGGCAGTTTCACCCACGAAAGACCAAAATGTGGTCAGTACAGAAACTGTGTTCCCCAGTACAATATATCCCTGGCAGCGTGTAGCAAAGTCAACGGGCTGTGAAATCAGGCTGGCAAAAGAGAAAAATAACTTTATTAATACAGATGACATCATTGCTCTGATAGACCAGAATACTGCAGCAGTATCTATATCCCATGTAGAATATGCGAATGGTCAACTTTATAACCTGGAATTGCTGGCAGATGCAGTCCATGCACACAATGCACTGCTGGTTGTGGATGCTACTCAATCTGCTGGGGCGATTCCGATTGATATTAAGGCACATAACGTGGATGTACTAATTAGCGGTGCATATAAATGGCTATGCGGTCCATTTGGGTCAGCATTCATGTATCTTACTCCCTATCTTCAGGAAAAATTGGAGCCAGGATTAGTAGGTTTTCGCAGTCATGAAAATATGTGGGACCTGGACGCCAGGCGGATTAACTATGTATCAACAGCCGCGAAGTTTGAATTCAGTACTATGGCTTTTGGGTGTGCGTTGGGATTTTCTGAATCGATCGATTTTATTTATAAAACGGGTGTTGAAACTATTTTTCAGCATAATAAACTGCTATCGGATAGGTTGATAGAGGGTATGCTGGAAATAGGTGCGAAAATCACATCACCATTGAATGATAAAGATCGTACTTCAATTGTGAGAGCCCATATTGAATCCGTCGATACTTATCAGTTGAAAAATGGACTACAAAATGCGCAGATATTTGTTTCCACTCGTGGTAATTCAATTCGATTTTCCCCACACTTATACAATACTTTAGATGATATTGATAAAGCTATTAATGAAATAAAAAAATGGCTAAGAAATAACTGATAAATTTATTAGGTGATATTTACTTTTTAAATCCATGAAAAAAGATCAATTCAAAAATCAACTCTGGAGACTCCTATGAGAACAATTATACAGTTCCTTTTACTGTCAACCTACCTTTTATCTCAGGATACAAATGATACATTTCCTTTATCCGAACACCTGATGCCCTTCGCACCCTATGTTGGAAAAACCTTTAAAGGAAAGTTTGCACATTCAACACCGGAGAAACCGGTCTACGATATATCCCACTGGGAACGGGCTCTCAACGGAAATGCAATTCGGATTCTCCATTCAGTAAATAATGGGGAATATGGCGGTGAATCTATTATCATGTGGGACACAGAAAGGGAAAGCTTGGCCTCGTGGTATTTTACGACTGCTGGTTTTTATACCATGGCCACATTTGAGTTCGATGGTAAAAGATTGATTGCTCTGGAAGACGTTTCCGGAAATCAGAACGGCATAACGAAAGTAAAAACAATCATCCAATTATTACCGGATGGTAAATTGCATAACAGGTCAAAGTATCTTATGAACAATACTTGGGTAGACGGCCACGAGATTTATTATCAGGAAGCCCCCGATGCCAAGGTTGTTTTCAAATAAATATCTGGTTCTGTCTATAAAAAAACACTATTTATTTATTGTATTATTACACGATTTCTTTATTATCTTACACCAACAAATACGGCAGGATTTATTATGAAATACACAATATTGATACTCACCTTAACTTTATCATTCCTTACTGCAAAAGATAATACCGCCTACATTAAAGTGGATGGCATGCAGTGCAGCTACTCATGCGTAGGAAAGGTCAGCTCTGTTGTGCAGAAATTGGACGGCGTAAAAGAATGCACAGTTGATTTTGATAAAGGAATCGCAACGGTTGTTTTTGATGACCAAAAACTAGAAACAAAAGACATTGTGGAAGGTCTTAAGACCAATACTGCCTACACAGTGTCTGAATGCACAAAAAAACAAGACAAAAAAGAGCCGGCTCAAATCTGAAATATTATTTTAGACTTTATAAAAAACCCCGTTTCTCAGCGGGGTTTTTTGTTTTCTGGTAGATCGTAATTATGAAATAATTATAAATCATCATCCACGGTTATTGAAATACCTAGCTGGGATTCTACCAGTTTAGCAATTTCCATTTCGGCTGTCATCACAATTCCGTCTGCTTCAATCAGTTCTGAAAGTTTTGGGCTTAAAACATTAATCTGTTCATCACTGAGCAATACTTTTATACGGTTAATTACGTCCAGGATATAATTCATTCTATCCGAACCTGTTTTTTTTGTCAAAACTGTTTGAGCTTCATTTAAGAATCGATCAGCTCGTTCTTCTGAAAATTCCGGGAACAGTTCTGATACTGCATTGACCCAGGCTTCCCTCTCCTGATAATCTGCCTGTCCGTCTGCTAATTGAATGGACGCACAAAGGTGAGTAACCGCTTCAATCGGAGTCATGTTTTCCGGAGGATTAAACTGCGGTACTTTCTTTTTATTGCTGAACCAACTCATATTTACGTGTTCTCCCATTCATTGGGAGTGAGCGTTTTCATACTCAGGGCATGGATCTCGTGTTTCATGAGTTCACCCATGGCATCATAGACCATCCTGTGGCGCTGAACTAGGTTTTTACTCTTAAAATCATCCGAAACAATTACGGCTTCGAGATGGAAGCCTCCTTCATGGAGATTATGGTTCAGGTGGCGCCCAGTAAAATCCTTTACTTCAAAATGATACAGTGTTAAATGGGCTTCAAGCCTCGTTTTCATATCACCTACGATTGCCGTTGTATTTTCAGAAGAAGGGTTAGAATTTTCCTGCATGACTGATCCTAAATTATTCCAGTTAACCGATGAAGATAAAGCCCATTATCAGGACATGATCAAACAGATAGATCCTGGGCATAAGAATTCTATCACCAAAGTCCTGGGAATCAAGATCCAGACCATGCTGGACGAAGGGCATCTGAACTCTGTTGAAATAGAATTGATAGAAAATGTGGCCCGCTTGGCTGAAATATTGGAATTATATCCCGGACTGCCTGAAACTGTTATTAAAAAGATACTCTTTGCCATGTCCTACTTTATTGATGAAAATGATGAAATTCCGGATATCATCCCTGATTACGGGTATTTAGATGATGTAAAAGTGGTCAGCTGGGTGATTGATGATATTCGCAACCAGATCCCCAAAATGACCAGGGCATAATTTATGCTTCTTTTTTTGAATCCACTTTAACCTGAGCCAGGTCTTCTTCAGAAAATTGCCATTGGCAGGGTGCGCACCACCATGGTTTTCCATAGTAGGAATCCTTGTTTTCAATAAGTTCGAGACCATCACCGCATTTGGGGCAGTCCTGCTCTGTGCCAGTATCCGGCCAGGAATAATCAGGCCGGTATTTAAATCCATCTTCTGATGTATGATGTTCCTTCATGCCGGGAAATTACTGAGTTTTTATACGGAGGCGTACAGGTGATTAAAATATTGAGAATATAATGTAAACCAAGACCAGGGCCAGGGTTAAACCAACATAATTCTGGATTTGGATCTCTTTATGCAGCGTTTCTACCTGCGCCAGGTAATGATCATAAAACAGGAACACTTCAAGTGTATCGTTTTTCGCGACATAAACGCGCTTGATGCCTTCTGTTAAATTATCCCGCACCTTTTCGTGTTGAATATCAGGGGGGATATAACTGACCTCATGATACCCTGGCAATACAGGGACCGGAACTTTTAAGGGGTGATTGCCAACATAAAAACCATCGACAAAAAATGGAACATCCATGCTGTCTGTTTTGATATCAATAAAACCGAATTCTTCTAAATCATCCTTATCCTGCGCCTGCAGCCCGGTAATGAGTAAGAGTATACTGATCAGGAGATGAATTGCTCTTTCCATGGATGGCAAATTATTTTTGTCTTCACCTTAAATCAAATAAGTAAATTTCCCGTTAAATGCGATCCACATTAGCGCCAGAAACAATACTTTATTCCGTTTTATTGATTGGGCTCGGAGGGTGTGCTTACTTTAATACCTTCTATAATGCACAACAGTATTACCAGGAAGCGGAAAAGATCCGTCTTCAAAAAGAAGGAGAGACCATTCCCATCACGGCCATGGATAAATATGGGAAAACTGTTCAGAAGTGCCAAAAGGTTCTAAATGATTTTCCGGAATCTAAATTCAGGTTAGATGCGATCCTGCTCATGGCAAAAGCCCGGTTCTACCGTTCAGATTATGATTTGGCCTTAGGTAATCTTAAAACTATTTCCGAGGTAGGGAGTGAGCAGCAGATTGAAGAGGCTGGCTACTGGCGCGCTTTATGTAAATGGAAAAAAGGGAATGTTCAAACAGGCATCAATGAATTGACAGTACTGTTGGAATCATCCGAGTCAAAAAATATCCAGTCAAAATGTCATTTATCCTTGGCGGAGATCGCCCAGGAATTGAAAGAACCAGAGACAGCCATGTCGCACTTGCAGGAGGGAGCAAGACTTACGCAAAACAGGGATGAAAAAGGTGTTATTTACGGGCGCCTGGCAGAAATGGCTTTTAACCGAGAAGAATATGAACTGGCGGAAGATGGGTACTCCAATGTGATAGCACACTCCCTGTCAAAAAACAATGTAGAAAAGGCACACCTGCAGATCTTAAAGATCCTGCGGATCCAGAAAAAATATCGATCCGCATCAAGAAAAATAAAGGGCATGCTGGCGGACGATAAGTTTAATCGAATCTCTGGCAACCTGGAACTGGAGCTGGTCCAGCTCTATAGGGCCCAGGGAGAATTCTCTGAAATTGAGACCCGGCTGGAATCCATTGTGAATGACTACCAGCGTACGCTCGTATCTGCAGAGGCGTACTACCAGTTGGGACAGATTTATACATCAGAAAAATGGAACCTGGTGAAAGCAAAAGAATATTTTGACCTGGTGAGCAAGGAATCCAGCAAATCTCTTTTTTCTCCCATGGCAAAAAGCCGCAGCAAAGCCATTTCAACATATCAGGAAGCTGAAAAGGACCTGGACTCGCACCGGAATATTCCAATTGAAGAGGATACGACTCAGGCAGCATCATATCAAGACACATTAAGTACATCGGTCTCTATTATAATTCCAGAAAGAACTGTTCCGGAATTATATTACCAGCTTGCCGATCTGGAAGCATTCAGTTTTAACCGTTATCCACTGGCTATAGAATTTTTAAATATAATTATTAATGAATACCCCGATTCTCCTTTTCAGGCCAAATCCATTTTTGCACTGGCATTTGTGCATGAAAGTATGGGCAATAAAGAATTAGCTGAAGAAGCTAGAAAGGATCTGTTGGCTTCGTTTCCTTCTTCAGATTATGCATCCTATTTATCAGAAGATGCACAGGTAGAAACCAAAGCCCAGGAAACGGCGTACCTGCAGGCTGAATCTCAGATTACAGATAACATCGATAATGCAATCCAGTTATTTAAGTCTGCCTTAGCGTTGGATTTGAAAGGGGATTTAGCAGCTCCTGCAGCGTATTCAATTGGGTATTACTATGATCAGACAGCCGTCATAGACAGTGCGGTGAAATATTATCAATGGATTAGGGAAAATCACCCTGAATCTGACCAGTCAAAACAGGCGGGTATCAGGCTTCAGACATTGAATATGGTTTTATCTTCCATTGCTCCCGCTGATACGCTTGAATCCAGTGTGCAGGAAGATAATTGAGAGCAAGTTTTCTTTCTCTCTGCTATCGCACCATCCGGTACCTGACCACCAACTTAATTTATTTTTTTCAAATGCTTTTCCTGAAGCCAAAGGATTTGGAACCGGCCGTCAAACTGGGAGACACTGTTCTATCCTCCTTTGGCATATTAGGAAAACTGATCTACGATTTTCCCATACCCGATGGTAAAGATATTGAAATCTATGAATTAACGTTTCCATCACCGCTGATTGGAGCATCCTTTAAATCTGAATCAGATATCCTGGATATCTGGTTGCGTATGGGCCTGGGCGGAGTGATTTTTAAAACCGTCATGAAAGAAAAACGTATTGGAAATGCCAGGCCCCGTCTACAGGATGCCCGTATTCATGGAGAAAAGGGCCTGTTAAATTCCTTGGGCCTTCCAGGACCAGGCATAGCGAATTTTATAAATGACATCGTACACTCAGCGCTCTGGGAATATAGCCGTCCCCTGGGTATCAGTATTGGGGGAGATACAGTTAATGAATATGTAGAGAATATTGACCAAGTTCAGACTGTGCTTCAACACCATACTCTGCCATACTTTTATGAAGTGAACATCAGCTGCCCCAATACGGAAAATGGCCAGACCATCTGTGAGGACCCAGCCACATTAAATTCACTGTTAAGTGCTGTAAAGAAAACGGTTTCCAACCCAATCTCCATTAAAGTATCACCGGATGTATCAAATGAAACCCTGAGTGCAATCGGTGAAATTTGTGCAACCTATGATACATTACTGATCAACGCGGGAAATACCCAGTATAAAACACCCGATGAAGTAGGCGTGAAACAAATAAATTTCGCCATGAATGGCGGAGGACTTTCCGGACCGGCAATTTTTCAAAGAACATTGGAAATGGTTTCCCTGTTTGCACAGTTTAACATCCCTATCATGGCTACCGGAGGCATATCAACAATTCACCATGTCCAAGCTCTTAAGGAAGCAGGCGCATCTCTTTTTGGAATGGCCACAGCTCTTGTCTTAGACCCTTACTGCATTCCGCGGATTCATTCAAGGCTCTGATGTTTACCATTGTACTCTTGGAACCCCAGATACCTCCGAATACAGGCTCCACCGGTCGGTTATGCGGAGCGACCAATAGCAGGCTTCATGTTGTTGGTCAACTGGGATTCGAACTATCGGATAAAACATTAAAGAGAGCGGGTCTTGATTATTGGGAACACATCGAATGGGAATATTTTCCTGACCTGGATGATTATTGCTCTTCCATGGTACGAAATAAATCCTTTCATCTATTGACCACAAAATCATCACAACCGTACACTTCCCGGCGTTTTAAAAAGGGAGATTTCCTCGTTTTTGGCAGTGAGACAGCTGGAATCAATGATGCTCTTTTAAAAAACCATTGGCACAACACCTGTACGATACCCATGGAAAATTCCCGAATCAGAAGTTTAAACCTTGCTACCAGTGTAGGTATCGTACTCTATGAAGCTATCCGCCAGAATAATGCAAATGAAGAATAATACTTATCTCCTAATATTTCTGTTGGTATTTCTGTGCGGCTGCGCCAGTGCCCCACGCTATACAACAGGCCCAACACATTTAAGTACTAAATCAAAAGCGTCTAACACGTCCAATAATAAAACATCAAAAAGTAATAACGTAAAACATCGTAAAGTAATGAACGGGGTTAGTTCTTTTTATGCAGAAGATTTTCATGGAAAACTTACAGCAAATGGTGAAGTATATGATATGTATGGACTTACTGCAGCCCATAAAACATTACCATTGAATACAGTGTGCCGTGTAACTAATCTTGCAAATAATAAATCATTGATCTTGAGAATAAATGACCGCGGGCCTTACGTGCAGGGCAGGATCTTGGATTGTTCTTATGGAGCCGCAAAAAAATTAGATTTTATTAATCAAGGCACTACAAATGTTAAGATAGAAGTGATGGAATGGGGCGATGGTAAGTATATGCAACACAGGGATGGGAATAAATGAGAAAATTTTATATGGTTGTGAACCCGGAAGGTGGATTAAAAAAAGGATTAGACATTCTGGAAAGGGTGAAACCCATTTTTGATGAATATGATTCAGAGCTGACTGTATTAGAAACTGAATTTGCCGGACATGCCCAAGAATATGCACATGATGTTGATTATGCAGGATACGATGGATTTTGTGCCATTGGCGGGGACGGTACCATGCACGAAGTGATTAACGGAATGCTGAATAGATCAGATGGTGCCACGTTACCCATTGGATTGGTGACCGGAGGGACTGGAAATTCATTTATGTATGATATGGATTGCCTTGATCCCGAAGAAGCTGCCAAAAGAATTACCCAGGGTCAATTGCGTAAAATTGATGTAGCAAAAGTCGATGCCAATGGAGTATTATATTATGCATTCAATATTGTTGGTTGGGGCTTAGCAACTGAAGCAGGACAATTAGCAGAGAAACTGAGGTGGTTAGGTGGTATTCGTTATGACGTTGCATCAATATTAGAGGTGTTAAAAGGTAAAAAACGAATTTCAAAATTGATCTTGGATGATAAAACAATTGAAGAAGATTTTGTCTTTATTCTGGGGTGCAATACGATTCATACGGGTAAAGGTATGAAAATGGCTCCATTTGCAAAACTGGATGATGGAAAGATTGACCTAATTATCGTTCGTAAGGCATCAAGGTTAAAACTGTTAAGATTATTTCCTAAATTATTCAGTGGCGAACATGTGAAAAGCCCATTGGTTGATTATCAACAGGTAAATAGTTTTTCAATTATCCCGGATGAAGAAAATGGATTAACTATAGATGGTGAGTTAATTGGTCATACGCCAGTTCATGTAGAAATGGAACCAAAAAGAATTAACGTACTTGTTTAAAATAGTATGAAGCTATTATACATGATAAAAGATCGTATCCTCATCTATGCATTGGGAATTCCTATTTGGTTATTTTTAATCTGGAAAGGGGAGTTCTATTTTACTCTGTTCATCCTGATCTGCACAGTGTTGGCTTTAGGAGAATTCTATTCCATCACCGAGAATAATGGGGCCCAACCTCTGCGTTGGATGGGTATGGTATCATCAGTATTTATTGCAGACTATTTTTATCGCCGGCCTGATATTATACTCCATGAAATGCAGGATGGAGTGATTGCAATTGGGGGAATAATCTTAATTATTATACTGACCTGTATTTGGGAACTATTTTCTGAAAAAGAAAATCCGGGACAAAATATTTCGGCAACCTTGGCTGGAATATTATTTATACCAGTTTTACTTGGGACCGCCATTGACCTTAGGCAGTTTGACGATTGGGCAGGTACTCAACTCACCTTGACACTTGTTTTGGCCATATGGGCGTGTGATACGGTTGCATTTATTCTTGGAACACTTTTTGGGACCAAAAAGATTTTTCCTAGCGTAAGTCCAAAGAAATCGTGGATAGGTTCAATCAGTGGCTTGGTTGCTTCACTCGGTGTATTTATTGCATTTCATAATCAAGGATGGCTTGGTGATTATTTTTCATTAAAAGATGCAATAGTTTTTGGAATAATAACGGGATTCTTTGGTCAGATCGGCGATTTTTTAGAATCATCGTTAAAAAGAGATGCAGGTATAAAAGACAGCGGTACGCTCCTGGCAGGCCATGGCGGTGTTTTAGACAGGTTTGACTCATTGATATTTGCCACACCATTAACCTATCTTTACGTCCATTTTTTAATGCATTTTTAATCCTTTAATAATTTTTTTCCATCCGAGAAATGATTAAATGAATGATTCAATAAAACACGCGTTCGCGTTAGGTGAAAAAGAAAACTTTACTCCTAATGAAAAACAAATACTAATTGTAGATAAGGTCTGTCGTGAAGTTGTGAAGCGTCATCTAGCGATGCCTGCAATCTTGTTACTGGAAACATTTAGACCTTTAAATTATATTGGATCGCAGGTAATGCACTTTTTTCAACCCATTATCTCTGCTGTACTCACTGTTGATGGGTATACTGATTTCACTGAATTATTAGAACAACGAGGAAGCGTAGATTATTTTTGTGAACGTATAAGAGATATTGAAGAAGAAGGACAAAAATCTTCAATTGTTGACCGTTAATTGAAATTTTAATTTTTTCGATTCATATATTAAAAGATACTTTATAAAATGAGCAAAATCGATTTAAATAACATTAATATTATTTTAGCTACAGACTGTGGCAGTACGACTACAAAAGCTATTTTAATACAGAAAATTGAAGGTCAATATAGGCAAACTCATCGAGGGGAAGCACCATCCACAGTTGAAGAACCATTTGCCGATGTGACAGTTGGAGTAGTCAATTCTGTGACAGAAGTCGCAGAATTAGCAGGTAGAAAACTTATTAATGATGATAGGAAAATCATAACACCTGCAAGTGATAATGATGGATGTGATATTTATATTTCGACTTCGAGTGCAGGAGGTGGCCTACAGATGATGGTTGCTGGTGTTATACGTGAAATGACAGCTGCCAGCGCAAAACGAGCAGCTCTGGGAGCGGGTGCAATTGTAATGGATGTAATAGCATCTAATGATAAAAGACAGGCCCATGAGCAGATCCAGCGTATTCGAGAATTAAGACCTGATATGATATTATTGTCAGGTGGGACGGATGGTGGTACAAAAACACATGTGGTTCAAATAGCCGAATTAATTGCGCCGGCAAAACCGCAACCAAGATTTGGTGCTCAGTACGAACTTCCAATTATTTATGCAGGAAATAAGGAAGCAACTCAGAATATGGAAGAGTTATTTAAAAATGATTTTGAATTATCGGTGGTTGAAAATCTCCGCCCCACAATGGAATGGGAGAATCTCAGTCCCGCCCGTGATGCAATTCATGATCTTTTTTTGGAACATGTAATGGCCCATGCACCAGGATACGACCGTCTAATCCGATGGGCTGATGCTCCTATTATGCCAACGCCTGGTGCAGTCGGAAATATTCTTCAAACGATTGCTGATAAACAGGGTATTAATGTAGTAGGTGTTGATATTGGTGGAGCTACAACGGATGTTTTTAGTGTATTTGATGGAACATTTAACCGCACAGTGAGCGCAAATTTAGGAATGAGTTATTCCATTTCTAATGTTTGCGCGGAAGCGTCCATGCCGAATATTATCCGCTGGATGCATCTTGAAATGAATGAGCGGGAATTAAGGAACAGAGTCAAGAATAAAATGATCCGTCCTACTACAATCCCACAATCACTTGATGCTTTGGTATTTGAACAGGCAGTTGCAAGAGAAGCGTTAAGGTTAGCATATATACAGCATAAGGAATTCGCAACTACATTAAAGGGTATCCAGCAACAAAGAACGGTCGGGGATACCTTTAGTCAGGAAGTTGGCGGTCAAACAATTGTTGATAATATGAAACTGGATTTATTGGTAGCATCAGGTGGTGTGTTATCCCATGCTCCTCAAATGCAGCAAACTGCTCTGATGCTAATAGATTCATTTCAGCCTGAAGGTATTACACTTCTAGCCAAGGATAGTATCTTTATGATGCCTCATCTAGGTGTTCTTGCTCAGGTACATTCTCAGGCAGCTATGGACGTATTTGAGAAAGATTGTTTACTATTTTTAGGTTCAGTTGTTGCCCCAAAAGGAATAGGACCAAAAGGAAGACCCTGTTTTAAATACACTATCAGTAGCAAAACATTAAATCAAAAGGGTGAATTAACATTTGGTAGCTTGGAATTATTGCCACTCGGTATTGGTGAAGAAGCTGAAATCTTAATTGAGCCATACAATAATTTTGATATGGGAACTGGAGTAGGTAAGCCTTTAAAGAAAACTATACAAGGTGGATTGGTTGGTCTCATTCTAGATGCCAGAGGAAGGCCGTTATCTTTTAGTGATGATATTGCTGCAAATATGAGTATGGTTAACAGTTGGATAAAAGAATTAGACCTATATCCAAAAATAGACATTCCACAAAATGATGGAAATGCAAAAACAGGTCCAATTAAAACGTCTCAAAAAGCGCATGCATATACGCCAGGTCTTGAAGTCAGCTATAAGACCGTCCACAGTATACGTAGAGTCTTGCCCGTACCAGGTAGGGTATTGGTTAAAAAAGATGACTTAGTTTCGCCAGAACAAGTCGTAGCGGAAACCTACATGCCTGGTGACATTTTCCCACTCAATCTTGCAAATCAATTATCAATGCCTCCTGTAGATGTACCAGAATGTGTAACTGTAACAATCGGAGATGAAGTACGCGAAGGAGATGTACTTGCAGAGACAAAAGGAATCTTTGGTATGTTTAAAAGTATTTATCGTTCGCCGAGCGATGGTACTGTTGAAACGATTTCAGATATTACTGGCCAGATAATTCTTCGAGGTGAGGAACATCCTGTCAATGTAATGGCATTTATGCCTGGAAAAGTAATTAAAATTATAAAAGATCAGGGTGTCGTTATTGAATCTAAAGTCTCGCTTATCCAAGGAATATTTGGTATTGGAGGAGAATCATTTGGTGAAATAGTAGTTGCGTGCAAATCACCAGCTGAAACAGTGAATGCTGAACATATCACTGAAATTATGAAAGGAACTGTGATTATTGGCGGTGCAAGAATGACATCTGAAGCAATTCAAAAAGCAATTGATATAGGTGCTTCGGGCCTCATATCTGGTGGTATTGATGACCAGGACCTGAAAGAAATACTAGGATATGATCTTGGGGTTGCAATAACAGGTTCTGAAAAACTTGGTTTAACTCTCATTGTTACTGAAGGTTTTGGGGATATTGCCATGGCAGAAAGGACATTTAAATTATTTAAATCAAGAGAAGGGGAAAAAGCATCCATTAATGGGGCTACACAAATACGAGCAGGCGTAATTCGTCCGTCTATCATAATACCTGTTGAAGAAACAGATGCTGTAGAATCATTTGAATCAGAGCATGAGTCAGGCATACTGGAAGTCGGTTCCCCTTTAAGAATAATTAGAGACCCGTATTTTGGAGAAATTGGTAAGGTCCATAGCTTGCCTTCAAATCCTCAAATACTTGAATCAGGTACTAAAACGCGAGTGCTGGAAGTTATAACAGAAAGTGGTAATATATTGACTATCCCTAGAGCGAATATAGAGTTAATTGAAGGACATGGTTTAACATAATGTTAAATAAAACCAATATATTTTTACTTTCACTAGCATTCTTGAATGTTTTTTCTAATCTCAATGCGGCAGAAACTAATATACCAAATCCGCCTTCTAGTTTTACCGCCCAAGACCATCCATGGGATCACGGCGAAAAAATTGATTTAAATTGGATACATTCTCTAAATAATCAAACGTCTGTCCAATATTATTCGATCTTTCAATCTACGAATTCAGATCCTTTCGTATTTGTTAGAAATGTTGATCCTGAAATTTCAAGTTACACTGTAGAAAAACTCGATAGACAAAAAGAATACATTTTTAAAGTGATTGCCGTTGGTGAAGATGGGGTTGAATCTTCACCTGTTGTTACCTTATCAGCCATATCACCAACTAGGGAATGGTTTGATGGTCGCCGGTTTCCATTGTTTATTATTACCATGATATTTTGCGGTTCAGTCGTCTATTGGATTTTGCGTGCTCGAGGTGGTGAACCACTCAAAATTAGAAAAATAGCAGGTCTAGAAGCTGTTGATGAAGCAGTGGGACGAGCAACAGAAATGGGACAGCCAATCCTTTTTATACCTGGTATTCAGGATATGAATGAGATCCAAACTATTGCAGGAATTACAATTCTCTCTAGGGTAGCAAAAGTAGCAGCAGAATACGACGCAAAAGTAGAAGTACCAACAAGCCGATCGCTGGTTATGACAGCAGCACGAGAAACAGTTCAGGCTTCTTTCTTGACAGCAGGAAGGCCTGAATCATATAATCAAGACTTGATATATTATGTAACGGACGAACAATTTGGCTATGTCGCTTATGTTCAAGGCATGATGGTTCGAGAAAAACCGGCGGCATGTTTCTATATGGGTGCATTTTTTGCTGAATCATTAATTCTAGCTGAGACAGGAAATACAATCGGCGCTATACAGGTTGCAGGAACAGCCATGCCTGCACAACTTCCATTTTTTGTGGCTGCCTGCGATTATACCTTAATTGGAGAAGAATTTTTTGCTGCATCGGCTTACCTTTCAGGTGAGCCAGATCAATTGGGTAGTTTGAAAGGACAGGATATAGGAAAAGTTATTGTCTTTATTGGAATAGTAATTGGTGCTGGGTTATTAACATTAGGAACCCTTTTAGGGACCTCATCTTCTCTAGGCTTGACATTAATATCAGCAGCAGATTACTTAAAATCCGTTATTTTGACATAGGATTGATTTGAATTTATGAAAAGAAATGTTCCGTTACTGATCACAGCCCTGGGTGGTTTCGTATTAATTATTGCCTATTTCATACCAGCAACTCAAGGATGGGGAGAAGTTGCAGCGATCTGGTTTGATGTCCTGGCATCTATTGCATTTGTTTTAGGTGGCGGAAACCTATTAAAAATTCATCTTAAGAATATTTCAGATAGAAAAATAGGCTGGGCATATTCAGCGATTACACTGGCTGCATTTTTTATTACCCTATTAGTAGGCTTGGGTAAGGTTGGAGTAAATCCAAATCCTCAATATCCAGACTATGCCCTGTCAGGTCATTATAGAGAAATTGGGAGCCCTTTCTGGTGGCTTTATGAATATGCATTCAAACCACTCACTGCAACAATGTTTGCTATGCTTGCCTTCTATATTTCTTCCGCTGCATTTCGGGCATTTCGTGCTAAAAACCTGGAAGCCATCCTGCTATTGAGTACCGCATTTATCATTTTGCTGGGAAGGACATTTGCCGGGGTTTATTTGACAGCCTGGTTCCCCGATTGGATGTCCGGATTGAAAATAGAAAATTTGACCATCTTCATCATGAGCGTATTCAATACAGCAGGAAACAGGGCCATAATGATTGGAATTGCATTAGGAGTTGCATCCACTTCATTAAAAGTATTACTTGGGGTGGAACGTTCTTACCTTGGTTCTGGAGAAGATTAAGCCATGTATGAATTCTTAAAAGATTTGGATAAGCGGTGGATCTTCTTGCTCATGTTCCTTTCTGTAACGATTCCGATCTACATTATTGCAAAAACAGGGAAATCATTTCCGGAAGCTCCTACTGTATTATCAGAAGCGGTTTTTCAATCAATCGAAGTTCTGGAAGAAGGTGACCCTGTTCTTCTATCCTTTGATTTTGACCCTGCAAGCGAAGGAGAGCTAGGTCCAATGGCAACGGCCTTTGTACGTCACTGCGCCGAAAAGAAGGTAAAAATGTATTTTATGGCATTATGGCCCGTTGGACCGCAAATGATCGATGATGCCGTAGCAAAAGTTATCCTTTCTGATTTTCCTGATCTGGAATATGGTAAGGATTATGTTAATTTGGGGTTTAAACCGGGCAACGAGGGTGTAATAAAGGTGATTGTCACGGACATGCGCGAGCTATATACAACGGATGATATTGGTACCAGCATCGATGAAATTCCCATGATGGAAGATATTACAAGCGTACAGGATTTTAATTTGATTATAAATGTGAGTGCAGGCTATGCAGGTACAAAAGAATGGGTTCAATATGCATCCACACCTTATCCTGACAAAATAAAAATAGTTGCAGGGTGTACTGGAGTACAGGCGCCACTGCTTTACCCCTATATTCCAAATCAACTGCCAGGGTTATTAGGAGCAATTAAGGGTGCTGCTGAGTATGAAAAGTTGGTAATTGATAAGTATGGTGGAAATGATCCTGATCCAAAATACCTTGAAGCAAAACGGAGAATGGGTCCCCAGCTTGTAGCGCATTTATTAATTATAATCTTAATTATTCTGGCAAATTATATTTATTTTGTTGAAAAAAGAAGAGGGGTGAGTGTATGAAACGGGAAACACTTATTTCCACTTCTTTACTTGTTTTAGGAGCTCTTTTTCTGGCAGGCCGTATATTTTTAACTGAACATGGGATGGGGAAGGCCTACGTACGCGCTGTTGAGATTAAACCAAAAGAAGTCGTTACAGATGTTAGTTGGACAAAGTATGAAAATGCAACCCAGCGTCAATATCATGAATCAGTAGACCAGGACCCAGATCAAACTCAATTTCAATTCAGTTTATCTAGGACAATCGGTATTTGGGTGGCTGCATTTTTTACCTTATTTATTTTCTCCTTTTTATACAGGGATAATCCATTTTATAAAATTGCCGAATCTGTAGTTGTTGGGGTCTCAGCTGCCTACTGGATGGTAGTGGGATTTTGGACAACCATTGTGCCAAACCTACTGGGAAAACTTGCTCCAGAGTGGATAAATAGCTGGGCGATGCCTGGGCTAGACACGGAAGCAGAATACATTTATTTGGTTCCATTAATTATGGGTATTATGTTAATCTGGAGACTAGCCCCTAAAGGAGGATGGATCAGCCGCTGGCCGCTGGCCTTTATCATTGGCACTACAGCTGGAATTCGCTTAATTGGTTTTATTCATGCAGATTTTCTTGGACAGATTCGTAATACAATTATGAGTTTGGCTGTCTACTCTCCCGAAACCGGCTTGAATTTTTGGGATTCTATAAAAAACATAATTATTGTTATTGGTGTTCTTACAACAATCGTCTATTTCTTTTTCTCTATTGAACATGAAGGTTTAGTGGGACAGACCGCAAAAGTGGGGATTTGGTTCTTGATGATTACATTTGGGGCAGCGTTTGGATATACGGTAATGGGTCGTATAGCTCTGCTGGCAATTCGTATGGAATTCCTGATGAACGATTGGCTATGGCTCATTGATCCGAGCCACACCAGAGTTTTAATGTGATTTAATGCAGCAAATAATTATTCATAGAAAAGGCTCGATACCATTTCGAGCCTTTTTTATTTATAAATTCCTGACCATCAAAATCCTAAATTCGTCCCAAAGGAGAAAAGAAATATGAATAGAATTATCATTTCCGCATTTTTATTAATAAATATTGTTTCCGGTATTAATCCACCCCAAAATGGAAATTTTCCAGATGGTTTTTGGGAAAAAATGAGACAACAGGGAGTTGGTCAAAATTATGGCGACCCTGGTTGGGTTAATAAAATATCTAATCAAATAAATGATCCGTCCCGGGATACACAATTAGAATTTTTTATACCAGTTCTTTTGGGAAAATATGCTGATGTATCAACTACATATTTCAATGCTACAGACTTTGATCAATTACTATTTGGAGATAACCCTACGGGATCCATGAAGGATTATTTCAATGAAATATCTTATGGTAATTTTGAGATTGATGGTGCTAGTCAAGGATGGTATCAATCTTCTCTGACAATGACACAGGCAGTTGATAATGCAAGACAATATGTGGCAGAAATAGCAGCACTGGCAGATCCTGATTTTGATTATGCACAGTATGATAATGATGGCCCGGATAATGTTCCTAATTCTGGTGATGATGATGGATATGTGGATGGAATAATAGTAGTCTATTCTGGATGTGGTGCAGAATGGGGAGAAGGAAATAATAACCTTTGGCCGCACATGAGTTCTTTAAGCTCCTACCAATATGAAACGAATGATGCTGGTGCAAACGGATCAAACATTATTGTCAGTACCTACGCAGTTTGTCCTGAGCTAGCTGGCGGCGGGGATTGTTATACAGATATCATACGGCCAATAGGTGTCTATGCACATGAATTCGGACATGTATTGGGACTTCCGGACCTCTATGATCGAGATGCCAGCGATGGAAACTCAGAAGGTTTAGGTGAATGGTGTTTAATGGCCAGTGGAAGTTGGATGGGATGGGCAGGAGACACTCCGGCTCATATGTCATCCTGGTGTAAGATTCAGATGGGCTGGATCGAACCTACAGTCGTGGATAATAATACTAATAATGTGCAGATAGCACAGTTAGTAACATCCCCTTCTACTCTAAAAATATGGGAAGATGACTACAACTGGAGCCGCTATTTTTTAATTGAAAATCGTCAGGCGGTTGGTTTCGATTCTGAGTTACACGGGCCTGGATTGCTTGTATATCACGTTGATGAAAATAGAGGATATGGACCTAATGCCTGGAGCAGTGGCTCGGTCAATGATAATGAACAGAATAAACTGGTAGATTTAGAAGAAGCAGATGGTGATAATGACCTGGATAACGAAAGCAATCGCGGAGATAATGGTGACCCTTTTCCAGGAACATCGGGAAATACCACATTTGATGATAATTCTAATCCAGCCACTACACGCAACGATGGGTCGGAAACAGGAATATCTCTCACAAATATCAGTAATCCTGATTCAATCATGACAGTCGATATTGAAACTCGTCCACAATATGGTTATGCGGTAGCATATGATGAAATGGGCATGTCCCTATATGGATTTGGAAATTCTGAAGAATCTGACAAATGGTCTGGAGTATCATTTGAAGCTGAAGAAAGTGGTTATTTAACTGAAATTGATTTTGGTGTGAGATATCCAATGAATTGGACTGTTTACGTCTATGATTCTTTCAATGGAACATCACCGGGTACGCTGATGGAAAGTATAAGTGGTTCTTCAGATCGGAATAACTGGGTCACAGTCGCTGTAAATTCTGTACCTATAGATGCTGGGCAGGATTTCTTTGTTGCAGTCAAATTTGAAAGCGAAACCTATCCAATCAGTTTTGATAATACTGGTGCATTAAGCGGAAGGTCTTATTATTCGACAGATGGATCATATTTTGATAATATCCTTTCTGCATATGGTGATGCAAATATTCGCGCAAAAATTTCAACAGATGCATTCATCTCGATCGAAGAAAATATTAATCTACCAAACAAGATTTCCTTATTCCCCAATTATCCAAATCCCTTTAACCCAACTACTACACTTTCATTTTCACTTATCAATAATGATCATGTATTACTTGAAGTATATGATATTAAAGGACGAAATATTGAAACATTAGTAAATTCAAAATTATCTGTTGGAAGGCATAATATTCGCTGGGATGGATCTCAATATTCATCAGGTATTTATTTTGTAAAATTTCGGACAGAAAATATTGAAATGAATCAAAAGATAATGCTTTTGAAATAAATATTTTAAACGAACTATCCAAGCATTCATGGATTAATGAGAGATTCCAATGTTATTAGATTCCAAAAAACGATTGATAACCATTAAAAAAATATTTAGATGTCCACCGAAGAAAGAAGATTAGCCACCATTTTACTCACTGATATTGCTTCTAATTTGCTGACTTCTACTTTATAGTGGCCCATTATTAAATAATTTGTAACCATAGTTCTTCCTTAACAAGTGTCAGAGCCCACTAGAAAATTAGCTGCAATTGTCTTTACGGATATTGTTGGTTTCACAGAGCTTACTTCCAAAAATGAACCTGCTGCTCTTACTCTACTGGAAAATCAGCGTAATATTCTCAAGCCCATTGTCGAATCCTACAATGGACAATGGCTAAAAGAAATTGGAGATGGGCTGTTATTGACTTTCGATGGTACAATGGATGCAGTT
>ERZ651768.622-NODE-622-length-26562-cov-9.099301_pt1 | contig 26562 bp, 20 predicted proteins | sample MGYA00514754_ERZ651768 | MGnify/ENA metagenome assembly ERZ651768
GTGCCGAGGTTGACGCACGTGAAGCCGGCGCCTTCGGCCATCATCAGCACGAGGTTTTTTCCGATGTCATGAAGGTCGCCCTTGACCGTGCCCATGACCAGCGTGCCGATCGGTTCGCCCCCTTGCTGGGCGGTGAGCAGCGGGTTGAGCACCGTCATGCCTGCCTTCATCGCACGCGCCGCCAGCACCACCTCGGGGAGGTAAACCCGGTTTCGCTTGAAGTCCTCGCCGACTACGTTCATCCCGGCGATCAGGCCGTCGTTGAGCACCTCGCGCACGTCGCGCCCGGCGGCGAGCGCCTCCTCGGTCAACCGCTGCACCTCGGGCGCCTTGCCCTCAAAAAGCAGTTGGTTCATCGACGCGTAGTCGGGCATGGTGGAATCGGTGTCAGGCATCGTGCAAAATAATTACCATCCCTCGGGCATGGTGAAATCGCCGGCGACCATGCCCTTGAACTGGTTCCGGATGCGCTCCTCGACTTCCGGTGAAAAGAGGGTTTTCCGGTCCTCGGCCAAAATCTCGCGGGCTTTTTTGAGGGCGCGGCTTGAGGTGTCGAGCGCGCCATTCTCGGTCCAGATCTGCCGCGTGTCACGGTCGGCCACATCCGGCATCAGCGCAGTGGATGTCATCAACTCCAGCGTGCGGTCGGTGGCGACGAACATGCCGCCCGGCCCCTCTTCGCCGATCTCGCCCAGCGCGAGGTTATCCTCGGAAAACTCCATGCCGCGGGCCACGCGCTTGAGCATCTGCGCGATCTCGTTGTCCACCACCGCCATGCCGTAGTCGAACGCCATCAGCGCATCGATCAAGCCGGCGAACTGCAGCACGTGCATCCCTCCGAGCAACCCGCCCATGCAGGAGAGCGCCTTCTCGTAACCAGCCTGGGCGTCGTTGAGCTTCGAGTTGGTCAGGCCGATGTAGCCGCTGCACGGCACGTTGTAAAACTTGGCCATCTGCGCGTGGGCCATGTTGAGCATGCCGCACTCCACTCCGCCCGGCGCGTAGGCGCCCGAGCGCATGTCGCCCACGGTCGAGAGCGAGCTGTAAATCAACGGCGTGCCGGGTCGGGTCATTTGCATGAGCGCAGCCATCGAGAGAAACTCCGCGTTGCCCTGGGCCAGCGTCGAGACCAGCGTCATGGGCGAGGTCAGACCGGCGTTGGGCACCACCGTCGAGTGGCTGGGCAAACCCTGCTCGGTGTAAAACATCAGCAGCTCGGTCGAGTTCTCGTCCATCTTCAGCGGTGAGATGACCGGGCAGTAATGGTGGGTGATGAACGGCCGCTCCTTGTAGGCCTCCTCGCTGCCGGCAATGGCGTAGGCCAACTGCAGGATCGACTCGCAGTCGATGCCCGGGTCGCCGCTACCTCGAATCGGCTTCCGGCAATGCTTCAGCGCGGTGTAAAACCGGGATAAACTGTATTGGCCCGCCGGCGCGTCCGAGGCCAGCACCGAGACCGAGAACAAGTCGATGGCCGGCAGCCCGTCGATCAACCGCGCAACTCGGGCGATGTCTTCGGAGGTGGAAAAGCGCTCCTTGCCGGTGACGGGGTCGATGATGTATGGGGCAGAACTGGCGGTGATGACGAGTGGCGCCTGATCGGGGATCACCCGGTCGAACTCCGGGTCCTGCGCGTAAAACGTAAACTTGGGCGGAATCGACTTGAGGCATTCCTCGATCACTGCGGACGGAAACGTCACCCGCTCAGTCGTGTCATCGACACGGCAACCGTGCTCGCGGAACCGCTCCCGAGCCCTGGGGTTGTTCACCTCCAAGCCGACCTGATCGAGAATCTCGAGCGATGCCTCGTGAACACGCTGCACCTCCTCAGATGACAGTAATTGGGCCAATTGGGAGATCATGATTTTACCGCTGCAAACGCAACGCAGACGGTGGCACGGAACACCCACGCCCTGAATAACCAATTTTGGGGAGAATCCATTGCCATTTTACTTTTGCAGGTACTCCATGACGGCCTCAGTGCGATTTTGGACGCCCAGTTTTTCGTAAATGTTCTTGAGATGGTTGTGCACCGTCCACGAGCTTATGCTGAGCCACTCAGCGATTTCCTTATCCAGCGCGCCCCGGCAAAGGTGAGTCATCACCTGATGCTCACGGGGGGTGAGGTGCGGCAGCGTGTCCTCACCCGGTTCACCTACCAAATAATCGACCTGCTTTTTGAAATATTGCCGCACACGGCGCGAAATCGTTGCAGTGTCCAGGCTCAGTTTGCGCTTGGCAGCGGATTTCTCCTCCAGCAAATGCAGCACATGACCCGGCGGCGTGCGGTGCAGGTAGTACCCGTAACGGCTGCCAGAGGTGGAGTTAAACAACTGTTCACTGTCCTCGAATGTCAAAAATGGCACCACCGGACAGCCGCGAAACCGCTGCTTGAAACAGACATCAAGCTCCTCGCCGGAAAACCCCGGCAACCCACGATTCACCAGCAGCAGACCCGGCTCGTCCGCTTGACCAAGCTCGCGCAGCGAACCGATGTCAGCGAACGTGCCACGACAATCAAAGCCCGGCGCTTGGCTTGTCAACTCGCGCAAAGTTGCCGCCACGGTCGCATCCGGTTCTACCACGAAAACATTCACTAAAGTAGGCGCCACCTCGTCGCGGTTCGCCAAGCGCCTGGCCCCGCCAGGGCGGGTGTGAATCGTCGTGTACGTGCAGCACAACGGGCTTCCAAACCAAAAAAGCGCCATCGTAAGTTCACACCGATGCCGCGCGACCGCAGTCTCCCAACCTTCCCCAATGACACAGTTAAAGATCCTTAACGCCCGCTCCGCAGCCTGCGCCTCGTTGAGGGTCCCCAGCGGAAAGTAGCAACCCGTGCCGTCGTGCTCGATGCGGCATGACAGCTCCGGCTTGGCGTCGGGTGTCGCCGGGTACTTGCGCTCAACCAGACGCAGCCGCCAGTAATCGACCGACTCGCGCGGATCGGCCTCATCCGGCGCATCGACTACACTTGGGCGGATACTTCCCTCCCGTTGGCCAAGCGCCGGCCAACCGTGCTGCTGAATTTTCGCAAACAGGCTTGCCGCCTTCGCCGCCGCCACATCCTGATCCACCGCACCGAGCGAGAGCGTCCGACGCACCCCGTGATACTGGATCTTGGCCGACCAACCGCGCACACGGTGCAATTTGCCGGCACGGACATAACTGTTACGGAACACGCGGGTGCGCCAATAGGCCGGCTCCATCCGCTGATCTGCAGCCGCCTCGCCGGTTCCGACCCAACCTGCTGCCGCTTGCTTGGACATGCTTGGACAGATCTATCGTAGCTGCCTCCGCTCTACAAGCTTTGAACAAGCTTGCCCAAGCGTCAATAGCTCGGACACGGATACCCATTGGCTGCGTTGACTTAGCTCAGGAGCTTTTTTTGCTGCCAAAAAAGGCCATTTCTGCTTTAATGTCGCCGCTTGATAATCTCGGCCGGCGCAGCGAAGGAGGGGTGTCATGTCGCGTCTACTCATACTTAAACCAACCAAATGATGAAGAAAATATTGAAGACCCAGTGCCTCCTCGTGGCCGGCATTTTGGCTGCGCAGGCCTGGGCCGCGCACGGGCAGGAACTCAGTACCGATCCGTGGGTGCCCCAGTTGAATTATGGAAACTACATCGAAGACGAGGAGATTATCGTCACGTTCAGCGATGGCCCCGGCAATCCCAAGGACTGGGTGGGCCTCTACGAGCAGGACATGGTCGCGGGCGAGGTCGACTCTCTCGCGTGGTTTTATGTCGATGCAACCCAGACCGGCAGCGAGGGTCTCACCGAGGGGGAACTGATCTTTCCCGAAGGGATGACCGACGAGGGGATCTACGAGGCGCGGTTCTTTGAGAACGACGGCTACACACTGCTGGCCAAGGCCATCTTCACCGTCGGAGATATTGGTCCAACGGTCCAAACAGACAAGTCAACCTATCTGCCGGGGGAACCGATCACGGTCGATTTTCTGGTTGGTCCCGGCAATGCCCTGGACTGGGTGGGGCTCTACAGAGAGGACATGGTGCCCGGCTCCGTCGGCAGTCTGGTGTGGTTTTATGTCGACGGAACCGGGACTGGTAGTGAAGGAATTGAATCCGGAACACTTACGTTTGCCAATGGTATGACTGATGAGGGAAACTACAAGGCGCTCTTCTTTGAGAACGATGGCTACACCATCCTCGCCGAGAAAAAATTTAAGGTGATGCAAGCGGCCCCGGATACGCCAAAGGTAGTTTCTACCACGCCGGAAGTGGACGCCAAGTACGCCGATCCCGAGGTCGCCTTCACGGCGCTCATCCGCAATGGCAGCACGGCACTGAACCCTGAAAGCTTGAAGCTGACCCTGGACGGCAAAGCCGTTAAGTCAGAAATCACCGCCGGCGATGACGGGGTAAATACCGTTACCTTTGTTGGGGAAGGGCTGTTTGAGCCCGGTTCCAGCCATAAGTTCAACCTGGAGTTTTCTGACGACGGCGACCCGGTCACCGCCGAGGCGGTGAAGGTGGAGTTTGATGTCGCAAACTATCGGCAAATCGAGATGCCCGAGCCGCTTTACTTTGAGAATTTTGACGGGGTCGAGGAGTTTGAGCTGCCGGAAGGCTGGGAGGTTGTCAATCTCTCGCAGGAACTTAACATCGAACTGGATCCCGACGACTTCACCTCGGCCTATTACGAAGGCTGGGTAAACGTCTCAGTGAACCGCTGGAGTAATAGCGCCTACTGGGCCGAGAAATCGACCCGACCCGCACCGCCTCTTTTTGTGAATGGCACACGACAGGCCCTCGATGGCAATGCATTGGTGGCGGACTCCTCCTCACGTAACGGTCAATTCATCACATTCCTTTACACAGCCGATTATGACCTCAGCAAACACAATGACGTGCATCTGGCCTTTTACAGTCACTACGCGCAGAATCAGGATAGTTTCGGTTCCGTTGAATACTCCCTTGACCAAGGCGAGACGTGGCTTCCGGTGGTCTACATGCTCGACAGGGCTGATATCGTCAAGGATGCCGACGGGAAGGTGGATGTCATTGCCACAATGGAGAACCCCCATGCGGATATTGCCGTGGGCTACGACCCGGATACTTTCGAGGAGGTCGGGGGATTTTTCGGCGCCTACATCGGCGCGGAAATTACCGAGGAGCTGGCCCCCTACATCAGCGGACGGATCGACGACAACCAAACTGAATCGAAGCGGTACGAACTGTTCCGGCTGCCCGAGGCCGCCGGAGAAAAAACGGTTCGTTTCCGCATTTCCAAGACTGGCACTTGGAGCTGGTACTGGGCAATCGACAACTTCGGCCTTTACAGCATCGCGCCCAGCTCAATGCCGGAAGTGATCGAGGCCAACCCGGCCGCCGGGAGCCAGGGTGCCAACCCAATGCCTTTGATGACTTTTATGATCAAAAATGGCGAGGCCAAGCTGGATCCGGATTCAGTCAGGCTCGAGTTCAACGGAGCCGCCGCCGAGGGCATCACCGTGTCGGAAACCAAGATCGGCGTCGAGGAAGGCTATCAAGTCACCTACCAGGTGAGCGAACTGCTGGCGGCCCTCTCAGATAACAGCTTCAAGCTCACTTTCACGGAGGATTCCGCTGACAAACGGGAGGGGACCTACGGGGGAAGTTTCACCGTGGGCGACTTCACCAGCCACAATCTGCCCGAGCCGATCGCCTTCGAGTCGTTTGACGGACTGGAGGAGTTCACCCTGCCGGAGGGTTGGGCCGTAAAAAGCTATGCCAGTGAAGCTGAAGTGGCTAACTGGGACGAGAATCCGGACGACTGGACCTCGATGACCTACGCCGGCTGGACATCCGTATCACTGGACCGCTGGAAGAGTAGCCCTTACTGGATTGAAAAATCAGAGGCGCCAAGTCCCCCTGTATTCGTCAATGGCAAAGCCCAGTTCCCCGATGGCAATTTCTTAATCGCCGATTCCTCCCTGCGAAACGCTAATTTCGTGTCGGTGCTCGAGACAAAAGACTTCGACCTTGGCCAACACAGCAATGTGCACCTTGGATTTTACAGTCATTACTGCCAAAACCAGGACAACTCTGCCAACGTCGAGTACTCGATTGACGGCGGCGAAACGTGGCTGCCGGTCATCTATATGCTCGAACAGGCCGACATCGTCGCCGGTGACGGCGGCACAGCGGATGCGGTGGCAACCTTTGAAAATGCGCAGGGTGATGTCGCCCTAGTCGACAGCCTCCTTTATCAGGATGAGGACGACTACTGGGACATAGAACTACTCGACGAGCCGATCGGAGGCAGCTACGGGGCATTCATCGGAGCGGCCATCGACGAGTCACTTGCGCCGCACATTAGTGGGCGAGTCAACGACAGCCAGACAGAGTCCAAGCGCTACGAACTGCACCGCCTGCCCAATGCGGACAAGCAATCAAAGGTGCGCATCCGCTTTGCCATGAACGGCACCTGGAGCTGGTACTGGGCCGTTGACAACTTTGGCCTGTATAGCATTGAGGACGCGCCCACCACCATCCCGGCGATCGACAGCGTTGCTGTGGACGGCGGCATCGCCACCATCAGTTGGCAGGGTGCGGCAGGTGTACGACTGCAGAAAACCTCCAACCTGGCCAACCCAAACTGGTCCGATATCGCCAATACTCAGGGGGAATCCTCCGCCAATGAGGTTGCCGACCAGGTGGAAGCGTACTATCGTCTGATCCGCGATTAGCACGGCCCAATTGGCCAAAAGCATCATGAAAACAAAACAACCAACCGGGCAGCGGCGGCGATTGGGGTTTACCCTGATCGAGTTGCTGGTGGTCATTGCCATTATCGCGATTCTCGCCTCGCTGCTTCTCCCTGCCCTGGCCAAGGCCAAGGGCATGGCCCACAAGATCAGCTGCCTCAACAACCACAAGCAGCTCGGGCTCGCCGTGCAGCTCTACTCGAGCGACAACGAAGACTGGCTCAACCCCATCCAGGACCGGCTCGCCTCCGGCAATGGAGAGTCGAGCTGGCGTCCCTACCTCATGAGGTATCTCGGTGCGCAATGGGATCGCAAGAAACAAATGTTCCTCGGCGGGAGCAAGCCGATCTATGACTGCCCCACCGAGAATGCGAAGGGCAAAAAGGGGGACGTGTACCACCAGGGCAACCCGGCGGTCGTCGGCCAGTTTCGCATCGGTGAGATCAGCATCGCCAGCGGCATCGGCGCAGTGAATGTCCACTGGACCAGGGGTGGCGCCCAGCCGCCCTTTGGCCGGCCGGTTGGCTACGAGAACAACCTCTGCAACTGGGGCATGGTCGAGTCAGCCTCTGAGATGATCCTGCTCGGCGACGGCCACAGCAATATCGGCGGCTGGCCCAACGACGAGTGGTGGATCTGGAAAGAGCTCGGAAACGCCAACTCCGCAGGCTACAATCGCTTCATCCAAAACGACCCCGGCGCGATGCGGCACGCCGGCAGTTCCAACTACGTGTTCGGGGATGGTAGCGCCAAGACACTTGATCCCAATCTCATCCCGTGCGACGAGTCAGCCTGCTGGTGGTCCGCCCCTCAGAGCCCTCACTGATCGCGCGCGCCCTCGTCCACCTGGATAATGCAAGCCGCTGAAAAGAAACAACTCAGGCTTGCAGGCCTATTATTCGGCTTGGCCATCCTGTTTTTTGTCCTCTTCAGTTCGCCTGAGCGGGAGGCGTTGGAATATTTTTACGACGAGAGTGAGCGGAAACTGTTCACAACACCGATCGGTTCCATCCCACCGATAAAAGGCATCAACGACAACCAGTTCGACGGTGTGCGGGCCATCGTCATCGCGCCCAAGGGCCGGTGCGGTGACGAATCGGTCCGCCGTATAGCCTACCTTGAAAAGTGGTCGCCCCAGTTGAAGCAGCAAATGGAGGCCGCCGAACGGGCCAAAGCCGCCGGTCATGCCGTGCCCAATCTTGTGGGTCGTTCCCAGCGGAAATTTCACCAGTTCGTTCGGCGAACAGATTCCACCCAATGGTACCACATGAACACCGATGAAGCCGCGAAGATCATGGCAACGCTGCGAACCAAGGATGACGAAGGGAAAATCCCCGAAGTTTGCACGCCGAACCGCTGAGCGATTCAGATGAACCTGTATTCGCCAGTCCTGCTGACGGCCCTGCTGGTTGCGCCGGTTTTCAGCATAGCCGAGACGCAAGAGACCAGTCTCGAGGCACCCGGACCGAACTCGCCGGACGAACCCTTGGCTAGGCAGATGTCCGTAGCCAAGGCAGTGGACTTCATAGACCGCGCCTCGCTCCACTGGCAGCGCTCCCGCGAGTGCGTCACCTGCCACACCAACGGCGCTTACCTAATGGCACGCGGCCAACTTCAAGCCGACACCGCGCCGCACATTTCCGTCCGAAAATTCTTCGAGCAATATGTTGATGGCTGGGCAAAGAAGAAACCGGAACCACAGGGCATCGTGGTCACCGCGGCCGCGCTCGCCATGGACGATGCGACCAGTGGTAAACTCACCGACACCACCCGGGCCGCCTTCGATGAGGCCTGGAAAATCCAGCGCGCCGACGGCTCATGGGACTGGCTGAAGTGCGGCTGGGGGCCGTTTGAGTCAGACGACCATTACGGCGTGACGCTCGCTGCGATTGCCGCTTCCAAGGCACCGGGCAATTACGCGCAAACCGGCCAAGCCGCCGCCGGGTTGGCCAAGCTCCGCAGCTATCTCGAAAATCATCCTGCTGAACTACCGCACCAAAAGGCCATGATGCTTTGGCTCGAAGGCGTGTTACCGAAATGGGTGAATCATGATGACCGACAACGTTGGCAAGAGGAACTGCTTGGCCTACAGTTGCCCGATGGTGGCTGGGCCACCGCCGGGTTGGGTGATTGGAAACGCAACGACGGTTCCGCGCAGACTCTGAACAAGGCAGACGGCTACGGAACCGGCTTTGTCGTTTTTGCGCTGCGCAAGTCAGGCCTGGCATCGAGTCACTCGGCGATTCGCCGCGGCATCCACTGGCTGAAAACGCACCAGCGCGAAAGCGGCCGATGGTTTACCCGATCGCCCTACAAGGATGGCAGACACTACATCAGCCACGCCGGGACAGTCTTCGCCCTGCTGGCGCTGGCCGAGTGCGGCGAACTGAAATAATCTGGATGGAGACGTCTTCATTTAACTTCCCGACAGACACCCGGGTCGGCCCGGGCGTCATCGCGCAACTCAACGAGACACTGCTCGCGCTTGGCATTCACCGGCCGTTGGTCGTGACTGATGCCGGGCTGCTGGCCACCGATGCCTACAAAAAACTTGTGGGCGCCCTGCTCCCCGGCAAGCCGGATCGCGACTGGTTTTTATTTTCCGAAGTGCAGCCCAACCCCACCGAGGCCAACACCCGCGGTGCTGCCGGACTGGCCTTGGACAAGCGCTGCGATGGCATCGTCGGCCTCGGCGGCGGCAGCGCGCTCGATGCCGCCAAGGTTTGCCGCATCCTCATCAAACAGCCGAAGCTCAAACTCGCCGACTACGACTGGGAAGCCGACTGGAGCGGGTTGCTGCCCTTTATCGCCATCCCCACCACCGCCGGAACCGGCAGCGAGGTCGGTCGCAGCGGCGTGGTCACGCCCGACGGCGGCGACAGCAAGGGCATGTACTTTCACCCGGAACTCCTGGCCAAGTGTGTCTTTCTCGATCCCGAACTAACCACCGGGCTGCCACCGGGACTGACTGCCGCCACCGGGCTCGACGCCCTCACCCACTGCATCGAGTCGTACACTTCGCCGGTGTTCCAGCCGCTGTGCGATGGCATCGCGCTTGAGGGGATCGCGCTCATCATCCGCGCGCTGCCGAGCGCCATCGCCGACGGCCCGGACATCGACGCCCGCGGTCACATGCTCGTCGCCGCCGCGATGGGCGGCGTGGCGTTCCAAAAGGATTTGGGTGCAACACACTCGCTGGCGCATCCGCTCTCAGCGATTTGCGGCGTCCACCACGGCACGGCCAACGCCATCTGCCTGCCGCATGTCATGCGCTTCAACGCCCGGCGCAAACCGGGCGTCTATCGGCGCATTGGCATCGCCTGCGGCCTCGACGTCATCTCGTGCAGCGACGCCGAGGCTGACGAGCAGACGATTCATTTCATCGACGACTTCATCCGGCGCTGCGGCATGCCGCCGTCGCTCGAGGAGGTCGGCGTAAAGGAGGAGCACATCGAGACACTGGCCAACCAGGCGTGGCTCGATCCCTGCCACCAAACCAACCCCGTGCCGGTGAAACACGAGGATCTGAAGGAACTTTTTTTGAAAGCACTGTGAGTGAGTTTCCGACCCAACTTTTAATCAATGGCAAGTGGCTTGACGGTTCCGGCGACGGCCTGGACATCACCAACCCGGCAACGGAGCAATCGTTCGCCGAAATCAGCGCTGCGACGGCGGGTGAAATCGGCCAAGCGGTCGAGGCGGGCCAGGCCGCGTTCGAGTCCGGCTGGCGCGACATGCCGCCAGGCCAGCGCGCCGAATTGCTGCACCACTTGGCCAGACGCATTCGCGACAACGTCGAGTCCATCGCCCAACTCGAGACGCGCAACGTAGGCAAGCCAATCAGCGACGCCCGCTGGGAGGCCGGGGCCGGTGCAAAGGTGTTCGAGTATTACGCCGGGGCCATCGGTCATTTGTGCGGCCAGACAATCCCGGTGGCGAGGGGCGGATTCGATTTCACGCTGCGCCAGCCAATGGGCGTCATCGCCGCGATCACGCCGTGGAATTTCCCGTTCCTCATCGCCTGCTGGAAGGTCGCCCCCGCGCTCGCCGCTGGTAACCCGGTCGTGCTCAAGCCAGCGTCGCTCACGCCGTTGACCGCGCTGCTGCTCGGCCGGCTGGCGCAGGAAGCCGGCCTGCCGGACGGCGTGCTGCAGGTCGTGCCCGGCGCCGGCTCGGAAGCCGGCAACGCATTGGCCACCCACCCACTCGTCCGCAAAATAGGCTTCACCGGCTCGACCGAGGTCGGCGCAAAAATCATGAAGCTCGCCGCGGACGACATCAAGCGCGTGTCGCTCGAACTCGGTGGCAAGTCGCCAAACATCGTCTTCGCCGATGCCAACTGGCAGCGCGCCGCCGCCGAATCGCCAATGAGCGTGTTCGCCAACACGGGGCAGGACTGCTGCGCCCGCAGCCGGATGTTTGTCGAGCAATCGATCTTCGACGATTTTGTGGACCAGTTCGTCGCCGCCACCGAGGCGCTCAAGATTGGCGACCCGACCCTCGACGAAACACAGGTCGGCCCGATGGTCTGCGCCTCCCAGCGTGAACTCTCCGAGTCATTTATCGCTGGGGCCAGGGATGCGGACCGCGACATCCGCACCGGCGGCGACCGGCCAGGCGGTAGCGGTTTTTATCTGAACCCCGCCGTGATCACCGGCGTCGAGACCCTCGACCGCGCGTGGCGCGAGGAAATTTTCGGGCCGGTTGTTTGTATGCGTCCCTTTACCGACGAAGCCGAAATGTTACACGAAGTCAACGACACTAATTTCGGCCTTAGCGGCTCTGTTTGGTCGAGTGACTTGAACCGGGCGTTGCGAGTGGCGCGCCAGGTGGAGAGCGGTGTCATCAGCATCAACACTCACTCAAGCGTGCACACCGAGGCACCGTTCGGCGGCTTCAAGCGCAGCGGCCTTGGTCGCGACCTCGGCATGTCCGCGATGGAAGCCTGCACTGAGGTGAAAAATATTTATGTCGGCGAATAACGCGGGATGAGCGAGGCTCGACATTATTCCCTCCACTTGGCCAAGCGCTTGGCTGCATGGTGGCTGCTGCTCATCATATTGGAGCTTGGCCATGTGGCCTGGGCCGGCCTGGTGACCTACAACGACTTTGGAACGCCAGGCCGACGTGACCCTTCTGTCTCGCGGATTGGCGCCACCCCGGCCGAGTTGAAAGCCGGCAATGGCACGGTCGAGAAAACCGGCAAACTCATCGACTTTGCCGACGGCCAGACGTCCGGTGTTCAGCTGAAATTCACCTTGACCGGCTCACCGCTTGGCGAAGTGGAAATTGGCGACGATGCCCCCGTTGGTACCGACGCGGGAGGCGTGTTCAATGACCGGGTCAACTGTTCAGGCGGCACGCCGCTCCCAGACGGCAAGGTTCATTTCATCGACCTGTTCGGGCTTGACCCATCCGCGTACTACGAGTTGATTTTGTTCTCGAGCAGCCCGGGTGATGGCGATGCCAAGCCGGTTTTGTTTACGCTTTGGGATGTCTCATCGTTTGAGAATCGCAGCACCGTCGCGGCGGGCCGTGTCACAATCAGCGGCCAGTTTGGTCGTACAACAAAAATTGAAACCTCCGACAACTCCGGAGTGGGGCGCGGTGATGTCTGCCGATTTGGGTTTATCCGCAGCGGCAGCGATGGCGACCTGCGGGTGATTCTCCAGTCGCCGGGCGGCGGCCAGCTGAACGCTCTCATGCTACGCGAACAAACGCCGCCGGTGCTCGCCGACAAGCCGCTCGTCACGCTTGGTGAGGATCATGCCGTGATTCGAGGCACAATCGTCGATCCGGCCAAGGGTGCGGTCGAGCTGCGCTGGCGCGAGGCCCGCAGCCAGGCCACATGGCAGTCGATGAAATTGACACCGGACGAAAGCGGCGCAGTCGAGGCGCAGCTCGATTCACTGCCGGTATTCGTCGATCAGAAGTTCGTTTTTGTGCAGCAGACCGGCAACGGCGAAATCGCCTCGGAGACACAGACCATACGGCCGCAAAAACTGGGCGTAATTTACTCGACCGGCTTTGAGCCGACCGAGCCGGTGGCGTTCCTGCCGGGAGCAATCACAACGCAGACCGGCCCATGGCGAGTGGCCAAAGGTAACGCCGAGGTACAGGCCGACCGTGTCGCGCACGGTGGACAGGCGGTGCGCACCGGCGACTGCGTCATCGAGATGAAACTCGACAACCCTGAGGTGGTACTGTGGGCCGATGCGTTTATTCAAGACCCGGGCATCAGCCAGACGCGACAAATACCCGACGGCACCGCGAGCAGCGTGCTGCTGTTTCAAGATGGCAAACTCCTCGCGCTTGACGGCGATGGCAACGGCGACGGAACCTTTGTCACCGCGACGGAACTGCCGACCGGCCGTTTCACGAGACTCACCATCCGCACCGACTACGGGGCCAAGCAGTTCGACGTGTGGGTGGATGGCAAACCGGCCCTAAAGAAACTCGGCTTCAAGGACAACTCGGTGACACGCTTCCAAGGGGCCAAACGTCTGGCCGGCGCGAACAGCTACCTCGATGACTTCAGTCTCTCCACATGGGGACTCGACCGCGACAGCGACGGCGACGGCCTGAACGATCTCGACGAGGCAAAATTTTACGGCTCATACCCGCTGCTCGCCGACAGCGACCGGGACGGCGCGAGTGATGCACACGAGATCGCCGCCGGGACGCACCCAGCCGATCCCGGCTCGATTTTTGCCGTGAAAATTGACTCGGCCACCGGAGGCAAAACCAAGCTCTCGATTCCGACTCTCACCGGACTCGACTACACGCTTCAACGCCGCGCCGCGCTTGACCACGGGCGCTGGAAAACCATCCCCGGCTTCGAGAACATGCCCGGCGACGGCAGAGTGCAGTCGTTTCTCGAGACGCCGGATGGACGTAACTATTTTTACCGAGGCGTCATCGTGAACCGTCTCAACGCCTTGAATCCCTGACATGACCCAACACAAAACAACCTGGCCAGTCGCATCCGTTTTTCGGGGTGCGCTGTTGCTGGCCGGTTGTGCTTCCGGATTCGCGCAAAGCCCGGTCAACCAATGGGTGCTCTCGCCGGAAAACATTGACATCACGACCGTGAAAGACTTGTCCGGAAACGAGGACGGCCTGCTGCACGGACGGATGGTACCGACGCAAAACCCGCCGGCGCTATACTTCGATGGGACGGACACATACGTCGAGTTGGCAGCGAAGGACGAGGCCAAGTCGCTACCCAAGTCCGCGCTTACCGCCGAGGCTTGGGTGGCAGTGAACTCCCCCGCCGAATGGGGTGGCATTGTCGGCTGCTTGCAGGACAATGGCAGTTTCGAGAAAGGCTGGGTGCTCGGCTACAACAACAATAAGTTCAACTTCGCTCTGTCCACCGGCGGCGATCTCACTTACCTGAACGCCTCAACCTCGTTCGAGACCGGACGTTGGTATCATGTGGTCGGTACCTATAACGGCTCTCGGATGCGCATTTACGTCAATGGCACCGAGCGCGGCAGCAATACCAACCGCCGCGGATCGATCGACTACTCGCCGGCCACATTCGTCATCGGCTGCTACCTCGACGACAACGAGTTTTATCCGCTGGAAGGATTCATCTCCGAGGTGCGCCTATACAACCGTGCGCTCTCGAGCCAGCAGATTCGAAACCGCTACAACAGCACCAAGGGTAAACACGCCTCCCGCCCCAAGCCACCGGTCGTCGTCACCAACCGTGAGTTGAGCGCCGGGCCGTATCTGGCATTTACCTCACCGAGCGAGGCGCTCGTCAGGTGGGAAACCGCCAAGCCGGTGCCCACGAGGCTGGCCTACGGCACCACACCGACACTGCAAAACCGCATCAACCAGCAGGAACGCAAACGCTCGCACGAAGTCATCCTCCCCGGCATTGAGCCTGGCGCAATGTATCATTACTCGGTCGGCGTCGAGCAGGACGGACAGACCCAGTGGCTCGAGCCGGCGACCGGCGAATCGGATTTCAACTACTCGCGGCCGGACATCAGCGCCATCGAGTCGCCGTATGCGCAGGACGAGCGGATGCGCAAAAGCAGCGCCGCAGCCGAGGCGATCCTCGCGGCCACCGGCATCCGCAAGGGCTACGCGCTCGACTACGGCTGTGGCGAGGGACGGCTGGCATTCGCCCTAGCCAAGCGCACGGAACTGACTGTGATTGGCGTGACCGACGATGCCGGCAAGGCGGCCCGAGCCCGGACGGCGTTGCGACGGGCCGGCATTTACGGCACGCGGGTGACGATCCATCACCGGCCCTTGGCCAAGCTGGGGCACACGGACAACCTGTTCAATCTCGCCGTTTCGAGCGAACTGCTACACAACGGCGTGCTGCCCGGCAACCGTGCGGAATTGTTGCGCGTCCTCCGGCCAAGCGGCGGCGTGCTGGCGCTCGGCGGCCTGCCGCAGAGCGATCTAGCCAAGCTCATCACCGGCTCGGCCCTTGTCCGGGGAACCACCACCGAAGCCAGTGGCGAACTGCTCTTGGTCAAACGCAGGCCGCTCGAAGGTGCGGGCGAATGGACCCACACTTACGGCACCGCCGCGCAGACCTCCAACAGCGGCGACGAGATCGTCAACGGCAGCAAAATGGCCCTGCAGTGGTTCGGCAAACCAGGCGCACGCGGCATGATCGACCGGCAGGGGCGCAATCCGCCACCACTCACGAGTAACGGCTTTCTGTACGTGCAGGGCGACAACCGCATCTGGGGACAGGATGCCTTCAACGGGACGATCCTCTGGAACTATGAGTTCCCGAGTGAACTGCGCCGCGTCAACACGCCGCGCGACGGCAGCAACATGTGCTCGGACGACTCGTCGCTCTTCGTCGCGATGCGCGACCGCGCCTACCGGTTCGACGGCCAAACCGGGCGGCTGCTCCGTAGTTTCCCGGTGATCAGCAACGGGGCGACCAACTGGGGCTACATTGCCAACGACGATGGCCTGCTGTTCGGCGGGAGCGTCAAGCCCGGCTCGGAGTACACTAAATTCAAGGGCACGCCGTACTGGTACGACTCGAGCGGCACGCAGGACACGGCCAAGGTTTGCAGCGATAATTTGTTTGCGATCGAAAAGCAGACCGGCCGCAAACAATGGGAGTACCGCGGCGGCAAGATCATCAACACCACCATCGCCATCGGCAGCGGGCGGGTGTATTTCGTCGAATCGAACTCATCGAGCCTCCGGAATGAGCCGACCAGCCGCATCGACTCGAGCAGCCTGTGGTCAAGCCTGCGCCTCGTCGCGCTGAACCAGCAGACCGGATCAAAGGCCTGGAGCAAATCGATCACCGTCAACAAGTCGCCCTACCCGGTCGTGTTCTTCCTCGCACAAGCCAAGGATCGGCTGATCCTCAGCTACACCACCAGCCGTTATTACGTGGACGCCTTTTCCACAAGCAACGGCAGCAAGGTCTGGTCGAAGAACCACTCCTGGAACCGCAACCATCACGGCGGGCACATGTACCATCCGGTGATCGTGGATGATGCGGTGATCGTCGAGCCGTACGGCTACAGCCTGTCCAACGGCAGCACCGTTCATCGCGGCCTCCCGCAACGGGGCGGGTGCAGCACGATGTCCGCCTCGCACAACACGGTGCATTACATCAACTGGGATTACGACAAGGGTTCGATGTATTTCTGGGACGTGGACACCGGTAAACGTCGACTGATGGTCGGCTCGCGGTCGAGCTGCTGGCTCTCGCTCATCTCCGGCAACGGCATGATCCTCTCGCCGACCGCCAGCTCCGGCTGCCGCTGCCGCTATCCCATCCAAACCTCCATCGGGTTCATGAGACGATGACCCTGCGTAAAACACAACGGCTGCTCGGCTTGGCGATCGTGATCGCCTGGCCAAGCCCCTGGCCAAGCGCCGCCGACTGGCCGTCGTACCGGCACGACAACCAGCGCAGCGCCATCACAGCCGAGACGCTCAAGCTGCCTCTGGCCAAACGCTGGCAGATGATCCCGGCGCAGCCGCCCTCCCCCGCCTGGGCCAAGCCGGCCAAGTTCGATTTTTACGTATCGCCGCAGTCTCGAAAGCCACTCGTGCATCGCCTGGCCTATGACCATGCGTACCATGCCACTGCCGCCGGGGACCGCGTTTATTACGGCTCCTCCGCCGAGCACACGGTGAACTGTCTCGATGCGTACAGCGGGAAGGAGAAGTGGGTGTTTTTCACCGACGGCCCGGTGCGGTTCGCACCGTCGATCCACGACGGCCGCGTGTACGCCGGATCGGACGACGGCACAGCGTACTGCCTTGACGCCGTCACCGGCAGGTTGATCTGGTCACACACCGCCGCCAGTGAAAAAAACAAACTCGTGCCCAACGACGGCCGACTGGTCTCGCCGTGGAGCGTGCGCAGCTCGGTCGCGGTGGATGCCGGCACAGCCTACTTCACCTCCGGCTTCTTTCCTCACGAGGGCGTTTACATGAGCGCCGTTGATGCCCTCACCGGCAGGGCCACTCAAAGCCGCCACTGGAAACAACATCACCTCAACAAAGGCTCGTTCCAGGGCTACATGCTCCTGTCGAACTCCCGCATTTACATGCCGGGCGGCCGCAGCACGCCGTTTTATTTTGACCGACTCACCGGCAGGCAGCTGGGACATTTCGCCAAGGGAAGTGGCATGGGTTCGTTCGCACTACTCGCCGACAACCGCATCGTCCACGGCCCCGCCGATCGAAGTGGTGGCGTGCTCACCGAGGCCAGCCTGTCCGGCGACAAGGTGGCCTCACACACAGACGCACTGGACATGATCGTCGATTCGAGGGCGATTTTCATGCTCACCGCAAACAAGGTGACCGCGATGACGCGCAGCAACCGGCGAGCGATTTGGAATCAGTCCGTCGAGGCGGGCGACGCGCTAGCCCTTGCAGGCGGGACACTCTTGGTCGGCAGCCGCGACAAGGTAAGAGCCCTCAACGCTGCCAACGGACGGGCGCTTTGGAGTGGCACTGTACCAGGCCGGGCAGTGGGCCTTGCCGTGGCCAACGGAGCACTGCTGGTCAGCACCGACACCGGCGCCATCGTCAGCTTTGGCCAAGCGTCTGACCAGCCCAGCGCGTGGATTCTTTATTAGGATGGGAGACATCAAGGCGATCACATTTGACCTTTGGGACACGCTTGTCATTGACGACTCGGATGAAGCCAAGCGGGCGGAGCAAGGCCTGCGTTCGAAATTCGACGAGCGACGGCATCTGCTTTGGGAGGCACTGAACCTCGCCGAACCGATTGAGCTGGAGGCAGTCCGCCTCGCCTACAACGTCGGTGACGCGGCGTTCAACAAGGTCTGGAAGGAGCAGCACATCACATGGCCCATTGCCAAGCGGCTACGCTTAATTCTCAATGAGCTCGGCCGCGAATTGCCAGGCGAAACATTCAATGCAGTCGTTCGGGCGCACGAGGAAATGGAAGTTGATATTCCGCCGGATGCCATGCCGGACGCGGTGCCGGTGCTCGAGCGCTTGGCCAGACGCTACAAACTTTGCATCGTCTCGGACGCCATCGTGTCGCCCGGGGGCTGCCTGCGGCGACTGCTGGAGAATCACGGCTTGGCCAAGTTCTTCAGCGGATTTGCCTTCTCCGACGAGGTCGGCCACAGCAAGCCGCACCGCTCGATGTTCGAGTCGGCGGCGGGACAGCTCGGGGTCGAGATCGGCGAAATGCTGCACATCGGCGACCGCGACCACAATGATGTCAAGGGGCCGCAGCAGCTTGGGATGAAGGCGATCCTGTTCACCGCATCCCGAGACGCAGACAAGACGAACACCTCCGCCGACGCCATCTGCGAGTCGTTCGACAAACTGGAAGCAGCAATCGAGCGGCTCAACGCCTGAACCTGATGCCAGGCCTAGCGGCTCATGCTTGGCAGGACAAGGTGGTTGATCCAGTTTCGGACTTCGACCGTGCGTAGCGATTTGTCCATGACGTCGGGATTGAGGCCCAGCGCCGAGGCGATGTCGACCCGTGATGGGTCGACGTAAAACGCCTCCAACTGGTCAATGTGCGCCAAACCGGCGGCTTCGTCCGCGAAAAGTTTCAGTTTCACCAATTTCTCCAAACGGCAAAACATCAGCCGCGCCATTTCATGCAGGTTGTACTCGGGATGATATTGCAAACCCCAAAACTCGGTGCCTCCCTGTTTCACACCGACCGACTGCACACGGGTAAAGTCGTTGCCAGCGAGCCTGACCGCGCCGTCGGGCAGCACGGTGACCTCGTCGTCGTGGCTGGTGAAGGCGTCGAACATCCCCGGTTTGCCCTCGTATAGCGGATGCTCCCGGCCCTCATCGCTCAGCGTGATGGCCCGGGCGATGCCCATCTCGCGTCCCTTCGGATTGAGCGCCACCTGGCCGCCCGCTGCAACAACGGCAATTTGCGCCGCCCAACAACTCCCGAACGCCGGCACACCCTGGCGGAAACACTCGCGGGCGAACTCGATCTGCAGCGCCACATCCGGTTCACCGGAGAACACACAGGAGCTGCAACCGGTCCAAGCCACGCCATCGTAATCACGGATCGACGCGCCGATCGGCAGACTCGCACCCGGGTCGGCGGGAAAAATGACATCGCACCCCGTCCCGGCTGGACCGCAATGATCGAGCATGCCGGTGTACAGGTCGGCGGCGAGGCTGGCGCCGCCGGTCTGCAACTGTTGGCGGGCGTCTTTCGTGTAGCCATCGATGATCAAAAACCTGGGAGCCGTCTTATTCGTCATGCGATCTTCTCAGAAACGAACACCCAATTCGTCGATCACCTCCGAAATACGACCGACCAACCCGGTCATGTCCTCCGGTTGAACATCGCCAATACTGCCGATGCGGAAGCATTGCGCGTGTGACACCTTGCCAGGATAAATGACAAAGCCACGTGACTTGAGCGCGTCGTAGAATTTTTGAAACTCAAACTCCGCGCTGTCGGGATAGTAAAATGACGTGATGATCGGCGACTGCAAATCGTCCCCGAGCAGCGTGCGGAACCCAAGCGCCCGCATACCCTTCACCATCGTTTTTTGGTTGGCAACGTAGCGAGTGTGACGGGCCTCGATGCCGCCCTCGTCCTTGAGTTCGTCGAGCGCCCTGGCAAAGGCACTCACGACATGGGTTGGCGAGGTGAACCGCCACTTGCCGCCATTGGTCTCCATTTCACGCCATTGATCAAACAGGTCGAGACTGTGGGAGCGCGACCAACCCTCGGTCGCCTCGAGCATGGCGCGATCGGCCACGACAAAACCGAAGCCGGGCACACCCTGGATGCACTTGTTCGCAGAGGAAATCAGGTAGTGCGCCCCGGTCAATTCCATGCTCATCGGGATGCCGCCGAACGATGACATCGCGTCAAGAATGAACACCCGGCCGAGACGGCGGACGATCTCGCCAACCGCCTCCACTGGATTAAGCATGCCGGTGGTGGTCTCACAATGTACCATGGCGACGTGCGTGATCGCCGTGTCACCGGCCAGCATTTGTTCCACTTGGCCAAGGTCGGTGGGCTCAATCTCCGCCTGGCCAAGCTCGACCGCCTCGATCCTAAGCATCCGCGCGATGGTCGTAATGCGTGCCCCGTAGGCGCCATTGTTTAGTACAAGTAATTTTCCATCGGACGGGATGACCGAGCCAACCACCGACTCGACAGTAAAGGTACCACTCCCGGGCATGAGCACAGCAGTGTGGGTGTCTGGGCTGGCGGCGTCACTAGTCGCGAGTTCGACCAGGCGCGTGCGAATGGACTGCACAATGCCGTTGTAGTCCACATCCCACGTGGAGTATTCCTGCATCATCGATTCCCTGACGGTCCGAGTCGTGGTCAACGGGCCGGGAGTCAGCAGCAGATACTGCGTGTCACGTTCGTTTACCATGGCAGGGAAAACGTCTTGATGGTGGACATGAACTTCATCGCCTCGATGACGCCCTCCTTGATACCAAGGCCGGAATCCTTTACACCGCCAAACGGCGACGATTCCATCCGGAAGCCCGGCACTTGATTGACGTTAACCGCCCCGGTTTTCAATTCCTTGACCACTCTGATGGCGGCCGCCATATCGTTGGTAACGACTCCGGAGGAGAGGCCAAAATCTGAGTCGTTGGCCAAGGCGATGGCATCGTCGAGGTCGCGCACCGGCATGATGGGTGCAAGGGGCCCAAACGATTCCTCGCAAACCATCTCGGCGTCGCGCGGCACGTTGGCGATGATGGTCGGTTCAAGCTGTGCCCCGTTGCGTTTGCCGCCAAGCAGTACCTCGGCCCCGGCGGCGACAGCCTTGGCCACCCGCTCCTCAAGCTCGATGGCGGCCGGTTCGTCGATGACGGTGCCAATGAAAGTCGCTTCGTCAGCAGGATCGCCCACGACGAATTCACCGGCCTTGGCCACGAACTTGGCCGTGAACTCATCGAGCACCGGCTCCTCGACGATGATGCGTTTGACGGCGGTGCAACGTTGGCCCGAGTTGCGGAACGACCCTTCTGTGGCCAGCGTCGCGGCCAGGTCGAGGTCGGCATCCCTGAGCACGATAAGCGGCGCGTTGCCTCCCAACTCAAGGCAAAGTTTCTTGTAGCCGGCGATGGTGGTGAGGTGTTTACCCGGCCCGGTGCCGCCGGTAAAGGTGACCAGATCGACACGCGGATCGCGCACAAGCGCCTCGGTGATCGTTTTACGGTCGCCGACAAACGTGCTGAGCATCGCCGACGGCAGGCCGGCCTCGTACAGCAACTCGGTGAGGCGGATTGCAGTCAACGGCGTCTTGCTGGACGGCTTGAGCAGTACCGACACGCCGGCAGCGATCGCCGGAGCCAGCTTGTGAGCCACCTGGTTCAGCGGATGGTTGAACGGCGTAATCGCAGCAACCAGGCGAAGTGGCTCGCGCATGGTGAAGATTTTTCGCGCCTGGCCGTTCTTGGCGGCGTCACACGAGAAAATATTCTCATCATCGCGCAGCGCCTCGGCGGCGGCGAACTTGAACACCTCCTGCGCGCGTCCGACCTCGTAACGGGTCTCGCGCATGCACAGACCGGCCTCGAGCCGGATTAAGTTCGCGAACTCGTCGGCGCGCGCGGCCAGCAGGTCGCGGGCGCTCATGAGGATTTCGTAACGCTCATTCTTGGTCGGTGGCTGCGCCTGGCCAAGCGCGGCCTGAATGGCCTGCTCGAGCTGCTCGGGGGCGATGCGCGGCAGCGTGCCGGTCAGCGAGCCGTCCCACGGATAGCGCACCTCGAGCTTGTCGCCGGTCTGCACCGGCTCGCCGGCGATATAGCTTGGCCAGGTCAGTGGCAATTGCTGAGTAATGTCAGTGGACTGGGTCATTGCTGGATTCCGTTGCAGGCGAAGTCAAAAATGTCAAAGTTGCGCGGGTCGCCCTTGGCCAAGCCGGCGTACTTCGCGTTGAGCGGCTCGGAAATTAGGAACGGCACCATCTCCTCGTAGCGGCCCCCGTGCGAGCGGAGCGTGCCCTCAAGTTTTGCGAGGTCGTGATGCTCCGGCGTACGGCCGATCACCCAGTCTCGTGCGGAGAGGACGAACAGGTCACCGATCCGGTCACCCGGCAGCTCGAGCTTGGCCACAGCCGTCTCGCGTGGGTGCACCTCGGTGACGCCGTCGAGGGCTGCGATCCAGTTGGCGACGACTTCACGCTCAAGGTTGTCCGGCAAATAAACGGTCACCGCCGAGCCCAGCGCGCCGTGATGCACGACGTACGGATCGGTGATCGGACAAATGACGCGGCAGCCATCGCCAAACTCACGGGCCAGCTCCGTCTCGAGAAAAATGACGTTGGGTTCGCCATCGCCGTTGCACTTGGCGTTCATCCCATGGTCGGCGGTGATACCGACGATGGCATCCAGCTCGAGCAGCCGACCGACCTCCGTGTCGATCGCCCGATAAAAGTCGCGCGACTCGGCGGCCTCCGGCGCGTACTTGTGCTGCATGTAGTCGGTGAGCGAGAGGTAGAGAAAATCGGCACGCCCGGCGGCAAGCAACTCCACGCCAACGCGCAACACGTACAGGCTGGCTTCGCCGGAGTAGATGGAGGGCTTCGGCCCGGCGAGCGACTCGACGTCGTCGATGCCGTTCACCTCGAGACTCACGTCATCGGCCTTCTCGGCGGAGACAGCGATGCCGTCCATGCTCTTGGAGAGCAGTTCGCGCAGCTTGTCCTTGGCGGTGACCATCGCTGTCTTACGGCCGGCCGCCGATGCAGCGGCAAGGATGGTCTCGTTGCGCAGGAAGCGGGAGGAGTTGGTCATCACCTCCTCGCCGGTGTCGGGGTCGAGGATGTAGTTTCCTCCAATGCCGGTCTGCGACGGCGGCGTACCGGTAACCATGGCGCAGTTGTTCACGTTGGTGAACGAGGGCAGCGCGCCACGGGCCAGGCCACAGTGGCCATCGGCCGCCAGCTTGGCCAAGTGGGGCAGCTCGCCGTGGATGAAGCCAAGCGTGAGGTATTCCTCGGCACAGCCATCGGCACAGATGACCGCCAACGGCCGATCCGGCAGGCAGTACTCACGTTGATTGACGGTTATGGTTTCCAATTTATTTCAACTCTCGCAAGGCGGTTGCCACCAGTATGCGGAGGGTGAACCGCTTGTCGGAGCTGTTCATTGAGACTGAACTCAGGGGGAATAGATTTACAACACAGAGCCCGGGTTGGACGCCAAACGGCATGAATCGCTGGTACCGTTATCTCTGTAGCCCGGTGTACCAATGTATTGTGCCCATGAATTTTTCGGCGCTGTCGGTGACCGGAATGCTTCCGACATGTCCATCCCCCCAAAGCGAATTATTTTTCCCATGCCGAAACCATTCCTGAATGATCTCGTACTCCGGATAGTACGAGCCCCACCGGCCGTTGAGCCTCCATTCACTGAGGTTCTGCCTTACGCCGGGATTGCACCCGAGCGCGTCGTTGGTGGTGGCGGTGCCATCGGCCTCGACCCGAGTCTCTCCGGCATCCTGCACGATGATGGTCTCCGAGGGTCCGAGCAATTCACTGCGACGGCGGGGACGCATCGCGGTGGCCGTTTGTCTCCGGACAGCGGTGAAAAACCGGCCATTGATCCCGTAGGAACCATCCAGCCAAAAATCGGGGGGGAACTTGTAGTCCCAGCGCCACTCATCGACCGTCCTGGCTGCAGGATCACGCCAAAGACGAACCTGCTTTGCTACATAGGAATAGTAGGCAACGCCCCAGTAGGCATCCGAACTGTTGGGATCTTCGATCACGCGACGGGCCGATTTCATGCGCGGGTTCATGTACCACTTGCCATGGTTGGGTGGCTGGCCGGCGGGACTATGGTGCAGCCAGCCTTCGTTTTCCTCCTCATAAAGAGCCATGGCAATGTCGATCTGATGCAGGCTGTTGATGCAATAGGCCGACTTGCCCTGCACCTTGGCACGGGACAGTGCCGGCAGTAAAAGAGCGGCCAGGATGGCGATGATGGCGATGACCACCAGCAACTCGATCAACGTGAAAGCGCTGGCTTGAGCAACAACAATCCTGTTCCCATCTGTTTGGGATCGAATTTTCATCACCACCTTGGAATTGTGCCGGGAGCTAGAGCGGCAGTCCCCTGTACCAGTGAATGCCCTTCATATAATCCGGGCCGCCTCCCTGACTGGGTGATCTGCCGCAATCCTTGGTAAAGCGGATGGGGCTCGCATGGCCGTCTGCCCACAATGTCTCACATGATGCGCCATAAGGCTTGCCGGAACCATGCCGGAACCATTCGGAAACCCAGTCGATATCCGGATAGAGGGGTGCCAGGCTGTACTTCCACTGCGTCAGGTTCTCAGCGCCTCCATTAGCGGCCAGATTGTCACTCGGACCACCATCCATTTTCTGTTCGCCTGCATCCTGAATGATAATCGTCTCATTGGCACTAATGAGGTCGGTTCGTTTTCGTGGACGACTTCTCCTAGGTTTATTGTCTGAACCATAGTTGAAGAACTGCCCATTGATGCCATAAGAGGCGTCCAGCCAAAAATCAGCGCCGTACCTCAGCCCGTCCTCCCTCCATTCGTCAGATGTCTTGGCGGCAGGACAACGCCAAAGCCTGATGTTTCCCCCGGCATATCTGTAGTAGGCCAACCCCCAGTAGGCATCACCACTGTTGGGATTCGCCCATTGGGTAGCGCTGCTACCAATCAGCTTCCGGGCCGCCTTCATGCGGGGATTCATATACCATTTGCCATGGTTGGGGGGACTTCCTCCGGGAGTGTGATGAAGCCAACCCTCGCTGTCATCCTCGTACATATGAAAAATAATATCCAACTGGTGCAGGCTGTTGATACAGTATGCCTGCTTGCCCTTTTCCTTGGCACCGGCCAGCGCCGGCAGGAGCATCGCCGCCAAGATGGCGATAATGGCGATAACCACCAGCAGTTCAATCAGGGTGAAACCCTTTTGCCCTCTTATTCCTAGTTTCGTCTTCATTTGTTTGTTGTTGGTTTTGTTAATGCTGACATTATTTTGTTCATCTGATTTTTTAAAATCGGTCGCCCCATCGGGCCACTGAGGCCCTCCTGTTCACTCATCGCCTGGGCTACTTGCGCCGGAGAAATATCATCCGTATTTTTCACTTCAACTTCGGCCCCCTTTTCAACCAGAAATTCCACCATGCCCAAATTGCCGGACCTCACAGCGTAATGCAGTGCGGTGGCACCAACCTTGTTGGTGGCATTAATGTCCAAACCCCGTTCAATCAACTGAAGAGCAAACTCTCTGCGACCGAAGGTGACCGCCTTGTGGAGTGTCGTATTGCCCTGACCGTCCCGCAGACGAATATCCGCACCATTGGCCATAAGCAACTCGAAAGCCTTCTCGGAACCGGCCCCGATGATATGGAAGAGCGGCGTTTCCCCGACTGGGTCTGCATGATCCACCGAAATACCGGACTCGATACAATCGCTCAGTTTTTCCAAGTCACCAAACCGGGCCGCCTGAATAATATCATCCTGATTTTGGCAGGCTGGAAGGAGTGCAACCCACGCCAGGCCAAAAGCAAAGGAAGGTAATGAAGGATTATTTCCCAAGGCTCTGCATTTTCAGGTACTGGCCCGCCTGGGCATTGCCCTGCTCGGCGGCCTTGTTGAGATTCTCAGCCACGGCCATCATCCCACCGGCAATCAGGTCACGCTGCTCCGGGGTCAAATCAGGAATGGACATCAATTGCTTGAGGATACCGTGTGCACCGGTGTAGTTCCTGGCCTTGAGCAACTGAGTCGCCCGGGTGGCCATCGACTTGATGTTGGGGTTCTTCTCGTCCTTGAACGCCTCGGCAATGGTTTCCGGCGCATCATCAAGGGACATCTCGGTCGGATACCTGTCGCTGCCGCACCCTGTTGAAATAAGCACCCCGGCGAGGCACAGGCCAAGCGCTACTTTTTCGATCAATTTCATACCTCTAAAAAAGGAACAACAGCCCCGGCGATGCATTTGCACCACCGGGACTGTCGCACACTTTTAATGGTGTGTCTCTAAATAGGTCATAAACCTTACTTCACCGCACGGCCGAACTGCATGGCCTCGTCAACAGGAATGGTCAACGGGCTGGTCGCACCCTCGACATCCGCCCACGGACCGTTGACTGTCGCCGCCGCCTGAAGCGTGCCTTCAAACGTCACCGTCACTGTGCCGTCACCGTTGTTCACGATGCTCAGCGCCGGACCCGCCACACCAGATCCACTTTCACCAGTCACCATGATGTTATCAATGGCCCACCACCAGTTGTTGTGGCCCTGATGATCCCATGTGACGACTGCCGTGCTCGCTCCAGCCGGATTATTCAGACTCAGCGAGACCGTGTCGTTGTAGCCGGTCGGGGTGTCCGGGGTCAGTTCCAGCAGCGT
>ERZ651768.623-NODE-623-length-26561-cov-5.433205_pt1 | contig 26561 bp, 24 predicted proteins | sample MGYA00514754_ERZ651768 | MGnify/ENA metagenome assembly ERZ651768
AGTGAATTTTTATAAAGATATATTCTTTGAAGAAAGAGTCTATAATAAAAATAATGATTACCTGATCGAGTTATATAATGGACTAGAACTATATGGTTATAGAAACTATAATTTTGGAAATATTTTTTCATCAAACCATAGAATCCAGTACGGCTTTAGATTTTTTGATAGAAAAGTAGCAGTTGAGCCTGACATCCTAGATATTTTTACCCAAGCAAAACCGGAGAGTGGTAAAGAAGGCTCATTATCCTTAGCTTACGTTTTTAAAAGCAAACGTCCAAATCTAAACAACCTATATCTCCCTAGAAATGGTTACGGGTTTAAACTAGAAGGAAACTTTGTTAATAAATTTTTTTTGGGAGATTTTACTTATAACCATTATAATGTAGACGCTTTTATCAATAAAAAATTGGGACCTGCTGTGTTATATTTTCGTGGCCGATACGAACAGGTTTCTGGTAATCCTCCAGCTCAAGAAACGGCTGGTCTTGTTGATATTCCCAGTAATTATTATGCTGGGCAGATTGTTTTTGGAAAGGAGCATATGAGCCCAAGAGGCTGGGAAGGTTCCAATCTGGGGGATCGTGCTTTTATGGGCTCAGTCGAACTAAGAAGTCCACTATTAAACCTAAACGTATTGGAAATAATGAGAGTCGTTAAAGCAGGAAAACTATCTTTTTCATGTGTCTCTGATTTTGGTAAGGTGTGGGGCTCACAAAATAATGATTGGATCGTTACTGCAGGATTAGAAGCTCGTTTAGCGATAATTATAGCGAATATGCCACTGTTTATTTATAGCGCCGGCATTGCACAGACGCTAGATCAGTGGTCAGAAAACCCTAGTGCTGAAGGTGTACAGCCGTATATCAGGTTAGCACTGGTTAATCCTTTTTAATTTATAAAACCTGATCTGCTTATGGATATAAAAATATTGGTCGGGTTAGGTCTGTAATTAATATTTTGCGGTTTAGAATAGTTTTCTTGGACTATCCCTAGGGTTATCCCCCAGTTATTAAATGGAACATATTGCAATTCCAAAATAGTCTGAAATCTTGATAGATCAAACTTGATCTGTTCTGATACTTGATGAAAATATTCAACCTCTAGCTTTGTATTTATTTTTCTCCAGTCCTTATCAAGAGTTCCGGCCCCTTTTATATACGTTGTTTTTTCATCGCTGTCTATATAATCTGATTTGTCATAGGCCCATCCAATTTCAAAAGTCATATTTCCATTATTTATATTATTTAATAAAGTGCCTAAGCCTTGATTAAAATGATATCTAAGGTTTTTTCCTGATTTATGATAAACATATGTGTTAAAATGATAAAAACTATTATTGAAATCATATTTGTTGCTTGACTTTGTTCTGATTCTTAGATCAGGAGATGAATCAAAAAAATGGCCAAAAAATCTTATGTCTCTAAAAGTATTATCAGTCACCCTTTTTATTCTATAATAAGTAGCAACACCTGTCTGGTTTGTTGTACCATTACTTACTCCACCAAGCCGAATATAATCTTTCCACTGTATATTATCACTATCAGGATTGTGTGCAAGCAGAAAGGACAGGGTAATAAATACTGCTTGTTTTTTGATCATTGTTTTATTCTTTTTCCAGACTGCATCATTATTATAGCTAGGCTAGTAAATAATAATGTTAAAAAAACTGCCATCCAAAAACTTATACTCACTGGTGAATCACTGGTCTCAAGGATCGTATACCTGATTCCGTTAATCATATAGTATATTGGGTTTATAAAACTAAGACTTTGTGCCCAATCAGGAAGCATCTTAATAGAATAAAAAACGCCTCCTAAAAAACTAAGTGGAGTAAGAAAGAAATTTTGTATCATAGCTAGCTGGTCCCAGCTTTCTGCTAACTGGCCCATTACAAGCCCCATACTGGAAAAAGCCCATGAAACCAAAAAGATAAACATCAAGGTTCCTGGAAGGTTCGATATAGGAAGGTCGATTAATATAACGCCAACTAAAAGAACAAGGATACCGTTAACCATTCCTCTTACTGTACCACCTATTATGTATGCTAGTGCAATCTCTAGGCCAGACAATGGTGCCGTAAGTAGATCAGGCAGTTGCTGAAGCAGTTTCATCTGCAGCATTGAGGAGGAGGTGTTTGAAGAGGCGTTAGTCAGAGTATTCATCATGATAAGCCCGGGTAAAATAAATAGGGTATAAGATACGCCCTGTATCTCAGATATGCGCTGTTCTAGTGTGAACCCAAAGATTAAAATGTATAGCACAGAAGATATCAGACCGGGGATTACTGTTTGTCTGTATACTGAAAAAAATCTGCCAACCTCTCTATTTGTTAGTGTCCAAAGACCGACCCAGTTAACCATTATATTTCACTATAGTTTTATTCATTAATACTTTTTCCGGTAAGCTCTAGGAATACATCCTCTAAGGAGGATGTTTCCGTTGTGATACTCTGTATAGGGACATTTATTTTTGTTAGTTTTTGAATAATCTCTGGTATTGCTTTCTCTGGATCTTTTACGGTGAAGTGCAATCTAGAATCCACAACAGTAAAGCTTAGTCCAGGCAATAAGGATTCCAGATTATTTATATTGTGTGCTATTTGTACGGTTACACCTGATTTTCCAAGTTCTTGTGTTAGATGTTTAGGCGACCCTTTTTTTAATATTTTCCCTTCATCAATAATCGCAACATTTTCACAAAGAAGTTCAGCCTCCTCAATATAATGAGTTGTTAGGAGTATTGTTTTTCCTTTATTATGAAGTTCTTGTAAATATTTCCAGAGGTTATGTCTTAGCTCCACATCTACCCCTGCGGTTGGTTCATCAAGTATTATAATATCTGGGTCATGAACCAGCGCTTTTGCGATTTGAAAGCGTCGCTTCATTCCCCCAGATAATTGTCGAAGTCTTGAGTCTTTTTTTTTATCAAGACCTAACCTATGTAATAATTTATCAACATTGTTTTTTGCTGATTTAGTAGAAATCCCATAATAGCCAGCCTGAAAATAGAGGAGTCTCTCAATCGTAAAAAACCAGTCAACTGATAGTTCTTGCGCTGCAATCCCAATCTTAGATCTTGTATACCGATAGTTAGTTACTATATCTTGATCAAAAACTAAACAAGTTCCTTTATCCTTGAAAACCAACCCTGTCAGAATATTTATTGTTGTGGTTTTTCCTGCCCCGTTGGGCCCTAATAGTCCAAAAAACTCACCCTTGGATATGTTTATGCTTACTCCTTGGAGAGCGGGAACATTATTATAAGATTTTGTTAAATCCTTAATCTGTATTGCATTGTTAGACACTTGGGCTTAATTGAACCCAATATGAGAATCAAAGGGGCTTGGGAAATCAAATCCTTCAGCTCCAGGAAAATGGGCTATAGAAACGATGAATCCCCATGGAATTAATATCGATGCTTCAACTTTCTGGGTACCAGTTTTTTTATTACTAGTGATCTTTGGTATAGTAAACTGAGGCTGATATATCCAGAGTCCATACTCGTCATAGCCCTTGACTCTCACAAAAAATTTGTCCTTTTCTATCCCGATTTTTTTTAATGGTTCATAATTGTCTAAAATAACAAGTATTATATCACCAACTATTTCTTCAATTTTCATTACATCCATAAACAAAATTACTCCTTAATTATTTATTTTTTATAAAACAAAATAAGTTTTTATGTGCTACTGACTAATGCTAAAAAATCTTCTTCAGACAGAATAGATATACCTAACTCTTTAGCTTCATCCAGTTTTGATCCTGCATTATCACCAGCAACAAGGTGTGTAGTTTTTTTGGTAACAGAGTTTGTTGTTTGTCCGCCAGAGGTTTCAATTATATTCTTTGCCTCAGATCTATTCATTAAACTTAAAGATCCTGTAAACACAAATGTTTTATCGATTAGAGAGTTAGATGATGATTTTTTTTGAGTTTTAATCACGACTCCTTTATTTAAACAATTATTTACCATAGTTAAATTGTTATTATCTATCCAGAAATCAACAATGGATTTTGCAACTATTTGACCAATCTCATTTATTTCTAAAAGTTCATTTTCTGTGGCTAATATAAATGTATCTAGATTATTATTATATTTCTTCTCTAATATTTTTGCGGTGTGTTCGCCAACATTCCGAATCCCTAGAGCATATATAAACCTGGCGAAAGTTGTTTTCTTTGCTTTATTAATTGAGTTAATAATATTAGTAGCAGATTTTTCTCCCATCCCCTCAAGATCAGCAATTGTGTTTTTATCAATGGAATAGATATCGGCAACACTTTTTACTAGATCCTTTTTGACTAGCTGTTCAATAATTTTTTTGCCTAGCCCTTCTATGTTCATTGCCAGTTTTGAACAATAGTGCTGTATTCGTCCTTGGGTTTGTGCGGGACAATAAAAGTTGATACATCTTATTACTGCCTCATCGTTTTGTTTTTGGGTTTTATGTCTGCAGGATGGACATAATAGATCTATTTTAAATCTCTCACCATCTTCATTTCCGTGTTTTACTACTTTTACAATTTTTGGTATGACATCACCAGATCTTTCGATTAATACTTTGTCTCCAACTCTAATATCTTTTCGATCTATTTCGTCCTGGTTATGGAGCGTAACATTTGTCACGGTAACACCCGAAACAAGAACAGGTTTAACCCTTGCAACCGGTGTGAGCGCCCCTGTCCTACCAACCTGTATACTAATGTCTAAAATTGTGCTAGTCGCTTGCTGCGCTTTAAACTTTCCTGCGATTGCCCATCGTGGAGATCGGCTACGGGAGCCTGCTTTTTCTCGTTGATTATAGTTATTCACTTTAAAAACAGTTCCATCTATTTCATAGTCTATTTGGTCTCTTTTCATCTCTAATTTGTTGTGGTATTCTATGATTTTTTTTACTCCCACCACTTTTTTTATTAGACTATTTACTGGTAAACCAAGTTTATTTATATGCTTTAGAAATTCATCATGAGTGCTATATTCAATTCCTTCCATTATCCCTGGTTCATAACAGTAAATAGAAAGATGCCTACTGGTTGTAATCTTAGGATCAAGCTGTCTTAGGCTACCTGCTGCAGCATTTCTTGGATTAGCAAATATTTGCATGTTATTCGTTTCTTGATGTTTGTTTAATTTTATAAAATTTTTCTTGCTAATAAATACTTCTCCTCTTACTTCTAATATATTTGGCACTTCTGCTCCCAATAGCTTTAAAGGTAAAGATCTTATTGTTCGAAGGTTTTGTGTTATGTCTTCCCCGTTAAACCCGTCACCCCTGGTTGAGCCAGCAATCAAGAATCCTTTTTCATAAATGAGCTCAACGCCAATACCATCTAACTTTGGTTCTGCCATATATTCTATATCATAATCTATATCAAGAAGCTTCTTGATTCGTTCATCAAACTGGACTAGCCCATTATCATCCATAGCATTAGACAGGGACAGCATTGGCTTACGATGTGTGATAGTTGTAAAATTATTAATAGGCTTTGCACCAACCCTTTGCGTTGGAGAATTTTTATCAATCAATTTTGGGTGATTAACCTCGATACTTTCTAGCTCTTTAAATAACCTATCCCACTCACTGTCTGATATTAGTGGGTCATCTAAGATGTAATAGTGATAGTTATGTTTTTCAATTAAATCTGTAAGCTCTTGAATTCTTTTTATTATATCATTCATTGGTTTAAACGTTTTTTTTGTTCAAAATATTGAACTGGGTCAATAAATATTTTTTTTATTGGACTTAGCAGATTATTTTTATTAACTGGTGCGCCATATATTCTGCCATCTATGGTTCTAACAGCAAAAAAATAGTCTATGGATTCGCCAGGAAAATTATTTATATCAATCTTATAGTTATATAGACCTTGATTACCCGAGAGCATGATTTCCCTGTATGTCTCCATTTTGTTTGTTTTGAAGAATAATAAAACCGAAGATAATAACGAGTCGCTTATCTCTGTAACCAAAGATAATTCAAATGGACGTCCTATGAATAATGGTTCTGGGGGATTATGGAAAAGTTTTATATCAGATTTTGAATCAAACTTAATTTGCCTATTGGCTTCACGTTTTTGTTCTTTAGGAAATAACAATGAGATGGATATGATAAAAATACATAGTAAAAAATTTTTCAACATATTTGTCCGTTTATACTATGATATTTCATTTGTAATCTATTTATTTGATTTGTTTTTATATCATATATCTCACAACTATCATAAGGCTTTGCATATACGTGTAGGCTTATTGCTGGATCTGTAAAACAGTTATTCACTGAATGTATGTCTGCTGGTCCATCTAAATATCCAACTGGAGCATTAATTTTTTCTATTTGTTCTAGTCTTAGAGGTGTTTTTGATTCCATGTTATAATTACATATCTCTAAAGTCCCAAGCTGTACTTTTGCCCAACATTTTTCTCCTTCATGACCATGAATTGGGACCATTTGTCCAGCGGACCAACATATTAATAATATTTCAAAATCTGGATCTTTATATATCATGTTTCTGGTGTATGTATTTTTACTAAAGTGTGAATACATATTTAATAATTCCATAGAAACATGTGTTTTTGAAATAAAATTTGATACTTCTTTTACGGGAAAGTCATCCTTAGCAAATGATTTTAATGATCGTATAAATGAGTCCATTATTGATTGTCCTTATTTAATTGAGACCAGTTATCAATTTTTCTTTGCAAGATGCCCTTATTAAGGCAGTCTTTCCTCCAACTACTTTCAGATATTTCTTGTTTAACAAAAAAATTAATGGCGCACTCTGCACTGCTCTCAAAACCTGATGGGACTTTAGGTTCAGGATAATGCGCTATAAAGATAAACTTATAAAATGGGGTTTTAGAGTATTGCCCTACTAGTGACATTGCCTTCATTACCATTAGGACAGATCTTTTTTGATTGGTCTCTTGTGCTTCTAGATCTAATTGTAAAACTTTCCCTTCTTTGTCATTATAAATATGTATACCTAATAAATTGGGGAAACCATTAATCATCTCACAATAATTCTCAAGCATTGAATATACTTGTTTATCTCCGTACAGTGGTTTTGCAGTAATTATACTTGTAAATATGAAAAACGTAAAAATGATTTTCATCATGTTTTTTTCTGTTTAGTGACTAGTATTATGCCCAAGATTAACAGAAAACACACAATCAGGATAGATGTTTTTTGAATTTTTTTCTTTGAATACAATACGGATGCAGCTTGCAATGAGTAATCTTCATTTAACAATGAATCAAGACCAAATTTCCAGATTAGAGTATCTTGATTGATTGTTAATGAGTTAGCAGATAATATTTTTCCAGGCATTAATATTTTTACTACAAAAGAATCATCTTTAAGATCTAATGATGCTTTTAAATAATTTTCATGAATCTTCATTTTTTCCGCAAGATCTTTAGCAAATTCATCACCGATCTTGAAAGGTTTTATTGTAGTCTTAATAAACTCAAGACGATTTTTCTGAATATATTTCAAGTCTTCAAATGTTGTTATTCTTGTAAATGAATTTTTAAAGTGATTAACTAGTCTTGCCCGATTAATCTTATAATCATTCTTCGCTGTGTCATTCTCTAAATCAATTAATGATAGATTAATAATAACTGTCATTGCTTCAGGTAGCCACTCAAGGCTATCTAGTTTATTATCATTTAAGGCCTTATATAATAAAGGATAATGTGTTTTAATATTTCTGCCAATAAAATCCATTTTGATATTGTAAAAAGAAGATAAAGCTTTTTCTTCTTCTGTTCTTTGTATGTTAAAAGAAAGGCTATTTTGAGGCCTGAAAACAAAAATAGAATCATTATAGATTGCCTCTGTAGTTATTTTCCATAGGGAGTCTGTTTTGGATAGATTAAATGAGCTATTACCATTCCAATTATTTTTAAATGGATGTTGAAAGTCCTTATCGTGGATATCAGTTGAATCTCCAACACTGAAAAATCTTAGGTATGTTTGCCCATCTGGATAAACCTGAATAAATATAATATTTTCTACACAGGAAATATTTACTAGGAGAAATAGGGATAGAAAAACATATAAATTTTTGATCATATAACGAGAATTTACAATTTAATTTATTGTAAGGGGAGTTGCACGAATGATAGAATTAATGTTATTTTTTGATATGATTAAACAAGCTATGCGAATCACAACCCCTTTTATCTTGTTTATATTTATTAGTTCTCTAAGTGCCCAAAAATATTCGCCTCATTCCTTTATCGTAAATACTGACCAAGGATTTATTGATTATGGTAACAGAATAATTGTCTGCAGAGGGACTGCTGATATAGAAGAAAGAACCCCTGTCGATAATTCTCTTGATATTGTTGAAAAAAATATAAAAATAGCTAAAGCTAAAGCTCGTACTAAAGCAAGAACTAATCTAATTGAACTAATGAAGCAAATTAACTTTGACGGTCGGCTAGTTGGAGAGCTAATGAGTGATGAGCCGTTAATTGAAAGTAGGCTAGAGGGACTAATCGGAAGCGCATATCAACAAGGTGAAATAGAATATTTAGAAGGGAAAAAAGTGGCGATTGCTCTTGCAGTAAGAATGTCTGGCTTATCAGAAATATTAACTGAAATTGATGGATATAAAATAGATAGTATGAACCCAGCCTATTTAATGACGAGTGCTGCTATACCAAAAAGTCAACGTGTGTCTGGCATTGTTATTGATGCTCGTGAGCATGCTGTAGACCCATCAATGAGTCCTGAAGTTATCGATATGCAGGGGAATTTAGTATATGGCACAACAAGCTATTCCAGATCAAAGGCAGTAAATCGTGGGCCCGTAGGTTATGCATATTCTATGGATGATAGAAACGTTAGCCAGCGCGTAGGGAACAATCCATTAGTTATAGAAGCTGTTGGCTCTTTAGAGGATGATGTTTATATCACTAGTATGGACGCTGAAAAGGTTAGAGACGCAGAAAAAAGTTTTGGAGTCTTATCAAACTGTAGAGTTATGCTCTTGTTGCAATAAATGGGAAGGATAATATTCAATAGACTGATAATAAGAATATTAATTAGTGTTCATAATTGAACGGTCATTCATTTTTTGAGTGGCCGTTTTTTTTTGCCTTTTATTGGAAAATATTACAAATCAAATGAATAAAGAAAAAACAGCAGTCCTTTTATTAGATGATGGAAAATTATTTAAAGGGACTGTTTTTGGTGCAACAGGAGAGACGATAGGTGAGGTTTGTTTTAATACCGGAATGACCGGCTATCAGGAAATTTTAACTGATCCCTCATACTCAAAACAAATAGTTACGATGACAGCTCCTCATGTTGGTAACTATGGAATAAACTCTGAGGACATAGAATCAGAAAGGATACAAGTATCTGGGTTTGTGATTAAAGAAGAGTCTATTATTCCTTCCAATTGGCGCTCAGAAATGTCTTTAGGAGATTATCTTAGGGGACAAGATATTGTTGGAATAAAAAATATTGATACTAGATCTTTGACAAGACACATCCGCAATAATGGAACGATGAACGGCATTATTTCTTCTAATACTGATAATCAAAAAAAGTTAAGAGATGAATTAAAAAAATTTCCTTCAATGGAAGGTTTGGATTTAGCAAGACTGGTTTCAACAAAAAATATTTATGATTGGTCTAATAGTGGGAAATACAAAGTTGCGGCTGTTGATTTTGGTATAAAAAGAAACATTTTAAGATTGCTAGAAAGTTTAGATTGTCAGGTCACTGTTTTTCCTGCAAATGCAACAGCAAAAGAAATTTTAATTTTTAACCCAGATGGCGTGTTTCTATCTAATGGGCCAGGAGATCCTGCAGCTGTTGAATATGGTATAGAAACAGTAAAACAAATACTCGGTAAAAAACCCATATTTGGTATTTGTTTAGGGCACCAGCTCTTGGCTATAGCATTAGGTGCAAAGACATTCAAACTTAAATTTGGTCACCGTGGAATAAATCATCCAGTTAGGAATATTGAGACGAAGACAATTGAGATTACAAGTCAAAATCATGGATTTGCTGTTGACCTTAATAGTTTACCAGAGAATGTTATCCCAACCCATATTAATTTAAATGACAATACATCTGCAGGTATACGGTGTAAAGATTTTCCTGCCTTTTCTGTCCAATACCATCCAGAATCAAGTCCTGGGCCTCAAGATAGTCGCTATCTGTTTGAAAAATTTATAGGAATGATGGATGCCTAGAAGAGATGATTTAAAGTCAATCTTAATTATTGGAGCTGGTCCTATTGTTATTGGTCAAGGCTGCGAGTTCGACTATTCAGGGACACAGGCAGCAAGAGCATTAAAAGAAGAAGGGTATAAGATTATATTAGTCAATTCTAATCCGGCAACAATAATGACGGATCCTGAAATCGCTGATCAAACCTATATTGAACCAATCACAGTTGAGTATGTAACAGAAATAATTAAAAAAGAAAAGCCAGATGCTATCTTGCCTACTGTTGGTGGGCAAACAGCATTAAACCTTGCAATAGAATTAAATAATAAGGGAATCTTAAAAAAGTTTAATGTTGAACTAATCGGAGCGCAGATTAATGCTATTGAAAAAGCTGAGGACAGAGAAAAATTTAAAAAGGCAATGGACCAAGTGTCCATTGAAACTGCACAAGGTGATTTTATCTATAGCTGGGATGAAGCAAAAAAACTTTTAGATGAAATTAGTTTCCCTATAATAATTAGACCATCATTTACTCTTGGGGGAACGGGAGCATCAGTAGCATATAATTTTGACGAGTTCCAAGATCTTGTTGAAAAAGGGCTCGCTGCAAGCCCGATTAGTGAGGTACTTATTGAAGAATCACTCATAGGTTGGAAAGAGTTTGAGCTTGAGGTAATTCGAGATAAGTCAGATAATGTAATTATTATATGTTCAATCGAAAATATCGATCCAATGGGTGTTCACACTGGAGACTCTATAACCGTGGCGCCTGCAATGACCTTGTCTGATAAAGAATTTCAAAAAATGAGGAACTGGTCTATCAAGTGCCTTCGTACAATAGGTGTTGAAACGGGGGGTTCAAATGTTCAGTTTGCTGTTAATCCTGATAATGGGAGAATGATTATAATTGAAATGAATCCAAGAGTTAGTCGTTCATCCGCACTGGCATCTAAAGCAACCGGGTTTCCAATAGCGAAAATTGCTGCAAAATTAGCAGTGGGTTATACGCTAGATGAACTACCTAATGATATTACAGGAGAAACTCTGGCTGCGTTCGAGCCAACGATCGACTATATAGTAACGAAAATTCCACGTTTTGATTTTGAAAAATTTCCATCAGCTACTGGTCATTTGGGTGTTCAAATGCAGAGTGTTGGTGAGGTTATGGCTATCGGAAGAACATTCAGAGAGTCAATACAAAAAGCATTTAGATCGCTAGAGGTTGGTTTAGATGGGTTAGAGCCAAAATGGGCCTTTGAAGAAGATCCAGAGTTAAAAAGAGCTAGATTTTTTGATTTGACCAGTTTGCGATTTGCAACATCATTCAGATTGTTAAAAATAAGAGAAGCTTTTTTAAACGGGAAAACAGTAGAAGAGATTTTTGATATTACAAAAATAGACCCCTGGTTCCTTTATCAAATAAAAATGATTTCTGATGAAAATTTTTCATCTTCAATTAAAGAATTAAAAGAAAATGGATTTTCTGATGCACAGATAGCAAGAAATACTGGTACAAGTGTTGATAAAGTACGAACCAAACGAATAAAAAATAAAATTATTCCATCCTATAAACTCGTAGATACTTGTTCCGCTGAGTTTAATGCAAAGACCCCATACTGTTATTCAACATATGATTCTGAAAATGAGGTTAAACCATTAAATGGCAAAAAAATAATTATACTTGGAGGTGGGCCAAATAGGATTGGACAAGGAATTGAGTTTGACTATTGCTGTGTCCAGGCTGTGTTTGGTTTAAAAGAATTGGGGTATAAGACAATAATGGTTAATTGCAACCCTGAAACAGTAAGTACGGACTTTGACTTGGCAGATCGTTTATATTTTGAGCCTATTACTTTTGAAGACGTATTAAATATTATTGATTTTGAAAAACCTGATGGCGTCCTTGTGCAGTTTGGAGGGCAGACCCCACTAAAGATTTCAAAGATGTTAGCACAAGCCGGGGCTCCAATTATTGGTACCTCGCCATTAAATATTGATGTAGCTGAAGATAGAGAAAAGTTTGGTAAAATATTAAATAAGCTGGACATATTATGCCCCACCTATGGTACAGGACGAAGCTTAGAAGAGGTTATTGAAATAGCTGACAGTATTGGTTATCCTGTATTAGCGAGGCCAAGCTATGTTTTAGGCGGCAGAGCAATGGAGATTGTTTATTCTCAGGAACAACTGATTGATTATATAGCCCGCTCCGCTGATGTCACACAAGGCCATCCAATATTGATAGATCAATTTTTAGAAGATGCCTTCGAGTTTGATGTAGATGCATTATGTGATAGTGAAGAAGTTTATATCGGTGCAATCATGCAGCACATTGAAGAGGCAGGAATACATTCTGGTGATTCTGCCTGTGTACTCCCACCATATCAAATAAAATCCAAGACAATAGACGAGATAGAAAAAATAACATCATTATTGGCAATAGAGCTTAATGTAATGGGGTTGATAAATATACAGTTTGCGTATAAAGAAAATCATCTTTATGTGCTTGAGGTAAATCCCAGAGCAAGCAGGACAATACCTTTTGTAAGTAAATCTACAAATGTTCCACTTGCAAAGATCGCTGCACAACTATCTACCGGATCAAAGTTGAAAGATTATGACTTACCGAAGTGGAATAGTAAAAAACATATTTCGATTAAAGAAGCAGTACTTCCATTTAATAAGTTCCCCTCCGAATCAATTTTTTTAAGTCCTGAAATGAAATCCACGGGTGAAGTCATGGGGATTTCGAAAAATTTTGGATTATCTTTTTATAAGGCGACACTCAGTGCAGGAACCCTGCTACCTAATACTGGACTAATTTTTGTCTCTGTAAATGATCAGGATAAATTTAATATAATTTCCACTATACGAGGTTTTTCAGAATTAGGTTTTGAACTTATTGCTACAACGGGTACTGCTACCGAACTAATGAAAAATGGTATGAACTCAAAAACAGTATATAAAGTAGGAGAGGGGAGACCAAATATTGTTGATTATATAAAAAATAATGAAATCAGCCTGGTTATCAACACCCCATTAGGAGCACAATCAAGATATGATGAAGAAGCAATAGGTAAAGCCTGTATTCAAAAAGGGATTATGGCAATTACAACTATATCAGCCGCGGATGCTGTTCTACATGGTATACGAACCAGACATAAAATACAGGTTAAGTCATTACAAGAATATCACAACTAGAGGATTAATATTTGTAAATATTTATTTGTTTTTCTTTTCTTCTAATTTTTTGTCAGCTTTTATTTTTATCTGCATTTTATTTTCTTTATAAATTTTATGCCGATTATATTTTTTACTTTTATAGAGCTCAAACTTTGATTGAATCATTTTTCTTGGCCAATGATTATTGTCTAATTCAACATCAGCTGTTTCCAGTTTAGGGTCTAAAGTGAAAGAGGACACCTGCTTTTTTGTAGCAAATATTTTTGTTATTTGACTGTAGTTCATTTTCCATATTTCAGCTGGAATCCTTATGATATGGTCTGTACTGTCTTCATAATGAAACTGCAAAATAATTGGCATAACAAGCCCACCAATATTTGAAAACTTTATTTCATAATAATTTAAATTTGAATTATAGATTTCTTTTTCTCTTGGTTCGACAACAGAAGTATCACGGTATCTCGTAAAATCTTCTTTATCTAATATTGTAACCTCATAAGGATCGAATTTGTTATAAAAATCATTCGCTAGTTCATCAGTTTCGACAACTGTTTCCTGATTATCTATTTCATTTCTCTCCTGCCATGTTTGGATGGGTTCTTCTTCTTTCTTTTGCTTTCTTAAAGGGAATTCAATCTCTGGGTTTTTACTGTCTAGAGTGAACCAAGTCACTCTATCAATTGATATATCAACCGGGTCGGTACCATAGAACCAGCCTCGCCAAAACCAGTCTAGATCAACTGCACTAGCGTTCTCTAATATCCTGAAAAAATCTGATGGTGTTGGGTGCTTGAACATCCATGTTTTTGAATATTCTTTAAATGCAAAGTCGAATAATTCCCGACCAACTATTGTTTCTCTTAATATATGTAGTGCTGTAGCAGGTTTTCCATATGCATTGTTTCCAAACTGATATATAGATTCTGAATTCGTCATTATTGGACTTAGATTATTTTTGTTTCCCTTCATATAGTTTACAATATTTTTTGGTGGACCGCGCCGAGATGGATACTCTCTGTCCCACTCTTGCTCTGCCATAAATTGTAGATAGCTGTTTAACCCTTCATCCATCCAGGTCCATTGCCGCTCATCAGAGTTAACAATCATAGGAAAATAGTTATGGCCTACTTCATGAATAATTACGCTAATCATGCCATATTTTGTTCGTTCAGAATAGGTTCCGTCCTTTTCTGGGCGGCCATAGTTAAAACATATCATGGGGTATTCCATACCATTAGCAGCTTCAACAGAGATTGCCACAGGGTATGGATAATCAAAAGTATACTTAGAGTATATTCTAAGAGTATGAGCTACAGCTTTGGTCGAATATCTCTCATATAAAGGATTCGCTTCCTTAGGATAATAAGACATTACCATCACAGTACGGTTTCCTAGTTTAACACCCATTGCATCCCAGATGAATTTTCTAGAGCTTGTAAAGGCAAAGTCTCTTACATTTTTAGCTTTATATCTCCATGTTTTTACATTCGCACTTTTTGATTTTTCATTTTTTTCAGCCTCATCTTGAGAAATAATAATTATAGGTTCAGTTGATGCTTTTGCCTTTTTTAGTCTACTAATCTGATCGCTTGTTAAAACCTCCATAGAGTTTTGTAATTCTCCTGTAGCAGCGACAACATGATCCGAAGGGACTGTAATATTTACATCATAATCTCCAAAATCAAGTGTGAACTCACCACGCCCTAAAAATTGTTTATTCTGCCAGCCATATACGTCATTATACATAGCCATACGTGGAAACCATTGGCAGATAGTATACAGATAGTTACTATCTGCCCTAAAAAATTCATATCCTGGTCTGCCTCCCATAAAAATTCTATCTTGGACATTATAATTCCATCTTATTGAGAAGGACATTTTTGATCCTGATTTAAGGGGCTTTCTAAGATCTATCCGCATCATTGTTTTATTGATGACATAATCAAGCTTTCCACCATCGATCGTAACCACTTCTTTGATATTAAATCCTCCATCAAACTTATTTAGAACTTCGTTTGCATCTTTGTCTCCAATAACATAGCCAGGTTTAATAGAGGTAAAATCTAATTTACTACGCATACCGCCTGAGGAAATCTTATAGCTGTCTGAATCTTTCGCTCTAACATTTTGATCCAGCTGTACCCAGAGGTAATTAAGATTATCAGGTGAATTATTTGTATAGGTTATTGTTTCAAAGCCTTTAATACTTTGATCATTGTCATTTAGCTTAACATCAATCTTGTAATCAGCTCGATTTTGCCAGTATCCGTGACCAGGATATCCAGCGGCTGTCCTATATAGATTCGGAGTCGCAATCTCCTGGTCTAATTGTTTAAACTTGTCATTGTTTTGCGTAGTGACAAAGTTTATAGTAAAAGCAGCATATACTATTATCCTAGCTAAACTCATTAATATCTTCTTGTTGTATTTTGGGTCTCCGTCATTTTTTTAATGACTTAACTAAGTTACTAACTTAGGTTTTATTATGGTATACAATATCAAAAAGTTTGTTATGGTATTTTCGGCTATCTATAGCACTGCTTTATCACATCCCTTTCATGCAACAATAACTTCTTTTGATTGTAAACAGAATAATAAAAGTATTGAGGTCACAATGAAAATATTCACTAATGACCTTGAAGCGGCTTTAAGGGAGGATAAGCATCCTGATTTAAATATAGATTCCCCAAAATATATATATGATGTTGACAGTTTGATTTTTGGATATATCAATAAACATCTTTCTTTCTTTGCTGAAAGTAAAAAAAGAAAACTTACATGGGTTGGGAAAGAAATTGAAAATGATATAACTTGGTGCTACCTGGAGATTGTTGATATCGATAATTTTTCAAGCATAAGGATAGAAAATAAATTATTTTTATCAATTTTTGATGACCAATTAAATATTTGCCAATTTTATTGTGGAGACAAACCTGAAACCATCATGTTTCATAAAGAAAAACAATTTGGTGAAATAAAATTTTAGTATTCTTTTTTTTATTTATTTTATTATTTTATAATAGCTTTTAGTTCATGCTGTCCTACACATTCGATCTGTTCGGGAATGATCATATTATATCAATTATTCTGATTATTATTTTTTATGTGCTCTTACTTGGGTTTAATGAAAAAATTGGCATAAAAGATAATAGTAAAATTTTCCCAATAATTTTATCATTTATAATTATTTCACTTGATATTTCTGAAGATATAGTTCGATATATCACAGGCCATTACTCTATAAAAAAAGATTTACCTTTACAATTATGCAGCATTGGTATTTATGTAAGTGTTATTGCTTTATTAAAGAAGAATCAAACAGCCTTTGAACTTATTTTTTTTTGGGGCTTGGTAGGTGCAAGTCAGGCTATTTTAACGCCTGATAGTAATTTGTTTGAGCTAAAGACTTTTTTCATTTATAGTCAGGCTTATCATGGAACACTAATTTTTGCAGTTTTGTGGTTAATAGTAAAAAATGGCATGAGAATGGAAATGAAATCAATTTCCAAGGTCTTCTTAATTACAAATATTGTAGTGGTCGTTGTAGCATTGATAAATTATTTGTTAGACAGTAATTATATGTTCTTAAGAGTTCGGCCCAATTCAATAAGCCCTTTTTTAGTTGGAGAGTGGCCTGTTTATATTATAATGGTTCAGCTTTTCTCGATTGTTGTTGTGACCCTCTTCATAAAAATACAGGATTTATTATTAAAACCATCAAGATAAAAAATATTTAAATATTATATATCGATTGTTTTTTGAAGAACATACTTTGCTGGCTCAGAATACCCCATAGGATTTTGTTTAGCCAAATTAAAAGTACCATATACCCTTTTTTCATCAACTGATAATGACAATTTTATTGTTCCGAAAAGAAAATCACAAATTGGGAGAAGAAAGTTTACATTTTTTTCAGTATCGATATGATGAATAAAATGATGATTATCCAAAAATTGAAACCATTTCTGTTTCTGCATACGTGGATGTTGTAATGGATAATGAATAGCATCATGGACAGTAACAACAACATCACAAATTATAATTGTAGCAATAATAATACTAATAAGTAAAATATTATTATGTGTAACTAACCAGCTAGGGCCTATAATAGTCATACAGGTTAGTAGCATATAAGAGCCAGAGTGTGACAGCCTGGTTAAAAAGTTACTAGATTCAGTATTTCCTAATTTGGTAACGTCTTTTTCAAATATCGGGTGGCGTTTTACTGGACCATTCGTGACATATCTTTCAGTGGGGAAAATAACAGAGTGGTGCCCTATATGATGAATCGTATAAATATGCTTCATGAGGTGATTTTTGTGATGGCGATGATATAAGTAACGATGTACCATCCACTCTTGTAAAGACAGGCCAATAACAGTTATAGTAATTCCACAAAAAACACTAGTTACAATATAGAATGGAGTCCCTTTTGTTATAATAGTAGCGAACAATAACGATGATAGAACTAATAATAATAAAATGCTCGAAATAAAAGTTCTGATGTTGCCAAGAGGCATTATTTTATTTTTCATATTCAACTCCAATCAAGAATATTATTACTATTTAACTATAATAAAATTCAATAATGAAATTGTTTTAATATTAAGTAAATAGTTTATAACCTTAATCAGTTAATAAAAATTTTGGAGATTTACGATATTTTGTGTTCTGTTCGTATGCATATGCAATCTCTAATAGTTTCGGTTCGCTCCAGGCTCTTCCATAAAAAGATATTCCAACAGGTACATTACCTATAAGACCCATTGGAACATTAATATTTGGATAGCCAGATAGTGCAGCATAGACAGTTGTAGAAATGTAGTAGTTATCCCCATTGATAAGATCTGTTTTCCATGCTGGGCTTCCTGTTGGAGAAACGATCGCATCAAGATTATGTTTGGTCATAATCCGATCGATTCCTTGCTCTCGAAAAGCCTTAATCATATCCGTAAGTGCATCTTTATAGATTTTTGAATTCAGATCACCTTTTGACTGGGCATTTTCCATTCTTTCTACATTAAAGTAAAGCATTTCAATGCTATCTGCTAATGTTGCCTGAATGGCTTCTTCAAGATTAGAAACGGGAGCATCTTTTCCAAGACTATCAAAATATTTTTTTAATCCATCTTTAAACTCATGTGCCATTACCTCAAGTGAGTTTTGTTCGGCACCGAATCCCCCAGGTGCCCCTTCAACTATTTTGTCTAGTTCAATGATTTCTACACCATTGTTTTTTAGATCCTCAATTGCACGGTACATTAATTTATCAACTCGATGATTTTTACCTTCCATGGTTTTAATGTAGCCTATTCTTTTGCCAATTAGCCCTTTGTCATTTAAAAATTTGGTGTAATCCTTATGATAATTATTTTTGCTTTCACTTGTTCTTGTATCATCAGGGTCAATGCCAGTGATTGCTCCAAGGAGTTTAGCCGCATCTCTAACAGTTCGAGCCATTGGTCCTGCTGTATCCTGTGTGTAGCTTATTGGGATTATTCCTGATCGGCTCCATAGACCAACAGTTGGTTTTATGCCAACAACACCGTTTGCGTTTGAGGGGCACATGATAGAACCCCAGGTTTCTGTCCCGATCGCGATTACACATAAATTTGCAGAAACTGCGACAGCGGATCCTGAGCTTGATCCGCAAGGATTCCTGTCTAAAACATATGGATTTTTAGTTTGTCCGCCTACACCACTCCAGCCACTAGAAGAGTATGAGGACCTATAGTTTGCCCATTCACTGAGGTTTGTCTTTCCAAGGATTACAGCTCCTGCACCTCGTAGTTTTTTTGCAACCCAGCTTTCTGTTAGTGGGAATGAGTCTTTTAGAACTCTAGACCCAGCTGTTGTAGGCATTTTATCATGAGTATCAATATTATCCTTGAGTAATACAGGGATACCAAAAAGCGGGCCTCTGGTTTTTCCTTCGCTTAAGATTTGATCGAGCGAGTCTGAAATATATAGTGCATCAGGATTTACTATTATGATGGAATTAAGTTCTGGACCAGATTGATCTATATTTTCAATACGGTTAATATATTGGCTAACGATATTTCTTACAGTATATCTGTCACTATCATATCCACTATGAATCTCATCGATTGTAATCTCGTTAAGTGGAAATGAAAAAATCTGACTTGATTGTGTTTCTGTTTGGCATGAAGCCAAAAACAAAAAAGAGAATAGTACACAGAAAATAATAATTATCTGGGACTTAATTTTTATCATGATTTTGTAATGCTCCATTAAATAATATTTAATAAAATTAATTACTAATGTTACTTTAGATTTTGGTATATAAGAAAGCGGATCATTGAAAAGATTATCATTGTTAATTCTTCTTCTTTTTTGTTGTACAAAACACAAACAAGAATTTCAGCTTACTGATAGGACATATAATATGTGGCAGGAGTTTATTAAACCTACGAGTGAGGAATTAGCCTGGGCGCAGATACCCTGGAGGAGTAATTTCTATGATGGGTTGGTAGATTCTGACCATCAACAGAAACCCTTACTTCTTTGGGTGATGAATGGGCATCCCTTAGGGTGCACATGAAATAACGGTGCAGCAGGCCGGCGGTCTGTTTGGTCCGACTCCAGAGTAATTGAACTATCAAAACAGTTTGTCCCTACGACAGATGAAGTCTGGCGGTTGCAGGGGGCACAAGATAAAGATGCACTTATGTTTCAACAGATGGCGAATAAAGGTCACTACAGGAAAGTTGGAGGATCTAGACAAGGAATCTATATTTGTAGTCCCAGTGGTGTTCTCTTGAGCTCAGTGAACTCACTAGATCCTGATGTTGTCTTAGAAATCATTCAAAATGGGCTAAATAAATGGAATGAACTACCCCATAGGGATCGTTATCTGCCCAAAGACTTTTCAGAAAATATTGAACACCGCTGGGAAGATAGTTTCCCGGAAGATGGACTAATACTAAAAGGAGCAAAGGCAGACCTACTTACAGATCCTCCAAAGTTTTCTGAAAGAGGAGACCGTTGGAATATGGATCATGTATGGTTTAACAAAGAAGAGACCAGCCTGTGGATTCCTCAAAACATTAAACAAGGAGAGATTCAGGAGTGTTCAACTGTAATTAAAGACCGTTTATTTAGATTTCACTTGGTTGACAATGTAAGAGGGCAGACACTTCCATTTGCACCGAAAGAGATTAAGAAATCAATTCTTAAGGTTGAAATTGTTGAAATAAACCAGTCAGATCTGAAACTAAGTATACGTGGTAATTCTCTTGCTGTTGCAAAGGGGCCATGGTTACTAGGTGAAAATGATTGGACCCCGACTCATGAGCTAGATCATAGTATAGAGACTAATATTCTTGGCAATGCCATATATAACACGAATAAGGAGATTTTTACGGAGTTTGAACTAGTTGCACTTGGGAGATGGATTGGAAAAACTCAAAATAACGGTAGACATTTTGGTCCTGACAGCGGACACATTGGAATTCTTTATAATCTAGCTGAGGATATGCATGAAAATAGAATTTCTCCGGCTTTTGTGGATCTTTACAATGCAGATTGGATTTCCCAACCACGATAATTTTTCTTTTACCATGATAACTATTGGTACATTATATTTAATGTTTGGAACAATATAATAGCGTTATAGTATTAACCATAAACCAAGGAGAAGTTATTTAAATGAAAATTGAATATAAAAGTATGTTACTTGGTGCGCTTATAGGCGTGTTAGGTGTATTTACTGTTTTACTTTTAGTCGGAGATGTAGAAACTGAATTCTTTATTAATACAGGTAATAAGATTAAAGATATAAATAAAAATATAGATGTCAGTATAGAAAAAAATGTAGAAAAGGATCAGGTACATACTGACGTTATAGTGAAAGCGAGCGGAGATGTTACGAAGGAAGATATTGATAAAGAATTAGACAGACTTTTTAAGGAACATGACATAAATAAAAAAGATTCAAACATCAATATTGATATAACAATAAACAGTTAATGAAAATATTTTATGACTAAATATTTAGGCCCCGCTTATTTGTGGGGTTTTTATTTTCTAAGGATTATTGCTTAATAAATATGAAAAATACACCATCATTTTTTTTGTACACAATATTTTTATCTGCAATTGGTGCCCAAGAGTATGATATTTCTGAGTGTATCAATATTGCGCTTGACAGAAAAGGGACTCTGGTATCAGCTGGTTTAGACGTAGAGTCAGCCAATCAGGGAGTCTTGGGATCATATAGTGGAATGCTTCCATCCTTAAATTTGTCTACATCAGGCGGTCGAACTAAGTATCCAGTACAAGAAACTATAATCCCAGATTTAGTGAATCTTGAGATTGACACAATAAAATCCGGAGAATCCAGCTATATGTCTGCTGGGCTATCGATTAATCAGACAATCTATAATGGTGGCCGATCTGTTAATGCGGTAAAACAGGCTAAGGTTAATTTAGATATAGCAAAACTAAGGCAGAGGAACTCTAAGATAGAGGTTATACAAAATGTTACAAGATCCTACTATGGGCTATTACAGGCTCAACAATTGTTAGACGTGGCAGAAAAAAATCTTGGGTTATCTGGGAAACAGGTTGACCTAGTTCAGAAGAAGTTTGATTTGGGTGCTGTAAGAAAGACAGATCTCTTAAAAGCAAATGTGTCGATGGGGCAGGCAAAGGTTGAACTATTAAATAGGAAAACAGTTTTAGAAAATTCTAGGAGGCAATTATTTAATGATATGGGCATGATGGATTTTGGTCAATCTATTATCGCTAAATATAGTGACTGGGTGCCAGTTTCAGTCCCAACTAGTGCAGAAACTTTAACTCTGTTAAAAGAAAAAAATCCAAATATTCTGATTCAACTAGCGGCAATTGAAACTGGTAAAATTCAATTGAAAATGGCTAAGGGTATGCGTTCTCCTTCTGCTTTTGCATCTGTAGATTATTCTGCCAATGGAGACAATAGTGATGAGCTAAAAGAATCATTAAAGGATGATTGGCGGTTAGGGATGAACATGTCTATAAATTTCCCACTTTATTCTGGGAACTCATTGTCTACCGCACAACAGCAGGCAGAGCTGTCCAAGAGGAAATCTGAGAATGACTATTTAACCTTTTTAAATGATCTACGAGTTCAGGTTGAGTTGATCAGAAAATCAATCATGAACTTTTCAGAAATTATTCCCATTAATCAGGATGTTGTTGCCTCAGCTGAAGAAGATCTAAAGCTAGTACAGGAACGTTATAGTATTGGATCAGCAACTATACTTGAGGTCTTAGATGCTCAGGTTTCTTTAATTCGATCAAACTCAACGCTCATAAATACTATTCATGATGCAAGGATCCAGGAGATGAGTCTCAAGGCCTTGTTGGGAATTTTAGACTTAGAATATCAAACCAAAGAAGAATAATTATGATACAAAAAATAAAAAATAAAAAAGTATGGATCCCCCTTTTGATTATTGTAATAGCGGCAATAGGGATTATGATGAAATTCTATGGGGATGATGATCAAATTTCTGTTGAAGCAGAAAAAGTTGAAAAGCGAGATGTTATTCACAAGGTTAACGCTAGCGGAGTCATCCAGCCGGAGGAAGAGGTTCAAATCACTTCAATGGTCTCAGGCTGGATAACAGATATTACAGTTTTGGAAGGCGATACCGTCAACCCTGGACAGCACCTAATCAGTATTGATAGAAAGCAGTATCAGGCAGCATATGATCAGACAGCGTCGCAGGTAAAATCATCAGAGGCAAACCTGAAAAAAACAAAATCACAAATGTCTCGTACTGAAACACTATATGCACAAAAACTAATATCTAAACAAGAACTTGAGCAGATTGAGGCTTCCTATGAGCTTGCGATAAGCCAGGTAGAGCAGGCTAGGGCTGCACTCCTTTCAAGGGAAGATGAACTCTCCAAAACTCGCTTGGTGGCACCAAAGTATGGTATTGTTACCAGCCTGACAAAAGAAGAGGGCGAGATGGCTTTAGGTGGGATGTTTAATCCCGGAGTATTGATGACCATTGCTGACCTAAGTTTTATGGAAGTCCTTGCTGATGTAAATGAAAATGATGTGGTTACCATAAATATAGGAGACACAACAGAGATTGAGATTGATGCTTTCCCTGACACAGTTTTCTATGGGACTGTTAGTGAGATTGCTCACACAGCACAAAATTTAAATATGGGTAGTCAGCAACAGGTCACAAACTTTAAGGTTAAGGTTAAGCTCCTTGATCCACCAAAACGAATTAGACCTGGAATGAGTAGCACCGTTAATATTATTTCAGAGACAATAAAAAATACTATCTCTATCCCTATTCAAGCGCTTACAGCAAGATCAGAAAACTATCATGAACTAAAGGATAATAAGAAAAATGATAATAAAAAATGGGGAGATGATGACAAAGATGATAATTACTCAGATGTTAAGGAAAATTTGGATGTGGTATTTATTCTTGTTGATGAGTTTGAGGATGAAAAAGCATCAGAAGGTGAGAAATTTGCTTTAGTCAGACCCGTTGATGTTGGTTTATCCAGCGCAGATTATTATTCTGTTAAATCTGGACTTAAAGAAAATGAATTGATTGTGACCGGACGGTACCGAGTATTAAGTAAAGAATTACAGCATGGTATGAAAGTCAAGTATAAAGAGGAGTCAAATTCTTTTTCGAACGGAATAAAAAATAAAAACTAACTCTTAGAATTATTTATCATGGCATTAATCGACCTTAATAGTATTTATAAGATTTATAATGTGGGTGGTGAAGAAGTACGCGCGCTTGATGGGGTAGATCTAATAATTAACGACAACGAATACTTAGCCATTATGGGCCCCTCAGGCTCTGGTAAATCGACCATGATGAATATGATTGGCTGTCTTGATACTCCTACCTCTGGCGTTTATGAGTTTGAGGGAGAAAAAGTACATATTATGGATGATGGGCAGCTTGCTTCTATAAGAAACAGAAAAATAGGTTTTGTGTTTCAGACCTTTAACCTTCTTCCTAAGGCTACCGCATTACACAATGTTGAGATTCCGCTTGTCTATGCCAATATCAGAAAGGAAAAAAGAATAGAAATGGCCTCCAAAGCCTTGAAAAGTGTAGGCCTTGAAGATCGTATGCATCATAAGCCAAATGAACTATCAGGCGGTCAGCGTCAGAGAGTTGCCATAGCCAGAGCACTGGTAAATAATCCTTCTATTATTCTTGCGGATGAGCCAACTGGGAACCTTGATTCAAAAAGCGGGCATGAGATTTTGGCAATCTTTGATGATCTGCATGCGCAAGGAAACACTATCATACTTGTCACTCATGAAGATACTATTGCAAAACATGCGAAACGTACGATCCGTCTTTTTGATGGTAAGATCACAGAAGATATAAAAGATAAATAGTGTTCTCCTTATTTTTTGAAAACCTGAAAATCTCTTTATCTGCTGTGTTTGCAAATAAAATGAGGTCTATTTTGACAGCCCTAGGTATTGTAATTGGGGTCCTCTCTGTTACTCTGATGGGGACACTTATATCAGGCTTAGATCGATCATTTGAAAATAGTATGTCTTGGCTTGGAAAGGATATCCTTTACATAAGTCGCTATGAGTGGTTCAGTGATATGGAATGGTGGGAAATAAAAAATAGACCTCGGATGCGCACTGAATATGTAGACAAGATAAAAGAGAAATCAAAATACGCCTTGGCTGTTTCACCGGTAATGCAGCGTACAGCCTCATTATCTTATAAAGATAAAGAAACCAGGACAGAGATATTTGGCACAAACGAAGAGTATATGGAGACGATAAGCACAGATATACATCAAGGTCGTTTTTTTACTACTAGCGAAGATAAATCCGGAGCGAGAGTCACAATTATTGGGCATGGGATAAAAGAAGTTTTCTTCGGGAAAGAAAACCCGATTGGTAAATATATTAAAATAGATAATCTGAAGTTTAGAGTTATAGGCGTATTAGAAAAACAGGGAAAGTTTTTAGGGCTTTTTAGCGTAGACAAGCAGGCAATATTACCTTCAGGTGCGTACAAAAGAATCTTTTCAAAAAGAGGCTGGATGCGTTTAAGTGTAAAGGTTCCTGAAGACAAAATCAATGAAGGCCTGGATGAAATTTCAGGCGTAATGCGTCAAATAAGAGGACTAAGGCCTAGCGATAAAAATAATTTTGCTATCAACCAAACAAAAGCTTTTGAGGATCAGTATAACACATTGAAAGTTGCAATTGGTGGGACAGGGCTTTTCATTACACTATTATCACTAATCGTTGGTGGTATTGGAATAATGAACATTATGTTTGTATCTGTTAAAGAAAGGACAAGAGAGATTGGAGTCAGAAAGGCTATAGGCGCTACGAGAGGAATGATCTTAAGTCAGTTTTTAATGGAAGCGGTTACCATTTGTCTGATTGCTGGGTTGGTTGGACTACTCATCGCATACATTAGTAGTATATTTATTAATAAAGTTTTCCCATCAACATTGCCTCTTGGTTTATCTATTTCTGCCATAGTTATGAGTATGGTTGTAGGCGTTCTATCGGGGTTTATTCCTGCTTATCAGGCTTCAAAGTTGGACCCGATTGATTCCCTTAGGTATGAGTAATTATGGTATCTAGAAGCCTAAAAAATATTTTCAAAGAAAGTTTTTGGATGGCCATAGAGGCCATCCGGCAGAATAAACTTCGATCTATGCTTACACTCCTTGGAATAAGCATAGGTGTATTTTCAGTGATCGGTGTAATGACAGCGATAAGGACTCTTGAGTCCTCTGTACAATCTGGTCTTAACGTGTTTGCAACTAATACATTTGTCATTCAAAAATATCCTGAGATTGAATTTAGACATGGTCGTGGAAAGTATAGAAATAGGAAAAATATTGATTACGATCAATATAAAAAATTAAAAAATCGTGCAACACTTCCAGTATTAGTAAGTGTAAGCGAAGGCAGCTCCGTAAGGAACGTAAAATACAAAGACAAATTAGTAAAAAATTACGTAGAGTTATTTGGAGGAGATGAGGGAAGTATCAGAATATTCAAAACTTATATATCAGATGGCCGAAATTTGGCGCCTGATGATATTAGGTATTCTCGCAATGTATGTATCTTGGGGATGGATGTTGTTGATCGGCTATTCCCTTTTGAGGATCCAATTTCAAAAAAAATACAGATCAAAG
>ERZ651768.624-NODE-624-length-26561-cov-4.161758_pt1 | contig 26561 bp, 24 predicted proteins | sample MGYA00514754_ERZ651768 | MGnify/ENA metagenome assembly ERZ651768
AATTTCTGGACCAACGCCATCACCGGACATAATTGTTATGTTGGCTTTCATTATTATTTATTTTCGAATGCAGCTATCTCTGCGTCATGACGCAATATGTAGTCCAGTTGATTGATATCACTCATCAGACAATATCTTGAAAACGGCTCAATAGGGAAAGGAACTGAATTTCCATTTTCTAATGATAACTCCATTGCATCTAAATCAATTGTGACCATTGTGGCCGGATGATCCAATAGCCATTGATGTGTTTTCCTGTCAACAACAATTGGAATCAAACCATTTTTTAAGGCATTGTTTTGAAAGATATCTGCAAAAGAGGTGCTGATAATCGCCTTAAAGCCAAAATCTACCAAAGCCCATGGAGCGTGTTCTCTTGATGATCCACAACCAAAATTATTTCCTGCAACCAAAACTTCTGCCTCCGATGCTTCAGGCTGGTTGAGAACAAAATCTTGTTTTAACTCTCCTGTTTTCTCATATCTCCAATCAGCAAATAAATCTTTACCAATGTCTTCAAAAGTGGATGCTTGGGCTAAAAATCTCGCAGGAATAATTTGGTCTGTGTCAATATCCTCATTAGGTAAATTAACCGTTTGAGCAGAGAATCTAATTATTTTACTCATTAATATCACCGAGTTGTCTTGGATCCTGAACTGAGCCTGCAATTGCAGAAGCAGCAGCTGTTTTTGGACTCGCTAAGATGGTTCTGGATCCTGGTCCTTGTCGCCCCTCAAAGTTCCTATTGCTCGTGCTAACGGCAAGCTCACCTTTCTCAAGATGATCACCATTGACACCAATACACATTGAACAACCAGACTCTCTCCAATCGACACCAGCTTCTTGAAAAATTTTATCTAAGCCCTCAGCTTCTGCTTCAGACTTGACCTGTTGTGATCCAGGTGCAATTAATACTCTGACGTTCTCAGAAACTTTCCTTCCTTTCAATATGGTTGCTACATCACGTAGGTCAGAGATCCTTGAATTGGTACAACTGCCAATAAAAACTGTGTTTATAGGATGATTAATTAAAGACTGACCCGACTTAAAATCCATATAATCTAGTGCCTGTTTAACACTTTTGTTGCCTTTATGATCAGGAATTGTTCCATCAACAGGTATCGCCATGCCAGGGTTAGTACCAAAGGTAATCATTGGTGTTAATGAGCCAACATCGATATCAATCTCTTTGTCAAAGGATGCATTATTATCTGTTTTTAAATCTTTCCAGCGTGATACGGCTTGATCCCAATCATTGCCTTTTGGACTCATAGGTTTGTCAAATAAATAATCAAAAGTTGCATCATCGGGTGCAAATAGTCCAGCTCTAGCTCCACCTTCAATGGTCATATTACAAATAGTCATTCGCTCTTCAAGGGATAAACTTGGAACTGCACTTCCTCTGTATTCAATCACATGCCCTGTACCTCCATCCACTCCAATACTGTTGATGACCTTTAAAATTATGTCTTTTGCTGAAACCCCTATATTTAACTTGCCATTTAGGTTCACAGCCATTGTTTTTGGTTTTCTCTGCAGTAAACACTGGGTTGCAAATACATGACCGACTTCGGTCGACCCAATGCCAAAAGCTAAAGCACCCAAAGCCCCGTGAGTGCTGGTATGGCTATCACCACAAACTATAGTTTTCCCAGGTTGGGTGGCTCCCAATTCTGGTCCAATGACATGGACGATGCCTCTTTGTTCACTGTTGAATCCAAACAAGTCGATACCAAAATCCTCGCAGTTCTTAATCATTTCTCTAATTTGATCTGCAGGCCCTTTAGCAGACACGATATCGAGATCTTTTATCGAGTTAATAGGCACTGTTGGTATAGCGTGATCTATGGTCGCAAGAATTCTTTGGGGAGCTCTCATCTTCAGATTATTCTCCCTGAGTAATGTAAAGCCTTGAGGGGACGTTACTTCGTGAATTAAATGTAGATCAATATAGAGTATTGCTGGAGTATTGGTCGTTTCTGGAACAACCACGTGCTGTTCCCAGATCTTATCAAATAATGTTTTAGCCATGGATGAGCTTATTGAATGGGTTCTAACCAGCCCCAAGAATCCTTTGTAGAACCGTCAAATAGACCGAAAAATGCTTGTTGAATTTGAGAAGTCACTGGTCCTTTGTTGCCAGCACCGATAGTGATTCTGTCAACACTCCTCACTGGGGTCACCTCAACGGCAGTTCCAGTAAAGAAAAGCTCATCTGCTATATATAGTTGTTCTCTTGGAATCTGAATCTCTTTGACCTCCATACCCATGGATTCAGCGAGTTTCATAACTGAATCTCTAGTGATTCCATCTAAAATAGAAGAGCCGATTGGTGGGGTATGAATGATGCTGTCTTTTACCATAAATATATTCTCTCCAGCACCTTCACTAACCATGCCATTGGCATCGAGCGCTATCCCTTCATCAAAACCATTCTGATGTGCTTCCTCAGTGATAAGAATGCCCGATAAATAGTTTCCTGCCGCTTTAGCCAAAACGGGTATGGTATTCGGTGCTGCACGAGTCCAAGATGAAATACAAACGTCAACACCATCATTGAGTGCATCCTTGCCCAGATAGGTATCCCATTCCCAAGCCGCAACGGCAACTTCGATATTATCATCCTGTGATGCATGCAGACCTAAATCTCCATAGCCTTTAAACACGATGGGTCTAATATAGGCTCCGTTGGTTAAGCCATTGGAGCTTATAATCATGCGGCATGCGTCTTCGAGTTCTAGTTGAGAGTAGGGGATTCTTATCTTGTAAATCTTTGCCGAGTTCAATAAACGTTTGGTGTGTTCATGAAGTCTAAAAATTTTACAACCATCATTAGTGCTATAGGCTCTTATGCCTTCAAAAACAGCAGTCCCATAGTGCAATGCGTACGTTAATACATGGATATTTGCATCATCCCAGGGCACAAGTTTCCCGTTAAACCATATATGTTTTGTCGGTTTTAATGACATTCCATCACCTAATTGTGTTTATTGTTTTTTCTATCAATACGATTGATAACCTCTAGATAAGCCAGTGCACCTGATTCTATAATGTCTGTACTGATCCCATGTCCGCGATAATCCTGATCATCATAACGAATAGATATAGTCACCTCACCTTGTGCATCATCACCAATACTTACGCTATGGATTTCAAAATTTGTCAACTCCATATTATAGCCGGTAATCTCTTCTAGAGCTTTGAAAACTGCTTCAATGGGTCCTATGCCTTGAGTTGAGGTTTCTAAAGTCCTGCCGTCATTGTGTTCCAGCTTAACTTCTGCATGGGCTCCCTGATTTTTTCTCGATGATATTTCAAGATCCAAAAGTTGCCATGGGCCTGCGACACCGGATTCAGAACTCATAACAATGGCTTCTATATCGGTATCAAAGATTTCTTTCTTCCTGTCAGCCAGTTTCTTAAACTCTATAAAAGCCTCATTCAGTTCCTCTTGATTTAAATTAAAACCTAGATCATTTACTCTATCTAGAAATGCGTGTCTACCACTGTGTTTTCCTAGTACTAAATTGGATCTGCCTATACCAACATCTTGTGGTTTCATGATTTCATAAGTAGAAGCATGTCTTAGCATTCCATGCTGATGAATGCCTGCCTCATGTGCAAAAGCATTTTCTCCAACAATAGCTTTATTTCTAGGGACATGCATGCCGGTTATTGATGACACCAATCTACTGGTCGGATACAATTTTTTAGTATTAATCTGTGTTTCAAATTCAAAACATTCTTTACGGGTTTTAATGGCCATGCATATTTCTTCCAGTGAAGTATTGCCAGCCCGTTCACCTATCCCATTGATCGTGCATTCAACCTGCCTGGCACCGGCCTCCAAGGCTGCGAGACTATTTGCCACAGCCAACCCTAAATCATCATGGCAATGAACACTGAAAACAATATTTTCTGGATTTGTGCAATTTCCAATTAAATGATCAAATAATTTTCTAAACTCTCCAGGGATGGTGTAGCCAACCGTATCTGGAATATTAATTGTTGTGGCACCAGCTTCAATTGCAGCGTTGACAATCTCGATAAGGAAATCATGATCTGTTCTCGATGCATCTTCCGGTGAAAACTCAACATCATTACAATATGATTTTGCCATTTTTACTCCTTCAAATGCTGCCTTCATCACTTCATCACGAGCCATATTAAGTTTGTGTTCTAAATGGATTTCACTGGTAGCAACAAAAACATGGATTCGCCCATTGGAATTTGATGCCAAGGCTTTTGATGCTAACTCAATATCTTCAGGGTTAACGCGTGCCAGTGTACAGATAGTCGGTCCATCAATCTCTGATGCAATTGCCTGTACTGCCTCGAAATCTCCCGGGGAAGCTGCGGCAAAGCCGGCTTCAATGACATCAACATTCAATTCTTTTAAGCTGTGGGCAATTTTAAGCTTCTCTCTAAGAGTCATGCTGCACCCAGGAGCCTGTTCCCCATCTCTGAGGGTGGTATCAAATATCAAAACCTTATTTTTTGATTGTTCTGGCATTGGTGAATCCTATTTATTTAACCAAGACATTCTTTTTCTGAGTTCGCTGCCAACTTTTTCAATAGGGTGATTTAAATCATCCGCCATCATTTGATTGTAGTTTTCTTTGCCTGATTTATTTTCTTCAATCCATTCATTTGAAAATGTTGAATTTTGTATTTCTGAAAGAATGGTTTTCATTCTTTCCCTTGTCTCTGCGTTGATCACTCTCGGCCCTCTAGACAAATCGCCGTAAATTGCTGTTTCACTGACAAATTCATGCATTTTAGCAATCCCGCCCTCATACATAAGATCAACAATTAATTTTAACTCATGCATACATTCAAAATATGCAACTTCAGGTTGATATCCAGCCTCAACCAAGGTGTCAAAACCAGCTAGAATCAATTCCGTACTACCCCCACACAACACCGCTTGTTCACCAAATAAATCGGTTTCTGTTTCCTCAGCAAAGGTTGTGGTAAGAATTCCAGCTCTAGAACCACCGATACCATGAGCATATGCCATTGCATCTGCTTGGGCCTGTCCAGAGTTGTCTTTATGGACAGCCATTAAGCATGGAACGCCTTTCCCTTGTTTATATTCTCTTCTAACTAAATCACCTGGGCTTTTTGGGGCAATGAGAATTACATCTAAGTCTGCACGTGGATTTATCTGGTTGTAATGGATATTAAAACCATGTGCAAAAAGAATAGTAGCTGAATTCCTGATCTCAGACTCAATCGATTGGTAGATCTGAGGTTGAGCCATATCTGGGACTAAAAATGCTATTAAATCAGAATCGGTCACTGCTTCTTTTATTGTCTTAACGACCAAACCGTCTTCTATGGCCTTATTCCAGCTAGAGCCATCTTGTCGTAATCCCACTACAACGTTTAAGCCACTATCCTTTAAATTCATGGCATGCGCTCTTCCTTGACTGCCATACCCTAAAATTGTTATTTTTTTTGACTGCAGTTGATGTTCATTAACGTCATCTTTTGAAAAAATTTTCATTTTTTTCTCCTGTTACCTCATTTTTTTCTAATTGTTAAAAAAAACCCCGCTTGTTGGCGGGGCTTATGTTTATTAAATGATTTTGTTTAACTTTAAATCTCAGCCCCATTGTGATTTAAATCTAGCAGGAGTAGTCCTTCTAGAATTAGATCCAGAGAAATTATTAAATCATTTAAACTTGTCAATTTACCATCCATGGTTTGAATAGTTATTGATCAGAAGAAATTTGTCAACTATTTTTGACAAAGTTTTAACTAGTAGGTGTGGATTTACTCTTTGGAGTATTTTACCAATATGATATGATCGTCTTTTAATTTTTAATGGTAATGGGGGATGTTACTAATACCCATTTATGTCCACTTACAACCATTTTAGGAGATTACATGAACAGTATTCATAGAGTAGTTTCAAAAAATGCAGTTATTGGTCTTTTGTTGATAGCAATACCAATGATTCTTCCTGCACAAACTCTGGGTCAATTACTAGAAGCACAAACAGAAAGAACTCTCATCTCTCAGTCTTCACAGGAAAGGGTTGATAAAATTGTTCAACAAACCAGAAGCCTGGAAGACAAATACAGAGCATCTTTGAAAGAGATTGAGGGTCTATTGATCTATAACCAGCTACTGGATCTTCAAATTGAAAACCAAGAACGAGTAATGATTGACTTAGAAAAATCTATTGTCATGGTTTCAATAATCAATAGGCAAATTATTCCTGTAATGACCAAAATGATTGAATCACTTGAGCAATTCATATCCCTTGATGTTCCTTTTTTAAAAGAAGAAAGAACAAATCGTGTAAAAAACCTTAAAGAAATTATGATAAGGCAAGATGTAACTGTGGCTGAAAAGTATAGGAAAGTTACCGAGGCTTACCAAATTGAAAATGATTATGGGCGAACCATTGAAACGTATAAAGACACTCTTGAAGTTGATGGCGCAACTCTAGAACTTGATTTCCTAAGGGTGGGAAGAATTTCTCTTATGTATCAGTCTGTTGATGGAAAAGTTTCAGGTGTTTGGAATCAAAAGACACAGTCATGGGAGGATGCACAGAACTCCCGCAACCAAATAAAAATGGGCTTAAGGATAGCTAAAAAAATGGTTCCTCCTGATTTAGTGATTCTACCTGTTGACTCTCCGGAGGCAATATAATGAAAAACTTATTAATAATTACAAGCCTATTTTTCGCATTTTCTTTTTCACTGCACGCTCAACAAGCAGCGACGAATTTAGATCAACTGCTAGACAACGTTGAACAAGGAAAGATTCTAGATAACGCAGAAAATCGAAAAAGGGAAAACGAGTTTCGACAAAAAAGATCACAACAGGAACAGTTACTTGATGATGCTGTCATACAAAAGGAATCAGAAGAAGTAAAGAGTGCGACCCTAGAGGTAATTTTTGAAGATAATGATAAAGAACTTAACGAGCTTCAAAATACTCTCAATGAACGATTAGGGGCACTCAAAGAATTATTTGGAGTTATGCAACAAGTTGCAGGAGATGCAAGGAGTCGATTTGATGCCTCTCTAACAAATGTTCAATACCCAGAACGTGGCCAATTTTTAGAAGACTTAGCAAAGAAAATAGGAAGCAACTCCAAATTACCAAGTATTCCAGAAATTGAAAAGCTCTGGTTCGAACTCCAAAGAGAGATGACAGAATCAGGAAAAGTAGTTAAGTTTTCAACTGATGTCATCGACATAGAAGGAGGCAAAAACAGTACTGAGGTCGTTAGAGTGGGTTCTTTCAATATCATTACAAATGGAAAATATCTTCACTACGAACCCGAAACAGGTAATGTTATTGAAATACCAAGACAACCAGAAGGAAGAAGATTTACCGGTAGTACTGCTGATCTATTTACTTCATCAGATGGGAAAGTAGCCTTTGGGCTTGATCCTACTCTAGGTGGAGTTCTAATGTCGCTCGTGGCACGTCCAAATTTGATTGAACGCATACAACAAGGCGGTATAGTTGGCTATTTGATTATTCTACTGGGTCTTTTTGGAGTTGGTATAGCAATTGAAAGACTTGTTCGTTTAGTTGACGCTGATAGAAAAGTAACCGCGCAACTAAAAAGTGATGTCATTAGCAAAGATAATGCTTTAGGTCGAGTACTCAGCGTTTACGATGAGAATAAAAATACTGACACAGAAACATTAGAGTTAAAAATGGCAGAGGCTGTATTCAAAGAGACTCCTGAACTAAATAAGGGACTTATTTTAATAAAAGTTATCTCAGTCGTTGCACCTCTCATGGGTCTACTTGGAACCGTTACAGGTATGATAAAAACATTCCAAGCAATCACACTATATGGAGCAGGTGATCCTAAGTTAATGGCAGGAGGTATTTCGCAAGCGCTTGTTACGACCGTTCTTGGACTAACGGTTGCAATTCCAACAACGCTCTTACATACCGTTGTCAGTGGTAGAAGCAAACGAGTTTCACAAATCATCCAAGAACAAGGTGCCGGAATTATTGCTTCTCATTCAGAAAAAGAGACAGGCCAATCAATGTAAACAGAAACTGGTTTATATGAGTATTAGTTAAGATGATTCAAGACCTTATAATCTCCGTCCGCGATTTCCTAGAAATGGGAGGTGACGTGTTGAGTATGATAGCTTTCGTAATTTTCTTAATGTGGGTATTAATATTGGAACGATTAGCTTTCTTTCAATCAGGATTAAAGATACAAAAGTCAAATATACAATCCACTTGGAATGCCAGAACACAAAAGAAAACATGGCAGTCACATGCTATTAGAGAAAAACTAATCTCTCAATTTAATATGTCTGCCAATCAATATATGCCAGTCATAAAAACTCTTGTTGCCGTCTGTCCTTTATTGGGACTCATGGGTACGGTGACAGGTATGATTGAGGTTTTTGATGTGATGGCAATTTCCGGCTCAGGTAATGCTCGTTCGATGGCTTCAGGCGTTTCAAAGGCGACCATCCCGACAATGGCAGGCATGGTTGGCGCCCTTTCAGGAGTCTTTTTGATTACTGTGCTAAATCAAAAGATAAGTAAGGAAAGTGAAGAGTTGGAAGATCATCTAACTTCAGAAGAATAGAATAAACACAGGGGTCTTTAGAAAATGAGAAAAAACTTATTTCAGGCAGTCCAGGAAGAAGAAACCGAAATTAATTTAACACCTATGCTTGATGTTGTATTCATCATGTTAATATTTTTTATCGTCACTGCATCATTTGTTAAAGAATCCGGTTTAGATGTGAACCGTCCTGATGCCCCGACAGCAGTTAAGAAAGAAAAGGCCAACATTTTGGTGGCAATCGGTCCAAACAATGAAATATGGATTGCACGAAGACGTATTGACCCCAGGGCAGTGAGAGCAAATATAGAAAGACTGCATGCAGAAAATCCGGAAGGATCGGTTATTATTCAAGCGGATAAAAAAGCCTTTCATGAAACCGTTGTTCTGGTAATGGATTCAGCACGTCAAGCAGGTGTATTTAATGTCTCAATAGCTGCTGAACCGGACTAAAATCAATGACTGAACTTGCTCAACGAAATAAAGGATTGGCAGGCCTTAGGTCGATTTCCAAATTTCTAGAACAGATAGAAGATCCGAGAAAAAGATTGGCTCTCTCAGTTTTGTTTTCGCTCATTATAACTTTTGCGATACTGTGGTTAATGCAAATTCTTATTGCTACCGGTAAAGGTGCGATTACTTCAAAATATGAAGGACGTTTTGTTGACTTTGTTCGCATCCAAAAAGATGAAACTTTGGATACAAAAACAGTCAAGCCAAAAAAACCCCCCGAACCAGAAGAGCCACCACCGGATACCCCTCCTGAGTTGGATGAAATTGACACCAATGTAGAAACTGTAAACATTGGAGCTGTAAATACCAAAGTTGGGGTGGGTGCTGGAATAGGAGGATTTAATGCCGCAGAAGGTGAATATTTACCGATTGTTAAGGTGGCCCCTGTTTATCCCAGTAGGGCTCAAACAAGAGGGATAGAAGGGTATTGCATAGTGGAATACATTGTCACCAGTACCGGCACTACAAAAAATCCTAAAATCGTTGAATGCACTAGCAGTCTATTTCAAAGTGCTTCACTCAAAGCCGCGTTGAAGTTTAAATACAAACCTAGGGTTATCAATGGCACACCTATTGATGTTCCTGGGGTGCAAACACAAATCACATTCGAATTAGAGAAATAAAATGAAGGTTAAATTAATTTTAATTGCTTTTGTTTTTATATTTTTATCCACAGAATACACCGGTAATTTCTCAATTATCTCTGTTGCCAATGCTCAAGAACAAAATCCTAGAAAAACAAAAAGAGTAGGATCAATGTCCGAGAAAGTTGCCAAAAAGCTTGGTGAGGCCCAGGAATTAATAGAAGCAGAACAAATACAAGAGGGCATTGAAATTTTAAATGAAATTCTTTCATCAAAAAGATTATCTGATTATGAAAGAGCACAGGTTTATTATTTTTTAGCCTACACCGCATACCTCCAAGAGGACTATAAAAAAGCAATCAACTTCTATAAAAGAGTCCTAAACGAGGACGCTGTTCCGGAAGGATTATTATCGGCTGCTCGATTTACAATTGCTCAATTGTGGTTTCAACTAGAAGACTGGGATCAAGCCATAAGTGCCGTAGACGACTTGCTTGCTACCGAAGAAAGCCCAAGACCGGATTTGTATATTTTAAAAGGATCGGCGCTATACCAACTAAAAAAATATAAAGAGTTAATCCCGGTAATTCAATCAGCAATCGAACTAGCAGAAGCAAGAAATGCCTTCAGAATAGAACAACTGCAGAAAAACATTAAAAATGCTGCTGATGAAAACGGCATCAGATACCTGAGAAGAGAAGAGGAAGATAAAGATGAAATTGACTATTTTAGATTTGCTACTCAAGTTGAAGCGGAGCTAAAAGAGGACTTGTCAAAAACCAGGAAGGCTGAACAAAAAGTAGAAATCCAACAGGCAATTGACAATGTCAAAAAATCGGCAAGTAATTTGGCTATAGGACCTACCAAAGAAAATTGGTGGCTGCTGCTCAGAGCAGCCTATTTTGAACTGGATAATATCCCTAAGGTTAGATTTGTTTTGGAGCGACTTCTCATAGAGTGGTCAAAGAAGGAATATTGGACTCAACTGGCAGCCATATATGGTCAAGAAGAATTGGAAGAAAAACAAATATCAGCTTATGCCACCGCCTATCAAGAGGGATTTCTGGAAAAAAGCAATGAGTACGTTCAAATGGCACAACTCTATCTCTCAAAGGAAGTTCCCCACAAAGCTGCTGTTGTTTTACAAACAGGCTTTGATGAAGGTATCGTTGACAAGGAAGTAAAAAACTGGAGATTGTTATCGCAAGCATGGTTTTTAGCCCAAGAGGACCAAATGGCAATTATTGCCCTAAGAGAAGCTGCAAAACTATCTGATGATGGAGAATTAGATGTCCGCTTGGCTCGATCACTTGCAAACATAGCGGATTATAAAAGTTGTGTAGATGCTGCACAAACTGGAATCCAGAAAGGAGGCTTAAAGAGGGATGATGAATCCTATATTACACTTGGTATGTGTCAATTTGAGGAAGATATGTATGAAGATTCAAAAAACTCTTTTAAGCTTGCAACTAACGACGCAACAGCAAGAAGAGAAGCCGCGTTGGAAGAGTGCTCAATTAGAGAAAATATGACCAAAGAAGATTTTTTAATCCTCTTTGATAGGCAAGCAAGATGGGAAAAAATAGGCAAAGAACTTGAAAATAAAAGACTTATTTGCTCATTACCTTCATCGTACAGAACAGCAACCAATTGGCAAAAATTCCTGGATAAAGAAGTGGAACGCGTCACTTTATTACAAAAACAAATCAAAAATATACAAGAACAATTAAAAAGCAAAGAATCTTCAACTATTACTTTCTAAAATAGATCGCTTAACATTTTTATAGCGGTAATACCTAAAAACAAAGCAAATAATCTTCTTAATTTCAGCTGCGATATTCGGTGAGCATAGTTAACACCAATTTGAACTGTTAACAATGTCGCTGGAACAATAAGAGAGAATGCCATTATATTTATATAGCCTAATGAAAAAGGGGGCAACAATGGGTTTCCCATCCCACCAACTATAAACCCTATCGTTCCTGGTATTGCAATAACAGTTCCAAAGGAAGCCGAAGTTCCAACAGCTTTTCTCATTCCAACACCTAAATGATTCATCACAGGAACACTCATAGTGCCTCCGCCGATACCCATCATGACCGATATCAAACCAATGAGACATGGAAAAATTAAATACAAAAATTTAGGTATCTTAAAATTTCTATTACTTTTTTTACTGGATAAGAACATTTGCAGAGAAACGACAAGTGCAATACTTGCAAACAAACCCGTTAGAGTTTTGAAAGAAGCATAATTGGCAGTAATAGACCCAATAATAGTACCGGCAACCATTGGAACAAACCATTTTTTGAAAATACGTGCGTCAAATGAATCGCGTTTCTTGTGTTGTATAGCAGAACGGATACTGGTGGGAACAATAACAAACAGAGATGTACCCACAGCAACATGCATAATGATGGATTGATCATAGTTTAGGAATGTAAGAATATAATAGAGCAGGGGGACAACAACGATCCCGCCACCGACCCCTAATAACCCTGCCAATATACCTGCAATAGCACCAGCAACCAAGGTTAATAAAACCAACCCTATGAGATTGCTATTTATTATAGTTTCCATAATTAAAACCAATCTACCGTAATTAAAAAAAATTGGCCGGTTTTGTTACCGGCCAATCATTTTATCAATTATTAAATATGGTAGGTTTAATAATCATATCGGAACGAAATCCTCCATAATCTTGGGATGTCTTGGAATTGAGTCACAAAGCCAAGGGTTCCAAAATCTAGGGTTGAGTTGTATCGTTCTTCGTCAGTACAGTTTGTACACCCTGCGGTAATACGCCAGTTCGCATCGCTAGGTCGATACATCATAGACAGGCTAACATTATCGGTTTCCTCCCTTAATCCAGGAGGAGTATTGTTCTGATTACTAAAATACTCATCTTCATGATTCAGTACTGCAGTCAGGCTTAAGTCACCACTATCCAATTCGGTATCATAAAACAAGCCCAGTCTATAGGTAACATCTGGTGTTCTTTTCAAATGCAAACCTTCGAGACCTTCTGCCCCAGATCTTAAATCGGTATATGTTCCATCTAGAGTTCCAAGATTCATAAATAATGTGAGCTCATCTGACACCGCATAGACCAATTCTGCTTCTAATCCATCAACCGTGGCATCGGCTTTATTTGAATATAAAAAACCGCCTGTCTGTTGGTCAATTGCAGTTATTTGGAGATCATCATAATCAGCATCAAAGTAGGTAATATTGAATCGGAGAGCGTCATTCAACCACTGGCTCTTCATTCCAAACTCAATACTTTCAACAAACTCAGGTCTCAGTGATCTAAAATCTGTTGCAGCTGTTACTCTAGATGCCCAGCCACCGCCTTTGAAACTATCTGCATAACTGACGTACAGCATAATGCTATCTGAAGGATTGTATTCTAAGATGACACGCTTGGTAAATTCATCAATCTTAAACTGGTCCAATTCTCCGTTAGCAACAATGTCAGCAGTAGACCACATGGGTATATAACCACTTCTGTCCATAAAATTGCTTTGGTCTCTGTCGCGCATGGGTATAGGACCAAGGTCGATGTATTGTTGAACAGTCATTTTACGATCGTCTTTAGTTTGTCGACCACCGATTGTAATTGTCACCTGATCGTTTATATCAATGGCTACATCGGCATAAACAGCCTTGGCTTCAGTTACATTAGTCATATCTCTAATAAAATCTGCTGCAACAGCACCTCCAAAAAGAAATAAACCATCACCAAAGGTAACATCGTTATCGTCATCATAAAAGGACGCGCCAGCTGCCCATCGAATTGATCCATAGGTTTGGCTATCTAATTCGCCAGTAAAATTCAATTCAACACTTTTTTGGACGTGATCACTCAAATTAGGAATAATGTAAGCGGGGGTTATTTGGTCTGAATAATCATTCATAAAATTGTGTTCCAAATCACGATCCGCTGCGATTAACTCCATTTGAAAATCGTCAAAATTCCATGTTGCTTTCATACTGATAGCAAGAAGTTCAGTTCCCGACCAAGTGTTTTTAAGACCGCTCTCAACTTTATAGAGATCATCACCGCAACATGCACTCAAAGCATTTGCTCCAACAATACCACCGGTATCATCGTCACTGTATTCAAGAGTTGCCAAGAACTCAAATCGATCATCGGGCGCGTATAAAACTTGTGCTCTCATTCCCTCTGCAGCTCTTTTCCACTGATCCCTATTCAAGGTGACATTTTCAAGAAACCCATCGCCCTGATCCAGATAAAATGCCGTTATCTTGGCATAAAGAACATCACTAAGGGCAAAATTGGCTTTTCCTACAAGCTCTACGGTATCGTAATCGCCGTATGCAATATCAATAAAACCTTCATTATGATCGTGTGGTTTTTGTGTGTTGATCCTAACAGCTCCACCACTGGTATTGCGACCATACAGAGTCCCTTGGGGACCTTTTAACACTTCCACGCTCTCGACATCGTACAATCGAGAATTATTAGCAATTTGCCTGGAAATATATACACCATCAACGAATGTTCCAACCGCTGGATCCAATGTTGAAACGGATTCATCTTGACCCACACCTCTTAAGAAATAAGCAGCTGCTTGTGGCAGAGCTACATTGGTCACTCCGATCATATTTGGAATATTCCTAACCAAATCTATAGTATTGCTAATATTCAGTCGTTCTATTTCATCAGAACTAAAAGTTTGAATTGAAATGGGAACGTCTTGAAGCGATTCCGACCTCTTTTGTGCAGTAACAACAATTTCCTCAAGAGTGGCTTCTTGTGAATAACCAGGAAAACTGGTTACAGAAATTGTAGTTGCAATCAATAATAGAGCCCATATTTGAAATTTATTTTTCATTTTTACCCCCAAAAAATAATTGAACTAATGATTAGTAAATTAAACACAGAAATTCTACATTAAAATTAGTGTAATACTAATAAATAAGTACTTTATTACATGATTGTTCTAAATCAAGTAGATATCATCTCAGCAATAAATAAGTTCAATGAGCTCACCGACGCTACCTTCCTCCATTGAACAAGAACTGGATTCGAGACTAGGTAAATTTGATGGATACAAGTTATTGATGTGCTTTGGTTCCTTGTAGCAAAGAAAGCTCACCATTGCAATGCCAGGAGGAAAATAACCATCAATACCAACTCTGTTCATGCCCTTTTTAGGTAATTCGTCAAGTTCAATTGAGCATTGGTCTTTCAAAGTCAAAGCGGCTACTTTGTATTGGGTTTCTTCGGGAAAGTCAAAAACTCTTGAAATGGAACGAATCCTTGACTCTATGATTGGAGCTTTGGCTATCATAAAATAATCATGAAAATAAATTTGCATTGCTTCTAGAGATTTTCCTGCCAGAATTACGATAAAAGTCTTGTCAACAAAACACCTAGGAACAGGGTTATTGAATTCAGGAATTTTCCTTTTAAACTCGGTCAAATAAAGTATTTCTTTTGCTGGGCCGATCACTTGCATTGCTCTTATGTCCTTATTAAAGGATAGGTCTGCTGGGGGTCCGATTATTTCGAAAGGAGAATCTATTAACTCTTCTGAAAGTTTGTCGACATTCTGGACAATCAGTTCAGCGGCGTTCCACCCCTCACTTTTAAAAGGAATATAGTTGGGTTGATTGGGTTGCTGGATGAACCTAAATGAAAAATCATCTGACTTTTCTGGCTGCAAAATGACATATTCTGAATCAGTTAGATTTTCAGCTTGCCAATGGGTAGCTTCCTCTTTTGTTATTTTTCCAGTCTTGGTAAGACGATAGCCTAAATAACCTCCATAGGCATTGACCATAGAATCTAAATCATGTGAACCAATTGTAACGGTTGAAATTCTTCCTAAGTTCATGACAAGCCTTGTTTTCTAAAAGATAGAGAATATCACAAGATTTGTATACACTTAGTCACAAATGTTTAAATCCTTAAAGGGAAATTAAATTGTGAACAAAGTTTCAATACTTGAAGTAGGTCCAAGAGATGGACTCCAAAGTGAGCCTGAAATTATGCCTACTGAAACTAAGAAAGAATTTATCGTCAGAACTGTTAATGCTGGGATAAAAAAAATAGAAGTCACCAGTTTTGTTCATCCAAAAAAAGTGCCTCAAATGGCTGACGCTGAAAAACTTGTTGAAAGCCTACCTGATTATGATGATGTCAGCTACATAGGACTCATCATGAATCAAAGAGGATTTGAACGTGCAAAAAATTGTGGCATTCATGAAGTGGGTATGGTGATTGTCAGCACCGATACCTACAACATGAAGAATCAAGGTGTTACTACTCAAGAATCGATTGATAATTGGTTGGAAATTGCATCTGATGCCCAATCAGCAGGAATTAAAACCAACGTTGTGATTGCTTGTGCTTTTGGTTGCCCTTATGAAGGGGAGGTGGATCCTGAAAAGATTGTAGAAATAGCTGAGAAAGCCTTGCAAGGCAAACCTGATATTCTAGGCTTAGCTGATAGTGTAGGGGTGGCTGTTCCAAACCAGGTTAAAAATGTTTTTTCTCTAATTAAAGATCTCAATCCAGATATTCCTTTGAGAACTCATCTTCACAATACAAGGAATACTGGCTTAGCTAATGCCGCAGCTGCGATTGATGCAGGAGTTTCAATTATTGATGCTTCCACTGGTGGGATCGGTGGATGTCCTTTTGCCCCAAAAGCAACAGGTAATATTCCGACAGATGATTTGTTGTATATGCTTGATCGCTCTAATATTGAAACAGGTGTAAATCTCAATGATGTTGTTCAAACCACACAGTGGTTAGAAGAAAAATTAGGCAGGAATGTTCCGGCTATGGTGCCTAAAGCTGGAATTTTTCCAGAAAATGCCAATATCAATCTTTGATAAAGGTTTTATCTTTCTGCAGAACTGATTCAGCTATTCACAGAGTTTGTTCTACGTTATACAATGTTTCATTCAATGACGATAAATATTTGTCTTGAAGAAAAGATAATAATTAGGAGAGAATATGAGTTATCGACTTGGCGTTGATGTAGGAGGAACTTTCACAGACCTTCTTCTTGTAGATGAGAAATCAGGAAAATTATACACAGCAAAAGTTCCAAGTACACCGGAAGATTCTTCAAAAGGTGTCTTTAATGGAATTGAAAGAGTCTGTAATAATGCAGGTATTGACCCTGCTGAAATTGCCTCAGTCATGCATGGCACAACGGTTGCAACTAACACTGTCTTAACGGGGACCGGTGCTAAGGTAGGATTGGTTACAACAAAAGGTTATCGTCAAGTCCTGCAAATTGCTCGATCCTTTGTCCCTGGCGGTTTGGGTGGCTGGGTTATTTATAATAAAAGTGACCCATTGGCACCACTGGCATTGACTATTGAAGCGGATGAAAGAACCTCAGCATCTGGGGATATTTTACGAAAAATCAAAAAAGGTAAACTTGAAAAAGACCTCAAAGATCTCTCTAAAAGAGGCATTGAGGCTCTAACGGTTTCATTAATCAATTCATTTGCCAACGATACTAATGAAAAAGAAATAAAAAAAATCATCAATAAGAAAAAACTCTTACCAGGAGTGCCAGTCTCTCTTTCATCAGAAATTGTCCCTGAAATGCAAGAATATGAAAGGACGATCACTACGGTTGCAAATTCTTACGTTCGCCCTAAAGTCTCCGAATATATTAAGAACCTACAAAAAGGACTTAAGAAACGTATGAATGATGTCAAACTGCATATTCTTAGATCAGACGGAGGGTTGGCTTCTGCAAAGGCTTCAGAAAACTCGCCAATTAATGTGTTGATGAGCGGACCTGCAGGAGGAGTATCGGGTGCAATCTGGATTGCTCAACAAGCAGGCTATAACAATCTGTTGACATTTGACATGGGGGGAACATCTACTGATGTTTCATTGGTCAAGAACGGTAGGGCTGCACAGAGTCGTGAAACTACTATTGGAGATGTAACTGTTCGTGCCTCATCAGTGGATGTCAGAACGGTAGGAGCTGGAGGCGGCTCTATTGCCCATGTCCCTGAACTGACAGGAGCATTAAGAGTTGGCCCTCAAAGTGCAGGAGCTGAACCTGGACCAGCAGCGTATGGTAAAGGCGGAGTTGAACCTACCGTGACCGATGCAAATGTTGCACTGGGATATATGCCACCTGATGTTCGCTTGGGTGGTGATATGAAACTTAGAAAAGATCTTGCACTGGATGCGGTTAAAACAATTGGTGATTCATTGGGCCTTTCTGTTCAGGAAGCAGCTGCTGGAATTTGTGACATTGTCAATGAAAATATGTACGGAGCCCTAAGATTAGTTTCTGTTGAAAAAGGATTTGACCCCAGAGATTTTGCCTTAATTGGGTTCGGGGGAGCAGGACCATTACATGCAAACGCACTCGGAAAACTTACTAATTCATGGCCAGTCATCATCCCACCTGGTCCTGGGGTATTGTGTGCCTATGGAGACGTAACTACAACAATTCAAGATGAAGCCTCAATGTCTTTTATTAGGAGATTTAGCGATACCAATAAGAAAGAAGTAGTACAAATATTTACTGATCTCGCAAAAAAAGCTTCAAAGACACTTGATGCAGAGGGTGTTGCAAAGAAGAACCGAGCCACTACTTATCAAGTGGACATTCGATATCACGGACAAGGTTTATTGATAACAGTTGATTTTGATTTGAGTGAACTTAGAAGAAAAGGGTTAAACGCTATTGGCAAAACATTTGATGAAATGCATGAACAACTTTTTACATTTGCTCTGCCGGCTGAAAAAGAGCTAGTGAATTTGAGATCAGTGGTCAGAGACAAAGCTCTTAGCGTTAAAGCTCCGTCCGTCCCCAGAGGAAATTATAATCCCTCCGGAGCGTTCATCTCTAAAACCAAAGTTTTTATGGAGGGCAAAAACAGGTTTGCTTCTCTGTATGATCGATCAAAACTAAAACAAGGGAATGTAATCAAGGGACCAGCGATTGTCCTGGAAATGGATTCAACTACTGTAATCTTACCTGATCACTCAGGCCGGATTGATAAATTTGGTAATATTCTGATTACCCCAGATGCTTAAGAGGAGTGCCGTATGCCAACAAAGATAATTCAGACCAACAACAAGCCATTTAAACGGGTTAAGCTTGACCCCATTACTCTAGACGTTATAGAAAATTCTATGTTCTCAGCACGCTGGGAAATGGATGCAGTTCTATTTAGAACGGCAATGTCTCCAGGTATTCGGGAACAAGGCGATGAATTTCCAATGATTGCAAACTTAGACGGAAAAATGGTCGTAGGGCAATTTGGAAGTTTCATTTATGGTTTTATGGAAGCATACGATGGCACCATGGAAGAAGGAGACATGTTCCTTACCAACGACCCATATTCATGCAATGGAGCCATCAGTCATGTCAACGACTGGTTGTTGCTCAGACCCATATATAAAGATGGCAGACTCATCAGTTATGCAGCCATGTTTGGGCATATGACTGACGTAGGCGGTAAAGTTCCAGGCAGCCTTCCAACAGATGCAAGTCAAATTTTTGAAGAAGGAATCAGGGTTCCACCTATAAAGATTTATAAAGATGATGTACTGCAGGAAGAAATTTTGGAGTTAATTTTAAACAACTGCCGTTTACCCCATTGGAATAGAAGCGATTTTAATGCCATCGTTGCTGCCATAAGAATGGCAGAGAAACGAGTCTTGGAAATGGCTGAACGATTTGGTGATGATATTTATTATTCTGCTCTTGAAGAACTTTTGGATAGAAACAAAACAGCAATGGGCAAGCTCATCATGAATACGGTACCGACTGAAAAACAGTATTTTGAAGATTATATTTGTGACGATGGTCTTGGGATGGGTCCTTATAAAATTAAATGCGCCATGTGGAGACAAGGTAAAAAAGTAATTTTTGACTTTGAGGGCACTGATCCACAGTCAATCAGCTCTATCAATTTCTATCTAAATGAAGAAATGTTCAAAATGTTCTGTGGCGTTTACATGATTATGGTTTTTGATCCGGCAATTATGTTCAACGACGGATTTTACGATTTGATGGACGTTCGAATTCCAGAGGGCACCCTTTTAAAACCATTACACCCAGCTGCCTTATCTTGCAGAACACATGCTTTGGGTAGAATATTTGACATACTAGGTGGTCTCCTAGGTCAAGGATCTCCTGACTTTCTTTGTGCCGCTGGATTCTCCGACAGCCCCCATTTAATGTATTCCGGATATGACAAGAAAGGAGAATGGTATCAGCTCTATATGATTGGATTCGGAGGAGTGCCAGGAAAACCAATGGGCGATGGTCCAGATGGTCATTCACTTTGGCCCAGCTTCACCAATGTTCCAAATGAGTTTTTAGAAAGTTACTTCCCACTTGTTATTGAGGAGTACTACACGGTCCCTGACAGTGGTGGAGCAGGACATCATCGAGGTGGTAATGCTCTTTGCACTACTTATCGATTCTTAGAGCCAGGAGAAGTCTCTCTACATGATGACCGATGGCTCACTTATCCTTGGGGAGTCAATGGAGGTCATCCGGGTGCACGGAGCACAAAAACATTAGTAAGAAGCAATGGAGAAACTGAATTGCTCCAGTCAAAATGTGACCGAATTAAAGTTGAGGAGAATGATGTGCTCTACCATGTAACTTGGGGTGGAGGAGGATGGGGTGATCCATTTACAAGACCTGCTGAAAGAGTTGCCTTCGATGTTGATGCCGGCTTGGTAACCAGAGAGGGTGCTAAGAAAAATTATGGTGTCGTACTCAGCAAAGATTTTAAAATAAACAATTCTGCAACAACTAAACTAAGAAAGGAGATGGCTAAAGCAAGAGGCAAAACAAAACTGTTTGATAAAGGGTTTTCGAGTATTAGCGAACTCAAGAAACGTTGCAAAGCTGAAACCGGACTTGAACCACCTGCAACTCCAAAGTTCCAAAAATGGATGCAGGCTTAAGCTAACTATAAAAAACTGGAATCAAGAAGTTAGTTTTTATTTTCATGATTGTAGATATGAATATCCCTTTGAGGATAGGGAATTGAGATCCCCTCTTTGTCGAATCTCTTCTTAATTTGCTCCAATAGAGAATAGTAAACAGGAAAATAATCGGAAGAATTGACCCAAGGCCTGACAACAAAATTGATGCTGTTATCAGCCAGTTCAGATAAAGCAACAATGGGTTCTGGCTCATCAAGTATCCTGTCATCCTGATTGATAATGTCAGTCAATAATTGTTTAACTTTGTCAATGTCATCTTCGTAACCACAACTGGCGACTATATCCACACGGCGTGTGGGTTGCTCAGAATAGTTAGTGATACTGCCATCCATGACCGATCCATTGGGTATGACAATCATCTTGTTATCAGGTGTTTTTAAGACGGTTGAGAAGATTTGAATATCCAATACCGTGCCGGATGCAGAACCTGCTTGGATATAATCACCCACTTTGTAGGGTCGAAAAGTTACAATCAGAATTCCTGCAGCAAAGTTCGCTAATGATCCTTGCAAGGCCAAACCAATTGCCAAACCAGCTGCTCCCAACATAGCAATTATTGAAGTGGTTTCTATACCTAATTGATTAATTGCAGCAATAAAGACAACTACCATGAATAAGGTTCTGAGAAGATTGGCTACGAAAATCTTCACAGTTTCTTCAATGCTTGTCTTCTCAAGAGCAGTATTGATGATTCTTAGGAGTAGCTTAACCACCCATCTACCTATCACAATGATTAAAACAGCAAAAAGGATCTGTTTACCAAAAGATGCCAGAGGACCAGCTAGATCACTAAAAATTTGAGTTATAGAATTTATAAGTTCAGTTGTTTCCATTAATAATTGAGGACTTTGAGTTTATTTTTTATACCTGAGAATTATAGCAATAAAAACTATTTTGGTATTATGTTCTTTTTAAAGTTAATAGCAATACGAGGAAACCATTATGTCAACAGTCTTGGTAACAGGCGCTAACAGAGGCATTGGTTATGAACACGTTCGTCAATATGCTCAAAAAAACTGGAACGTCATAGCATGTGCTAGGCATCCTGAGCACTCAAAAGAATTGGCCGAATTGAAAAAACAATATGACAATAATTTTACGACTGAAGAGCTAGATGTCACCAACCATGATCAAATCGATAGCCTATCTAAAAAATATTCAGAAACTCCAATTGATATTTTAATCAACAACGCTGGTACAGGAGGTCCTGAAGGAATGCCTGGGGCAATGGATTACCAAAAAATTGACAACATGGATTATCAGATATGGAGAGACATTTTGGAGGTAAACTTACTTGCACCTTTTAAAGTGGCAACATCCTTTCACAAACAAATTTCAATTAGTGATAAGAAAATCCTAATTATGATGTCTAGTGATTTAGGCTCTGTATATCAAAATACTTTTGGCGGCTTATACTCCTACCGAGCTAGTAAGTCTGGGTTGAATGTTATTGCCAAAGGGATGTCTAATGAATGGAAAGACATCATTGTTGTTACACTTGCACCAGGCTGGTGTCGAACATATCTTGGCGGAGCAGCAGCAGAAATTGACCCTAGAGACAGCGTTGAAGAACAACAAAAAATGTTTGAATCTCTGACTGTATCCGACAATGGAAAATTCTTAGACCGATTCGGAAACGACGTACCTTGGTAGTTAAACCAAGTCTAAAAAATAACTGATGTGGCTTTGGTTTTAAGATAAGGTTCTAGGCCTTCTTTACCAAATTCCCTTCCCCAACCTGATTGTTTATTACCACCAAATGGGATAGCTGGATCCACGGCTGCATGACAATTAATACTCACTTGCCCTGCATCAATCAGCATTGCCATTTTATGAGCAATTGAAATATCTTGAGTCCAAACACTCCCAGATAGTCCATAAGAGGTGTCATTGGCCTGATGGGCTATAGTTTCCAAATCCTCATTTTCAAATGGCTGAGCACATAAAACTGGACCAAATATTTCCTCTTTTGCAATCCTCATATCTCCTTTAACATTAGAGAAAATTGTGGGTTTAACAAAAAAACCCTTGTCACCAATGGTTTCACCTCCTGTTACCAACTCAGCTCCTTCATCCTGACCTAGTTGTATATAAGACATCACTCTTTCTCTTTGTGTCTCAGAAATAAGAGGACCAAAATCATTTGTTGGAATCAAGCCATGGCCAATGGTGAAAGCTTCTGCCATTTCTTTTACACCATCAATGACTGGCTGATAAATATCTTGGTGTACAAATAGTCTGGTACCAGCCATGCAGTTTTGCCCCTGAAGAAAAAAACAAGCTCTTGCAGCCCCTGGAATTGCTTTTTCTAAATCAGCATCTGGAAAAACGACAACGGGATTCTTGCCACCTAATTCAAGCGTAACTCTTTTTAAATTTCCAACAGAAGCTTCTACAATTTTTTTGCCCACCTCAGTTGAACCAGTGAACGCAATCTTATCAACATCATCATGATGGGTTAGGGCAGTTCCTGCTGTTTCCCCATAACCTGTCACAATATTCACAACCCCTTTTGGAATTCCAGATTTTTGAATCAAACCGCCTAAATACAATGCTGTTATAGGAGTTAATTCAGCTGGTTTAAGAACCACAGTACAACCTGCCGCCAAAGCAGGAGCTATTTTTAAAATAGCGAAAATCAAAGGAGAGTTCCAAGGAATGATGGCACCAACCACTCCAATCGGCTCTTTTCTTGTATAAGTAATTGATTCTCCGTTAACGGCACCGCCGGGAGAAACGGGAATGGTATCCCCATGGATCTTTGTGGCCCAGCTGGCATAGTAACGCAGTAACGTTACCCCATGGCCAGCAATGGAATATTGCGCCAAAGCCATTGGCATGCCATTGTCTAAAACCTCCATTTCTGACAAAACAGCAAAATTTGCCTCGATATCATCAGCCAATTTATGAAGCAACTGTGCACGGTCATGAGAGGTGATTCTAGACCACTCCCCAGTAAGTGCTTTTCGAGCAGCAATAACTGCGGCATCAATATCAGCTTGGTTTCCAGAATCTACTTCGGCTAGTTGTTCTTCAGTGGCTGGATCAAAAACCGGGATTTTTTCCCCAGAGGATGAAGAAACCCATTTGCCATCAATGAGAAGTTGGTGATCCGATTTAAGAAAACTTTTTACTTCCTCAGAAATAGAAATCTGTTCGTTGTTAGCCATAAAAACCTTTTTTTAATTCATTTTAAGTTTCAGTTAAATCATAGTTTACAATGAAATAAGATATATCCCCATAGTAATAAAAAATAAAAACCACGTGATTAAAAAAACCCTAACTGTAATGACTCGATTTGAAAAAGGCATTACTTTTGTTGCATTTGCAGTACTAGTGATTGTTATGTTCACCGATGTTGCTATCAGAGAACTCACAGGAGCTGGTTTGCATTGGTCTAGGCAACTTGGGGTTTATGCTAATTTGTTTGTGGTGATGTTTGGCTTAGGGGTTGCCTCATCCGAAGGTGCCCACCTGAGACCTAAATTTGCTGACACATGGTTACCAAAAAATTGGGATCCGGTTTTGATAAGAGTGCAAGAAGGGATCATGTCATTGTTTTGCTTATGCTTTGCTATCATTGCTTCCCAAGTGGTCATAGAAACTTTTCATGACGATGTTCAATCGGTGGTATTAAGAATAGTAATTTGGCCATTTCAGGCGGTAATCCCTCTGGCTTTTTTCATGACTTCAATTCGACATTTTCTCTACGCCATTGATCCAAAAAATAGGCCCACAGTTGAGAGCAGTGCTGAACCAGAAGGTGAACAAAGATGAGTGCCGTTTTTCTTCCAATTATTGTCATTGTCTTATTCATGTTAAGGCAAAACCTGATTGTCGTACTTGGAATTGCCACGGCTTACGCATACTGGGCTTTTGGAGATGGTGTTGTAAGCAATATAGTAGTTGATGCCTGGGATGCTGCGAACAAAGATATTCTGCTTTCAATCCCTCTTTTTATATTAGCAGGAAATATCATGTCAAAAGGAGGCATGGCATCTAGATTAATAGATTTAATGAAAGCACTTACCGCTCCGATTCCAGGTGGTTTGGCAATTGCAACCATTCTTTCTTGTGCCGGATTTGCAGCCGTTTCTGGATCTGGAACTGTGACCCTGTTAGCCATTGGAACACTTATGTATCCTGCATTGATCAATGCTGGTTATCCTAGAAGTTTTGCACTGGGTGCACTTTGCGCTGCAGGTACTTTAGGTATTGTTGTTCCACCAAGTATTCCACTGATCCTTTACGGAATTATGACGCAGACATCCATTGGTGATCTATTTATTGCAGGCATTGGACCTGCTTTATTGCTCACTATGTTGATGCTGGGCTATGCAATGATGCAGAATTTCAGCCATAGAGAAGGCAGCTGGAAAATAGGATATATCTTCAAATCCATAAAGAATGGAATTTGGGCACTATTGATGCCCATTATTATATTGGGAGGTATTTATACTGGGTACTTTACAGCAACAGAATCGGCTGCAGTTGCGGTAGTCTATGCGATCATTGTTGAAACATTCATTCATAAAGAAATGAAATGGGGAGTTCTTTTTGAAGTCATTTCTGAGACCACAAAACTTCTCGGCTCATTATTCCCTGTGCTTATGATTGCACTGAGTTTGAATGTCTTTTTAACCTATGAAGAAGTGCCACAAAACCTGGTGTCTTGGCTCAGTCAACGCATTGATAATCCAATTACTGCATTGTTAGCAATCAATTTCTTTTTGTTAATTATAGGCTGTATAGTTGATATAGGATCTGCCATCCTGATTCTGGCTCCTATGCTTGGTCCCATTGCTATTTCACAAGGAATTGACCCCATCCACTTTGGCATTATCATGGTTATGAATTTAGAAATAGGTTATCTGACTCCTCCATTGGGTTTAAATTTAATTGTGGCAATGGGAGTTTTTAAAGAGAAGTTCTGGACCGTTTGTAAATCAACAATACCATTTTTAATTATCATGTTAACCGGTTTAATGTTGGTCTCATTCATTCCAAAAATTGCTTTATTTATGGTTGAATAAGATTATGTTGACAACAAATTAAGTTAAAATATCAGACACAACTAAGAATAAAAAACTAGGAGAATACTATGACTATAGCTGTAGGAGACCAGATCCCAAATATTGAACTCACAATCATGAATAAGGAAGGACCCTCTGCGGTGGCATATGCGGATTTATTTGAAAACAAAAAAGTAGCTTTGTTTGCTGTTCCAGGAGCGTTTACCCCAACTTGTTCACAACAGCATTTACCAGGTTTCATAGATCAAGCTCAGCAATTAAAAGAAAAGGGTATTGATATTGTGGCATGCATGTCGGTCAATGACGTATTTGTGATGAATGCTTGGGGCAAAAGTCATGGGGCTGATGAAAAAGTTTTAATGCTCGCAGATGGAAACGGAGAATTCACTAAAGCACTTGGTCTAGAATTGGACGCGTCAGGATTCGGTATGGGAACAAGATCACAGCGTTTTTCTTTAATTGCCAATAATGGTGTTATTGAGACCTTAAATATCGAAGAAGGAGGAGAATTTAGAGTGAGTAGTTGCGAATTTATGCTTGGTCAAATTTAAATCCCATTTGAGTACTAATAAGCAAATTATTCTAAAAAGAAACCCACGAGGCATTCCTGAAGTTAGAGATTTTGGTCTGATCGATACACCAATACCCAAAATTGGTAAGAATCAAATACTGACAAAAACAATCCATATTTCTCTTGACCCTTATATTCGTGGACTTATTACAGGAAGACACATCTATGCGGAGAAAATAGACATTGGGGATGTGATCGCTGGTCGCACTATTGTAGAAGTCATTGAATCAAAAAACGATGACTTCGATGAAGGCGAAATCATCGTTTGCTCTAATGGCTGGCAAGAATATGGAGTTACCGATGGAGA